>Ga0207703_10000487_pt1 | contig 41388 bp, 76 predicted proteins | sample KBSSwiS12_FD_184304 | JGI IMG/M metagenome (GOLD analysis project Ga0207703, IMG submission 184304) | Switchgrass rhizosphere microbial communities from Kellogg Biological Station, Michigan, USA - KBS Switchgrass S1-2 (SPAdes) (version 2) | ecosystem: Host-associated > Plants > Roots >... | reverse complement strand
TTCACTTTTATCTACATTTGCATTTATTTTTTCTGAATGTTTCTGTTTTAACATTTCATCTTTCATCCAAGGTCTTTGAAAACCTTCATGTATTTTACCAATAGAATCTGGGTTTTGCTGTCCACCTCCTAATTTGTCATTAGTGGGAATTCGACTTTCATCAATATTAATTCCACCAATTCCCCATTTTTCGACGTTTTGTTTGTATGTGCCTTCAAGTGGTTTCATGCAAATGATAATAGGTTCGTATGCTGGTTTTAGAGCTGTCCCATATCCTTCAAGCCCAAAATGATTATGACTTTTTGGAAATCCAGAGCCATATAACCACATAATGACATCACGAATTTCCCAGCCTGCTTTTTCTAATGAAATCATAAGATGATGGTGAGTGCGCGAACCTCCAAAAGCTGCAAGCATTGCGCCTGGTTTACATATTCTAATAGCTTCTTTCCATATTTCCTGTGAAGGTGTTTTTGTATCCCATTCTTTATTCATGAAAGAAAGGCCATAAGGTGGATCTGTCACGATAAAATCTATATGATTATTTGAAAATGTTTTCATTACCTCTTGACAGTCACCATGAATAATATCCATGATTATTCCTTAAAGTATGAATAAATTTGACTCGGTTGTGTTATGACGTTGATGTCGATATTGTAAAGTTCCTCGACTTGCTGACGTTTGAGTTTGCCTAAAGGCAAATCTCGACCTTTGGCTTCGAAGAAAAGGACATCTGATGGAGTAAAGACCATGAAATCGATTTGGTGTTTTGCTCCGCCAACAAGATCGAAAGGGATTTGTCGTAAGAAGAAAAGGATTTTCTTTTGTTCCTTAAGACTTAAAAACGTGATGTAGCAATTTTTTTCCAGTTGAGAGGGGAATTTGATTCCAGTAATGGCGCAGGGTCTCGCGCCGTATTTGTGTTTAGGTCTGAATTTCATCATTGTTTTCCTTTTTAATTCTCAAAACCCATCCCATAGGGCTTTTTTCTAACTCAGATGAATGAAATGGAATTCCACGATCTAGCAGAAAATTAAGTGTTAAATAAGTATCTTGACAAAATTTAACTGCCAAAGATGGTTCGCAAGGTTTTGAATCAGTTTGTAGAGATTTGTAAATTAGATCATTCATTTTTGAGTTTCTCTTTTAAAACGTTCGATTTCCTTATCGATATGATCTGATATTTCTTTTTTGATAATATCGGCGTTTATGCGCATTTGAATTGTGATTTCCTCATATGTAGGTTCATAATCTGGTATAGGAATAAATTCATATGGATTTAAATTTTTTATAAATTTATTAAGTTGATTATCCACTTATTTTCCCTCCCTGTCTGATCCATGCCTCGTATGTTGCTTGGACTTCTGGGGTTAGCATATCGACATCGTCAATATGCAAACTTTGATTACCTCCAAGAAAGTAAAGCAATTCGTGTTCCTCTTCGAATTCGACGCGGAAATAGCGCACGGGTTTTTCTTGTTTGTGGCAAGGATTATCATCGATTCGATTGTTGATTTCTCTCATTAAACAAGCTAAATATTTAAATGTGCCAGTATAGCAATCTGAGTCGATAATTTTTTGTAATTTTTCATCAATTTCTTGTTTATTCATAGCTCTTTGATTCCTGTAATGAGTTGTTTTGTGAAAATTTCTTCAAATTTTTCATTTAAATTATAGATATAGTCGGCAAAAAAAACGGTTTCAAAATGCGGATTATTTTGAGTATATTCCCAAAAATCTAGTCTCTGTTTTTGATCTTTAAATTGGAATCTGAAATAGATTGTCAGAAGATTGGCATCGTCGTTTTCAACTTCTTGTTTATTCATAATCTTCCTCGTTAAAAATTGGTGGATCAGGAAAAGGCATCCAGTGCGTGGGTTCAAAATCTATTTCGAGACCATTAAGGCTCACACAATCGAAAGATTCTTCATTTTCAGGATTATGAAATCCTATGGTTACACAGCCAGATACTGAGTCAGCGCAAAGAACTACAAGATTTTCTGGAGGATATTCTTCTTCTAACTCAATCCATTTTTTATCAGACGTCATTTATTTGACCTCTGTTGCATTATTTTGGTAGCAAGCTATATTTTCTACTTCAACATGCGATCGTTGTTCCTGATGCCAAAGAAGCCCGAATTTAGCGACTCCGCGACTATTTATACATTCGTTATATTTATCCAACAGCACTTTTTCAGGAATTCCGTAAAATTCTGCGATTTGACAAACTTTCTCTGAATCAAGCGAGCCTGTTGCCCTTTTCATTTCGATGGAAAAGAGTGTCAATTCTTTTATCTCGAGATGTGCTGCAACATATCGACGACTTAGGCCATGTGCTAGTCGCAGTTTAAAAATAAGTGTGCCGAATTTATACAACTCGATTTCTTTCAAAATCGTCAATACTCGTAACGTAACTAAATCAGCATGTTTCATACATTCCCCTTTTTGATAAATCTTTAAAGCAATTAAGATTTATTTTCAAATTTTAAAAATTATCAATACTGAACCTGGAATACATTTTCTTTTTTAGAATTTAAGAAAACTCTAAAATCATCTCTCATATCTTCAGGAAAATTGGCTTCTTGTCTATATGAATCACCAGAAAATGTTTCAAACCAATATATATCATCATCTATTCTTATGTTTTTTATTTCTTTTACGTTTATAAATATTTCCATTCCGTTAATCGTAATTTTAATAAATTTCATTTTTCACCTTTTTTTTTGTTTTCTGATTCTGCATAATTATCCTTGCAAGCACTTCTTAAAAATGCTTCAGGGTTATTTACTTCTTTTTTTGATTTTCCTGAGAAATATATTTTTTGCTTTTTGAGCATATGCTCAATTTGATCTTTGAAATATGCTATGCCATTCTTATGGATTAGTTTTTCATAAACGTCTAGAGGAATAATCCAATCTTGACCAAATTGCTCTTCACGTGGACACCCTCCCACTTTGCACATTCTTGACTTAAGAGCTTCTCTGTCCATCCATGCTTTAAGTGATCGAGCTGCATCTTTTTCTGCCTCGAATTCTATTTCATTGTTTTTTTCTATATTTTCTTTAGAAACAACAGCAACAACAGCATTCCCCTTTGAAGGGGTAGGGGTAGCAGTTGTTTTTATTAAATGGTTCTTATTAAGTGGTTCTTGTTTATGGGTCGTTTTTGCCCTACCCTGGTGTCGTTTTTGCCCTACCCTAGTGTCGTTTTCGTCCCTACCTATGGTCGTTTTTGCCCTAGGTGGTGTCGTTTTTGCCCTACCCCCATTTTCAAAGTATTTTCCGTTTTCAGGCCATATGTCGACGATAGTTATCTCGCATGTATCTTTATCACCATGAGGTGAAATACGATGCTCACATCGAAGAAGTGGTTTGTTTATAACTGGATTGATTTTGCAAAGAGAATCCCTGATTTTTGGGATTAATTTTTTTGAGATACCGGATTCTTTACATAGGTTTGAAGAGGATTTTGTGCATTTTCCATGATCACCAGCGGCAATTTTTATAGCGACATAAAACGCTATTTCATTTGCCTTTAAACCTAAGCATATCAAAATATTCGGAACAGTTGCGAAATATTTTTTATTGGATTCGTCTTTAATAATTATATTTTCAGACATTCACACCCCACAAAAGTGTTGCTTTTTTTAACGTGAGGATGTATATTTTGACTATCGAGTTCAAGATATCACCCTCGCGCATACCTCGCGCATCTTGGTGAGGAAGGAAGCGTCCAAACTAGCTTCCTCATCAAGACTAAATCACACTATACCTGATCAGATTTTTGTACAATATTTTCTGGATTTTGATTAATTCTGAGGAGACTTTCTATCCAGTCTTCGGCTTCTTTTTTAGACTCAAATTCCATTAATTCAAGTTGGTCTTGAGTTTTCGAACAACCTCTGACTTGATAGATGTTATCAAATTTTCTAATCCAAAACTGTTCGAAATTCTCAAGATTAAACCAGTTGTGATTTTGCGCTCTAAACCACATTTTGTGCCTCCTTTTCAATACTTTCGGATTTTAGGATTTCTGGGTAAGTAACGAGTCCTTTTGTTTTTTCTTCAATTTCTTTAGCAATTCTTTTTCCAGGCCTTTTGCCGTTCACAATATGCGATATAGTGATGTTGTTGCATCCACATAAGTCTGCAAAATATCTTTGTGTTAGTCTGTTTTTAAATAGATAAGTTCTTAAATCCATATAATAACTCCTTTTTTGGATTTTCTACATGTTATATGAAGTGGTAATTTTAATCAAGGCAAGAAAAGTTCTTGCATAAATGTTAGCTAATGTGTTATACTGGTGATATCAAACAACGGTCTCCCTGACAAGTCGATCAAGAATCGACCAGGTTGTAGCAGTTGCGAGATAAAGAGGCTATCATGATGCCCTATCACGATGATAGGTCAGGATGATAGGGAGTCGGTTACAAAATGTTACCATCTGAGGTAAAAATGTTACGAAGCGAAGAAGATATGATGGAAAATTATTTCTACGAAATAGCAACAAATATCATCATTAAACTACATAATTACATGGGTAGAGAATGGAATGCCAGATGCGCAAGTTTATTGTTTGACCAAGCCAAAATGAAGGTTGAAGGGGAAAGTCTTAGAGACTGGCTATGTGAAGTATTAGATTTAGATGAAAAAGAAATGGCTGTATTAGAGAGTGATGAAAAAAAGTTTAGTAAAATTGTATATGATGAAATGGCAGACGCCAAAGGAGAATCGGAATATGACTCATATTGCGACAGAGAATCAGGATTTGAAAGTCCTTATTGAGCTTGCAGATCAAATGTGTGAGAGAATGGATGCTTATGTTAAAAATAGCAATGAATATTGTGATACAGTTATGTATGACATAGAGCAGTGCATGTGGGACATACACCGCTCGAGTCGTGATCTCAAAGAGATCTATGCTTATTTTGGTTGAAAAGCTTGGCTATAATTGATCGAAAATTATAGCCACGTCAAACACGTGAATTGTTATTTGCTAAATCTTCAACAATTAAACCTTACAGGATAAGGAGATTTATGGACAATGGAAATTTAATTAATAGTCTACATTTGGATCGTCTTCAGAAATGGGAGGATCAGAGTAAATTAGATTCAAAAAGTATCAAGCGTAAATTTTTTGGATGTCAAGCGGATTTACATGAAGATTTTACCGATTTGACAAAAGAGCAGATCGAAGAACTTTATAAAGAAATATTTGGATTTTAGGAGATAAAAATGAGTAACGAAGTAGCAATAAGAGACAACGACTCAATAAAAGATATTGAGAATATCAATCAGGTTGTACATAGCCTAATGAAACTGCCTCATTATCAGAAAATGGGAATAGACAATATCGTTGCGATTGTAAGCAAAGCAAAGTCATTGAATATAGATTATATCTATGCTCTAAATGGCGGATTATTCAGCTTGAAGGGTAAGATAGGCATGCCTGCGGAAACAATGGCGGCTATGATTAGGGAAAAAGGCCATAGCATAACGAAAGATAAGGCATCAAACGATACGTGCTGCATCTTGCATGGTAAAAGAGCCGATAATGGAGACACTTGGACGGTAAAGTTTACACTTGAAGATGCTAAACGTGCAGGAATTTACGCAAATGTATGGGAGAAATATCCGGGTCCCATGTGTTATAATAGAGCAATGTCATTCTTGGCTAGGCAGTTATTCCCTGATGTCATTCGTGGTGCTGGCTACACACCTGATGAGATAAGAGAAATTGTTCGAAGTAACGGCGATGATCTTCAACCGTCAGAAGATGTGAAAGAAGTCATAACAAAAGATCAGGCTAATGAAATAGTGGCCTTATTGGATAATTGCACTGTTGAGTATCAAGATAAAGTATTGCGAGGACTAAAAAATCTTCCTGCTCCTGTGAATAGCATTTATGAGTTACCTGTGGAACTTTTTGATAGGATCAAAAATGCTGCGATTTTAAATGCTAAGAAAGTTGAACCAGCAAAAGAAGTAAGTTACCAGGATGCAAAAGATGGAGAGGTGTCTAATGAAGCCGTATAAACTTGTTGAACTTGAACAAAGGTCTGATAAATGGTTTCAATGGCGAAAATCTAAGTTGACTGCCTCGGATACTCCTAAAATTATGGGGGTTTCAAAGTGGTCTAGTCCTTATCAGTTGTGGTTGGAGAAGAATGGCCTATATAAACAAGAAGATAATGAAAGCATGCGATTTGGACGTGAAAACGAAGAAATGATCTTGGGTAAGGTAAATGATCAACTTAAATCCGATCTTTCGCCTAAAGTTGTGGAAAGCACGTTGATCGACTTTATGGGAGCGTCTTTAGATGGATTAAGTTCAGATGGTAAGATTGCATGTGAGATAAAGTGCGCAAATCGAGACGATCACTCATTGGCACGAGAAAGTAAAGTTCCAGTGCATTATTTTCCTCAAATTCAAAAACAGATATTTTGTTTAGGAGTAGAATCAATTCTATATGTTAGTTTTAATAATGATGATCTTTATTTTTTTCGTGTTGATCGGGATGATAGATTTATAGAGAAGATGATCGAGAAGGAAAAGGAGTTTTATAAAAATTTGATTAACTTCATACCTCCTGATCTGATCGATAAAGATTACGAAAGAAACGATTCCGATGCTCTTTATAATCAAATGTTAGAGATGGATGAGATTAGAGTTATAGAGAAAAATTTAGCTACGAGAAAAGAAAATTTACGTGATAATATAATTAAAATATGCAACAATCGAAACACGATCTGCCGCGGCTATAAGATATCAAAATCTATCCGAAAAGGTGCGATTGATTACTCAAAGATTGAGCTATTGAAAGGCATAGATCTAGAACCGCACAGAAAAGCACCGATCGAAACATGGAGAATAGATTAATGTATCATAAGGATGATTTGCCCAAATGTATAAACTCAATTACAGAAATACCTGGTCATTTTCATATTTTAGAAATAGTAGATTATAAAAAAAATGTTAAAAAGGTTTTTACACAAGAAAAATATGGTGATTGTTTTCGTTTAAATGTTTTTTATATGAAACATGGAGAATAGGATGATGATCAATGCTCTTAGTGAAGAAGAAAGAAAAATAGCTGAGATGATAACGATAAAAATTACCGATGAATTTACAGACAAAGATATACACCCTAGAATAGCTATTGTATCTTTGAGTGTATCATTAGTAATTTATTTAAATGCGACAGAATGCCCTAATGATGTTTTTGATGGATTTTTATATGATTTAAAACAAATGTATTTATATGGTAAAAAATGCGGAGAATAGTTTAATGTATTTACTGAACAATGATGAAGCAGATAATGTAGAAACAATATGTAAATCAATACATAATGAATTTGTAGATAAAAAAATAAATCCAAAAATAGCTGTTATGGCTATTTCTGAATTGTTATTGAAATATTTTGTTATGTTTGATGCGCATCCTATGGAAGTGAAAGATTTTGCCGACCATATTTATGAAGCTTATAAACATTATGTAAAAACTAAAAAAGAGGATCAAAATGATCCAACTTGAATTTTTCCCAGAAACACATGAAAAGAAACTGACGCGAGAAATCGCTTATTTGAAGCAGATGCAAGAAAAAGTGCGCAAGAGCCAGTATGCTAGGCTTGCTCAATTAGAATTTAACCTAAGCGAAACTAAGGCGGAATTAGAGATGCTTAAGGCATATATCTGCAAAGAAAGAGTGAACTTATGGGATTAGAAGAAAGAAAATACGATGCTTATTTTCGACTTGCTTTAGCAAATTTTCTTGATTCTACAAATATGACTTGTACTATTTGTAATTACAAATATATTGATTTAGACGATGTAATTTCAAGAAATGTTTTACTTGTTAGAAGAGAAAATGATTCTAATCTTATTGCATGTGAGAAATGTGTCAGAGGATGAACTTATGGGATTAAAAATAGATTTAACGCATGTGAATTTTCCCTATTATTACGATCTGTGCCATTTTTGCAATAAAGCAAAGAATGTTGATTATATGTATGTAACAACATATAAAAATCAAAGATTGATAGCTTGCTCAAAACTATGTTTTACAGTGTTTAAGCAAATTCAAGATCATAAAGCTAGAATGGAAAAATCACGAAAGTATGTGAAGTTAAAGACTGATAAAAAATAGATGTAAAGCGGTTTGACATGAATCAAAAAGACGAAGCCTTTTCAAATGCTTTAGAGGATCTCGTTAAACAACACATCCACGAATGCGATCCTTGCATCATGATAAGTTCATTAGCTGCAATGGCTGGAATGGTAGGGGCTTGTTGTGAAGGAATAGATATTGATAGTCTAAGGCCAATTATTCGAGAATCTTCACAAAATGGGTATATGATAGCTAAGGGGAATTTAAGATGAATGACGATCACATTGATGAAGAAGATATAATATTAAGTGAATGTTATATAGTGATTTGTTTTGCAAATTGTGGAGGAGTTATTACAGACAGAGTTTATAGAAGTTTTGATTTATCAAAAAAAAGAGCTGATTATTTAAATAAATTAAGCAATGGTAGATGTGGATGGGTGTGTATTTATTCTCAACTTGGAAAATAATAAAATTATATCAATAATTAAGGAAATTTAAAATGGTTGACATAGCAAAATGCCAAGGTACGAAAGAAGATAAAATCTGTCCCAAAAGAAACGAATGTTATCGATATAGAGTGAAGTCGGATGGATTTCAAACTTACTTTTCAACACCTCCTTTTACTGATGAAGGTTGTAGTCATTTTATGAGTATAGAAGGATGGGATAAACGTACAATGAATAAGGTGAAAGAATGATTAACTGTGATATGTGCGGAGAAAAAATAGAGGGCGGAAAATGTTCATGTGGAATATGGAAATCAAAAGAAGAAATGGAAAATCATCCCATGAAAAAATCTCTTGAATGGTTTCATGAACAAAAGATTTTTACTACAACTGCTGATATGCCTCATCTCGGTTGTGCAGTAGTTTTTTTCAGAGGTGATTATAATGACTGTAAGAAAGTAGAGAATCTTATATATAAATTAAAAAACCGACCATATTATGAGGATTGATTATGATTGAAAAACTTAGAAAACTTCTCGTTAAAATGGGGATATGTAAGAAAAAGATTCATATAAAGGATATTCCTACTCCTAATTTATCAATTTTTCATGATATGAATAAACAAATTCTTATAAATAGGATTGAAAATGATTGAAAGTTTTATCTATTCAAGTTTGGTTATATCCATTTGCTATTTTATTTTAGATTGTTTGTCTATGAAAAAAAGTAATAAATTCTATATTGCATTATTTTTGTTATGTTTTATTTCATCTATGTTCTGTAAATCCGTTTTACATGGTGATATATACACTGATACTCGGAAGGAATTGAGCGAAATGCGCGCAATTCTAGAAACGCATCAAATGTTAACAGAGACTCAACGCAAGAATGAATTGAGATTAATTCAGCAACATAAGAGAGAAGGCCAGCGTTATGTGAAATTGGCGCAGGAGACAATACCTCTCTTTCCTTCCACAGACGACCAGGATCTTTTAGAAGTGTTTTTTACAACTGCCATTGCAGCAACAGCTAATGGTTGCACATGGAGTACAGCGGTTATTAGTATCGGTTTAAGTTGTACAAAGTATGGAATCAATGTATACAGAGAATTCAAGAAGTTGAACCATTATTTGAAATGCGCACAGCACGAATTTGAGATGATGGAATTTCATCAATATGTATTGGAGAAAGGTTAAATGAGTGTTAGATATAGATTTAAAATGTCATTAGCAAATGAAAAACTTAAAGAAATTACCAGATTAATGAATTCTTTAGATTTAATACAAGGTAAATTATGCACTCATGAAACATGGGAAATAACATTTAGACAAGACCCTGATCATGAAAAAATTAAAGAATTATTGAAAACGTGTGTAAGTTCTCTGGGCGGTGAAGTCTATCATATTGAAATATGTAAAGTGATTGAATAAATTTTTTTAGAGAATATGTATTGGAACAAGGATAATGGCAAATAGATTTACGGAATTAACATTTAATGAATTTATTTCTTTATTAACTGAAAGTTTGGAAGATGATGAATTTTCAAAATATATTTATAATAAATTAATGGTTATTAAACAAAATCGCATGACTAAAGAATGTGAAGAAGTAGGTCATTTCTGGACATGGATGCCAAACGATCATCATGCTTGTTTACGATGTGGAAAATATGAAGAAATCCAGGAGAAAGGTTGATGGATATAGAGAAGTTCGAAAAGCACTTAGGAAAAAAGCAATTTTTTAGCACCAAAGACCTTATTTCTTTAGGTCTTTTTGGCTCTCGACACGGAATCTATTTATCGATAAAATACGATCAATTGCCCTTCTTTTATGTTTCGCCTGGTCGAATGGTTATCATGAGGGAAGATTTACTCAAATATGTTTCACAACAGTATGACAGTTCATAATATTGCACGATGTTATATATGTAGAAGAGATGTACCAAACTCTTTCGTTTATCCTACCGAAGATAAAAGACACACCAAACTCCTCTTATGCTCAAAGAGATGCAATCAGATATTCCAGACAATCCTAAAACAGAAAATGAAAATATACCTCGATAATAATGTCATCCAGAAAAAAGAATGATTTAGGAAGGTTTCTCATTTGTTAAGACTGAGGCAAGCATTCCTCTTGTTCCTGCATGATCAAACTCGATCATAGGATCTACAAATATCTTAAAGCCAGATTTTCTAGCTAATTGACAGAATGTGTAATCTTCACCCCAGAATTCGTTAAATTCGCCGTTTGTCTGTTGCAATTCAGTATTAAAAAGACAGTATCCATCTGGAGCATTTGGATCTTTTGGCTTGAAATATAATTGTGGATTATCTGCGACCATCTTTTCTATGACATGGCGTTTAATCAACATAAAGCCAGCGCAGATAGATTCCATTTCTATAAGTTTCTTTTCAGATATAGTTAGAGAGCCGTCTTCTTTAAGAATTGGTCTAAAAAGAAATGTTTTTTCCGTTCCACGAGCAGGGTAAACACCTCCGACAAAATCTTCATTATGTCGAATTAATGATCCAACAGATTGTGCAGGCCATCCTAGATCGGAATCGATACATAATATGTGAGTACAATCAGTACTTAGAAAAGCTTTCAATAAACGATTTCGTTCCGCGCATAATAGTGAACCACTTGTAACTATACAAGGCACAACATGTATATTATTTGCAGATAACATATTGCATGTTTCGGCAAATGATAAAGCAAACTGTACATTTACTTTTCCATCAAAAGCAGGGGTAGCAACGAAGATTTTCAGCATCAAAGAGCCTTAATATACAATGATCTCTTGAAATTACTCAAACCTTCGATTGTCAAAGGTTCAAATTGATTCGAAGTTATAACATTGTAATAATCATTTGGCAACTGGAATTGTGTTGAAGTGTCGTAAGTATATGTTCCGTTTGCTAGATAGACGTTATTTGTTCCATCAGCAAAAATAAAATTGTTGTTTCCAAATGCTAATGCACCTTGAGGTGCTCCTGAGCCTGCTGTGCCAGAGTTTGCTAAAGTAAAAATTGGATCTCCTTGTGTCCATGTTACTGCGTCTGTTGATGTAAATAGAAATCCTGAGTTTCCAGTAGCACCAAAAGTAACAAAATTTGAATTTCCAAAAGCTAAACCAGTAAATAGTAGTGAGTTTGAATACAATCCGTTTTGAACTGTTGGAGTAGAAGATGTTACCCATGTTAAAGCGTTCGTAGAAGTAAATATACTTCCTAAGTTATTAGCTGTTACATATTTTGAAGCACCAAATGTAATATTTAATCTATTAGATCCCAAAGATGATTGATTGTCTGTCCATGTTACTGCATCTGTAGATGTAAGTATAAAATTACTACCTGTTGCAACATAATTTGTGTTGTAAATAACTGAAAATAATGTAGAAGTGGTTCCACTCGTTTGTGCCGTCCAAGTTACACCATCCGTACTAGATCCTATTCCACCACCATTAGCAACGTATACATATTTTTGTGTCGTAGAAGCATTATATGTAACACCGTTGATAGATGATGTAGTATTACTTGTTCTAGCATTCCATGTCACATGATCAGTTGATGTTGCTAAAACGCCTCCTGCACCACCATAAATACTTAATGCACCCGCAAAGCAAGAATTTATAATACTAGTAGTTCCGCTAGTGCGAGAAGTCCAGGTAATTGCGTCAGTGCTAGAACGTAAAACACCACCAGCCCCACCATAGAAATATTTATCTGTAAATCCAGATTGATATGCTAGGCCGTTAATTGTACTTCCAGTACCGCTAGTCCGAGATGTCCAAGTAACTGCATCTGTACTAGTAAGCAATGCACCTCCTGATCCACCTGTAGCAAATACAGTTCCATAAGTTAATGCAAACAGGTTACTTGCAGTACCACTTGTTTGAGCCACCCAAGTAACTGCATCTGTGCTAGACCCAATTGCTCCTGCAATTCCTACATAAACATACGTACTATTTCCAAAAAAAACACCTTGAATAGAAGATGTTGTTTGACTAATAGCATTTTGCCATAACTTACCATCTGTAGATGATGCAATAATTCCACCAGTGCTACCTAAAAAGAACTTAGTTCCAAATCCAATATTGCAACCATTTGTATTGCTTGCTGTAGGTTGATATGTTTTCCATGTTATGGCATCTGTGGAGTTAGCTACTTGTCCTTGAGAAGAGGTTGCTAAGAATAAACTATTAGCGAAAATTATCTGTTGCATAGTGCCAAATAATCCACCGCGCTGAGTCCATGTAGTAGCATCAGTACTAGAAGCAAAAACGTTATTAGTGCCATACGCATAAGTGGAAGCACCGAAAGCCAAACCAATAATTGTTGAAGATGTTCCGCTTGTTCTATTGCTCCAAGTGATGGTATCTGTTGAAGTTTGAATAGATCCTGCTGTACTTCCTATTACATAAACAGTGCCATAAGTACCACACCAGATTGATGTTGTGACATTTGTTGTTTGAGTAGACCATAATTTTCCATTAGTCGAAGTTTCAACGCTACCTGATTGTGAACCAATAAAATATAAGTTATTTAAGTATCCTGCGAATCCATTTGTATTTGCAAATGTTGTTTGATAAGTAAATGTAGTAGCACCAGGATTTAGAAGACCTAATTGAGAAAAAAGAGTGGGATATGTTCCTTGTGATTGAATTGATCCATCACATTTCAACCATTTTCCATTTAATATAGATGCCCCACCAGAATTGGCAAAATACATTAAACTACCAATAGGTGCTAAAGGAACAAAGTCTGGTTCGTTTATTGCATTAGCTATAGTAGGCATAATTTACCTTGATTAAACTCTATTTTTATTAATTTAAAGTCCAGTTTCCAACTACAGATGAAGCTCTCCAAACTGTTGAAGCTCCAGATGTAATTACAACGAATTCAATACAATCCCCAGCATTATTTGAGACAGCGGTTCCTGTAACTCCTACTGTTCCTGATGCTGATCCAATTAAAAGTTGTTGGTTTGCATTTGGAGTAATGGTTGCTAGACCTAATTTACCAACTATTTTAAATGTATCACCAAGTGAACCTGATGCTGGTAATGTATATGTAACACCTCCGCCACGATCGGTAATATACCCATTTTCTGCTGCAATTGTTTGTGTAGCTCCTGTGACATCTGTCCATGTGAAGCCACTAGAACTTGCAGAAATGGTAATTACATTAGCTGTTGGAGTTATTGTTATCCCAGTACCAGCGGTTAAAGTTGCAGTGCCAAGTTGATTGGAAGTTTCTGTAACAACTTTTGCTACTGAACCAACGTTTACACCGTCTATGCCGGTAATGAAACATTTATTATTCGAAACATTACCTATTCGGATTACATTAGATTCACCGACTGAACCTTGAATATTATTTCCTAAAATAATATTGTTGCTTTCAGTAGTAGTATAACCTTCTCCACAGGCAAATCCTATACAAGTATTTCCTGTTCCAGTTCCTAGATTTGATAAAGTTCCACTACCTATTGAAGTATTTCCCCCACTTCCTGATGTAAGAAGTGCTAAAGATAAATCTCCAATAGCTACGTTAGAAGAAGATGAAGTTAGTTCTAATAAAGATTCGAATCCTAGTCCAGTATTAAGACTTCCTGTTATGCTAGCATTTCCTGCTGATTTGCCAATGATTGTATTACCACTGGAGTCAGTTACATTTAATGTGCTGATTGTTCCGCTATTATCGAAACCTACAGTTGATCCTGAATTTTGAGTTGATCTATGTGCATAAATTGTGACGATATTTCCTGTTATGCTACCTGTGTCGCCAATTATCTCTTCAATATTTGGACCAATTGGGCCTGCTGAAGAAGATTTATAAATTTGTGACATTATAAGCTCCTACATATTCTGTGCATAGGTATATGAAATAGAAAATGTGCCTGATGCTCCATTACCATAAAATGTTGTACCAACAGCAGGGCAGAAGTTTGGAGCTACCCCATGAGATGCGCGTAGATCTAAAACAAGAGCTTCACCCGCAGGGAAAGTTCTCCAAAGCTGGGGAGCTCCTGTTCCATTGATATAAATAGCAACAGCAACCGTTCCTTGATTGTCAAAAATCAATTGTACAGGACTTACAGGGAGTGTCCCTATTGCAACAGTTGAACCTGTCATAACTGCGGAAAGTTCTGTACCGAACAAACAATTCTGACTGTTATTTATGCCCATATTTTACTCCGCAGGTTTTGGCTCTTCTTTTGCTTCTTGTTCTGCCTTAGCTTTTTCTTGTTGAGCTTTTACGGCATCTTCAACTTGTCCAATATATTTACCGAATTGAAACAATGAATCTTTTATGTCTTGTATAGGAGAATCGTTATCGCAAATGAAATGATAAACTCTTTCTCCGATCTTATTTTCAAGCCTTACTACATTTTTAATCATGTTTTCCTCTTCATGTTTTTCCTTTTTAAAGAATCGTCAGACCGCAGGAGACGGCTTTTCGGGTGCTACCCTAGGCGATTCAAGAATAAATTAGTTAACGATCATGTAAGCTACAACTGATACGTCGGTAGTTGCTACAACTCCTGAATTAGCAGTAGTAAGAGCATTAATGACAAATGAAGTTGCATTCACAATTGTTCCAACGCTTAGGATACCTAAAGCAGCGGCTCCTGTTGATCCTACGCTTATTCTTGATAAGAAGATCAATGAACTTGATGTTACAGCAGTAGTTGCAACTGTAGCTGTACCAGAAACAAGAGTTACGGAACCAAAAGAGTTAGCTCCTGCTGTAGTTGTTGTACCCACGTTAGCAGAAAGAATTTTGTTACCAGATGTAACGAAGTTCAAGTTTCCTGTTACGTTTACATTTCCTGAACCAGCGCGAATGTTAACAGCAGATGAAGAAGTAGCTTGACCGATTGTTACTGAACCTGTAGTTAAGCTTCCGCCTATTGTTACAGAACCAGTAGTAATGCTTGTTCCGATTGCAATAGTAGAACTTGTACCACCTGTAAGGGTAAATGCTTGTCCAGCTACTACGCTTAATGCAAGAGTAGCACCAGATGCGATTGTTACATTACCAGCAGCGGCATTACCGATACTAACAACGTGAGCTGCTGCACCAGTTCCAATATTAACTGTTCCCGCTGTAGTAGCTGCTGTAGCTCCGAAAATATTAGCAACTAGAGTTCCACCAGAAGCATTACCATTAAATAAGTTAAATGTTGCAGTACCAGATGCAATCACACCACTGAAGAGGCTAATAGTATCTGTAGCTCCAGCAATTGCACCATTGAACACTTGGAAGTTTTGAGAACCTGTAGTATTTGCACCACCAAGAACTTGAACTGATTGTGTGCCAGCAGAAGCGATTCCTGCCATTACTGCAAGAGTTTGGTTACCGCCAGGTGTAGCACCATTAAGAATATTTACTGTGCTTGCCTGTGTTGCACTAGCACCACTTGCAATAGAAATAGTCTGAGATGTGCTATTAGCACCATTACCGATAGTGATTTGGTTTCCAGATACGCCGTTAGCAATCGCGATTGTTTTAACGCCTGCTCCTGTACCACCGAGGTTAATGCTAATTGCCTGGCTACCTGTACCAATATTAACAGCTTGGCTTCCAGATCCAGAGTTTCCAGTCATTAAATTCAATGTTTGGGCTGTAGCAGCACTAGAGATTCCATTCATGATATTTAAAGTCTGAGCAGCTCCTGGCGTTGCACCAGAAAGAATATTAACTACAGAAGTGCCTGTATTCGAAGCAGCGTTACTGATATTTACTGTTTCTGCTGCTGTTGAAATACCTAATGAAATGGCACCAGTTTGTAATGCTCCACCAATTGCAATTGTTCCTGTTGTAGTAGAAGGACCAATAGCATAAGTAGAAGCTGCCACACCATCTAAGACAAAGTTTCCAGATCCAACATACATTGCTAAAGAAGCTGCGCCTGTAGCATCTCCGATCACAATTATGTTAGCTGCATCAGTACCAATATCGATTGTATTTCCACCACCATTAAGAGCAAAGTTTCCTACGCCAACAGCTATAGTAACTGCACCAGAAGATCCACCAATAGTTGTTGCTGCACTTCCTGTAGCATTAATTGAAGCGGTTCCAACTTGTGTCACTGCGCCAAGTGTAGAAGTTCCCGTAACACCTAATGTTGTAGAGAAAGTACCTGAAGTAGCACTCAAAGCATGAATTGTAGAAGTACTTGAAACTGCAAGGGTTCCAGTAATAGTTGTATTTCCTGCGGCTAATGTGCTAGATAGTGTCGTTGCACCTGTTACAGCTAATGTACTTGAAGCAGAAAGTGTTGTAAATGCTCCAGTACCAGTTACAACGCTACCAATTGGTAAGCCACCGTTTGCAAGTGCGAAAGCTAAAGCTGCTGGATTAATTGCATAATAGGGCTGTGGACTAGTTCCAGAGGCAGCCTGAGCGTTTGTTGCTAAGAAAACAACACCTGATGATGTTGTAGTAGCACTACCAGCAGCACCAGTTAAGACTGCATTAACAAAAGTATTTACATCATTAGCTAGAGGAACAACTGAACCAGCAGGTGCGGTTCCAGCTTCCAATTGTGCTAGAGTAGATAAAAGAACTGGACCAGCAACGGTTATTGAAGCAGGAGTTCCACCGCCAGATTGCCAACTAAGGCCATTAAAAAGGTATTCTACAGGGGGACTTTGTGAAGTATCGAAATATTGCTGTCCTAATTGTCCCATAAAATTCGCTGAAGGCACTCCAGATCCAGCTATAGGGGCATTTTGTGCGCTAACTAAACTTCCCGAAACACCTTGTAACGAAACTGGCATAAAAAACTCCTTATTGTGAAAATCAAATTTTAATACGTAGGTTAATTAAGGGGAAGCCCTGTTCAAGAAATCATTGTAGTTGAATTGATATAAGGGGTTTTATATCATGGTTATAAATACAGAGGATTTATGGACTTCGATCAAATTTTATCAATATTCACAAACTTAAACTGGCAAACAATTATCGCCATGTTTGCTATCGGTTGGTATTTCACTAAAGATATCCGTTATACTTTAAATAAACTCGAAACTGATGTTCGGTCACAAAATGCAAGAATCGATAGGCTATATGAAATGTTTATAGATTTAATAAAAGAAGGAAGGAAATAATATGGAAATATTTTTAGGGGTTATTGGTGCTTTAATTTTAGGTTATTGGATTGAAAAAGAAGATGATTATTCTTTTTGATTTCCTAAAAGTTCATGGATTTTGTCTTCATATTCTCTCAATGCACCTGCATCTTCTTTACTAGCAGCGATTAAAGCTTTTAAATAATACTTTCTTAATTCTGGGCTTTTATGAACGCGCGTTAGAAAATCTATTCCTTTAGCTGTTCCATAAGCAGCTCCCCCAATTCCTAAGGTTGGAAGGATTGCTTCTGGATGACCGAGTAAAGCTTCTCCTGCTACTGTTGCTAAAATTGATTTTGCACCTAATGTTTTCTTTAAATAATCTGCTACTTTAGTTCCCTGCATTACTGCGCCATAAATTTCATTTGCAGGTCTATATGCTTTAGAAAATGCAGGATTTATCCTTTCAAAAGGTTTTATTGCTTTATCTACTTCTTTTCCTAAGTGAAGCAATAGTTTTTTTTCTCTTTTTAATACTGAAGGATCTTTCATTAGAGTATTTATATCTCTTTTTGATGCTGTAAGATCTTGAACTAAAATTTTACCACCTGGTCTGATCTTATCTAAAAGTTCTTCTGCTGGTCTTATAACTGAAGATTTTGACGGAGTGGAAACGCCTTTCTTTAAATCACTAACTAGATTCGTTACATGTCCTTCAAATGGAACGGCTGATATGGAAGCACCTCTTGATAAAGTATTTGCTCTTTCAAATTGTTTAGAAGCATATTTTAAAGCACCACCAGGATTATATAGGCTTGCTAAAAATACTGAGCCTAACTTTCCAACTTCTTGAGATCCTTCACCTAATCCTAATGTATTTAATCCTTCTTTTGCTCCTGAACCTATCAAACCTATTCCTAATGCTTTTCGAAATTTCATAGGACCAAGTAATTGGCCAACAAGTTCTGCATAATCATCAATTTTTTGTTCTAAGGCATTTTTAGGTTCAGTAAATCCACCAGAAATATCTTTAGAGATATCTTTTAATTCTTTTGAAGTAGGCGCACGTTCTGATTTTAATTTTTCTCTTGATTCTTCAGATGCAGGAACTCCAACTATTTTTTCTAATCCAGATAAAACTCCACTTTGAATTAGACTTTGAATATCTCCTGGAAACCCTAAAACTTGTTCAATCGTTCTAAGAGCACCTCTTGAAAGATTTCTAAAAGCACTTTTTGGAATTGATTCTTCTTCATTTAATCGATATTTTGAAAAAACATTGTCAGATTCAGATTGTTCTATATTTGGAGATTTAATAATTTTTTCTTGATTAATTCTATATTTTGAAAAAGGATCTGAAGATGCCGTCATGGTAAAATAGCTCCTTGTTCAACTAACATTTCAATATCCGATTCAGGTACTGAAAGGGTATTTCCTTGATGATCAAACATCAATGTAAATCCTTGAGGAATTCCATATTCTTCATTCATAATTTTTCTTGAATTTTCTTTAATTTCAGGAAGTTTTGTTTGAGAATATTGTTGTAATCTTTCGTTGACTTGCGATTGAAAATCTGCTGGAATTTTACCTTTGTTTTCTTTTTTTATATCTTTTGCAATTTCAAATTCTTGATTTCTAATATCTTGGAAATCTTGAAGATTTTTAATTATAGCTGCGTTTGCTTCTTTGCTAAAGTCTGGGCTTGGATATGCGTTTAAAATTGTCTGAAATTCAAATTGTGAGAATTGAGATCCAAGTATAGATCTAATATCAGTTATAAGATTTTTTACATCTGCTGCAAATTCTCTTCGTCCATCTGATGTTAGAGCAATTAAACCTGTTTTTTCTAATAATTTTTCAAAAGGTTTTCCAGTTACACCGCGTTTATTTAATGCTTCAAGTCTATTTAAAGATTGAGATTTCAATTTATGTTGCTTTTCTGCTGATTGAAGCTCTTGATTATACTTAATATCAGCTTTAGCTTGTTCTTGTGTAATTTGGTGTTCTCTCTGATATTCTGGTGAAGCTAATTTCTCTTTATGTTCAAATTCTTGAGCAGATCTTTTTTCCCTCAAAGCAACATCTTTTGCGTGCATCAAAGAACGACCTAAATTTGGATCTAAAGAAGTTGCTTGTGCAATTTGTTCATCCGTTAATTGACCTGAATCAAATGGTGATTTTGATATTTGTCTTAATTCTTGTTCTGGAGATTGTTGTTTATCACCGAAGATTTGACCTAAAAATCCTTCTTTTTGATTTTGTAATTGTGATTTTTGTGTTCCTTTTATTAATTGAACTGCTAAAGCTTTTTGCATATCAGGATCTAATCCTGATAAATCCATTCCAGTTAGTTCCTTTAATTTATCACCAATGCGTGCTTGCGTATGCTTACTCGCAATTGTTTTAATTGCTTCAGGAAGACCGCTTGAAAATCCTCCAAGAATAGATTCGGTATAAGAAGGTTTTTTTTGTCTTCCAGCTTGAATTACTTGAACCATATATTATCCTTTATCAACCAAAATATTGTGCTAATGCTCCAGGAATACCACTAGATAAACCACCTAAAATTTGACTAAGAAAATCTTGCTTTTCTGGTTTTTGAGATAAAAAGTTTTCATAAGGTCTTTGATTTAAAAGTTGATTACTCATTCCCATTAAGTCTCTAAGTGCTTGTGAAGTCAATTCATGTCGTTGTGATTGCAATCCCATAGCAAAATCAGATAATAGTTGATTCTGTGCATTTCTATGCCCACTACCACGTCTAGAACTCATTTGACCAGGTGCAGCACCACTAAAACGACTTGCAAGGCCACCTTGTAATTGTTGTAGTTGTCGAAATGCAGGTGCTTCAATTTCATTAAATATATCTTCATCACCTTCAGATAATCTTGAAAGGAAACTATCTGGACCAACATGTGAAAATAATGAAGAGAATAATTTTTTCTGTTGTGGATTGAAATTAGAAATCCTACCTAATTCATAACCTTTAGGGATTTTATTGCCTTGCATACCGAATGACATAATAAACCTCTTTTTTTAAATAATAGCATATTAGCTATTTGTGTCCACGACAGAAAGCCACTCCAGGATAATAGTCCCACTTGTTAAGGCTGGTGCTGCTCCGTCTACTTTAAATCTTATCACGCCTGGTGAAGCTTTGATAAAAAATGAAATCTGACCTGGAATTGTCGTTGCAGAATTAGATCCAAATATTAATCCATACCAATTTGTTCCATCAGTATATTGACCCCAGCATCTTGTGAATCCTGATATCTGAGAAAATATAATTCCATGAGGAATATCTGCTGTAGATGTAAACTGATAAACCTGTCTAAGAGTCTGTTGCTTATTTCTTTGACCTTTCAAGTACCAATTTTCACCAGTAATTATTTGAAATCCGGTTCCAAAAGTTCCAATTGTTCTTTCATTTACTCGAGAGGCTATTTCAATATATGAATTATCTAGTTGAATACCTAATTCTTGAAGACGTTCCACGGGGAAATTTCTCTGGCGTGGCAAGTAGGGAGATTTTTGAAATGTATTTGCAGTCATATATTAACTCAATAATGGTCCTGGTGATACTGTCAAATGAATTGCATGAAGAGTTATTTCAGCCGTAGCATTGTTTAAATTTCTCATCTGAGAATCGTTTAACGTAAATCCTAATTGAACTGTATCTCCAATAAGGGAGGTATTTATTCTATGCCAAATTTGAGCCTGAGTAGATGCTGTAGGCATTTGTAAATTTGTATTAGCTGGAGTTAATCCTATATTTGTGCTTTCTGGGCAAGTATAGAGAACTTGAGAATAAAGAAGAGTGCTATTTGTTACATCATTTGAAGGTACAATATTACTATTATTCCATACAGTATTAGAATCTTGCGATAAGTACATGTTTAAAGTTATTTGACTATTGGCTGTAGTATCTAGAAGATATTTTTGAACACCAATTCTTGCTTGTCTACCCTGTTCCCAATAGAGAGGAAATTGTTTTGTTTGAATAAGAGGCTGAGAAAGTCTTGTAAATGTTCCTAGTCCTAAATATGTTCCTGCAACAAAAACAGCATCAACAACAAAATTATTCGCATCTATGACTGCGATTACCTTATAAATGTTTCCATTTAGAAAAGTACTTCCAATTGCGCTTAGGAAATATAAATAATCACCAACGTTCACACAATGATTAACAGAAGTAATCTGAGTATTTCCAGCATATAATCCTGTTGCAAGAGCAATTGCAGAAATAGCACCAGTAGGAGCTTCTCCTGTAGTATCTCCTTTAATAATAACAAAACCTTGTGGATTACCTGCACAAATACTACTAAAGAAAGCAGTTGATGATCCTGCATTCCAAGGTTGATTCCATTGTGCCCATGTTAAAAATGGACAGGTAGCCCAAGTGAAATAATTTGACGCTCTATAATTTCCATGAGCTGTGAAATTTTCATAAAATATCGCCCAGGTATTATCACGATAATTATATAGGAATGTTTGGGCAGGATACTTATTTGATGTACTATTTCCTTGAACAGGATATGAAAAATAAATCCATTCTCTAAAAAAATCTCGTATCGCATTTACTCGTTCAAATCCGTTATTCAATGTTTGAATATCAAACACATCGTCAGGAATATCCAAATCGATTCTTTCTGCTGATTGCTGCGAAGTAATGCAAATTCCAAGAGATCCTATATCAATCATTCCTCGATCTAATGTAATAGCCGAGAATGTGGAATTTGAAGGATAAGTCGCATTGATCGAATAAAATGTGAATGGATCAAGATCATTTCCTGTATAAATGAATCTAGCTTTATGTCCTGTTCCTCCAAAACCAACTAAAATAACATCTTCATTTCTTACAATTGTTTTAATAGGACGATCTATACCAGCAGGGAGATATCCTCCTAATCCTGTTTGATCTACATAATAAGCATTCAAAGCAGCTGTTTCCGCGCCATTTTGAACAAAAGGAACTAAACTTGCTGCACCTGAAGCATCTACAGTATAGTATGGTGTACCGTTCCAACTCCATAAAATGGTGTCATAAAGCTGTATTGGTTCTCCAGAGGATGTTTGAATATAAGGACTACAAAACAACAATCTGTCTTTGAAAGGAATGATTGATAATGCACCTACAAGATAATAAAGCTCAAAAACTTCATCATCGATTCCAACTGTTGTTGCAGTCAAAGGAGGCGCAAAATTTACCCATCCCAATCCAGTATTTGTTGGTAATCCTGTTCCACCTGTTGGATCACCATCATACCATTTGATTCCATCCTGTCCGATAATAGTATTTGTAAGCAATTGTGCTATTCCTGTTACAGAAACAGTTACATTTTGTGAAAAAGTTACTACATAAGTGCCTGTTGCTGCATTCACAATTGCTGAAACAATTCCTGTTACTCCATTAATTGTATTATTAGTTGGCCATTCATTGAACCATAAATAATCACCAACTACTAAAGTTTTAAAAGGCTGTCCAGAGCTTGGTGAAAATGTAGGATAAGTAAATGTGAAAGTTATTGTAGTAGTTCCTGAACCAGAAACATAAGCACCATCAACCAAATTAAGGCCAGGCTTATTATTAGTAGTCCACAAAGCGTTCTGATAATTAGTCGTATAAAATTGAGCATAATCTTGATTTGACCATTCAAATGGAACGTTTGAATTTTTATAAAATGTAACATTGTAATAAAAAGGCGGAAATGTGCTTTGATTTACTTGATAAGCATTTGTAGTGTCGAAGGCAACTTGTATTGCAAATTCACTTCCTGTTGTCGTATTTTGAAAATCACGTAATCCCATGACAGGATTTAAAGGAAAATAATCATAACTTCCCCTAACCTTTGCACCTGATCCCTGAAGAAATATTGCTCCAGTTGCATAATTAATCGTTGAAACTGGAGAACTTTGAGAACCATTTTTAAGTAATGTTCCATTTGGATTGGTTGGCTCTGTGTAGGTATTTCCATTACTTGTTAAATTTATTGAATCTGGAACAATAGTTGGACCAGCAGAAAGTCCAATTCCAGTGATTAAATTTGCATTACCAGAAGATAATGATATAGAAGTGTTTTGCCAGGGAAATGAAGTGGTGTCGACCAAAACGACTTGAAATTCCAGTCTTGCTAATGCTTCAGTGCCTCGCTTTCTTTTAACTTGTCCACGCCAAACATAAGCATTAAAAAGGGTTTGAAAAGCATCATTATCAATATTAAAAGGCTTAAAATATGATTTGATACCATGCCCAGGCTTACCTATAAATAGTTGATCGGGCATAAAACTCCTTAAAACTGCAAGACGATAACATTGATATTACGAGCAACTGGAGAACCCCCTGAAGCTCGGGCAAATGTAATTGCTAATGTGGGATTTGTATATGTATAAGTCAATGTGGCATCATTAATTCCTTCATATAAAAGGACGCAGACATTATTACCTGAGATTGCTCCTGTAGCTGTTGTTAGATTCAATGTAACAGGAGATCCGTTTGTTATCGAAGCTACTGTTAAATTATAACCATTAGTTATTGTAGCTGTAGCTACGCTTCCAGGATATGTAACAGAAACATTTGCAAAGCATTTAACCCCTGAAAGAGGAGCTATAAATTGAGAATTTTGCCAGATTAATTGATTATGTGTATTATCGGCAGTTCCCAATATTGTATAAATAACAGAATTTTGACCTGTTGGTGCACTTTGAGAATTATTTCCGAAAATTGTGACTTGTTCATGAAATCCTGCTCCTGGATTAGTTCCAGGCTCTACATGATCTACGGTTAGATAACCATTAATATTGGCAAAATTAGTTTTCATTCCTGGCTGATCATTTCCAGGAAAATTATTTGTAGCTGGTATTGTGGTGTCAATTGGATATGGAAATGTCATAGATTTGAGCCTCCATTGCTATTATACGCATCTTGACCAAAATTTGATCCTTGCGAATAAATTGTCTCAGTTCTAGTTGCAGTAAATTGTCTTTGACTTCGTTTCCAAACTAAAGATTCTTGTTCTAGAAAGAAAGGTTCGTAGAATTGAAATTGTTCCATATCTCCTGTATCACTCAAAATCTTTCTAGCTGCACCTCTAGCTATATATTCGGACATATAACCAAAAGGTACTGCTGCTGAAGTAGATAAAAATGCCGCAGGAGTTAAATAGGCTTGTACATCAACTAAATACTGCTGATCGGGGGGACTTTGAAAAAGGAATGTATTATGATCATAAAGAATTGCACGTGGCAATCCTGCTTGAAAATAATAGCATTGAGCATTGATATTTTGACCCTTTGGAATTGCTACAGGAAAATATAGGTTTGTAATTACACCAGTGAAGTAATTAATCGTGTTTTGATCAGTTGCATAAGGACCCCCTGGAAGTGAAGCTCCATTAGGAAGTGCGGAATAGCCAAAAGGTGCTGTTCCAGGAACCATTAAAAGGCCATAATTTACATTTGAAGAAAGAAACTGACCACTATCTTGAACTACTACATTGTTTCCGTTTGCATCCACAGACGTGACATATACAGCTGGATGAATACTTGTGGAAGGTATATTAAAATTTAAATCTGTTCCTAAAGGAGGGTCTTGATTAACACCTGTTGCAATAATACCTGATATATCAACTATACCTCTTCGAATAGCTTGTACAGGTGTATTTGTAGGTTGAAAATTGTTAGGTGCTATTGGAAAAGAAATTGTGTAAGGGCCAGAAGTTTCATCTCCTGTTATTACAGCTTGCATATACTGCACAACATTAGGAAATAAGTTAAAAAATGAATTCTTTTGTGTAAGAAAAGGAACTTGAATTCCATTTATAAAAGCAGGTTCAAAAAATCCTTGGTAAACAGGATACATTCCTATTGTTTGGCTTCCAGGTTGGGTTTGAAGATCATATAAAGGCATATTATATTGATCAATACCTGGAGATGTCTGAAAAGTGTAATTCGTTTTTAAATCAAAAAGCTGCAATCGTGCATCAATATCATTGATGTAAAATCTATTAATATAGTCCATGATGAGATTATCACTGATAACAGCATCAGAGGGACTTTTTATGATTCTACGTATATAGGTTATCACATCGGTGAGATAATTCATATTTTAGCCTAAACAAAAACTGACTTCTTACTTGAAATAGGATGACAATCTAGCCTTGGAATAGTGGTATCAACTGTCATTTTCCCGTAATAAGTTCCATTTTGATCTGAACCGTTTACTGCTGTTTCTTGCATCACTAATCTATGATAATACTTTCTTTTAATCTGTTCTGCAAGATATCTCGGTCCCCATACGGGTTTATTTACTGGAACACGCCAGAATTCAGCACTTAGACCACCATAAGGACGAGTCCAAATTTCGATATTGTCACCAATACATTCTTTGTTTTCTGCCATGAAATTGACATATTCTTTCATGAATTCATATTCTTTGCGGTAATCTTCATTAAACTTCTGTTGGCAACCAATTGCTTTTTCTGGTTTTAAATATATGCCAGGATATTTTGCTAAATCGACTTGAGATACTTTTGGAGGTTCATTTTCTAATTTTGGACGTAGATTTAATTGATCAAAAGTCATGCTACGGACTTCTGTTTCGTATTTCTCAAATTGCTCTTGTACTTTGTCTAATTCTCTTTCAGCTTCCGATGTGTACATTTTTGGTTTTTTTGCTTCTGCCATATGTCACCTATTGTGATATGTTTATAAATGAACCTGGTATGTAAGTTAAATCTATATTTATACCATTTGCATTTGTTTGGCCATAGTTAACGTTGCCAATAGCAACTATTTGAGGCTGTTGAATTTTAGATGTACTTGTAATGAAAGGATCAACATTTACAGAAGAATTTATAGATAAAAGAACTTGATTTGGATTTGGCAGAGATAAAACATATCCCGAAACACCATTTAACTGTCTACAACCGTTTTTAGGTGGAATAATAAGTCTTACCTCTTGTCCAATGACATAATTCATGTTTGCTGTTGCAGTAACAAGCGTTGTAAATCCTAATGTAATGGCAGATATGAAAAATTGTGAAGGTAAGTAATTAAACGCTGCAATAGGTACATTTTGATAAGGTGGAATAGGATTGCTAAGTACAGTACCAACTGAAGTCATAAAGCTCCTTTAAAAAGGATGGTAGCCCAATTGCTACCACCCAGTGTTCAACACATAACAAGACAATATTTTATGGTAAGCTTATATCATGAAGATATGCTTTCCATTCCATTACGTCACCATCTTGTCCTCCTAGGAATGCTGTAGAGTCATTACTTGCTCTACCAGCTCCTACAATAAAACCTTGTGAGGTATTATTGACGAAAGCACCTCTAATAGCAGGACCATTTATAGTTGGTACTCTATTAGTAGAAGTTGGGAAACGAGGTGAAGGATATAATGGAGATCCTGCAAAAATACTATTTCCACCAGTATTTACATCACCAACTGCAAGAACTTGTGCGTATGTCAGACCTAAAATAGTAGATGCTGTCATAACAAAGTTTGTAGTAAATGCTGTATATGCTGAGGAATTAATATTCACAACGAAATTCCAGTTATCTGTGACTGAAACAACATAACCGTAAATTGGTTGTCCTGGAATTACAACATCTGGAAGTGAATTCAATTGGAATGTACCCCAAATTGAAGGGATGCGGAAAGCAATTTCCTGTCCAACTTCAAAATTGTGATACATAGCTGTTGAAACTGATGTTGTAGCACCCAGTGTAATCGCCGTGATAACATTATCTTGAGGCGGATACAAGAAAGGATACAACACTTTTTTCACTGTTGCACCAGAAGGTGAACCAGAAATTGCAGTATATGTTGATTGGCTTGTATTCCAGTTAATATCGAAATGGTCAGCATCACTGACTGTTACGATAGTAAACTGAACTCCATTCAATAACTGCATGTCATTAGTAGTTCCTAACGCAATTCCTTGCAGAATAACAGTATCACCCACGCTATAACCGTGAGCTGTTACGTTAACTCTTGCTTGTGATGCTTTAGTAATACCAATAATTTGTTGAGCTGCGCCATATTGCAACATCAAACCTGCAGAAAACACACTAATGCCGTTTGTTAAAACTAAATCAGTGCTTAAAACAGGTGTTGCATTAAACTGCTCTACAATTGTTGGGTTATAAACAACACTGCTTACTGTAACGTTTACAGAAGCATCCCAAAAAGCAAAGGGAATACCATCATCTGTAGGTGTTAAAGCTGCAGTATAGTTCATTAGTTCTACATAATCAGGAGCAAAAGGAAGATTGATAATCTTCGCATTTGGTGGTGAAACACCAACACTACCACCTGAAACTGTATAGTTACCTTTAGCAAGTCTAGAATATTCAGCCATATTATACCCCCAAATTGCTTAAACGTGTGCAAAGCAAATTACGGACAGCCGTATCCTGTGTTACCGCTTGAGACTGTGCGAATTTAACCGCAAGAGTCGCATTCTGCGCTAACATACCGCTATAGTATGGATCACGATAAATCAGGTTCATGCTAAAGCCGTCCTGAGAAATATGCGTAATCGCTTGTCTACCTAATACAGCATTGTAATAAACGTCGTTTGTAACACCGCTTGCATTAGTAGCTGCACTACGAGCCACTGGAGCCTCGGATGAAGTCAGAATTCTAATATTGAATACTGAGCCCCACTCCGTCAACAACGCAGAGGCATTATTCGCATAATTCCACTGGTTGGACACCCCGGTTTGACCCATCAACGCATCAAAGTCAGACTGAAGCTCTGTCGAACTCAGCATGAAATAACCCGTTCTTTGTGGACCAGTACCAAAACGATCTTCCCCGTGTATACCGCTAACGAACTTCTGGGCATTATTAGTGTCCAAAGTAGTAGCTACAAGGCTAAAATCGCTCACTCCGAGATTCGTAGGGTTGAATCCATTAGATCCACCACCTGCCATAATTTCGGAAGCTGCGGAGACAATGAAGTCTCTCAAAATCAACAAACTGTTACCCCACATTACTGTGTGGATAGGTCATTTCTGCCTATCTCCAAGCCTTTCGTTGCTTGGTTCGGACTGTCGCATAATCATTTCTGATTCCAAATCACTCAGTCTCTCACGGTAATGTAAATCTGCTTTACATCTTCCGCCCTGTCGGCATAGCTTTTGCCTTAGCCTTCCAAGTCAATCAGATTCGGTTTATCGAGGACTTAATCTTAATCCTCGGCTTGACGCATGGCAACTGCAAGACGCTCTGAGACCCACGCTAGGACCCCTTCCTGATCTTGTAAAATCACTTGCTCATTGATTCTTAAACGTCAAATCATGCTGCACAATCATATATGCAGCCTGTTCCAAAAAATGCCATCTGCGCATCAATTATATCGCGTTGTGGCACCTGTGCAGGAGGATCAATCCCGCTGTTACCTAATTGTACAGTAGGTGGCTGTAGCGCACGTGGGCGCATAAAGCGAGCTGTAGTACCACCATTGGCCGGCATATTAATTTTCATTCTGTTACTTACATGACCTCATTTGAGGCGGAAAAATCTCTTCGGATTTTTCTCACTACCTTCTTATATTCGTAGTGTTCAGACTGTTGCATCGTTTTTAAACGTCCTCTCGCTCAGTCGTTCACGCTAGCTTTACCCTTGCGCCTCGTTACCCCATCGGGCTTCCGAGTCAATCAGAGAGAATTTTATTGCGACTAAGATTGTAAATCTTGACATCAATCGCAGACTGTGATATAATTCATAGCCGGGGTAGGTACATAAAGCATCGCTGGAGCTAATGATTGTAAAATCATTGGCCCTAAATTGCCTGTATTAGTAATACCCGACATTTTTACCTCGATTTGAGGTTAATGTTGATACGGTGCTCGGTGGACGACGTCCTATTACGTCCGTTTACAATCGTATCTGATTGAGGGTGCGAAGTCCTCTACGCGATTGTTCTTAACGCTGAACTAGCGAATTTTTAAATTAACATAAAAGGAATTTATGTACAAAAAAGAAATTGAAATAGGTGAGAGATTTGGAGAATGGACAGTCATTGAACAAACTAAAAAAAGGAAATTCGGTCACATTGTTTATAAGGTAAAATGTTCTTGTGGAACAGAGCAAGAGCACATAGGTTACTATTTACGTAAGAAAATTTCCAAATATTGCAGAAGTTGTTCTACAAAGAAAAGAATTCCAAAAGGTAAAGATAATAAATTCTATAAACATGGTGCTGCTATGATTAATAGTGAAATTCGACCTACATATAAAATCTGGGTTGTTATGAAACAAAGATGTAATAATCCAAATGATCGTGCTTATAAGAATTATGGAGGTCGTGGAATAAAGTTTTCTAAAGATTGGGAAGTTTTTGAGAATTTTTTAAATGATATGGGAGTTTGTCCTCACAACATGAGTTTAGAACGAATTAATAATGATTCTGATTATTGCAAAAAAAATTGTAAATGGGCAACAAGATTTGAACAAAGCAATAACAAAAGAAATAATACTCATTTTATTATTAATGGAAAAAGAGTAACTCGAAGAGATATTCAAATTGCATTAAATTGGACTCGAGATATGTATCGTAGGCGTTTTGAGAAATATGGGAATGAATGGATTATTGATCAATATAAAAAATCTATATAACGCTGGATTGGCGAAATTTCAATATATGATTTGAATTTATTTATGTAAAGCGGTTTGACGTCTTTCAGGCTGATAACCGCAAAATGGGCAAAATTTCACTTCTATTTCTACTCCATAACCATCTTCGTATGGATCTCCATTTTCATGACATAATTTCAATTTACCTGATTGATAACCATATTCAACACATTCCCATTGAGAATCAAAATAACATCTATGCTGAACTGGACTAATTATCTCTTCATAATTACCGTTTGGCATCATTTTCATTTCTTTTTGCATTTCATTATCTCGACAATCTGAACATTGTTGTTTAGATAATGACAAATTACCACAACTACATTTATAGGTTGTTGGATATTTTTTCATAGTCTGATAATCTGTATTCTCTATGATTCCATGCTTCTTTTGCTCCATCAGAAGACTCTTCATATCTATAAGCACGCACATAGGGACCTTGTGCAAGGCAGAAATCACATAAAACATAAAAATATTTATCTGCACTTTCTATAATTCTTACTTCTTTAGTATCGCAAAAAGGACATGATTTAAGTTCCATATCTACCCATAAAAAAACCGTAGAAAGATGTTGCTCTGACTACGGTAAAACATCAAACAAATGGAAAATAATCTGATTCTGTGAAAACACCATCCTTAGTGTCTTCAGGTTTATCTTTCATGAATCATGTTTTTCTTTCAAGTTAAAGTTATTCATCTGAATTTATTCTCACAATTTCACAAATACAATGCTCTTCTGAAAGTCTATCAGGAAATAAAAGATTTACCCCTTTACCGCATTTAGAACAAAGAAAGCATCCTAAGCCACTAACAGATCGAGTAATCAAAAAACCATCCTCGAAATATTTATGGCATGATGTACATTGAAATTCGTGTTTATAACTCATGATAATCTAAGCCTTTTCTTAAGCTCCATCATTTTCTCATATTGAGCCTTTTGATTTTGCGGGCTGCAATCATAAGTGTTTCCGTTATATGGTGGTGTTCCATTTTGAGAAGGTTGATAGAAATAGCTTTTTTTGTTTTTATCAATAGTTTCTTGAATAGATGGTGGTGCTTTTTCTGCCTGATCTAAGCCAAGCGTCTTTATGTTCTCATAGACGAGCTTTTGTCTTTCAAAGCCTTCTGGCATGTTTAATATAGTTTTCGCAAGATTTGGGGCTTTCTGGGCAAATCTTTCAGCATTTTGAAGTACATCGAAGAAATCAGGATTCTGTTCGAGCCATGCTTCTTTTCGAGCCTCTTCTTTTGCTTGTTGTACAGCCTTTTGAATCTCTGTTTGAGTCTTTTGCATTGTGTTTTGTTCAAACTTGCTTAGCGTCTTATTCAGTTTTTTATGATCAACATAAGGCTCGGAGTCATCATCATCGTCATCTTTTGCACGTGATTGCTGTTCTTGCAGTTTCTTTTCAAGTTCTAATCGTGCTTGACGCTCTTGCGCAAGCTGTCTTTCATATTTCTCTTGAAGAGCTTTTTCTTGTAATCTAAAGTTTGTTTCTTTATCGTTCGGTTTTTGCTCTTGTGTAACTTGTGTTTGTTGTGTAGCAGTCATGTTATTCATCCTTTGGCTTTTACGCAGCCCTGCGAGTTTAGGGATTGTTTGATATATAACTAAAAAATTAATTGGTGGCAATATATGGAAAGTAAGTTCAAAACTTTTGTCGTTAAAACTGGTGATGATATTTTAGAAATAGAAGCTGATGAATTTTATGTAACTTTTGAACATCTTCATTTTATTAAAAATAAAGATGTTGTTGCCTATTTTAAATCGTGGGATTGCGTATATGAGATTTCTTCGTGTAGAAATATTTTCTGTATGGAAAAATAGGTAAATTATGAACGAAAAAATCATAATGAAAATCGATCGATTAGAAGCCCATGATCGATTACAGCATTTGAAACAAGAACAATCTAAAACAGTTTTCCAAGGTGCTGAGGATTGCCTAAAGAGAAATCCATTATCACTTTCTATTCAGGAAAAATCACCTTATCTTTATCTCTTTGCCCATCCTAGAACTGCTGATGATGGATTTAATAAAAGATTGTTTTGGCAACCAAGATTAAGTAGGCCAGATCCACAAACGAATTCATACCTATTTCGAGCTATATCTAAAACAGATATTATAGAAGTATGCTGGTTGATACCTGCTCGTGAGCTATGGCCTCAATTTAATATCGGAAATGTTACTCAATCGGAATTAGTCAACTGGTCTATTGCACAATTTAGATATCATTTTGATGATTTAAAGAAAAATCATCCTGAAGATATGCCGGAAAGTGAAGGACGTATTATTATGAAAGCAATTATTGATGAACATTTGGCAGAGGTTAGACATGCAAAATACAACTGATAACGATGAATATTCACTAGATGAATTGATAAAAAAATTAGAATATATTAGAGATAATTCAGAAGGTTTTTTAAATTATCCTAAAGCATTTTACATATTAGCTTTAGAAATAAAAAAACTCAAATCAGAGAACATTAAGCCAAAGCCTTAGGCGGTTTTCCTTTTTTCCCTTTAGGTCCTAGTTCTGTAAATGATTCCATTTTCATTGTGCCAGTCTTATTCTTAATGCCTTTACCCATATATGAGCCATAATGGTTTTGGCCTGATGGAGCATGCCATTCACGAACTTTCTTCACTGATTTTTTCATTATTCAACCTTTAAATCTATGACGTGAACACCATTTTTAGGTAATGCAGGTACTTCTCTTTTGGGTTTTCCCATATTACCAATAGGTTGCGGCTTACCTGAGCCATGCTTAACACCTACATTCACAAAGCAACTAGAGCGTTTATCATAGTCATCTTGCTTGAAATCAGTGTAAGGACTGACTTTTTTGTTTTTATTTTTGATCGAAAAAGGTTTCTCGAACATAAATCTCCTTTTAAAAAAACGTGTGCATCAGGAATTGAACCCGAATCTTGACGGAGTAGGTACAGATTATTTCACTGGCCCCGTTGCATCCCGTTGTGCTATACACACGCAATTATTGACGATGGCCAGGTTTCATTTTATTAGAGTTCACTTTTTGCTTTTGCATCTCTTGAACTCTTCGGATACCTTCTGTTGTATCCTCATATTGTTCTACCATTCCTACGCCTTCTGCGCTAGACTCTTCTTTGCATCTATGAGGACCATCAGGAAATACTGAGTCTTTGCCTTTCTTGCCAGCCCAGAATGAATGATCATCAATTCTACGTCCATGTGACATATATTTTCTCCATGTTTGTTTAGGCCATTATGGCCTTCTATTTATTTCTTTATAGCACTATTTTAGATTATCTGCCATTCATAGCCATAGGATTTTGTTGCTGTTGCGGTCTCATTGGCTGACTTTGCATCAATTGCTCTACAAAATTCTTAGATAATTGGGACCTTTCAATGTCAGTTCTAGCTTTTTTCTCTGTCTCTTCTTCATCCCATTTGATTGATTCTAAGTTATTTGCTTGCAAGAATGTCTCTACTTCTCCGAATTTCTGGATAGCTTCGAGCATTTTAGTAAGAGCATCCATCTTCTCGCGTGTTGAAATAGCATGGTTCTTACTAATTTCACTAATTCTTTCTTCAAAGAGGCCAGCGTTAGAAGCAGATCTAGAATCCCTTTCACGAGCTTGTGAGAGCTGATTGTGAATCTTAGCCATTAGTTCTTTAAGCTTCATTTCTTCAACAGTATGCTGAATATTCATCATCTCATTTTGAGCAGCAGCTTGTTGTTGCTCTTGCTGTTGTAGATATGGAACAATTTCGCCCTTACCTGTGATATTCATCTTAGGAATAATCATAGATGGTGGGAACACTTCTCGTTGGAATGCTGCATTTATATCCATCATTTGCGAAGCTTGAAGGTTCGATTGTGTCGGAGTTAGTTCCCCTTCTTCAACAACAGTTTTATATTTAGCAAAAAGCCTGCTGTAAAAGAAAGGTGAGGGGTCTTCTCCAATCATTGTCTGTACTTTTGCAGCATTCCAATTCTTGATTGCAATCTGTAGCATTCTCTCGCCAAGCAATTTCAATGCCTGATCCCATTGATCAAAGTATTTCTGGAACACCATAAGATTAGCATCTTGCTTTAAGAGCATTGTAAGGCTAGATATCTGCTTATCGTTTTGACCAGACCAGTTTTCAATATTAACACCAGCTACTTTCCAGATTAGATCATCCATCTGCTGTGCTAAAGCTAAATCAGATTCAGGAACAGCACTAGGAATAATCTTTTCACAGTCTGTTAATTCAAAACCAGGATTAATGATGATATCCCAGCCTTGCCCAGACTTCTTGAGATTGTCTTCGTTTGCTACAGCACCAACTTTTCGCTTCCATCCTGCGTTAATTGTAGCAGCAGCGATATCGTTATTTTGGATTACTTTATAATTAAATAGGAATTGGGGCGACCGCATAGGAAATACTAATGAACGCGAACGAATATCAAACTGATTCATATGCGGTTCATAGTTCCAATAGTTTGGAATGAATGGGCAATCCGAACCATCCCATAGTGGATTTTCTCCGTGGAACATCATGGTTTCATTTAGAACTACAACTACTTTCCAGCAAGGCGAATCAACAGTTACAACTTCCATATCATCAACATGATAAAGAATTTGTTCTAGATTCTCTTCACTTGCAAAGTCAAAGAATTGATTTCTAGAATGGCTGTAAAGCCTTTTTTTCTTCTTTTTCCATTTATACCAAACATAACTCAATACCATTAAGTCATTGCGAGCCATGTTATAGTTTTCAGGTAAGAAGTAGAATTGTCCATAACGCTGAGGTGTGCCGTACATAGGCCCTACAACATCAATTTTACCTGGAAATCTCTCTAATGCTTCATGTTTTGATATATATTCCTGACACCAAACGAACTGAGCATCCGACATATCAGGTTGTCTAAAATATGGATCAACAAGAAAACTGTTATATTCCCAAACTTTAACCTTCATTTGACCCTGAGCAGGATCATCGCCTGTGAAGTCAAGATAAGGCTGTAATAGATTTAAACCAGCAACGGCTGATAATTCACATGATTTACTAAATGTTTCATGTACTCCTCCCTTTTGGCATACTTCAGATATTAGTTTTGTGTATTGATCTGTAGTCTGACCATCCGAGCCTTCTGTCGGCTGATAAAGAATCTGTTTGCGCCTTTGTCTTTGACGACCTGTCACCATGTTTACAGGCTGCTGGACAAGATTGAAATAATATTGTTGTGGGCTAATTCCAGGGCTGAACGTAAAGTTTCGGTTTATGAAACTCTGATTACCAGCATAGAATAGAGTGTCGATATTGGCCTGATTCCATCGGCTTTGTTCGATTGGCTGAAACTTACTATAAATACTATCAAGCCATATACGCACATTACCAGAGGTTGGCTCTAATTCCTCGTTCCAAGGGGCAAGATATAAAGACATTATTTACCTCATAGAAAAGGTAAACATAACATTAAAGGTTTTATTATATCAATACTCCTCGGGGCATTCTGGTAACTCAATAAAATGTGTGACTTTTATTTGTCATGATAGGCCAGGTAAGAGGAGAAAAATTGAAAATCGAAGATACAAAAATGCCACGAATTGTTGGTAGCAATTTCGTGGCTGAAAAGCAAAACGACGCTTTTGTATCACAATATTAACAGAAAAAATGTCTGATATTCAAGAATAATATTTTTTCAAATTCTATCTTCTTACATGTCAACTCTTTATTATCTTAAAATTGTGAGAATCGATTAGCTTGATATTGATGTGGATTGTGTTTTTGTTGTGTACTTTGATTAGTTACAAAATGCAGTCCAGTTGCAAGAGTTCTAAATGCGTCAGCACCATGCGAGTATTGATCATGTCGAGGCTGATTGCGCCATGTTCCTAATGTTTCGTTCCAGTCTTTGCGATAATTCTCTAAGCATTTAATTCCCAGACTACATTTGTTTTCATCAAACCAACATCTATTTAAGATACCACGCGCACTATCAATACCAGGGATTATATCAGCTTTAGCACCTGGAATAAATGCAATTCCAAGCTTTTGCGCTGTCATTTGTCTTGAGTATCCCGTGCTATATTCTCGCACCATAATATCGTGAGGGGCTAAATGCTTATCATAAACGTATGGTTTATTTAGTACTTTACCAATCCATGCAGCTAATGATTCTCCATCGCCTTCCATATAGTCGATTAATCTTATTTCTTTGCCGTAAGCTTGAAAGAACCATATTGCGGTGAAATCATTAAAGCCCAAATCCCACGCTGTGTGTACTGGCAATGCCTCATCATAAGGAATATTTCCAATTCTTTTTTCCACTCGTGCCAGTGTGATTTGCTTAGCGTAATACATTCCTTGAGTAGATTGCTCCCAGGCCTCTTCTGGAGTGCTTGGATATTCCCGACGCATATTCTCGGATTGCGTCTCGTTTTTCTTTGCATACCACCATTTTTGCTCATCATCGAGTTCAATTCCTAATCCTTTTAAATGTAAGAAATAGTCTGACATTTGATCGTCGAAAGATATCACAGAGCCTATTCTATAATCAGGATCACGCCACCATGTAAAGAAATGGAATTTAAAGTCTAATTGTGTAAGTTTATTTGTGTTTTGTTGAGCGCGACGGCACATATCAAAAAAATAACCCTCACGTCCTTCCGCAGTCGATTCGATGAATATATATTGTCCTGGTGCCACCGTGTTAAGAGATCCCGTAATGATTTCCTCTGCCTTATCAGGGTATTTTGCACATATTTTTCCAAATTCGGAAATATGAAGATATTGGAATGTAGATGAACGTAGTGAAGTTCCAACGCGAAGACTAGAACCATTTGAAAATTTGAGCATTTGAGCGGTATCATTATCGCAGGTAATTTCCGATTTGAGCCATATTGGGAGGTTGTCATAAGCAAACTTTATCTTTCTAAATAGTTGTTGTGCATCATCGACAGTATGAGCAATGATACCAGCGGATTTGTTAGGGTTGAACAAGCATCGATCAAGAAATAGCATGCAAATATACGTGCTAATACCAATTTGACGAGCCTTTAATATGATATTGCAATACCAAGCATTGTCAAATAGCTCTTGCTGTGCCCAGTTGGGCTTAAATACTATCTTGCGCCCTGATTTATTTTGTATGTGATATAGATGGCTAATACGCCAAAAAGGATTAGATAGATAGCTTTTAAGCTTGTTATAGTCATCACTCATCACTTACCAGTTTCTCGGTTGTGCCTGAAATCTCGCTTAAAACAGCCTCTATGGTCGTTTTCTGTGTGACTTTGCTTTCCGTCTTAGAGCTTAAATAACCATGATGATTAGTTAATACTAAAGTAGCCATTCCGTTATTATAACCTTTAGTAAGTACACCATTTCTTAATCTAGATTCTTGCCATTTCTTTGCAGTTTTTAACACTTGAGAAAATCTATCATGTTGATTAGCCCAAATTGACATTAATTCTGGGTCTAAATCTTGATATAAACAGAAGTCATCAAAAAAAATGTGCATTTCATCTTCTTTAAACCATTTCAATAGTTCGTCAGCTTTTTTATCAATAAATTCATCAGTGTAAATTTTTGGTCTTCCTGCTAAACCTTCAACATCATAATTCGGATGACCTTTAGGAGCTGGCATAAAATCACTTTGTATGTTTAATTTATTTTTACAATAGAAAAAAAAGGAGTTTTGATCAATGGCAAAAAGCAAATGTCGGTTGTGTTCGCAAATTTTAACGGGGATACGAGATGAGATTATTACTTGTGATTGTGGTGAGATTACTCTTGATGGCAAGCGTGGAGTGGTTTTATGTAAGAGTGCGACAAGAAACTATGTTGAGATAGATGAAAATGAATGTGAGATAGTTGTAGATGATATAGATAGAGAAAAGATGAAGCGAGATAAATTGATAGACATGCTAGATGAGATGAGGAAAAGTTATGAAGGATTACCGAAAGATGCGATGTTACAACCCATTAATCATTATGATATGAGTAGTTTACTGATATTGCTTGTAGCATTAGTTAGAGCAGATAAGTGATCTGGAAAGATAGGGTTCGAACCTATGCGACTCCGGTAACAGCGGAGCAGGCTACCATTACCTCACTTTCCATTATTTTTGTTCATATTTATCCCACTCGAATTCTGGAAATTCATTTTTTAATTCTTGATATACATTTTCAGTAATATCTTCAAATGAATGTTCTTCATAACTGGAAACATCATTGATAATTTCAAAATTGAATCCTTGACAATTTTTCATAGCGATCATTTGAGGGAGAGGATGAAGAGGATGGTAAATACATTTATTAGAAAATGGCTTAGGTGACCACATTTGTTTTTTTATGGAATAATCCACGGCAAAATAGTATATGCTCATTATTTTTGTTCCCATGTAGCCATAACGATTAGAGTTATGATTATAATGCTGATGGCTATAGAAAATAGGATATAAAGGTTCATGAGATATCTTCTTGTTCTATTTTATGTTTGCCACAACGTTTACAGATGAATTCGCGAGTAACAGTAAAGCGACTATTGAATTCGTCATATCTTTCGTTGAACATAAAATATCTATGGCAAGCAATAGCACAGAGGAATCGTTTAATACTCATGTGCTTTTTTTGCGCGTTTTTTGAGGTCTTTGGCTGCTGACTTTGCTTCATTTCTTTCAACCATTTCATGTTTTTTCTTTGAGCCTTTAGCATGTTTGGCTTCTTTAGAATAGTGTTTAGCATCTTTTTCTAATGCTTTAGATGCTTTTTCCATAATTTTCTTGTGCATAGAAATCCTTTAATAAGGTTAAAGTTCATAATAAAAATCTGCTTCTAAACATAATTTAAGAGCAATTGTTGCATATTGAGCTAAACATGAAACATATTCTGGAGATCTTTCAACCAATTGTTCTTCAATAATTTTTATATCAAAAGAATCTCGTTTGAGTTTAAAAATGAGGTTTTTTTTCCAAAATTCTAAATAATCTTTTGCTTTTTGCTTTGCTAAAGGATCATTAGGATCGTAATAAGCACTTTCTGCGAAAAATTTCTGAGTGTTTCTCATTTAGCATTCCTTAACTGACATTATTTTATCACATTCATAGCATTGTTTTCGTTTGTCTAGAAACGGAAAATGATATTCGCGTTTGCAGGTAGAGCAATTATAGCAATATATTTTTGTCTTATGTAAAGCTGCTTTACTTTTGTACTTGGTTAGCATTGGTTTTATGAGCCTGTAGTATTTCGATGATAGCATCGATTGCAGCGTCTTTAGCGTTGCCGTCTTTTTGGTAATCTTTCTCAAGCATTTCGATTATTGCTGCTACTTGAGTAGAAGTTTTGTTAAAAGTAAAAATGGACTTGCAAGCTTGAAATAGTGCGTTAAACATAAACCCCCATGATATCTTCTGCTGTTATAAGATGATAAGTATAATCTTGATCTTCATAAGCTTGTATGCCTTGATTGTAAGGCTTTACAAAGATAAGATCGTCTACTTGTGCATTGATAGTGGCATCATTACCAATTGCGAATAAACGTGCTTGTTTAGGAATGTTTTCCACGCCTTTTGTTTTTGGAATGATTAGCTTCCCTGGTTCAGGCTCTTTTTCTTTTTCTCTGCCAATGAGAATATATTTACCGATAGGTTTAATCTTCATGATACCTTTTCCAAAAAGTTACAATAAATTTCTTGTTCTTTAAAAGTCCATCCCACATGTGGCCAGTATGCCAACCGTGTATAATGTTTTCATTCTCATCTTTAATGAGAACGAGATCGAAAGGAATGGGAATGAATTCTTTAGCTTTAACCCATCCTTTAAGATCTCTGGGCACATTCATATAAGTTATTTTTGACCGAGGAGTACATTTGTTATACTTACCGATCTGTAGAGTCATTATTTACCTTTTTTCTTTTTTGATTTACCAGCTTTAGACATGGCTATGGCAATAGCTTGCTTTTCTGGCTTGCCTTCGTGACGCTCTGTCCGAATGTTTTCAGAAATAACTTTCTTAGATGAGCCTGATTTGAGTGGCATATAGATCCTTATTTTAGAGGTAATGTTGCTTGAGTTGATATGTCAGGGGTAGTAGTTTGTTGTTCTTCTTCGGTGGTTGTGCCATGAGTATCGAAGTTTTGAAAGGAGATAGTGCAAGAAGTGACACCCAAAGCAAAACAGGCTATGGATAGCATGAGGGTAAAGGTTATAAGGCAACCGAAAGGGGTAAGTTGACGCATAAAACTCCTTTGTTAAATTTCTTTTTACAAAAAAGGGAATGCAAGGTCAAGAAATATTTCTACTTAATATTTTTTTCCACATTTTGGGCAGACTAATTTTCCATTTTCTATATATCCACCATAACATTTATTAATTGAGCAAAATGATATTCCAAAAAGTGCATGCAAAATATCGTATAACATAAAAATTCCTTTATCCAAATAAATCTTACTCTTGATTGATTTTGGCATTAGCCACTCTTTTTTCTGCTATTTCGCAATATTCTTTTGATATTTCAATACCTATAAAATTTATGCCAAGTTCTTTCGCAGCAATCAAAGTTGATCCAGAGCCACAAAAAGGATCTAACAGGATTGGATTATTAGGAGGTGCAAGAAGTTTGATTATATATTTCATTAGTGATATCGGTTTGACCGTTGGATGAAAGTTTTGACATGGTTTGGTTTCTCTTTCAGGTTGTTCTTTTGGTCTGCTAAATCCTCCTGATCCGAAATTAGGATTAGATTGTTTCAAAGGCATTCCTTCAAGCCCTCTGTTTCTTTCTGCTGAAGAGGCTTTAGCACAATAAAAAAATCGTGATGCAACACCTGACGATGCTTCGAATTGATTTATATTTGCTTTTGATCTTCCGTGTTGATAAATTCCTCCAAAAGGTTTATTATCTAAAGGTCTTAATGACCCACTTTTTAAAATCCCCGCTTGTTCATCAAGCATGGAAGCAGCTTCTTCATCCAAGATTATGTTTGCTGGCCATCGGCCTAATCGTTCACTTTTATCTACATTTGCATTTATTTTTTCTGAATGTTTCTGTTTTAACATTTCATCTTTCATCCAAGGTCTTTGAAAACCTTCATGTATTTTACCAATAGAATCTGGGTTTTGCTGTCCACCT
>Ga0207703_10000484_pt1 | contig 41489 bp, 36 predicted proteins | sample KBSSwiS12_FD_184304 | JGI IMG/M metagenome (GOLD analysis project Ga0207703, IMG submission 184304) | Switchgrass rhizosphere microbial communities from Kellogg Biological Station, Michigan, USA - KBS Switchgrass S1-2 (SPAdes) (version 2) | ecosystem: Host-associated > Plants > Roots >... | reverse complement strand
GTGTTCAGCACGGCGAGCTTCTCGCCCGAGATCGAGGTGACGGCGACCGGCACGTCCTTGCTCGATTCAGCGCGACGCGTCGCGGTGACGATGATGTCGCCATTGTCCTGGTCGAGTGCCGGCGCGGCGCCCTGGGCCGGCTCAGCGGCGGCGGCAGCAGCGGGAAGCGCGCCGGCAATCACCAGCAGCGAGGCCCCGGCAAAGAGTGAACGGAGCGCGGATGTACGAAGCGACGAAGCGAGCATGGTTATCCCCAAAACTGGTCCGGCATCCCAACCCGTACGATTCCGTGTGTCCCGGAATTCACGCCAATTCGTAACATGGGCGTAATCTGCATCAAGCGCTGCGGCGGGACTTTCGCCCGGTTCGGCCACTTCCTCAGCGGACCGTTGCAGCAATGTCGCAGGCGCGCCCCGGGAGCCGCCCTGGCCATCCCCTGTTAAGCTATCTGCAGCTAGCAATGCGCATTCCGGGATTCATGCATCCGCCTTGGGGCGACGACGCGATTCGCGCGTTTCCCCAATCGGACGACGGCGCAAGCCAGATGAATGGACAGTCATGATGCGTGCCCGAAAATCGCTCCTGACCCTGATGACGATCCTGTGCACCAGCGCCGCGAACGCCGCACCACCGGCCAGCACGCCGGCGCTGCTCGATCGCCTGACCTGGGGCATCAACGAGCCCAGCCTCGCTTTGGCCGGCCGCAGCCCCGATCGCTGGCTCGATGACCAGCTGCGGGCAAAGCCCGATACGCCCCTCCCGCCGGCGGCCCAGGCACAGATCGACGCCCTGCGCATAAGCCATGAGCCGCTGGCGCAGCTGGTGGTCGAGATGGACGCGCAGAACAAGGCAAACGCCACCATCACGGATCCCGCCCGGAAGCAGCTCGCCGTCACCGCCTATCAAAAGGCACTGAACAGTCTCGGGGACGAAGCGGCGACCCGCTCGCTGCTGCGCGATCTCTATTCGCCCGCCCAGTTGCGCGAGCAGATGACCTGGTTCTGGTTCAACCATTTCAACGTCCAGGCCAACAAGCGCGATATCCGCGCCATGGTCGGCGATTATGAGGATCAGGCGATCCGCACCCACGCGCTCGGCCGGTTCCGCGATCTGCTCGAGGCGACGCTCCGCCACCCGGCGATGCTGCGCTATCTCGATAATGATCAGAACGCCGCCAACCATATAAACGAGAATTATGCCCGCGAGATCATGGAGCTGCACACCATGGGCGTCGGTTCCGGCTACAGCCAGAAGGATGTGCAGGAACTTGCGCGCATCCTGACCGGTGTCGGCATCGACCTGAAGCCCGATGCGCCAAAGCTGAAACCGGCGCTGCAGCCACTCTACATCCGCGCCGGCCTGTTCGAGTTCAACCCGGCCCGCCATGATTTCGGCGACAAGGTTTTTCTCGGCCACAGCATCAAGGGCTCGGGCTATGCCGAGGTCGAGCAGGCGCTCGATCTGATCGCCGCCTCCCCCGCGACCGCGCATCACGTCTCGGCCCAGCTCGCCACCTATTTCATGGGCGATAGCGTGCCGCCGGCCCTGGTCGACCGGATGGCGGCCAGCTTTCAGAACAGCAAGGGCGATATCCCCAAAGTGCTGCGCACCCTGTTCCGATCGAAGGAGTTCAAGGCGTCGCTCGGCAGCAGCTTCAAGGATCCGATCCATTATGCCGTCTCGGCGGTGCGGCTGGCTTATGGCGACCGCGTCATCGTCAACACCGCGCCGATCAGGGGCTGGCTCAACCGCATGGGTGAAGGCCTGTATGCGCATGAAACCCCTGACGGCTATCCGATGACATCCGCTGCCTGGACCGGCCCCGGCCAGATGGCGGTCCGCTTCGAGATCGCCCACCAGATCGGCTATAACGGCGCCGGGCTGTTCACGCCCCCGCCACCCTCCGCGCCTCCTGCGCCCGAAATGGCCGGCCCACCGGCAATGATCGCAATGCCGGCAATGACCGAGATGGCGGCTGCACCGGCAAAAGCTCCAGCGCCAGCCCCGGCGGTACCGCCGGTCGTCCCGCAGATCCGGAACGCCTCCTGGTTCGCAGGGCTCAACCGGCCGATCAGACCGGCCACCCGCGACGCGCTCGCCGCCGCGAATTCGCCCCGGGAATGGAATGCTTTGTTCCTGTCCTCGCCAGATTTCATGCGTCGCTGAGAAAGGATGCGCATCATGAACCGCCGCGATCTCCTGAAGGCAGCAGCCGCCCTTTTCCCCATTATCGTCGCCGGTCGCGCCTTCGCCGCTCCGGCGGCATCGGGCACGCGCCTGCTCGTCGTGTTCCTGCGCGGCGCCTATGATGCCGCCAACATCATCGTCCCGACGGCCAGCGATTTCTACTACGCGTCGCGCAAGACGATCGCGATTCCCCGACCCGACCCCACCAACCCCAATGCCGCGATCGCGCTCGATGCCGACTGGGGCCTGCACCCGGCGCTCAGGGACTCGATCCTGCCGCTTTGGCAAAAGGGCCAGATCGCCTTCGTGCCCTTTGCCGGCACCGACGATATGAGCCGCAGCCATTTCGAGACCCAGGACACGATCGAACTCGGCCAGCCGATCGGCGCCACCCGCGATTATGAATCCGGCTTCATGGCCCGCCTCGCCCGCGCAATCGGCCATGACACGCCGATCGCCTTCACGGATCAGCTCCCGCTCTGCTTCCGTGGCGGTCCAGTCGTGCCCAACATCGCGCTCAATGGCGTCGGCAAACCCAATGTCGATCCCCGCCAGGCCGGGCTGATCCAGGCGATGTACAAAGACGATCATGTCGGCACCGCCGATCTCGGCAAGGCGGTGAGCGAGGGCTTCGCGGTCCGCGATACCGTCTATAAATCGATCTCGGCCGAGATGGTCGCCGCCAATCGAGGCGCGGTCAGTCCGAAAGGCTTCGAGCTCTCGGCACGCCGCATCGGCCGGCTGATGCGCGATCAGTTCAACCTGGCCTTTGTCGACATCGGCGGCTGGGATACGCACGTCAACCAGGGCGGAGCGCAGGGCTATCTGGCGAACCGCATCGGCGAACTCGGCCGCGGCCTTGCTGGCTTCGCCGAGGAGATCGGCCCCGAGAACTGGGCCAACACCAATGTCGTGGTCGTCTCGGAATTCGGCCGCACCTTCCGCGAAAACGGCGACAAGGGCACCGATCACGGCCATGGCAGCGTCTATTGGGTGCTCGGCGGCGGCGTCCATGGCGGCCGCATCGTCGGACCGCAGGTGAAGCTCGCAGCCGAAACGCTCAACCAGGGCCGCGACCTGCCCGTACTCACCGACTATCGGTCGCTGGTCGGCGGCCTTGTCGCGCGGCAGTTCGGGCTGGGTGCGGATCGACTGGCGCAGATCTTCCCGAACGCCAAGCCGGCTGACCTCGGGCTGATCTGAGCGATCGCGCCGACCTCGAACACGCGCTTCGACTATCTTAGAGCATCCAGCGTTAAATCTGAACCGGGAGAGACTTTGCTTTGCCTTCCTTCCCACTTCCCCAGCGAAGGCTGGGGCCCAGTTGCGATGGCAGAGGTAATGAACCGCAGCGTACATCACCAGCGTTCCCCAACTGGACCCCAGCCTTCGCTGGGGAAGGGAGTAGAACGCCGCTCGCCGCAGGTCAGACTTAACGTGGGCCGCTCTAGGGCCGAACGGAAGACAGGGCGCGCGGCTTCGGCACTGTGTTCCCGTATCGGTCCCAGTGCCCCTCGATCTCGTCGATCACCCTGGATCCGACGATGTAGAGGCTCTCCAGCGCCGCATGCAGCCCCGCATAGCCTGCGTTCTCGCGCTGCAGATTTTCCGCCGCGCTCAGCCCCGGCGGCTGCATCGTGTAATTGCTGCCGGCGCGCAGCACCATGAAGCGGTTCTTGTCCGCGCGCCCGATGCGGTCGAGATAGAGGATCGACTGATAGGTTCCGGTCTCCTCCATTGCCGAGGTGACGAACTCGCCCTTCCCGCCTGTCCAGTATTTGGTCCAGTCGCGCGCCCATTCGGTGAGCAGCTTGCCGTGCCAGTAGGTCGACGCCGCCAGCTGATCGCCTTTCAGCACGAACGGCGGCCGCTGCGCCATCGGCGTATCGCTATAGCGCGCGCGTTCCGCCTGGATGCCCGGATCGTCAGGCAGTTTGATATCCTTGGTGAGCGCATAGGCCCATTCCTGCAGCGCCGGGTTGATCTCGAACATTTCGCCCTCGAAGACCGGCGGCGCGGGGTCGTCGGGGCCGGAGCCATGCAGCGAGAAATAGCCCGATTTCCAGTCCTTGGGCATTTCCCGCGCGTCGATCTCATGGGCGAGATCGCCATCGACGAGATAATGCGCCCACGCCGCCGATCCCACCGATCCCCTGGCCGGGTCGATCCCGGCGATGCCGGCGACCAGCCAGTAAGCGCGCCGCAGGTCGAAGCGCTGGTCTAGCCCAAGCGCCAGGGTCGCGGTCGCCGATTTGATGTTGCCCATGCCCGTGACCATGCCGAGCGTTTGCGTCGCCGGATCGTACCAGAGATCGTGATGCGATTGCGGGAAAGGAATCCGCGTGTCGAGGTGGCGGCGTTCCTTCCACAGCTGGAATTCGCCGGCCGCGTCGCCGCTATCCGCGCCGATCTCGAACATCGTGACGATAACGACACGCACCGGCAACGGATGCGTACACGGGCCGCCGGGAACGCAGTTGCCCGGGCTTCCGGCAGTCGCCCTGTGGCCCGGCGCCGCAAGCGCCACGCCCTGCCCGGAGAGCGAAAAACAGGCAAAGGCGAGCATCACGGCCCGGCTCAGAAGGCGCATCACGCATTCTCTCGACGTTGGAGGCGCGGCACCAGCCAGGTTTCGCGCCTCGGGGAACGGGGATGCAGGGCCTGCCGAACCCTGCATCCTAGATGATCAGAACGAATATTTGATCGTCGCCTGGACGTTGCGCGGCACCTGCGGCAGGGCGATATCGGCGCCAAAAAGGTCCTGCCCACCGGCGCGGAAATAGCGCGCATTGTTGACGTTCTTGACCACCACACGGAACTGCCACGGCCCCGTCTTGAACGACGCACCCAGGTTGAGCAGCCAGTAAGACGGCAGCTTCACCTTCTGCGCGTAGCTCGAATAGGTCGAATCGACGTGCGAGACGTCGCCGTTGATCGCGATGCCGTTGTCGAAGGCATAGGTCGCGGTCGCCGACACGACGTCATGCGGAATGCCCGGGCGGCGTGCCTGCGCGTTGGTCTTCGGGTAGACGAAGCCGATCTCGCTGCCGCCCAGATACAGCGACGGCGTGGCGGCGTTTACGAGATCGCCGATGCCGAAATAGTTGAAATACCCGGCCCCGCTCAGTCCCGCATCCAGCGCCGCCTGGTTGACCACGTCGATATAGGTGTAGTTGGCGGTCACCAGCAGATGTCGATCGACCGACCAGCGCAGTTCCGCTTCGACGCCCCTCGTCTTGACGACCTGGTTGGTCAGCGGGCTGTCGGAGACGACGTCGGTACGCTCCTGTTTGTAGACCGAAACCGCGGCATAGAGCCGCTTGTCGAGGAACTCTCCCTTCAGGCCGGCCTCATAAAGCGTGGATGCGGACAGGAAGGTGCCCGAGGCGATGGCCGTCGGCTGAACCTCGGCACCTTCGCCCGCGACGATCGTCGACTGCCGCGACGCGGTGAAATAGGGAATGATCCCGATCGGCGTCTTGTAGGAGATGCTGGTGTTCCAGGACCAGCCGCTGTCAGTACCGCTGGCACCGGCGGCGGGGCTGCCGATAGCGGGCCTGCCGGTAGGGTCATATTTCGCCAGGTCCGCCACGGACTTGGCGTACACATGGTCCCAACGAACGCCGCCGATGATATCGAGGCCGAAGTCGAAATCGACATCGACAAGCCCGGCAAGCCCGAAATCGAGATAATGGCCGTTCAGATAGTCCGAATAGTCGCAACCGCATTGCGACGACAGCAGGCGGGTGGATGCCGCTGTGTACCCGGTGGTGATGTCGGGGCGGTTCCAGAATTCGGCGCCGAAGTCATCGCCGAACTTGAAATGGGTGAGCCGGAGCGACGGTGAGGCCTGAAACGAGATTTTGGCGGCCGAAGTATCGAAGCTGTCAGCCAGGACGATCTTGTCTTCCAGCACATAGGAATGGATGACCTGCGAGAAGCCATAGAGGTTCTCGTTCAGATTGCTCGTGCCGTCATAGAATATCTGGTTCTTGATCTCCAGATTGCCGCCGCCGCTCCAGATCAGGTCGAAATATGCCGTCTTCTGGTCGTTATCGAGCTTGTCGCCTACCCCTGTCAGCGTGTCCTTGGGGCTGAGCTTCGTTGTACCGGGATTGATCAACGCCAGGTCCGGATAGCTCGTAGTGAGGCACGTATTGGTGTAACCGGTCGGACCGGGATTGAACACGCCGCAACCGAATGAGCCGAAGATGGTGAGGCCTTTGCCGCCGTTCGCGGCATAGACTTCCTCGCGCGAGAGCTTGCCGTCGGGAGTGGTTCCCGGAATGATGCCATCGAGGTTCGTGCCGGCATTGCCGGTGATGTAGGTGCCGTTATCGACAAGATCCTGGGTAAGCCGGTTCCAGCCGCTGTTCTGCTGGCCCCTGAACCGCTGATACATGCCGCCGAATTCGGCGCGCAGGTTCGAGGTGATGTCGGTGTCGAACGCCGCCGACAGCAACAGATTATGGGTGTGGATGTTGCGATAATAGCTGCCCGAATCCTCGAACTCGCCGTAAAGGCTGTACCCGAATTCGTGGCCGCCGATCTTGCCCGGACCGGTCACGCTGCCCTTGAGCACATTCCTGGCCCAGCTGCCGCCATCGTAACTGAGGAACCCCGAAGCCTTGGCGGCATAGGTGCCGTTGGCCGCGCGCGCCGTCTTGGGCACGAAATTCATATAGCCGCCGGTCTTGGACGGGCCGTAGATCGGCGAGGCCGGGCCGCGCACGATATCGATACGGTCGGCCGCGCCGATCGGAGTCGGATAGTTGCCGGGATTCTCCAGGCGCAACATGCCGCGGAAATAGACCTCGCCCGGCGTGCCGCGAATATCGAGTGCGCCGCCAGTGCCGAAGAACGAACTGGTGAAGGTGCCTGGCACCTGGGATACCAGATCGTAGATCTGCGTGATGCCAAAGCGATCGAGCTGCTCGGAGCTGACGGTCGAGGCCGCGCGCGGCGTCTCCACCAGCGTCTTGTTGAAACCATAGACCGACCCGACGTCCTTGACCGGCAACGCGTCGAGCGACCCGGTGATGACGATGTCGTCCTCCGGCTTCGGCTCCTCGGCGGCGGGCTTGTCCTGTGCCCGGGCCGGCGCCGTCAGCGCGGTGCAGGCAAGCAAGCTGGCAGCGATCAGGCTGAGCGGGTTGCGAAGGCTATTGCGCTGCAATGCAGCAAGTACTGTGATGTGAGTGGAGAGAATCTTGGCCATCGTCATATGCCCCCTTGGTGCCGATAGGTAGCGCTCTGTTTTCCCCGCGCTCCATCGACCGATGATGTCAGATAATCGCCTCTCCCAATTTCTTGCTATGCTGCAACGCACCATCGTAATGATGCAGTCGCAGAATTGTAAAGGAAAACTTGAGCTGGCGCCCATGTGTGAAGTTTGCCGCTTTATCCGCTGTTATTGCGCGTTTTTTGCCCGGCGCCATGGCCAGGAAACACTCAGATACCGGTACTCGGCTGGGCTTTCTCGTAAGCAAGCCTATATGGTTTCGTCGCCGTGCAGTGCCGCATGGGCGCGGATCGGCTCGCCAGCCGTTCCCGAACCCGACGCCGACAGATCTCTTGCCGATCTGAGTGCCGCTAGAGCTTGCGGTGGAGATAAACGAGGTCGAGCCAGCGGCCGAACTTGCGAGCAACCGCGGGAAGCCGCCCCACTTCAACGAATCCGAGCTTTGCGTGGAGCGCCAGGGATGACAGGTTCCCGGCATCGATTCCGGCAATCATGACATGCTTCCCGGCATCGGCGGCGCGGTCGATCAGCGATTGCACCAATCTGGTGCCCGCGCCATGGCGTCGACGGTCAGCGCGGATATGGACGCTATGCTCGACGGTTGTCTCGTAGCACGGCCATGGCCGGAATTCGCCGAAGCTGCCAAAGCCGATAAGTTCCCCGTGGCTGTACGCGGCCAGCACCGGGAAGCCACGCTCCCTACGCTCGGCAAACCAGCGAGCCCAATAGTCCGCAGTAGCGGGTGTCTCGGAATAGACGGCCGTCGTCGTAGCGATCACGTCATTATAAATGGCGAGCGCGGCCGATAGATCACCCTCACGCAGATCGGCGATCGACAGGCTTTCGCCCGAGCTTTCCAGAGACTCCATCATATGATATATATTTCTCATATGATGGATAATTTGACAAGAGCGCTGGCAGATCGCGTCAGGATCGAACGCAAGGCGCGCGCATGGTCCCTCGGCCAGCTTGCGGATCAATCGGGCGTCTCGTCCGCCATGATCAGCAAGATCGAGCGCGCCGAGGTGAACGCCACCGCTGTCGTGCTTGGCAAGCTTTCGGGCGCATTCGGCATCCCCCTGTCCGATCTTCTCAGCGGCGTCGAGCAAGATACCAGCCGACTGACGAGCCTTTCCGATCAGCCGCAATGGACTGATCCGGAGAGCGGCTATTCGCGGCGCGCCCTGTCGCCCCGGTCGTCAACTGTCCTCAGGCTGACAGAGGTGGAGATGCCGACGGGTGCCCGTGTTGCCTATCCGGCCGCGGCTTATGCGTTCGTCCAGCAACAGCTCTGGATGCTGTCTGGAAACCTCAGGCTGCGCGAAGGCGATCTCGTCCATGATCTCGCCACCGGCGACTGCCTCGCATTCGGCCCACCCGCGGATTGCGTGTTCGAGAATATCTCCCGCCAGTCATGCCGATACCTGATCGCTATCGCGCAGCTCCAGCCATCCTTCGGAAGATAAGCTAAACTCCCGTCCGCCACCCCGGCGGCAGGAGCGGAACGGTCGCACACGCGACGCCACCGTCGCGCGCAGTTCCGGCAATATTCGCCTCAAGTCGCCCGCCTGCGGGCAGCGCCTCGATCAACGCCCAGGAAATCCCCCCGAGCGGCACTTTGGCCCGGCGCCCCCCGGTCGTGCCCGGCGCGCCGGCATAGAGCCTGGAGGTCAGATAGACGAACCGCCCGCCCGGCGGCCCCTGGACGAAAGCGCCCAGGAGCCGCGCGCCGCCATCGGGTCCGGCCCCTTTCACCGTGACGGTGAGGTCGAAGACAAGGGCCTCCGGAGAGGCCGCAACCGGCCCGACCAGCGCAGCCTTGCCGCTCACGCCTCGTTGCAGGGCAACCATCGCTCCCACCGGCGGATGTTCCATCACGATGCGCAACGGCAGCTCGAAAGTCTCAGCGCGCATCGCGTTTCGCCTCCATCAGATCCGCCGCCTCGTCGAGACCGTTGGTCCGCGCCTCTTCGATCGCGGTCCGGCCCTGGCCATTGCGCAGCATCGGATTGGCACCATAAGCCAAAAGCAGGCGCACGACATCAGCGGCGGCGCCCTCTTCGTCGGGCAGGCGGAAGAGCGGCGTCGGCGCGTCCGCATCCGGCAGGGTGTGATTGGCCAGGGCTGGTTCGGCGCGAAGCACCTCTTCGAGCCGAGCCAAACGCCCGAGCGACGCGAGAGCCCGCGCGTCGTGGCTGAGCGGCGCCAGCCTTTCGGTCAGATGCGGCTGGCCGAGCACCGCCGACCAGCTGAACGGCGTCCCCCGCCATTTCCGCTCGCGCAGATCGACATCGGCACCCGCCGCAAGCAGCCGATCGACCGCCTCGAGCGAGCCGGACTGCACCGCCCGGTGCAGCGGGCTGATGCCGTCATGATCGAGCCCGTCCACCGAAGCGCCGAGCAAGAGCAGCAGGTCGACAGCCCGGGCATTGCCGAACTCGGCGGCAGCGAGCAACGGCGCGGGATTGCGCACGAGCGCCGGGTCGGCGGTGAGCAGGGTCCTGGCACCCGCCTCATCGCCGCGCAAACATGCGGCCCGAAACGCCTGCGCGCCCGCCAGCACCACGGGCCGGGCACCGTGCCGTTCCAGCAAGCCCGCCATCTCCTCAAAACCGGAAAGCTGAGCCAGCGCATGGACCGGCTGGCCGGTATAGGCGTGCAGCGTATCGGCACTGGCCCCGCGCGCGAGCAACCATTCCGCCCGCACCAGATGGTTCTGGCCGACCGCATTGCCGAGCAGATAATCGAGCGTGTTCAGTCCCTTCCAATTGCCCAGCCGCCCCTCGCCGGTCTGTCGCCACATGTCGAGCACGGCCGCGACTTCGCAGTGGCGCCAGAACAGATCATACCAGTACACGTCCGCGCCAACGATCGAGACATTGTAGAGCGCCTGAAGATCATAGGGCACAGCTCCCGCCGCGATCAGCAGCTCCACCAGCTCGAGCACTTGCGGATGACTCGGCTTGGCCCCTTCGCCAAGGCCGACCGCGCCGGTCAGGATCTTGAAGGGGCTGCCCCAGCCGTCATCGAACTGGAAATTCGGATCGGCCCCCGCTTCGAGCAACAGACGGGCAATCGTGACAGCGTTGACCGCGTCGAGCCGGCTATAGGTAACATAGGCCAGAGCGGACCAGGTGCGCGGGCCGCCCGTCCGCTTCGCCCCGCGCGGATCGCGGGCGAGCCGCCGCTCGACCTCAGCCAGATCGCCACAGGCGGCCGCCGCAAACAGGCTGTCCTTCGCGATGTCGGGATAGCGCCTAAGGATACGCCGCGCCGCGACCAGGTCGCCGCCCCAGCCATGGCCAAGCACCTGGTCCACACGGCCCTTATGGCTTTTACCGTCAGCGGCCAGATCGCCGACCGCCGCCTTGAGCGCGGCCCAGCTTTCAGCGTCATATTCGAGCGCCAGCGCATGCTGGACATCGCGCAGTCCCGGTTCGGCCGGTGCCTTGGGCCAGGCCGCAAGCAGGCGCGCCCGCGCCTGGGCATCGCCGGCGCGCAAGGCTTTCAGCCAGCGCTTGGCGTCCTTGCGCAATGTATCGAGATTCGTCCTGGGGGTGAGCGTACGGCTCATTGGATACCATCCTTCCAATCGCCAGACGTCCGCTTACGAAAGGCCGGAAGAAGGGTTCGTAAGGATCAGGTCGGACTGGATGGGAGCATCCCCCTTGCCGCGGACAGGCGGCGCTCCAGCAGCGCGCTGGGTGGAGGGATAATCGCGAGGGGTTTTGCTGTCAACGAGCGCGGCACCACATCGATCCGATGGCGGGATTGCCGCCGCCACCAGGGCCGTCACCCGCCGAGATAGGCCGCCAGTTCGTCGGGCGTGCCCATCGGGAACGCCTGTTTCAGATAGTCGAGAAACGCCGAGACGCGCGCGCTCAACAGCCTGCGCGAGGGATAAAGCGCCCAGAGCGTAATCTCTGGCCCGACGACATCACCCCAATCGACGAGCGCGCCGCGCGCAATATCGCGGCTCACCAGCGATATCGGCAGCCGCGCGGCACCGACACCAGCGCGCACCGCGTCCACAACCATGATCAGCGAGGAAAGCGCGAGGACCGGTTCGATCGCGATGGTCGATCGCCCGCCCGGTGTTTCAACCTTCCACGCTTCCCGGTCACCCGTCGTGCGGACGACGGCCGGAACGAGGGTGTCGCCGGACGGCCGGGCAAGGTCGGGACTCGCCACCACCACCATCCGGTCGTGGAGAAAGGCGCGGCCGATCAAACTCTCGTCGGGCGCCGGATTGACCCGGATCGCGAGATCATATCCCTCCTCGAACATATCGACGGCGCGATCCTCGGTGGTGACTTCAAGGCGAACCTCCGGGAATTGCATGGCGAAGCCGGCAGCGATCTTTCCCATGGCGACCTGGGAGAAGACCAGCGGCGCACTGATGCGGAGCCGACCTCGCGGCCTTTCACCGCCCGAAGCGATCGCAAGGGCCGTTTCCTCCAGCTCACTGAGCAAGCGGCCGGCGCGCTCGAACAGCGCGCGCCCCTCCTCGGTCAGCTTGAGCGCGCGCGCACCACGTTCGAACAGGCGCAGGTCAAGGCTCGCCTCCAGTTCAGCGACGCGGCGCGACAGGGTTGCCTTGGGGCGGCCCGTCGCGCGCGCGGCCTTACCGAACCCGCCATGGCGCGCGACAAGATTGAAATCAGCGAGGGCTAGCAGGTCCATTTGTTCCACCAGTGAGACAGTATGTCCAAATATAGCGTCTATTGGTTCGATTGTGGATCACTAATTTCCGAATTGCGAATTGACGCAACTCAGGAGTGACCCAAATGACCATCCTCGTTACCGCCGCGACCGGCAATGTCGGCCGCAATGTCGTCGAACAGCTCGTGAAGCGCGGCGCCGATGTGCGCGCCCTTGTTCGCGATCCGTCAAAAGCCCAGTTCCCCGCCGGTGTTGAGGTCGTGCAGGGCGACATGCTCGATGTCGATTCCCTGCGCAGCGCCGTCTCGGGCGTCTCAACCCTCTTCCTGCTCAACGCGGTCGTACCGGACGAATTCACCCAGGCGCTGATTGCCCTGAACGTCGCCCGCGAGGCCGGGATCGAGCGGATCGTCTATCTGTCGGTGATCCACAGCGACCGTTACGTGAACGTCCCGCACTTCGCCGGCAAGTTCGGCGTCGAGCGCATGATCGAGCAGATGGGGTTCAACGCCACCATCCTCCGCCCGGCCTATTTCATGGACAATGACATCACGATCAGGGACGTGGTGACCAGCTATGGCATCTATCCGATGCCGATCGGCGAGAAGGGTCTCGCCATGGTCGACGCCCGCGACGTCGGCGAGATCGCCGCCATCGAACTGGTCCGCCGCGAGCAATCAGCCGAGCCGCTGCCCCTCGACTATATCAGCCTGGTCGGCCCCGATACGCTGACCGGCGCGGACGCGGCCGCTGTGTGGACTGAAACGCTCGGCCGCACGATCGCGTACCCCGGCAGCGATACCGCCCTGTTCGAGCAGAATCTCCGCAACGCCCTGCCGAGCTGGATGGCATTCGACATGCGCCTGATGGCCGAACGCTTCATCACCGAGGGCATGGTGCCCGAGAGCGGCGACGTCGCGCGCCTCACCCAAATCCTTGGACGGCCTCTCCGCTCCTATCGCGACTTCGTCGCGCAGATCACGGCCTGACCGGCCCCCAACCCACCCGATATAAGGACCATCGCCATGATCTATTCGACCGCCACCGTTCCGGTGAACCCGAAAGGCGAGACCAGGCTGAGCCGCGCGCAGATATGGCGCGGGCTGGAACTCAAGGCCCGCGACGCCCGCCTGTTCCTCCCGCCAGGTCTCTGCACGCGCTGCGACGTCATCGAGGAGAGCCCAACCCACTTCGTGCGCGAAGCCACCATCGCCGGTGCCGATCTGCGCGAGATCATCACCCTCGAGCCGGAACGCAAGGTGACTTTCTTCCAGGCCACCGGTCCGCGCGAAGGTGCGATCATCAACGAGCTGTTCGAAGACGAAACGGGCGAGCTTCAGCTCAAATTCTACTGCTATCTCGGCCTGCGCGACAAGGAGCCGAACGGCCGGGAGGAGCAGGCCGAACAGGCGCAATTCGACAGCGACAAGGGCTATAGCGCCGCCCTCCTCTCGACGCTGAAGCGCACCCGCGAACTGCTGGCGGAAGGCCGACTTTGATTTCCACGAATGATCTGCAGGCTGGCCCTCCCCCGAGAGCCAGCCTCAAGTTTCGGCGACGCTACAAGTTTCGGGGACGCTATACTTAACTGGGCACAACAATGAGAACGAGCCGACCATGCCAGGTTCCCGGCGTCGATTCTAACCCACGCCCCTTTGTGCCATCGCCTATACCATGGCGCGCCCCTCACCCCTCAAAGCAGATTTCTCCGCGAGGTTGAATCGCGCCTCCGCTGTTCCGGCCAATTCCGCCGCTGTTCCGGCGAACTCTTCCGCTGTTATCTCCGCTGTTCCACCGCTGTTATTCGATAACAGCAAAACCGCAGTTAAGCCCCTGACTTACAGTCAAGAATCCACCCCGAAAATCCAACATAACAGCGGCGGAAAAAAATCTCCGCGCGGAACAGCGGATAACAGCGGTGATCACTCTCGCCGCGGCTCACCGCTTCCGCAGCGGCCGCATATACAGCACGCGCATATCCTCCTCCATCCGTGCCCGGTCGACCTCGAGCACGACAGTCTGGGCCCGCTCGCCGAGATGCGGGCGATAGGCCTCGGTCCAGGACAGGGTGTCGCCATAAGCGGCGGTCTGGCTGGTCTCGAAATCGACATAGAGGCTCTCGGACCGGGTCACGATCTTCGGGTCGAGCCAGGCCATCGCCGCCAGCTCGTCCCACATCGGAAAGCCGGGCTCCAGCGCGGTCTGGAACATGTCGGTGAGCGCCGTTCCGGCCGGCTTCAGGCTCGACAGGAATTCGCGTGTCCACTGCGTACCGGTCGAGGGGTCGACCGGGATCATCGTCACCTTGGGCCAGGGCGCATGAGCGACGATCCGCGCGGCCTCCGGATCCCAGCGGATATTGAACTCGCGGCGCGGCGTGTTGACGAACTCACGGGCGAACTGCTCGGCCGACGGGCCGCTCAGCGCCTGGCGCGGGAGCAGGCTGCCACCCATATAGACCAGCTCCTTCACATTCGCGGCGAAGCTCGGGTCGAGGCTCTGCGCTATCGCGATATTGGTCATCGGACCGGTAGCGAAAAGCGTGATCTCATGCGGATGCGCGCGCACCATCCGCACCAGGAAATCGGCGGCGATCTCGGTCGAGGCTTTCGTGGTAGGATTGCCCATGGGCAGCCTGGGCACGAACTCGGGCGAGGGGTTGCCGGGGTGCGCCTGCAGCGTGTCGCCCGGCCAGTAATCAGTCCATGGCCCCTTGAAGACGAGCCGGCCGTACATCCCCTCCCAGCGCTTGGTCGCCTCCTGGCTGTTGAGCAGCGGATAGGTCGCGCCCGGCACGACCGGGATGTCGGTGCGGCCAAGGATCTCGAGTGTGCGCAGCCCATAAGCTGTCGCGGTATCGCGCCACACCGATCCGCTGGTGGTGGTGAGGCCGAGCACCTCGACATCGGGTGCCTGCAGCAGCAGCACCGGCACACCGTTCAGTCCGATCAGATCGTCGTCGATCAGGACGAGGCGTTTCGGCGCCGGGCCCGCGGCGACCAGCAACGCGCCGCCGAGCAGCAGCACGGCAGCGCGGATCGCGCGGCGGACGTGGAGAAAAGGGCCGGACATCGGGCAGGTTCCCCCTGGTGGTACGGGAAAGCCTCTCCTCGGGGTGGCGCATGACGGCGCTTCTCGACTCCAGAATGGTTCCGCGCCGCAGCGGCGTCAATATGCCCGGTCCCGGACGGGCACGCCCGCGCTCAATCCATCCCGAACAGCCGCTACGCAGCCAGCCTCACAAGGTTTCGTCCGTCCTTCTTCGCCTTGTAAAGCGCGATGTCGGTCCGCGACAGCAAGCGGGTCGCATCCTCGCCACTGATCCGCACCGCGAGCCCCGCGCTCAGCGTCACTTCGATGACCTTCCCCGACGGGAGTGTGAACGGCGTGTTGGCAACTGCGTCGCGCAGCCGCTCGGCGACCATCTCGGCCTGGGCCCGCGTCGTTTTCGGCATCAGCACCCCGAATTCCTCGCCGCCGATACGGCCGACCAGATCGCCACCGCGGAGCGCCTGACGGATGATCGCGGCAACCGCGCGCAGCACCTCGTCACCAGCGGGATGACCATAATTATCGTTGATCGCCTTGAACCGGTCGATATCGAGGATCGTTACCCAGAGCGGCGCATCGGTTCGCTCGGAGAGTTCCGCCTCCGCCTCCAGGGCTTCGAAAAAGGCGCGCCGATTGGCCAGGCCGGTCAGCGCGTCGGTGTTGGCGATCCGCTGGAGATCGGACGCCGCGCTGGTCGCTCGCGCCTGGGCGCGGATCGCGACAACGCCCACCATCCCCATGCTGAAAAGTATGAGAAAACCGAGCGCGATCAGCCCATAGCCATAGGTCGCCACCCGGCGGTCAGCCAGATCCATATCGAGTTTGCGCGTCGTGAGCAGATTGCGCTCCGCCCGCTCGACCGAACCAATCGATGTGAGCACTGCATCGAATCCGGCGCCCTTGTCCTTGCGCACCATCGCGATGACCTCGTCGTGTCGGCCTTGCGCTTCGAGATCGGTGGCTCGGCCCAGCAAGGCATAGTAATTGGCCAGGTCGCGATTCAGCGCCGCGAGATTCTCGCTCTGTCGGGGATTGTCAGCGGTGAGCGAGCTGAGCTTTCCGAAATCCGCGAGCGTCCGGCGTTTCCCGTCCGCGAAATCGCGCAGCAAAGCGCGATCACCGGTCAGCAGATAGTTGCGCTGGCCGCGCTGCGCCGAATAGACCGAGGTTCGCAGATCTCCGGCCTCGATCAACACATTGAGCGTGTGCACATAGGAGCGCTCGGCTTGCTGATGCTGCCACGTCGACCGCAGCCGGTTGACGACAAGCGCGATCGTCAACGACGTCATCAGCGCGAGCGCGAGCGCAAGCAGGATCGACATGCTGCGTGTGCTGAGCTGGAAACGCGACGCGAAGAGGAAACGCGGCTCGACCGGCCTCGGGCCGTGACCGGAACTTCGGCGCTCTTTCATCCCCCCGCCTTACAAGCGCGGGGTTGATGAATGCTGAAGATGTTTATCGAATTAACCAAACCCGCGCGCGGCGCGCTGCGAGGCCTGCACGCGCCTCGCCCTGCGCGCAGCGGCTCAGGCCGCTACGAACATCTCCGGCGGCAGCGCCATCATCGCCTCGGAACCGCCCTCGATCTTGCGGCGGAAGGCGCCGGCATCGGGCATGATCCGCTCGGCATAATAGCGCGCCGTCACCAGCTTTGCGTCGAGGAAGGCTGCGTCACCCTCCCCGGCCGCCTTCAGCTTCGAGGCAGCCATCGCCATGCGCAGCCACATCAGCCCGACGGCGACGATCCCCATCAGGTGCAGATAGGGCTGTGCGCCGGCGCCGACATTCTCCGGGTTCTTCATGCCGTTCTGCAGGAACCAGAGCGTCGCCTGCTGCAACTCGCCATTGGCCTTTTCGAGCCGGGCGGCGAAATCAGCGGTGGCCGGGTCGGTCTTGCCGGCCGCGACATCCTCACCGACGACCTTGAAGAAGGCCTGCACCGCCCGGCCGCCGTTCATCGCAAGCTTGCGGCCGACCAGGTCCATCGCCTGCACGCCATTGGTGCCCTCATAGATCATCGAGATGCGCGCATCGCGGACATATTGCTCCATGCCCCATTCGGCGATGTAGCCATGGCCGCCATAGACCTGCTGCGCATTGGTCGCGATCTCATAGCCCTTGTCGGTGCCATAGCCCTTGATCACCGGGGTCAGCAGCCCGATCAGGTCCTCGGCAAGCTGGCGTTCCTCTTCGTTCCCGGCGGCATGCTCGAGATCGACCTGGAGCGCGCCCCAGAGGCACAGGGCGCGCAGCCCCTCGGTCAGCGCCTTGGCATCCATCAGCATCCGGCGAACGTCGGGATGGACGAACAGCGTGTCGGCCTTTTCCTGCGGGTCCTTCGCGCCGGTCAGCGCCCGGCCCTGGCGCCGGTCATGCGCATACTGGACCGCGTTCTGATATGCCGTCTCGGCAACCGCCAGCCCCTGCAGGCCGACGCCGAGCCGCGCCGCGTTCATCATGATGAACATCGCAGCGAGGCCCTTCATCTCTTCGCCGACCAGCCAGCCGGTGGCGCCGTCATAGTTCATCACGCAGGTCGAATTGGCATGGATGCCCATCTTGTGCTCGATCGACCCGCACGAGACGGCATTGCGCTCGCCGAGCGAACCATCGTCGTTGACGAGGAACTTCGGCACCACGAACAACGAAATGCCCTTGGAGCTGTCCGGCGCGCCCGGCGTCTTCGCGAGCACGAGATGAACGATGTTCTCGGTCAGGTCATGCTCGCCCGACGAGATGAAGATCTTGGTGCCGGTGATCTGATAGGAGCCGCCCGGCTGCGGTTCGGCGCGGGTGCGGATCAGGCCGAGATCTGTGCCGCATTGCGGCTCGGTCAGGTTCATGGTCCCGCCCCATTTGCCCGAGACCATGTTGGGGACGTATTTCGCCTTTTGCTCCTCGGTGCCCTTCACCAGCAGAGCCGCGATCGCGCCGTGGGTGAGGCCCGGATACATGGCGAACGCCATGTTCGACGAGATCATATATTCCTGAAACGCGGTCGAGACGACATGCGGCATCTCCTGCCCGCCGAACTCGGACGGCGCCGACAAGGTGCCCCAGCCCGATTCGACGAACTTGTTATAGGCTTCCTTGAAGCCCTTCGGCGTCGTCACCGATCCATCGTCATGCCGGGTACAGCCTTCGAGATCGCCCGGCTGGTTCAAAGGAAACAGCACCTCGGCCACGAACCTGCCGCCCTCGTCGAGCACTGCATCGACCACATCCGGGGTCGCGTTGGCGAAGCCAGGCAGGTTCGCATAGCGATCGAGCCCTACGACATGCTCGAGGATGAAGCGGGTGTCGCGCACGGGCGGCGTATATTGCGGCATGGATCAGTCCTTCAGGCGGCCTTGCGCGCCATTTGTTTCGAGGAGGGTGATGAAGTCGGTGAGTTCTTCGATCGCGGCATCGATATCGCGCTTCTGGGCCTCGAGCAGCGCGACCCGCTTGTGACAGCGCTCGATCGTCACTGCGCGCTGCACCTGCCGGCCATCGCCGATATCGTAAAGGTCGATCATCTCCCGGATCTCAGCGAGGCTGAAACCAACCCGCTTGCCACGCAAAATCCAGGCGAGCCGCGCCCGGTCGCGCTGCGAATAGATCCGCGCCGTGCCACGCCGCTCTGGCGCGATCAGCTGCTCGTCTTCGTAGAAACGAAGGGCCCGGGCCGTCACGCCGAACTCGGCGGACAGGTCGGAAATCGAAAAATGGTCGCGATCGGGGTGGCGATCGATCGCGGCATAGGCAGCGACTGTAGACATGCGGCAGGGCTACATCCCCTTTACGTCAACGTCAAGCAGCCTCTTCCTCCGTCATGCCGGACCTGTTCCGGCATCCATGGTTCCGCAAACGCTTCAGGCGTTGCGCACGCGGGACCATTGACCCCCGGACAAGCCCGGGGTGACGGGGATGGCGCCTTACTCCCCGCTGCTACAAAGCAACCGCCCCTTCGAATCCCGCAAGGTCGAAGCCTCCGAAACCGACTCGCTCAACCGACTCACATCGAGCCCCGCCAGCGAGGCACGGCGCAGACAGAGCTTCTGGCAAGCCTCCGGCAGCCGTCCCGGAAATACGATGCGATCACCCTCGAACCGCGCATCGAAGCTGCAACCATCGATCTGATCGAACTCGACATGGAGATGCTCACCGACTCGCGTGACCACGCCCGACCCGCCGCAATTCTGCTGGTCGCCATAATCGACGAACACGCCGATCCGGTACGCCGTCGCGCTCGGCACGACGCAGACCCGGTCCGTATCGCGCGTATAAAGGCCGGTAATGTCGCTGTTCTTCGGATCGGGAATCACGCCCGCCTCGATCGCCGCCGCCTCGAGCCCGATCGGCGCCGACGCGTTGGCGGCAGGGTCGGCCTGTTTTCCGGAACCCCAGCAGCCGACGAGCAACAGCAACGAGGCGATCGCAAGCACATGCTTCATTCGGCCGGCACCAGCCGATCGCCCTCGATTCGCCGGAAGAAGCAGCTGCGCTCGCCGGTATGGCAGGCGGGGCCCGCCGCATCGACGATCAGCCACACCGCGTCCTGGTCGCAGTCAATCCGGATATCGGCGACGCGCAGCACATGCCCGGACGATTCGCCCTTCTTCCAGAGCGCCCCGCGACTCCGCGACCAGAAATGCGCCTCGCCCGTGGCAAGAGTCGCCTTGAGCGCCTCGGCATTCATATGCGCGAGCATCAGCACCTCGCCCGAGACGCGGTCAGTGGCAACCGCGGTGATCAGGCCTGCAGCGTCGTATTTCGGGTCCAGCACAAGGCCGGTGTCGCGGGAATCGGGCATGGAATTCCCCTTAGCCCCTCAGCGCCCAGGCGGGGAGAGGGAGAAAAGCACGCCCCGATGTTACAAAAGCGCGACAAGTGCGGATCGCCTCCCTATATGGCGGGCGAAGCAACCCCCAAAGGGCACCATGCTGACAACCAATCCGTTCGATGACGACAAGCTGCGCGAAGAGTGCGGCATCTTTGGCATATCCGGCAGTGACGGCGCGGCGGCGCTGGTCGCGCTGGGGCTGCACGCGCTCCAGCATCGCGGGCAGGAAGCCGCCGGCATCACCAGCTTCGACGGGTGCGAGTTCCACACCCACCGCGCTATGGGCCATGTCGCCGGCAATTTCGACCGCGACGACATCATCGGCGCGCTGCGCGGCAATGTCGCCTGCGGCCATGTCCGCTATTCGACGACTGGAGAAACCGCGCTCCGCAACGTCCAGCCGCTCTATGCCGATCTCGCCTCGGGCGGTTTCGCGATCGCCCATAACGGCAATATTTCCAATGCGATGCGCCTCAGGCGCGATCTCGTCCAGCGCGGCTCGATCTTCCAGTCGACCTCGGACACCGAGACGATCATCCACCTGGTGGCGACATCGAGCTACCGCACCTTTGTCGACAAGTTCATCGATGCGCTGAAGAAGGTCGAAGGCGCCTATTCGCTGATCGTGATGACGCCCGAGGGTATGATCGCCTGCCGCGATCCGCTCGGCATCCGGCCCCTGGTGATGGGCAAGCTCGACGGTGCGGTGATCTTCGCCTCGGAGACGGTAGCGCTCGACGTGGTCGGCGCGGAATTCGTCCGCTCGATCGAACCCGGCGAACTCGTCATCGTGCGCGGCAACGAGATCAGCTCGCATCACCCCTTCGCCCCGGTCGCGCCGCGGCCGTGCATCTTCGAATATGTCTATTTCTCGCGCCCCGATTCGATCTCCGAGGATCGCAGCGTCTACACCGTCCGCAAGGCGATCGGCGCCCAGCTCGCGATCGAAAGCCCGGTCGAGGCTGACCTGATCATCCCGGTCCCCGATTCGGGCACGCCTGCCGCGATCGGCTATGCCCAGCAATCCGGCATTCCCTTCGAGCTCGGCATCATCCGCTCGCATTATGTCGGCCGCACCTTCATCCAGCCGGGCGACAAGGTCCGCCATCTCGGCGTGAAGCTGAAGCACAATGCCAATCGCGCCCTCATCAAGGGAAAGCGCATCGTGCTGATCGACGATTCGATCGTACGCGGCACCACCTCGCTCAAGATCGTCCAGATGATGCGCGAGGCGGGCGCCGCCGAGGTCCATATGCGCATCGCCAGCCCGCCGACGCGGCACAGCTGCTTTTACGGCGTCGACACGCCGGAGCGCGGCAAGCTGCTCGCCTCGAGCAAGAACGTCGCCGAGATGAACGCCTATATCCAGGCCGACAGCCTCGCCTTCGTCTCGATCGACGGCCTCTACAAGGCACTCGGCGAGCCGCAGCGCGCGGACATCCGCCCGAGCCACTGCGATGCCTGCTTCACCGGCGACTATCCAACCCCGCTGACCGATCAGGACGATGTCGCCACCGTCGACCAGTTCGCGCTGCTGGCGGAGCGGGTGAGCTAACCCACATCGTCATGCCGGACTTGTTCCGGCATCCATGTTCCGGCAAGCGCCCCGGCGTCGGCTCCTGCGGGCCGGTGGACGAAGAAAGACCTAGATGACCGACAAGCCTCTCGCCAACCAGATCGCCCTCGTCACCGGCGCCAGCCGCGGCATCGGCGCGGCCACCGCCAAGGCACTCGCGGCGGCGGGCGCGCATGTCGTCATCACCGCGCGCACCGCCAAGGACCTCGAAGCGGTCGAGACCGCCATCTTCGAGGCCGGCGGCAGCGCCACCATCGCCCCGCTCGACCTGACCGAGACCGACAGCATCGCCCGGCTCGGCGCGGCGATCGGCGAGCGCTGGCCAGCGCTCGACATCATGGTGCTGAACGCAGCGACGCTCGGCAGCCTCGCCGCCGTGCCTGCGATCGACTCCAAGGAGCTGGCGGCGGTCCTGACCCTCAACGTCAGCGCCCAGGCGGCGCTCATCACCGCGTTCGACCCGATGCTGCGCAAGTCGAAGCGCGCCCGCGTCATCGGCATCACCTCAAGCGTCGGCCGCAAGCCGCGCGCCTATTGGGGCCTGTACGGCGCCTCCAAGGCCGCGTTCGAGACGCTGGTCGCGGCCTATGGCGACGAGATGGAGCATATCAGCAGCATCCGCACCGCCATCCTCGATCCCGGCGCGACCCGCACCAAGATGCGCGAGCGCGCCTATCCCGGCGAGGATCCCGCCTCGGTGAAGGCACCGGAAGTGGTGGCCGCGCGGATCGTGGAACTGATCGCGGGCGACTTCGAGGCGGGGCATTTCGAGCGGGTCGACTAAGCTTTCACCTGCGACATGATCCCCAACGGGCGATCCTCATTGTCGGCGAAGAACGCCATCCATTCCTCGGTCCCATCCTCATGGCGATGGATCATGTGCGCCGCATTGGTGAACACCACGCCGCGTGATTCAAGTGCAGCCTGCGCTGCGCCTATATCCTCGACACGGAAGTAGAGGATCGAGTCGCTCGATTCCTTCTCTCCTTCGGAAAGGAACAGCCGCACCCCGCCGCAATCGAAAAAGGCGAGGTTGCCAAAGGTATAGAGATGATCGAGCCCGAGCACCTCGCCATACCAGTGCGCCGCCGCAGCAATATCCTTCACGCTGCGGGCGATCTGGCCGATCGTGCCAATCTTCACGTCAATCATGGTAGACTCCTGGGCAAAGAGATTGCTGTCGCGCCGCACGCCGCTCCAGCGGCGAAGCTCGGCGCGTTTCGACAGGCCGAGCTTCAGCAAGGCGTTGGCGACATGATATTTGACCGCGTCGAGGCTGATGCCGCGCCGTTTCGCGATCTCGCTGTTGGTCATGCCATGCCGCACCGCCTCGACTACACGCCACTCGGCAGGGGTGAGGATATCGGGGTGCGGCGGCCGGCCACGGTCTCTCGGCGCTGTCATAGGCGGACTTTATCGCGGGCGAAGGCGATTTACCCTCCCCCTGGAAGTAGGAGCGCTCCTTCTTGTCCCCTCCCGCAAGCGGGAGGGGGATTTAGCGGGCCGCAGCCTCGATCAGCTTCTGCCCGAATGCCAGCCGCTGCAACGTGAGTGCCCGGTCGCTCGCCTTGGTTGCGGCGCTTACCATGACGACCACCGTCTTCGTCGCCGGATCGATCAGGATGCCCTGGCCGAAAATCCCCTGCGCTCCGAAGCGGCCCTCGGGATAGGTCCACCATTGATAGCCATAACCGAAGCCGCCCGGCGCGACCGTCGCGTGCGCGCTGGTCGCGTCAGCGAACCAGCCCTTCGCCGTCACGCCATGCCCGCCCTCGAGCACGAACTGACCGAACCGTGCATAATCCCGCAGCGACACCGACAGGCAGCAACCACTGACTTCGGCATGGGTCTGATCAGTCATCCAGAAGCCGTCGCGCTCCATGCCGGCGGGTTTCCAGATCTTCTCCTCGGCATAGGCCGCGAGCGACTTGCCCGTCGCGCGCCGCACCAGCACGCCGATCAGATTGGTCTCGCCGGTCTTGTAGACCCATTTCGTCCCCGGCGCCGTGTCACGCGGCAACTTGCGCATGAAGTATACAGTCGGGTCGGCGCCCGCCGGCACCGGCTCGAGAAACATCCGCGCCACGTCGGATTTGGGGTCGGTATAATCCTCATTCCATTTGACGCCCGAGGTCATCGTCAGCAGCTGGGCGACGGTCACGCCGTCATAGCCGCTGCCCGCCAGCTCAGGGATGTAGCGCGTCACAGGATCATCGACCGACTTGATATAGCCGTCCTTGAGCGCCGCACCGACCAGGGTCGACGTGAAGGATTTGGCGACCGAGAAGCTCGTCCAGCGCCCTTTCTCAGTCAGCCCCCGCGCATAGCGCTCGAGCCGGACCTTCCCGTTCTGGAGCACGATCAGCCCCGCGACATTCATCGAGCTCATAAAGGCATCGACATCAGCTGCCGGTATCGCCAGGGGCGCCCCCGCCGGCAGCACGCGCGCGTGCGCGGGGGCCTTGATCGTGTTGCCGGGGAACAGCTTTTCCATCGCCGGGAAATTCGCGTCGCGCTGCGCCTGCGACCAGAACAGGATCTCGGCACCGACCTGGCGCTGCCGCGCTTCGTTCGTGACAGCCTGCCCGATGCTCTGCACCGGCATCAGCGCCGCACCCACCAGCGCCAGCGCGCCGATTATCAATCCTGTCCGCATCAGTCCCCCCTCACGAGCGTGACCTGGACGACGTCGATCCCGCCGCCTCTGAATCCGCCCTCACAATACATCAGATAATAGCGCCACAAATCGACGAAATGACGATCGAATTCAGGGGGCAGCTTGCTCGCCGCGACCGCCGCGTCGAAATTCTCGCGCCAGCGCAGCAGCGTCTCGGCATAATGCTGGCCGAACCGCACCGGATCGCACCAGCTCAGGCCACTCGCCTCGGCGATTGCCCGGAAGCGCGTCTCGGAGATCAGCAATCCACCCGGGAAGACGAAGCGCTGGATGAAGTCGACATTGCTCGCATAGGTCTCGAAGATCGCGTCATCGATCGAGATGAGCTGGATCGCGGCCCGCCCACCCGGCTTTAGCGAACGCGCGATGGTGGCGAGATAGTCGGGCCAATATTCCTGGCCGACCGCCTCGACCATCTCGATGCTGACGACCGCATCATAGATGCCTGTCACATCGCGATAGTCGGTGAGCGAGACGGTAACGCCGCCAAGCCCATCCCGCGCCATCCGCGCCTCGACCGCCGCCTTTTGCTCCTTCGACAGCGTGATCCCATGGACCTTGCGCCCCTGCTCAGCCGCGATCTCCGCGAACGATCCCCAGCCGCAGCCAATCTCGAGAATCGTGTCGCCCGGCCGGGTGCCGCTGCGATCGAGCATCGCCTGCAGCTTGCGGTGCTGCGCGCTTTCGAGCGATTGCCCCGGCGAGATCGGTCCCGAGATCGGCTCTTCGAACAGCGCGCTCGAATAGGTCATGCCGGGGTCGAGCCACAGGCTGTAGAAATCATTCCCCAGATCATAATGATATTCGATATTGCGCCGCGCGCCCTCGCGGTGGTTGCTGCGCATCCGATGCCAGGCCCGTCTCAGCAGCCGCATCAGCCCCTGCGCCCTCGCCGCCTCGCCGAGCGGAATGCGGTTGCGCATGAAGAGGTCGAACAGCGGCACCGGATCGGGGCTGCGCCATTCGCCGAGCGACCAGGCGATATACCAGCCCGCCGATCCCCCCATCGCCAGCCGCGCCAATGCCCGCCAGCTCTTGATCTCGACAATGGCGATCGGGCCCGCGGCGCGCCCGCCAAGGATTCGCCTCTTGCCGTCGGGCAAGCTCGCGTCGACCGTGCCTGCCTCCAGGCCCCGGTCGATCCGGTCGAGCAGGCGGTGGAGAAGCCCGGTAAAGGGCGCGAGCAGCCGATCACCGACGCCGGCCATGCTCGCCCGCGCTCTGAAACGACGCCCGCGGTTTGGCGTGGATGCACTCATATCGGCGGCGTCATGCACCGGTGCGGCGCGTCGGAAAAGGGGTTTCCTCGTCGTTCATCGCAGCTTTCCCGCTGCGCCCAACGCCCGCTCCCGGGCCTCGCGGTGTCCGATGATCTTCGCCGGATAGCTTTGCGGCCTGCATCCGGCTGAGTCGGGATCATGGATCGCCTCGTCCCCAAGCGCAGCCAGTTCCGGCACCCATGCCCGGATATAGCCCGCCGCGTCGAACTTCTCCGACTGGACGAGCGGCGCCATGATCCGGACGAACATGTTCGAATCGACCCCGGTGCCCGCCACCCATTGCCAGTTGACGCTGTTGCTGCCGTAATCTGCGTCGACCAGCGTATCCCAGAACCATGCCTCGCCTTCGCGCCAGTCGATCAGCAGATGCTTGATCAGAAAGCTCGCGGCGATCATCCGCACCCGATTGTGCATCCAGCCGGTCGCCCAGAGCTGGCGCATGCCGGCATCGACGATCGGATAGCCGGTGCGCCCCCGCTGCCACGCGCGCAGATCGGCCTCGGCGACCTTGCCGGTACGCCAGGCCAGCCCGTCGAGCGCGGGGCGCCCATTCTTCGCGCCATAGTCGGGAAATTGCAGGATGACGTTTTGCGCATAATCGCGCCAGGCGATTTCCTTGAGGAAAACTGTCGCATCGCCCTTCCCCCGCGCGACATGGTGCCAGATCGTCGCGGGAGAGATTTCCCCGAAATGCAGATGCGGCGACAGGCGCGAGCTGCCTTCCCGCGAGGGCAGGTTGCGGGCGATGTCATAAGCGTCAGCCTTGGGCGCGAAGTCGTCGAGCCGATCCTTTGCGCCAGCCTCGCCGGGCGCCCATTCAGCGCGGAAACCGGCAGCCCAGTCGGGCCTGGCGGGCAACAGCTTCCAATCTTCCAGGTGGTCGCTCTTCGGCCACTTTTCCGGCGCGGGGATGGTGTGCGGCGCCGGCATCGGCTCGGGCGGCGGCATCTGTTGCAGCAGGGCGCGCCAGAAGGGCGTGTAGATCTTGTAGGGCTGGCCCGCGCCGGTAGCGATCGATCCAGGTGCCGCGAGATAATTGCCGTCGTGGCAAACCAGGTCGAGCCTCCTCGCGACCGCGCGCTCCGCGTTGCGCCACCAGGGTTCGTAATGGCGCAGGCAATGCACCCGCATCGCCCCAGTTTCCGCGGCGAGTGCCGCAAGCACCTCATCCGACTTGCCGCGCCGCAGGATCAGCCGCGAGCCCTTGTCGCCCAGGCTCGCATCGAGCGCTGCGATGCTGTGATGCAGCCACCAGCGCGACGCGGCCCCCATCCGCCGGTGCTTCGGCGTCTCGTCGTCGAGGATATAGACCGGGATCACCGGCCCCTCCGCCACTGCAGCAACAAGCGCCGCCTGATCCACCAACCGCAAATCGCGCCGAAGCCACAGGAGGCTCGTCATCTTACTCCCCTCCCGCTTGCGGGAGGGGTCGGGGGTGGGCTCCCGGTTCATTACAGGCGGTATCCTCGACGGAAAGCGCGAGCCCACCCCTAACCCCTCCCGCAAGCGGGAGGGGGATAAGAAGGGTACATTCGCGCTCGGCGCTCAATCGCCCTTGCCGGGCACAGCCGAGAAATATGCCTCATACTTCCCAGCCACGCCCTTGAACGCCTCAGCATCGTCAGGCGTCTGCCCCGCATTGTTCGTCACCATCGGCCAGATCGCCGCATGAACCTTGTTGAGCTCGATCCACGGTGCCGCACCTTCCTCAATGTCCGGCAGGATCGCATCCGCCGGGCATTCGGGCAGGCAGAGATTGCAATCGATGCACTCGTTCGGGTCGATGACGAGCATATTCTCGCCTTCGCGGAACGCATCCACCGGGCACACTTCGACGCAATCCATGAACTTGCAGCGGATGCATGCATCCGTGACCACGAACGTCATTCACCGCCTCCCGGCGCGGGGTTACATCGCGTGCGGCTGCTTCTCGACCTGCCAGGTCTGGCCCTGCGACAAGAGCTTCTGCAGATCAGGCTTCTTGCCCAGGCTCGCCTGCGCGTTCTGCGCCACGACCGCGCTCTCGAAGGTAGGCGCGGGATCGTCATAGAGCACGCCCAGCGCCATCGGGAACGGCCCGAACGGCATCTCGACCAGCATATGCGCGATCGCCTTGTTGGTCTGCTCGTGCACGATGACATGCGCCGCGGCCCAATCGCCATCGACGACATCCACGACCTTCAGCACCAGCGTCTCGGTGTCGAGCGTCAGCCCCTTGGTGCCGCCAGCGAACAGCAAGGGCTTGCCCTGCTCGACCCAGAGCTGGTTGCCCGCCGCATTCGCCTTCTCGGTGAAGGGCGCGAACACATCGTCATTATAGACGATACAGTTCTGGAAGATCTCGACGAACCCGGTGCCCTTATGCGCATGTGCCGCCTTCAGCACCGCCGGCAGATTCTTGTTCACGTCGATCGCCCGCGCCACGAAGCGCGCGCCCGAGCCCAGCACATAGGCACAAGGCGTCAGCGGCCGGTCGAGCAAGCCGAACGGCGTCGAGGGGCTGCGCGTGCCGACATGGCTGGTCGGCGAATATTGCCCCTTGGTCAGGCCGTAGATCTCGTTGTTGAACAGCAGCACCTGGCAATCGAGGTTGCGGCGGATCAGGTGCATGGTGTGGTTGCCGCCGATCGACAGCGCATCCCCGTCACCGGTGATGATCCACACATCGAGATCGGGGTTGGCGAGCTTCACCCCGGTCGCCACCGCCGGCGCGCGGCCATGGATGGTGTGGAAGCCATAGGTTTCCATATAATAAGGGAAGCGCGACGAGCAGCCGATGCCGCTGACGAACACTGTATTCTCGGGCCGCGCGCCGATCTCGGGCATGGTGCGCTGCACCGCCTTCAGGATCGCATAGTCGCCGCAACCCGGGCACCAGCGCACTTCCTGGTCGGTCTCCCAATCCTTTGGGAGCGTCTTTGCGACTGGGGTCATGTCGTTCATGCGAGTGCCTCCTCGATCGCCGCTTCGATCTCTGAGATCATGAAGGGCTGACCGGAAATCTTGTTGAGCGGCCTCGCGTCGACCAGGAACTGGTCCCGCAGCACCGTCTTGAGCTGACCCGTGTTCATCTCGGGCACGATGACCTTCTCATACCCCTTGAGAAGCGCACCGAGATTGCCCGGCATCGGCCAGATATGGCGGATATGGATATGGCTGACATCGAGCCCCTTCTTGCGCGCCCGCCGCACCGCCTGGTGAATCGGCCCGAAGGTCGAGCCCCAGCCGACGATCGCCAGCTTTCCGCCCGCCTCGCCGAGCTCGACCTCCTGATCGGGCACGTCCACGCCGAGCACCTTGTCGCGGCGCATCTCGGTCATCGCCTGATGGTTGGCGGCGCCATAATCGATATTGCCGGTGTTGAGCTGCTTCTCGATCCCGCCGATCCGGTGGAGCAGGCCGGGCGTGCCGGGCTTGACCCAGGGCCGCGCCCGCTTCTCGTCGCGCGCATAGGGGAAGAACCCGCCCTCCGGCACTTCCTCCAGATATTTGACCGGGAACGGCGCATAATCGTCCATGTTCGGCACGAGCCAGGGCTCGGCGGCATTGGCGATATAGCCGTCGGTCAAGAGCATCACCGGCGTCATATATTGCACGGCGATCCGAACCGCCTCGATCGCGCAGTCGAAGGCGTCGGCGGGCGAGCGCGCCGCGATCACCGGCATCGGCGCATCGCCGTTCCGCCCATAGACCGCCTGATAGAGATCCGACTGCTCAGTCTTGGTCGGCAGGCCGGTCGAAGGCCCGCCACGCTGCGAGTTGACGATGACGAGCGGCAGCTCGGTCATGATCGCCAGCCCCATTGCCTCGCCCTTGAGCGCGATGCCCGGGCCCGACGACGAGGTAACGCCAAGCTGCCCGGCATAGGACGCGCCGATCGCGCTCGCGATCGCGGCGATCTCGTCCTCGGCCTGGAAGGTCGTGATCCCGAACTCCTTCAGCCGCGACAGGTGATGCAGGATCGCGGACGCAGGCGTTATAGGATAGCCGCCGAAGAACATCTTCACGCCGGCAAGCTGCGCGCCGGCAACCAGCCCGAGCGAGATCGACTCGGCGCCCGTCACCGTGCGGTACAGGCCAGGTTCTGCCGGTGCCGCCGCGACATGATGCTGCTTCATCGGCCCGGCCAGCTCGGCGGTCTCGCCATAGGCATGGCCGGCGTTGAGCGCGGCGATATTGGCCTCGGCCAGCACCGGCGACTTGGCGAACTTCGCCTTCAGCCAGTCGACGATCGGCTGCCGGTCACGATCGAACATCCAGAGCGCAAGCCCCAGCGTCCACATATTCTTGCAGCGCAGCGCCTCCTTGTTGCCGAGCCCGAACGGCTTCACGGCATCGAGGGTCAGCTGCGAGATGTTGAACGCGAGCAACTGCCACTTGGCGAGGCTGCCGTCCTGAAGCGGGTTGGTCGCGTATTTCGCCTTGGCGAGGTTGCGCTCGCCGAATTCGCCCTCATCGGCGATGATCAGCCCGCCCGGTTTCAGCGCCTCGACATTGGTCTTGAGCGCGGCCGGGTTCATCGCGACCAGCACATCGGGCACGTCGCCCGCTGTGTCGATCGCGGTCGAACCGAAGTTGATCTGGAAGGCGGAGACCCCGAACAAGGTCCCCTGCGGCGCGCGGATCTCGGCCGGGAAATCGGGGAAGGTCGCAAGATCGTTGCCGGCGAGCGCGGTCGAGAGCGTGAACTGCCCGCCGGTGAGCTGCATGCCGTCGCCGGAATCACCCGCGAAGCGGACGACGATCGATTCTGCGGGGGGGTGCGCCGAAGCCTCGGCGGGGGTCAATTCGTGAACGGCGGACGCCATCTAGCACTTTCCTAGGATATATAATGTCCCGCCCTTTATGCCCCGGGCGCTCGATGGCCAAGGTAGTTCGATCATGGGCGCGTGCAAATGCTTCTTTTCAAGAGGTCCTGCTCATAACGGGCCATAGCTGCGATAGCTGCTGTAGAAATCATTGTCCCAGGCAAAGCGGGTGAACGACATGCCGATGGTCTGGTCGAGCCCGTCGACATGGTGCCACCAGCCGATCGGCAGGAACACAGCGTCACCGGGGCCGATCTCGCATTCGAGCACCGCCGGCTTGCCGTCCTTCGCAGGGCCCGGGAGCAGATCCTCGCTGCCCCAGGCACTGAAGCAATGGCGATGGTTGCGCATCAGCGGCGTATCGTGGCTCGCGACCATCCGCACCCGCTTGCGCCCGCGTATCTGGAGCAGCAGATTGTTGGTCAGGTCATGGTGCCACGGCGTCACCGTGCCCTTCGGCCCGACCCAAATGAACCCCTGCTTCGCCCCGCCGGGCTCGATAATGCCGGGCATCTCCCCCACCTCAGCGAACAAGGGCGCGAAGGCGGCGCGGTTCGCGTCGCTGTTGTTGGCGGTGATATAGAAGTCGTTGCTCGGCTCGTCCGACCGCAGCCGCCGCGCCAGCTCGGAAAAAGGCTGGAACGCGCCATGCGCATCGGCATTGCCTTCATAATCCCGGTCCCGCTCGCGCTCCCATTGCACCCGCACCGGCTGGTCGCCGAGCAGCTTTGCGATATGGTCGAGCGTCCAGTTTTCGCGCGCCGGCCAATGGTCAACCAGACCGCGCAGCACCGCCGGCCGATGTGCGCGGTAATGGTCGCGGTAGAAAAGCTCGGCATCGGGTCGGTCGAGTACCGGAATCTCCTGCCCGGCCGGATCATTGGCGGCGAGCCGGGCGCGGTTCTGCAGCACCCATTCCCATTTGCCGAGCCTGTCCTGCAGCTTGCGCGCACCCAGCAGATAGGGGCTCTTCGCCGCACGCCCGACCTCGGCCTGGACCAGGGCGAGCGGCTTCCCCGCGATCGTCGCCAGTTGCTCGGCGAGGAAATCCGGATCGGCACCGTCGAGCAGCCGCTCGGCGATCACCCGCCTGAAATCATCGTCGATGGCGATACCCTGAAGGGCAGCCTTGCGCCGGTTCTGCTTCGCCATCCCATCCAATCCAGTCCGGCATCGACGCCGCCTGCCTGGATTATGGACGACCGCGATCATCCTGCCTAGTTAGGCCAGCACCCGGGCAGGGATATGAACCGGGGAATGGGAGAATGCTGTGACCGATGTCTTCGTCCGCCCCGATGTACGCGGCTTCCTCGATTTCCTGAACGCAATGCCCGGGCCGAAAATGCACGAGCTCGAGCCGCCCGCCGCGCGCGCGGTCTATGCGGCGATGAAGGATGTCGCGGATACGCCGCTCGGCACGCTGGCGACGATCACCGATCTCGCCATCCCCGGCCCGGTCGGCGATATCCCGGCGCGGCTGTTCGACGCGAAGGCGAGCCGCGAGCCTGGCCCGGCGATGCTCTTCTATCATGGCGGCGGCTTCGTGATCGGCAATATCGAGACTCATGCGAGTTTCTGCGCCGAGATCGCGCGGGCGCTCGATATCCCCGTCATCTCGGTCGACTACCGGCTAGCCCCGGAAAATCCCTGGCCCGCCGCGCCCGATGATTGCGAAGCGGCGGCACGGTGGGTCGCGGGCAGCCCGGCAGAGTTCGGCCGCAAGGTGACGAGCCTCATCGTCTGCGGCGACAGCGCCGGCGGCAACCTCGCGATCGTGACCGCGATGGCTTTGCGCGACACGCCTGCCGCCGTGCCGGTGATCGCCCAGTTCCCGATCTATCCCGCGACCGACATGTCGAAACCCTATCCCTCTTATGAGCAGTTCGCCGACGGCTTCCTGCTCACCCGGGAAAGCATGGAATGGTTCGATACCTCCTATCGCGCCGAGGCTTCGCATATCCGCACGTCACCACTGCTGGGCGATCTCGCCGGCATGCCGCCGGCGGTGGTGATGACGGCTAGCCTCGATCCGATCCGCGACCAGGGCCGCGCCTATGCCGGCGCGCTGGCCGAGGCCGGCGTGCCGGTCGTCTTCCGCGAGGCGAAGGGCAATATCCACGGCTTCGTCACGATCCGCCAGGCAATGCCCTCGGCGCAGGGCGATGTGGCGGGTGCGCTGGCGGCCCTGAAGACGGTGATCGCCGAGGCCGAAGGCGAGCGGGTAATGGCGCAGGCGGCGGCGTAGGAATGACCGACCCTGCTAGCCTCCCCTATCGCCCCTGCGCCGGCGTCATGCTCCTCAACCGCGAGGGCAAGGTCTTTGTCGGACAGCGCATCGATACGACGGTCGAGGCCTGGCAGATGCCGCAGGGCGGGATCGACGATGGCGAGGATGCCGAGACCGCCGCGATCCGGGAGCTCGGCGAGGAAATCGGCGTCACGCCCGACAAGGTCGAACTGATCGCGGTCGCGCCGGGCGAATTCTATTACGACCTCCCGCCCGAGCTTGTCGGCCAGGTCTGGAAGGGCAAATGGCGCGGCCAGCGCCAGCGCTGGTTCCTGTTCCGCTTCCTCGGCGAAGACAGCGATATCGACATCGCGACCGCTCACCCCGAATTCCGTGTCTGGCGCTGGGCCGATCCCGCGGAACTTCCGGATATCATCGTACCGTTCAAACGGGCCCTTTATGAGGACGTGCTGGCGGCGTTTGCGGACTATTTGTAGACGGAGTGCCGCAAATTTTCACCGTCACCCCGGACTTGTTTCGGGGTCCATGGTCCCGCGTACACAAGACCTGACGCTCCTGCGGAAACATGGATGCCGGAACAAGTCCGGCATGACGATCAAGGAGGCAATGATTGCGGTAACAGGAACCCTGCGCTAATCCCCCGCCATGCTCGCGCCCCTCGCCCTGCTCGCCGCTCCCCTCCTCCTTGCCGCATCGGATCCGACGCCGATCCCGCCGCCAGTGAAGGCGATGCTCGACGCGGCCATCGCCTCCGGCAACGACGCCGAGATCGCGACCGTCGCCAAATATGCGCGCACCGCCGCCCCCCAATCAGCCGACGCCATCGCGGCCCTGGTCGATGGCTGGCACCGCGACCAGGCAGCCAAGCGCGAGGCGAAGATCCGCGATGCGGGTCCCCTCGATCTATGGCGCGGCAAGGCCGAGCTCGGCGGCTATGTCACCACCGGCAACACCCGCGATGTCGGCGCGAGCGCGGCGCTCGACCTCAGCCGCGAGACGCTCCGCTGGCGCCACAAGCTCCATTTCGCCGCCGATTATCAGGAGAGCGCGGGCCTCGTCAGCCGCGAGCATTATCTCGCCTCCTACGAACCCAACTTCAAATTCTCGCCCCGCGGCTATGTCTATGGCGCCGCGCAATATGAGAGCGATCGCTTCCTCGGCTATACCAGCCGCTATTCCGCGTCATTCGGCGCAGGCTATAGCGCGATCAAGCAGTCCGACCTCAAGCTCGATGTCGAACTCGGCCCGGCCTATCGCGACACCGATTTCACCGATGGCAGCCTGGAAAGCAGCGTCGCCGCCCGCGGCTCGGTCGCGTTCGACTGGAAGCTGTCGCGCGCCATCTCGTTCACCCAGAATGCCTCGGCCTATATGCAGAAGGTCAACAGCACCGTCAGCAGCACCACCGCGCTCAACGCGAAGCTGATCGGCCCGCTCGCCGCCAAACTCTCCTACGCCGTGCAATATGAGAGCACGCCGCCGGTCGGCCGGGTCGGCACCGACACGACCAGCCGGGCGTCCCTGGTGTACAGCTTTTAGTGCGGTGAACCACGGCCCGTGCCGCGGGTTCCTATTTTCGCCACGCCGCCGCCGGACGCCGCGAACATCAACCTCAATTCCGCATGGCTCATTGCGAAGGCGCCAGCGCCATGTCCTCTCTCAGCCTCTGGGCGTTCCGGGTGAGGAAGTCCGCGATGACGTCCAGCTGACTGGCCTCATAAAGCTGACAGAGTTCGCGCAAGGACGGATTGGGCACAGCGAATGATTGGCGGACGGCCGTTATGGCCTCTTCGATCAAGGTAACGACGATCCGCCGGCGATCCTTCCGGTCCGCCTCCCTCGGCTTGCCCTGGGCAGCGGTGGTATCGATACTGATCACCGCCGGGCTATGCGGACTGCGTTTATGAACTGGCGAAAGCGCTGAAACGACCGCGGCAGACAGACGCGCGATCGCTTCGTATGCGTTTATCCCGAAATACCGGGATGCCGCCTGTAAACCCCCTGCCCTCATGTTTGACGTTGCCGCCTGGCCGATCACGCTCCATCCTGAGGCCGCGGAACGAGCGCGCCGGACAGGGAGGATCGAGGTGAAGATGTTGATCAGGTGGACGGCGGCGATTTTCGGTTTGCTCGCGATGCTGAGCACGGCGCCGGCGCTGGCGCGGGTCGAGAAGATCAGTGTTCATGGCCGCTCGCTCGAGGGCAATCTCGAGGGGAACAGCGCCGATCGCACGGTCTATGTCCTGCTGCCTCCGAGCTACGACAAGGCCAGGGCGCACCGCTATCCGGTGGTCTATTTCCTCCATGGCTATCAGACCACCGCGGACCAGATCATGGGCTGGGGTCCGATGGAGAAACGATACGAGGCGGCGATCGCGGCGACCGGGCGCGAATTCATCGTCGTCGTGCCGGACAGCTTCACCAGAAACAGCGGCAGCATGTATTCGGATTCGGTCACGGTGGGGAATTTCGAGACCTTCACCACGCATGATCTCGTCGCCTATATCGACGGCCATTACCGCACGATCGCGAAGCGCGAGAGCCGCGGGCTCGCTGGGCATTCGATGGGGGGCTATGGCACCTTCCGGCTCGGCATGAAGCACCCCGATGTCTATTCAGTGCTCTACGCGATGGACCCCTGCTGCCTCAGCCCGCGCGGCGTCTCCGCCGAGGAGGCGAGCAAGTTCGAGGGCCTGACCCCCGAGCAGGTGGCAAAGGGCGATTTCGCGGTGCGCGGCAATTATGCGGTGGCGGCGGCCTGGTCGCCCAATCCCGACAAGCCGCCATTCTTCGTCGACCTCGCCACCAACAATGGCAAGATCGACCCGCTGGTGGTCGCGAAATGGGCTGCGAACGCGCCGATCGCGCTGGTCGCGCAATATGAGCCCGCGCTGCGATCGATGGTCGCGATCGGGCTCGACACGGGCGACAAGGATTTCGTGCGGGGCGACGACGAGGCGATGCATGCCGAGCTGCAGCGGTTCCACATCCCGCATGACTGGGAATTGTTCGAGGGCGACCATGGCAACCGCTTCCCGGAACGGCTCGAGAAGATAACCTTCCCGTTCTTCGCCAAACATCTCGTATTTCAGGCGAAGTGAGTGACCGGGGGCGTATTGAACGGGTTGCCGTGCCATGCGCAACAACGTTTCGCCCCGGAAATTTGAGCCATTAGATTACCATTTTCGTCGTGCCGGGCTTGTTCCGGTGTTCGGAGTGACGCTGGAGGTAGTGGAACGAACATCAGGCCCAGATGACCAGTTGCATGAAAACAGGTCAGAGTCGTTGATCGCAACTGCTTGAACGTGCCCGAACTTCGGCTAACGTCCGCCCCAAGGGGGGCCTGTCACATGAAATTCCTGCGCGTTGCCGCGTGTCTCATTCTTGCGCTGCCGGCTGCATCGGTCGCACCCGCCCAGACGCGCCCGGCCGCGGCACCCGCGCTTTCACACGCCGCCCAGCTCGATGTCATGGCCGATTTCTTCGTGCCCCGAACCGCGATTTTCGCGATGAGCCGGGAGATGTGCGACACGGCCTTCCGTACGGCGCTGGTTGGTGATCCGGAAATGGCGAACCTCCAGAAAACGCTGCCAGGCATCATTGACCGGATGGTAAAGGCAGCCGCATCGCACTGCGACATCGAGATGGCCAAGGTGCTTGATCGTCGTCAGGATCAGGTTCGCGCCTATTGGGCCGCCCAGGTTTCGCCGGCCGATCTCGGCCGCCTCGCGCGCACCTTGGCCGTCTCGGTCGAAGAAGCCCGGGGCCTCAGGATCGAGGTCCGTCCCGGCGACACGATGAAGGACATTACCGGCCGCATTCCGCCGGAGCCCGCGGCGTGGGACCAGCGCTTGCGCGCCGGGCAGATGGCCCTGGCGCGGACGCCGGGGGGTGTGGCGCTCGTGAACAAGGTCTACGCATATCAGCAGTCGATGACCCCGCTGCTCCAGCAGGATGAGCAGACGCTCGTCAGCATCGGCGAAAACGCCTTCAAGCTGGCCCACCGCGAAGCCAATCTCTACGCGCAGGAAAGGGGCTTGTCGGAGCTCTATGCGGATGCACCCGTTCCGCCATTGGCGCCGCCGCCTGCCGGGTCAGCCGCGGCGCTTCCGGCTAAGCTGCAGGGCTCTTTCGTGTACGTCTATTCCTTCCTCGACGTGCGCGAGGACGAATATACGCCGAAGGTGCTCGGCCAGTTCGATGCCGATCTGACCGCGCGGCTGGCTGCACTGCACATTTCCAGCAAGATCCTCCGCTTCAACGAGAGCAGCCGCGGCAAGGAGGAAAGCTACGAGAAGAAGACGGGCTATGGGGAAACCAGCAGGTCAGTCCCGGTAGGGGAAACCGTCGCGCGCAATTGGGACGACGAACATGCGTCCGGCGCCCGCTTCCGGTTGCTCATCTTTCCATCCAATTTCACCACGTCGGGCGTCTGGCGCTTCTATGACATCCGGTTCCAGCTGATGGATACCTTCCTCAACAAGCAGCTCTGGGAATATGTCTATAGCGGCAGTCATATGGTGATGCTGAAGGACAGCGAGAACGCGCAGGCGCGATCGAAAAAGATCCTGGATCACGCCTTCGAAGGGCTGAAGGCGAAGGGATTCTTGTGACGACCGGGTGACGGCGCACACAATTACTCCGAATAAAACCCGTAGAATTAAGGATTTATGCCATCGGAATAGAAGCAATGCGCGCGAGGGCGACTATACCCGAAGATGATCGGCCGGTTTGATTCTCATCTGACCGCGCAGCTGGGCGCGCTGGCAGGGAATTGTGGGTGGTTGTTGCGCGCGAGACCGCAAGCCCGCATCGGTTCGTCGCACGACGCGCCCGAACCACCCGCTCTATGCCTCGTCTCACCTCATCCGTTCATCTGGGAGACAGCTTGACCTGAACAGGCATGGCCGGCCGGTGGGGGCAGTTCAGAGGAGATTGCCTCAATGCGTGTCATTTCGAAAAGGCCGGGCGTTAGCCTCCTGGCTGTCATGCTGACCGTGTCAGCGTCGGGCGGCGTGTTCGCGCAGCAGCAGAGCGCGCCCAATCCCGATATCGTCGTACAGGGCGCCCCCACAGGTCCGATGACCGAAGGGCCTGAAATCAAGGGCGTCATCTCCGCGCGCCATGGCGACCTGATGAAGGTCACCGCCGCCGATGGCACGGTCTCGACCATCGCCGTCAACGATGCGACGCGGATCAAGGCCGCGGGCGGGTTGTTCGGCGGCAACCAGAAACTCGCAGCGGACTCGCTGCTCAACGGGCTGCCGGTCACCATCAAGACATTGCAGGCCCAGGGTGCGCAACCGGGCGGTGACCTGGTGGCGAGCCAGATCAGCCTTCGAAAGGGTGATCTCAAAACCGCCAACATGATCCGCAACGGAACCAACCAGCGCTTCGACGAACAGACGGCGGCGACCGAGGCGTTGCGCGGCCGCATGGGCGACATCGACAAATACAACATCAAGGGCACGACGAATGTGCACTTCGATGTCGGCAGGTCGGATCTTTCCGCTCAGGACAAGGCCGCACTCTGCTCCACGGCAGCCGCCGCCCAGCAAACGGAAAACGCCCTGATGCTGGTGGTCGGCTATACGGACTCGACCGGTGGCGACGACCTCAATCAGACGCTCAGCGAAAAGCGGGCCAGTCGCGTGATCAACTATCTTCAGCAGGCCTGCGGCTGGAAGCCATATCGCATGCTGACCCCGACCGGAATGGCCAAGGCCGACCCGCTGGCGAGCAACGACACGCCCGAAGGCAAGGCACAGAACCGCCGCGTCGCGGTGAATATCCTCGTCAGCAAGAGCGTCGACGGGCTGTAAAATACGCAGGGGGCGGGCCTGGCCCGCCCCCCACAACTGCGTCCGGTTGTCCTCAGGTGCGAGCGCCTTCGACGAAGCCCGCAGTGCGGTCGAGGCGCTTCGACAATCCTGTTCGGCGATAAGAAAGAGCGAGCGGGGTATCCGGTCTGGAATGCTATGCCATGCCCCGCGCGATGGTTGAATCACCGCTGGGAAAAAGGGCTGTGGGGACAAGCGGCGGGAGATATGTTACACCAGCTTGTAACATATCCCGGGCCCGTTTCGGCGCAGCGATTTCCGTAAATATCATTTAATATCAGATAGTTAATTCCAGCACGACAGTCGTGGCGTAGTGAGCCTGGATTTGCGGAATCCTGCAGCGCGGTAGCTTGCAACCCGCCAGATTAAAATCTTTAAGATCAGTGGTTATTGCTCGTGGCACCGCAACTCGTTTGCTGATTGTATAGTTGCCAGAACTCGCCGCGGGGATCCGGATGCCACATCTTCTGAATCCTTATCGAAGCCACGACTGGAACTGCATGTGGGCCGCCATACTCGTCGGCATCGTTGCATTTTACGTGATCACTGAGATTTCCGAAAGAAAACCGGCCGGTTCGAAGCCTGATCAACAGCGCAACGCGAGACGTGCTGCCATGGGCGCGATATTGCTTTCGATGCTCTTTTACCAGATTCTCGAGCACAGATCGCGATTTGTCGACGTCCATATTTACGCTGCGCCCTATGTGTGGCCCGCAGGATGCGAGAATAAGAGATATCGCATGGCAGACGAAATTAATCGTAGCTGCGGCAATAATAAATATGAGATCACTGATTATAGAAAATACGGGTGGTATGACGGTAGTTCGAAGACTTATGAAAAGTCGTATTTCAGAGTATCCAATGATGCGCTTCTGATATCGTGCAGTGGATTTGCGGGAGATGATTGTTTTGTTGAGGGGCTCTATAGGGACGTGTATCATCAATAGATATTTGCAGATGCGTGGCCGCCCCTGGAGTGCCCCCCTCAATCCCGTGCGCGCTGCTCGGTCACCATGATCGCGGTGTCGACCATGCAATTGTCGACAAAGTCGTTGAGGAACACGAGCAGATGATCGGGCGACAGCCGCTTGGCGGCATGCGCGCGCAGCCAGGGATTGGTCGCGGCATCCATCACCGGCTTGGTCGCCAGCAGGGGCGAGGAGGCGTCGCTCGTCGTGATGACTGAGGCCGCGACGACCGCATCGATCTTGGTCGCCGTCGCCTGCATCTGCATCACGACATGGTTGGTTCTTGCCGGCATTTCGCGCTTCATGCCCTCAAAGGCCTTGATGACGGGGGCGGGCTTCAACGTGGCATAGGCCCCGCTCCAGCTGTTGTAGAAGCGGTCCCCGTTCTCGATCGGGTTTGCGAAGATCAGGCGGATATTGTCGCGTATCAGCGCATCATAGCTCCTGTCGAGATCGGTGGACTTGCCGATGCCGATCGGCCGGGGCGCTTTGACCCTGGCGATCGCGGTCTTGAGCGCGTCCGCCACGGAAGAGTCAGCGGGCTTCATCGCATTGGCTGCGAAGCCCTGGGTGTTCGGGTTGACCACCACGATCTCGCCGGGATTGGCGTCGAGCCAGCGCAGCACGTCCACCAGGAAATCCACATAGGGATAGCCGGGGATCAGGCCGTGCTGGTGGTAGAGCGCGGTCGGGAAGAAGGGGCGGATCGCGGAATGCATCCAGCCGGGGCGAAAATCGAAATAGCGGGTGCCGACGTCCAGCTGCGTGCGGATATTGTCCTTCTGCGTCATCGAGAGATTGGCGACGGCGCGCGGCCCGAGCAGGGCGGCGGCCACGCCCATATGCGCGCCGAGCGCGAGGACGAACGCGGGATTGTGCAGCACCTTGCGCACCGGGCGCATGTCGAACATGCCGGCATCATGGGAACCGGGCAGCGCGAACCGGGCCAGGGGCCCGCGCGCGACGCGCGGATTGCGCTTCGCGAGATCGCCCATCCAGCGGCGCTGATCGCGCGTCGCATAGACGTAGAATTGATGCTGGTTGGTCATCCCCGAGACCTTGCCCGATCCCGCGTCGTAAAGGCCCCAGCAGACGGTCGGATTGCCGATCCGCGGCGGCGTGTTGAACATATTGTGCATCGTGCCGGTGTAGAGGTTGCCGTCGAGCGAGCTGATGTTCTGCCAATGCCTGATCATATCCTCGCCGCGATAGCGCGTGACCCATTCGAGCCTGCCGGTATAGTTGAGCGGATCGGGGATGTTGCCCGACTGGACATGAAAGTTGTTTTTCTTGAAATTGGCCTCGGGGCCGTGTGAGCGATCAACCTTCGGCACGGCCAGATCGGTGCGGAGATCTTCCGAATCCGAGTAAAGATAATAATCGATTCCCTTCGCGACCATGATCTTTTCCTTTCGTCGATGCGCATCGTTTCGCACGCGAAATCAGAAGCCGGAAGTCGATTACGCGGTTATCGAAGAATTATTCTTGGAAGCGAAGCAGGCTTGTGGATGCGGCGGGGTTTACAACCGTTTCGGTGCCTTTCGGTGACGGGCAACAAATCTTCATGTCGAGCGATCATCGGCGCCTTGAATTATGGGATTTTCGCACGTGGCACCGTAACAATTATCAAACCTCGAAAATCTCTAACCAAACTCTGGCGCGCCCATGGGGCAAGGGTTGCAGTATCACCGTGATGCTGCCCTTCGGCGTCGTCGCCTGCGCACCTTCCGCGTGCTGCATATCGCCCTTCACCCACCAGTTTTCGTCGAGGCCCCCGAGCATCCACGTTCCACTGTGAGGGGCAGTTCCTGTCAACTTCGTCACAAATACCCTGGCATTTGCCATCCTGGTATCGAAGCGTACTGCCTGATACCTATCCGACGCCCCTTCTTCGTGAATACCGATGCCGGTTGCGTCAGTTGGTAGCCCCAAGCTAGTGTCGAGCAGGTCAACCTCGCTGGGCAAAACAGCCTTCCCTGCATCGGATCCCCCGCGGCAGCCAGCGGTGGAGACAGCCGCCAAAACCGCCAGTGTGAACGACAAGGGACCAAAGCGGCGCAATTTATTCCCTTCCTCCAGCCGATTTTCCATGGCTGGTGTAAATAACCGGGCGGCGGTGACAGGT
>Ga0207703_10000483_pt1 | contig 41615 bp, 45 predicted proteins | sample KBSSwiS12_FD_184304 | JGI IMG/M metagenome (GOLD analysis project Ga0207703, IMG submission 184304) | Switchgrass rhizosphere microbial communities from Kellogg Biological Station, Michigan, USA - KBS Switchgrass S1-2 (SPAdes) (version 2) | ecosystem: Host-associated > Plants > Roots >... | reverse complement strand
CGGCTTTCCGCCACCGCCTTGTCGCCGAGCCCGACGACGTGGAAGGCCGGCAGCCCGGGGATAAGCTGCACCTGTACTTCGACCGCCCGCGCCTCGAGTCCGAGATACGCCACTGTCGATACGCTCGCGACCATTTAGTCCCCCCGCCTTACGCGAGCGATCTTACAGGCTTTTCTGCGGAACGAAACAGCAACCCCACCCATTGCTGTCTTGTCAAACCAATACACCGCTCCCACATCGCTCGGGATCATGCGCACCAGCCGCCATCCTGCCCTGCGTTTTGCCCTGTTCTGGACAGGCGTGCTGCTGATCATCCTCACCCCCTTTGTCGGCGCGATTCCCGGCCCGGGCGGCATATTCGTCTTCGCGGGCGGCCTCGCCCTGATGCTGCAGAATTCGCATTGGGCGAAGCGGCGCTTCGTTCACACCAAAAGGCGCTGGCCGCGATTCGGCCATTATGCCGATATGGGCCTGCGCCGCACGAGCGCACGCCGCCGCCGCGAGCGGGATCGGGAGGCGCAGGAACGTTGACTTGGGGCGCACCTTTGCCTAAGGGCACCCGCTACGAGGCCGTCCGCGTGGCGGCCCTTTTCTATTCAGACGACCAGGGAATGAACGATGAAGCGGACCTTTCAGCCGAGCAATCTGGTGCGCGCGCGCCGGCACGGTTTCCGTTCGCGGATGGCGACTCCGGGCGGCCGCAACGTGATTCGCGCCCGCCGCAATCGCGGCCGCAAGAAGCTGTCGGCGTAACTACCCTCGCCCGTGAGGGCGAAATTGTTGGGCTCCGCGTCCGCCGTGATTTTCTCGCGGCGAATGCGGGAAAGCGAGCGCCGATGCCGGGCTTCGTACTGCTCGTGCGCAACCGCGACGATGGCGATCCCCTGATGCGGATCGGCTATACCGTCACCAAGAAGATCGGCAACGCCGTGGTGCGCAACCGGATGAAGCGCCGGCTGCGCGCCTTGGCGCGCGAGCTGCTCCCCGAATCGGGGGTGCGCGGCGCCGACCATGTGCTGATCGGACGGAACGGCGGCGTCGAGCGCGATTTCGCGCAGCTCCGCGCTGAACTCCGCAAGGCGCTGGCGAAGGTCGCGCGGTGATCACCCGCCTCCTCATCGCCCTGGTCCGCTTCTGGCAGGTCGGCCCTTCAGCCGTGTTGCCACCGAGCTGCCGCTACGATCCCACCTGTTCCGTCTATGCAATCACTGCGCTTCGCCGCTATGGCGCGCTGCGGGGCGGGTGGCTGGCGGCTAAGCGGATCGCGCGGTGCCATCCCTGGGGCGGGTTCGGCGTGGATCCGGTCCCCTGAGACGATACGCTTCGAACATGACACCTGAAACGACATCCAAGCACGGACGGGAACGCCTCGCGTGAAAGACGACCAAAAGAATTTTATCCTGTTCGCGCTGTTCGCTGCGCTGATGCTGTTCGGCTGGCCGATCCTCACGTCCAAATTCTTCCCGGCGGCCAACCCGCCCGTGACGAAGGTGGCGGGCGGCAAGACCCAGGTCCTCCCGGCGCCCACCGCCTCGCCCGCAACGCCCGCTGCGGGCACCACCGGCGCCGTGCGCGATCGCAAGATCGTCCTCGCCGAATCGCCCCGCGTCAGCATCCAGACGCCGGCGCTGAACGGCTCGATCAACCTCAAGGGTGCGCGCATCGATGATCTGGTGCTCAGCACTTACAAGGAAACCATCGACAAGAATTCGCCGCCGATCACGCTGCTTTCGCCAGCCGGCACCGCGAAGAGCTATTTCGCCGGCTTCGGCTGGGCCGGAGACAATGTTGCCGTGCCGGACAAGAACACGCTCTGGACCGCCGACAAGCCGGTGCTGACGCCTGGCTCCCCGGTCACGCTGAGCTGGCAGAACCCGCAAGGCCTGGTCTTCCAGATCACCGTCGCGGTCGACGAGCATTACATGTTCTCGGTCACGCAGCGCGTCGGCAATCGCGGCGCCACACCCGTATCCATCCATTCCTACGGTTTCGTCTCGCGGCTCGGTGGCACCAAGGACGCCGATACCTGGACCAACCATGTCGGCCCGATCGGCGTCTTCGGCAACGGCGCGACCTATGACATCGGCTACCCCAATCTCGCCGGCAAGGAAGCCAGCTTCTTCGGCAAATTGTTCGGCAGCGACGCCAAGCCCGGCGCGAACTATTTCGATGCGACCGGCGGCTGGCTCGGCTTCAGCGACAAATATTGGCTGACCGCCTTGATCCCGGACCAGAAGGCAGCGGTCCATTCCGGCTTCCCGGCCGCGAGCGGCGATGCCTATCAGGCCGATTACGCCACAAAGCCGGTCTCGCTCGCGCCCGGCGCCGTCGCCACCCAGACCTCGCGCTTCTTCGCCGGCGCGAAGGAAGTGCGGCTGACCGACCATTATCAGGACGATCTCCACATCGCCAATTTCGACAAGGCGATCGACTGGGGCTGGTTCCGGATCGTCGAAAAGCCGATCTTCTATTATCTCGACTGGCTGTTCCGCATGGTCGGCAATTTCGGCGTCGCGATCATCCTGCTCACGCTGACGATCCGCGGCCTGCTCTTCCCGATTGCGCAGCGTCAGTTCGCCTCGATGGCCAATATGCGCGCGATCCAGCCGAAGATGAAGGCGCTCCAGGAAAAGCACAAGGACGACAAGGTCCGTGCCCAGCAGGAAGTGATGGCGCTCTACAAGGCCGAGAAGGTCAATCCGCTCGCCGGCTGCCTGCCGACCTTCCTGCAGATTCCGATCATGTATTCGCTCTACAAGGTGTTGCTGCTGACGATCGAGATGCGGCATCAGCCCTTCGTGCTGTGGATCAAGGATCTCTCCGCGCCCGATCCGCTGACTCCGCTCAACCTGTTCGGCATCCTGCCCTTCACCCCGCCGACCATGATCGCCATCGGCGTCATTCCGATCCTGCTGGGCATCTCGATGTACTTCCAGTTCAAGCTCAACCCGGCGCCGATGGACGAGGCGCAGAAGCAGGTCTTCGCGATCATGCCCTGGGTGCTGATGTTCGTGATGGCCCCGTTCGCGGTCGGGCTTCAGATCTACTGGATCACCTCGAACGGCCTGACCATCCTCCAGCAGCGCCTGCTCTATGCGCGGCATCCGGGGATGAAGGTGGCGGTGGCGAAGTGACCTGTGGCTGATCCCTTCACCCCCGAGGCGCTCGAAGCCGCGCGGAAGACCTTTGCCGGCCCGGTCGCCTTCCTCAAGTCGGCGCCGACGCTTGAGTTCCTTCCCGGCGCGGACGTGCCCGAGGTAGCGTTCGCGGGGCGATCGAATGTCGGCAAGTCATCGCTGCTCAATGCGTTGACCGGGCGCAATGCGCTCGCCCGCACCTCGAACACGCCAGGGCGGACTCAGGAGCTGAACTTCTTCGACGTCGGCACGCCGCTCGCCTTCAGGCTGGTCGACATGCCGGGCTATGGCTTCGCCAAGGCACCCAAGGACATCGTCAAGAAGTGGCGCTTCCTGGTCAATGACTTCCTGCGCGGCCGCGATGTGCTGAAGCGCGCGCTCGTGCTGATCGACGCGCGCCACGGCATCAAGGAAGTCGATCGCGAGATCCTCGAGATGCTCGACAAGGCCGCCGTCAGCTACCGCCTGGTGCTGACCAAGGCCGACAAGATCAAGCCGACCGAGCTCGCGGCAGTCCTGGAAGCGACGGCGACCGAAGCCCGCAAGCGCCCGGCCGCGCATCCCGATATCCTGTCCACCTCAGCCGAAACCGGGCTCGGCATCCCCGAGCTGCGGGCGGCGGTGATCGAGGCGATCGGCTGAGCATGGCCGGCAGCCTGACGACCCGCCCGCTTGCCCGCGAGGATTACGACCAGTGGCTTCCGCTCTGGGACGGCTATAACGCCTTCTACGGTCGCGCCGGGGATACAGCGCTGGCGCCCGAGATCACCCGGACGACCTGGACCCGCTTCTTCGACGCCTATGAGCCCGTGCACGCGCTGGTCGCCGAGGCGGATGGCGCATTGCTCGGCCTCACCCATTATCTCTTCCATCGCAGCACCACGACGATCGAACCGATCTGCTATCTGCAGGACCTGTTCACCACCGAAGCAGCACGCGGTCGCGGCGTCGGCCGGGCGCTGATCGAGGGCGTATACGCGCGTGCGCGCGAAGCTGGCTCACCGCGTGTCTATTGGCAGACCCATGAGACCAACCAGGTCGCGATGACGCTCTACGACAAGGTCGCCGACCGCTCGGGCTTCCTGGTCTATCGCAAAATGCTCTGACGTCCGATCAGGGAATCATCGGCTTCCCAAGTGGCACCACCTCCCGCCCCCAGGTGGCGTTGGTCACCAGCCCGAAGCTGCCGTAGATTGCGAGCGTGCCGCAGACCAGGCCGAGCCAGCCGCCCAGATGGGTAAGTTGCGGCGCGCCGAGGGTGGCGCCCAGGCCGAGCAATGCGAAGGTCACCCAGAGGGTCGTGAACACCAGGAACAGGATGCGTGCGAGCTTGAAGGTGCTGATCCACAGGTAGAAAGTGAAACCGCCCCAGAGCAGCAGCGCAACCCCGACCGTCGGCCCCGCCTGCGAAATGTCGATCACCCCGATATGCGCGAAGATCAGCAGCAGCGCGAACCACCACCAGAAAGCGCCATAGCTGAGAAAGGCCGTCATCCCGAAGGTATTGCCGAGCTTGAATTCGAGCAGCCCGGCGATCAGCTGGATCAGCCCGCCATAGGCGAGCGCCATCGGGATCACCACGCCTTCGCCGCCCGCCGGCAGCAACCCGGCATTGATGGAGCTGAGCAGCACAGTGGTCATGCCGAAGCCGACCAGGCCAAGCGGGGCTGGGTTGGCGGCAGGCACAGTTGTGGCGGTCGTGTCAGTCATGGCGTCCCCTCCTTTTTGCCGGCATTTCTTCCATGCGCGGGTTGCCCCGAGACTGATAACGCTACCATGCGATGTCAAGCCGCAAGCTGCGCTGGACGGCACCTCATGCTGCGATCGAGTTTGCCTCCTGCTGGGCTCGCTCACGCCTTTTATCGGCATATTCGGTGGACCGCGTATCAGACAACAGCACCGACTCGTCTGCGTCCAGCGGCATGATAGCCGCATCCCGATATTCGCGGCGGGCGGGATCCTTCAATGTGCGCGCGAGAATATGGCGCAATCGGACGAACGTGATCGCCGCGCCGCCAAGCCCATAGACGAGATGCGCGAAATAGCGTGGGTAGAAGATGAGCGGATGTTCGCGTCTGAACTGGGGGCGGCGCTGTGTACGGCGGCGTATGCGGATATAACCCGACTCCAGCTTCGCCACCCCTTCGAGCCGCACTGCCTCCCGATAGGCGAGCAGGCGGTTGACCGTGGTGAGCTTCTTGTCGGAGCCAAGCGCGACCATGCGCCTGATCACACGTTCCATGTGCTCCCAGCTGTAAAAACTGCGATGCGCATCTCGATAGGCCCGCTCCCATTCATCGTCGCTCATGCGCGCATGATGCGTGACGCGGTGATTTAGATCATATTTGGTGAGATCCGGGTCCATCCACACACCAGCCTCATAGAGTTGCCGGTGATCCTCGCTTCCCGGCAGCGGCGTAAGGAAATTCAGATATAGCGTATCAATGGGCAGTTCATTTTTCAGTATTTCTATGTCGTGCATTATGGAATCATAGCTATCGTTCGGAAAGCCGATGATATATCCGCAGGTTATCACGACAGGGTGCTTTTTCCAGGCCAGAAACATGCCGCGATAATCTTCGACTCTATTCTGTCGCTTTTTAGCGAATTCGAGGTTGTCGGCATTGATGTTTTCCAGGCCGATAAATATCTGATCCGCGCCAGCCGCCACGCATTTGTCGATGAACCGGGGAATCTTGTAGGCAAGCGTATCGACCTGGAGCACGAGCCGAACCGGAAGGCCCCGCTCGCGCAGCGCGATGAGCCGATCCAGGAACTCCTCCCAATTCTTGTTGCGCGCGAAATTGTCATCGGTGACGAAGAAGCGCGATACACCTTCCGCTGCATTGCTGCGGATAATCGCCTCGAGGTCATCCGCGCTACGGAACCGGCTCTTGCGGCCCTGAACATTGATGATCGTGCAAAAGGAACACTCGAACGGGCAACCCCGCCCAAGGTCGAAACTGGAATAGCGATTGACGTTACGGAGTATCTGCTCGCGCGGCAAAAGCGGAATTGGCGCTCCCGCCAGACTGGGCGTTGCTTTCAGATAGTTGTAAACCGGCTTGAGGGCGCCACGATATGCGTCGGACAACACCTCATCCATCCGCCCTTCTTCCGCCTCACCCGCGAAAAAGCTGACGCCGAGCGCCTGCGCTTCAACGAGCTCGGGAGGCAATTCCTTGAGCATCGACAGGCAACCCGAGACATGGAAACCGCCAATGCACACCGGTATGCCACCGGCAACGAAGTCGCGCGCGATATCCATTGCCCGCGGAAACTGGTTCGACTGCACGCCGACGAGGCAGACGAAACCACGGCCTCCACTCTTGCGAATGTCGCGAAGAATCGACCGCGGAGATACGAGACTGTGAATTTCATCGATCACATGAAGATCGACGTCGACGTCCGGGAGCGCCCCGCGCGTCAGTGAATCCTCGACTATTCCAGTGAGGCAGGCGAGCGAGTTCGACGGAATGATCGACCGCCACCATTGCAGGGGATACCCCTCGTCATCGTACCGCGTCGGCTTGATCAGGTAGATCTGAAATTTCTTCATCATGCCTCCCCAGCCGATGAAAAGCGGAAAACGAAGGCTGCGTCACCGCGGTCACGCGCCAATGATCAAAGGATTACGACGGTCGGTTGTCAGCGAGCCTATCATGCATGGACGCACGGTCAAAGGTTGCTTCCAAAAGTCGGCCGCCGCCGCCCGCGGGCTTGCGGTTGGACATTGTGGCGCCCGCCAAGCGCAGCTATCCCCCGCTGCCATGAAACTGATCATCGGCAACAAGGCCTATTCCTCCTGGTCGCTGCGCGGCTGGCTCGCGTGCAAGCAGTCCGGGCTGCTGTTCGAGGAAGTCGTCGTCCCGCTCTACGATGCTGACTGGGACAAGCGCCGCGAGGGCGACGAGTTCGCGCCTTCCTCGGGCAAGGTGCCGATCCTGTGGGACGGCGAGGCGGTGGTGTGGGACAGCCTCGCCATCATCGATTATCTCGCCGAGAAGACCGATCGCGCCAGATTCTGGCCCGAGGACGATGCCCCGCGCGCCATGGCCCGGTCGATGGCGGCCGAGATGCATTCGAGCTTCACCGCGCTTCGCCGCAAGCACAGCATGAACATCCGCCAGGTCTTCCCGCCCAAGCGGCCCGATGATGATGTGCTTGCCGACCTCGCCCGGATCATGGAGCTCTGGGCGCAGGCCCGGGCGCGATTCGGCGGGACAGGCAAGTTCCTCTTCGGCGAATTCGGCGCGGCCGACATCATGTACGCGCCGGTGGTGACCCGCATCGTAACCTATGGCCTGCCGATCGCCCGCTTCGCCGCCGGCTATATGGACGCGGTGCTGCAGCACCCCTTCATGCAGGACTGGATCGCCGGCGCGCAGGAAGAGGAATGGGTGATCGAGCAGTTCGAGGCGCCGGCAACGGCTTGAGGCGAGCCTTCACCCTGATGGCTATCGGCGCGATGATCGCTGGACCTGCGTTGGCGTGCGATTGCCTCGCTCCCCGCGCCAATAAATGGGGCGATTGCGCGGTGGCCGTGCTCCCCCCTCATGCCGTGCGCATTGCCGACATGTTGTGGGATGCTCGAAACAACGGGCATATCGATCGAACGAACCGGATCGATGCCACCGGCGAAACGCGCTGGTTTGCGCAGTGGCGCGACTTCCTACGACGGCGATGCGGATCGCTCGACGCGGTGCACAAGGAGAAATTTGCCCAGCCGCACATTCCCGGCAAGGGTATCGACGAGATTTATCTGATTGCCTTTCATATGCCGGCAAAAGATTATCCCTGGAAATAGCGTCGTCAGCTGGCCTCGGTTATCGCGACACGAGCGAGCTTGAGGCGGAGGCCTAAAAAGCGCTTCCGTCCTTCCGCTTGAATCCATCTCCGCCGAACAAATGCATGTCGATATCGGGGTAATGGCAGTCGCTGTCTGCCTTGCGGCCGACCGCGATGAACACGCAGTCGGAGTCGCTGCGGTTCTGCAGCACATGACCGTTGGCCTCGCCTTTCGGAAAGGATGCACAGTCGCCGGGGAACATCAGATGCTCACCGCTATCGTCGACCAACACCGCCTCGCCCGAGAGCATCACGACGAACTCGTCCTCTTCCTCATGCCAATGGCGCTGCGACGACCAGGCGCCCGGCTTGAGCGTGACATGGCTCACCCCGAAGTCGCTCAGCCCGCTCGCCGGGCCGAGGCGGCGGTACCAGCGACCCTGAACCGCCTGCGCATATTCGGGCGGATAGCCGGTCGCATTGGTCTGCGGGATTGTATCGAGCTCGAGCTTGGGCAATGTCGCCTCCCATGGATGCCGAAACCAGAATGCCCGATGTCGTCGAACTCACCAAGGCGCTGATTGCCGCAGAAAGCGTGACGCCGGCACGCGGCGCGGTGTTCGACGTGCTTGAGGCGGTTTTGATCCCGCTCGGCTTCAAGGTCGAACGTTTCGTCGAGGGTGAGGCGCCCGACGGGCCGGTAGAAAATCTGCTCGCGGTGCGCGGAGACGGCGGACGGCATTTCGCCTTTGCCGGGCATCTCGATGTCGTCCCCCCCGGCAACGGCTGGACGAGCGGCGCCTTTACGCCCGAGATTCGCGGCGGCCTGCTCCACGGACGGGGTGCGGTCGACATGAAAGGGGCGATCGCCGCTTTTGTCGCAGCCGCCGCGCGGGCGCCCGGCAGCGGGACCATCAGCCTGATCATCACCGGCGACGAGGAAGGCCCGGCGACCTTCGGCACCCGCGCGCTGATCGAGCGGATGGCGGAGCGCCGGCTCAAGCCCGATTTCTGCCTGGTGGGAGAGCCGACCTCAGTGCACCGGCTCGGCGACATGATCAAGATCGGACGGCGCGGCTCGGTCAATATCTGGATCGACGTGCCCGGGCGCCAGGGCCATGTCGCCTATCCGCAGCTCGCCGATAATCCGATCCCCAAGCTGGTCGCAATCCTCGCCGAGATCGATGCGATCGTGCTGGACGAGGGGACCGACTGGTTCCAGCCCTCGAACATCGAGGCCACCGATATCACCGTCGGCAACCCGGCGACCAACGTCATCCCGGCACATGCCTCAGCGCGGCTCTCGATCCGCTACAATGATCTCCATACCGGCGACGCGCTCGCCGCGCGGATCAAGGCGATCGTGCATCGCCACGCGCCGGACGCGAAGATGGTCGCCCGAGTCTCGGGCGACGCCTTCGTCACTGCGCCGGGCACGCTGTCGACGCTGATCAGCGATGCGATCGAGGCGCGGCTCGGGATCAAGCCGGAGCTTTCCACCACGGGCGGTACCTCGGACGCGCGCTTCCTCTCGAAGCTCTGCCCGGTGGTCGAGTTCGGGTTGGTCAATGCGACGATGCACAAGCTCGACGAGGCGGTCGCGGTGGAGGATCTCGCTGCGCTAGTCGATATCTATGCGGATATCATCGGACGTGTGGCGACTTAGTTTGCGATCTACACCCGTCACCCCGGGCTTGTTCCGGGGTCCACAGGTCCGCAAACTCACCAATTGTTGCTCCGGTCACCCGGTCATATGATCTGCCAGTGCCGCAGCGGGAGCGCGCTGCCTGACGGATGGAGAAATTGAGCAATGCGCCCAAAGGATCGGATCATGTTCGGAACGGGTATCTTCGGGCTTCTGCTCGGTATCCTGAGCGTCGCGCACCCGATCCACTCTGACGGCCAGTTCTGGTACATGCTGAAGCTTGGCTGGTTTTTGTTCGCAGCCGTCTTTTTCTACCGGGCCTATCGGCCGTTCGGGAGCGAAACTGACCAATAAGCGATCTCAGGCCCGCTCGATCATATCCCTGATCCGGGTGCCGAGCGCCTCCATCGAAAAGGGTTTGGTGACAAGCTCCATCCCGGCCTCGAGCGGTCCATCCCCTACCACCGCATTCTCCGCGAAACCGGTGATGAACAGCACCGGCAATTCGGGCCGCGCGGCGCGCGCCGCATCCGCCACCTGCCGCCCGTTCATCCCGCCCGGCAAGCCGACATCAGTGATCAGGAGATCGATCCGCGCATTCGAATGCAGGAAGGCCAGCGCCTCGGGGCCGTCCCCCGCCTCCATCGACACATAGCCGAGATCATCGAGGATCTCGGTGACCAGCATCCGCACCGCGGCTTCGTCGTCGACGACCAGGACCGCCTCGCCCTTGTCGCTGCGCGGCACCTCGCCGCCGCGACCGACCTGGCCACCATCCTCGACCAGGCCATCGTGCCGGGGAAGATAGAGCCACATCGTCGTCCCCTCGCCCGGCACTGATTCGATCCGCACCTGCCCGCCCGACTGGCGCGCAAAGCCATAAATCATCGACAGGCCGAGCCCGGTGCCCTGACCCATGGGCTTGGTCGTGAAGAACGGGTCGAAAGCGCGCACCATCACCTCCGGCGTCATGCCGGTCCCGGTATCGGTGACGCTGAGCGCCAGATATTGGCCGGGCGGCAGGTCGCGGTCGTGCGCACCGCGCTCATCGAGCGAGATATTGGCGGTGCGGATCGTCAGGTCGCCGCCACCCGGCATCGCATCGCGGGCATTGATGCACAGGTTGAGCAGCGCGTTTTCGAGCTGGTTGGGATCGACCAGGGTCGGCCACAACGCCGCATCCCGGATCACCTCGACCTGTACGCCCGGCCCAACCGTGCCGCGGACCAGTTCCTCGATATCGGCGACCAGCCGATTGACATCGACCGCCTTGGGATCGAGCGGCTGACGGCGCGAAAAGGCCAGCAGCCGATGGGTGAGCGCCGCCGCACGCCCCGACGCCGTCTGCGCAGCGCCGATATAGCGTGGCAGATCGGCGATCCGGCCCTGCTTCAGCCGCATCTGCATCATCTCCATCGCGCCCGAGATCGCCGTCAGCAGGTTGTTGAAATCATGCGCCAGGCCGCCGGTCAGCTGCCCGACCGCTTCCATCTTCTGCGCCTGACGGAGCCGGTCCTCCAGCTCGCGCTGGCGCGTCACATCGATACCGACGCCAATCACCTTTTCCGGTTTGCCGGTGGCGTCGAAAACCATGTGATTGCGCGACATGATCCATCGCACCGTGCCATCCTCCAGCAACAGGCGATATTCGATTTCGTCATCGCCGCGCCTCTGCGCGCCCCTGGCGATCGCCGCCTGAAGGCGAGGGAGGTCCTCGGGGTGAGTGCGCGACAGGACCTCGGCCATTGTCGCGCCCCGGCCGAACTGCTCGGGCTTGAAACCATAAAGCGCCGCGAAGCCTGCATCGCTGTAGAAGCGGTCGGCCGCAATATCATAGGTCCATATGCCGACCCCATCCATCGCTTCGAGGACGAGCCGGGTCCGCTCCTCGGCTGCGAGCAGGGCGGCCTGCTGGCGCCGATCCTCGGTCACATCGCGCGCGGTGACATAGATGCGGTCCTCAGCGCGCGTCGCCTGCCAGGACAGAGTGCGATAATCGCCGCTGCTGGTGCGATAGCGATTCTCGAACCCCGAACTTTCCTTGCCCTTGATGACCCGGATGACCTCTTCGCGGGTCGGTTCCTGATCGTCCGGATGATGCAGCCATTCGGAAGTACGGCCGATAATCTCGTCCTGCGACCAGCCGAGCATTTTCGTCCAGGCAGGGTTCACGCTCGTCCAGACGCCATTCAGATCAAGCACGCCGAGCAGATCGCGACTTACGTCCCAGATCCGGTCGCGTTCGGCTATGCTGCGCGCCACCTCACCGACCAGACTTTCATTGACCGCCTTGAGACTGGCGGCGGCGCGAACCCGGGCGGCCGCGTCCCAGGAGAGCTGGGCGATCTCCTCGACGAGACTGACCTCCTCGGGCGTCCAGGTACGAGGCTCGGCATGGCTGAGGTAGAAACCCGCTTCCGAGCGCCCGCCGCGAAGGAAAGGCACAGCCACTCCCGCCCTGGTATCGACTGTGTCGAGCGCGGAATTGGCCGGGCGGACTGTGTCGCTCGGCGTGCCGAAGACGAGTGTGCGGCCGGACCGGATCACCTTGCCCACCTCTTCGCCAAAACTCAGCGACGGCACTGAACCGGTCAGGGGTGGCAGTGTGCCATCGACCCAGCATGCACCAAATTCGACGGTGCGATCATCGGCCACCGCGAAGAACCCGGCGCGGTGAACGCCAAGACGACGCCCGACCGCTTCGGCCGCGATCTGCATCACATCGTCGGGATTCTGCTGAGCGCGCAGCTTCTCCACCAGATTGAGGATGAATTCGCGCTCATCCTTGGCATGCCGAAGCGCCGCCTCGTTACGCTTCGCCTCGCTGATGTCGAGGCTGACGCCGGCGAAACGCTCGGGGCGGCCATCGGCACCGTTGCGACACCTCCCCCGGACCGACAGCCAGCGCTCGGTGCCGTCCGGAAAGACGAGGCGGTATTCGTGCGAGACCGGGCGGCCATCCGCCAACCCTGCCTGGATAGCTTTACTGAACGGCAGATAATCGTCGGGATGGATATGTTGCATATAAGCAGACGCAGGCGCGCCCGCATCCGCCAGCCGGGGATCGACACCATAAAGTCGGGCGGTCCGTTCATCGGCGACCATCACATCGTTGAGCACGTCCCATTCCCAGGTTCCGACATCGCCCGACGCATCGAGCGCCATCTGCAGCCGCTCCTCGCTCGCACGGAGCGTCCGTTCCGCCACGGCCCTGATGGTGGTATCGTTGCCCTGGCTCAGGACGCCCAGGATAGTACCGGTCTCGTCGCAAATCGGCGACAGGCTGTAGGTCCACCAGGTGTCGACAACCTCGCCGTCGCGTATCATCGGCATATGTTCGTCGGTAGCGGAGAGACCCTTGCCGCTTCGCAGGACCGCCTCCAGTTGTGGGCCGATGACACCCCAGCTGTCATGGCGCGCCTCCGCGCCCGGCAGGCCGAGCGCACGAGGATGCCGCTCCGAAAAGATCGCCGCCCAGGCGTCATTGTAAATCAGGTGAAAATCCGCGCTCCAATAGATAGCGCTGGGAAAGGTTGAGTGAAGGCATAGATTAACTGCGATCTTGAGCGCCACCGGCCATTGCTCGATAGAGCCAAGCGGATGCAACGACCAATCGAGTGCGCAAATCCGCTCGCCCATCTCGCCACCGCTATCGAGGAAGCCGAGTGGAGATTTCATCGGATCACCGGCATGCGCATCGTTTGCGAAAAGCCATTGGGATCGATACTCTCGCAACAGTAAATATCAGGTTGGCATTTGCCTGTCGTCTCGCCACGAGCCTGCGCATCCTGGCTCTCCGCTGTCAACGCTCCGGCGCGCCCGTCGGGCCATTGTCGCGGCGCCCGCAACTTTCTTCGCGCGGAACTGGCGTCCACGCAACGGCTCGGCTAATAAAGTTTCATTGGATACCAGTTTTTTCCGAAGGACGAGCTTTCCATGACCCTGCACGGCCTGGCCCATTACGGGCTTTCGGGCGAACGTGGCTATTTGTCACAGGCCGAGATCGACGAGATCATGTTGCCCGCCGACTTTGCCGAGATCGAGAATGCCGCTGCGAGGCTGTCGGGACTCGTCGTCACGGGCCGAATCCGCCACTGGCTGAAGGACCTGCCGGTTCCGGATATGGACCGGTTCCTCGGTAGCGCCAGCGACGCACAGATCAGCCTCGCGATGGTGCGCTATGCCTTTCTCGTCCAGGCCCATGTGTGGGGAGAGCCGGCGCCTCCCGAGGCACTTCCGGCGAATCTCGCGGTGCCCTTCGTCGCGCTGGCTGATCGGATCGGCGTTCCGCCGGTGATGAACTATGCCGATTATATCCTGGAGAATTGGTACCGCCTCGACTGCTCCGGGCCGATCGCGCTCGGCAACGTCATGCAGGTACAGCAGTTCGCGGGCGGTCTGGACGAGGAATGGTTCGTCCAGATCCATGTCGCGATCGAAGCGACTGCGGGCCGGGCGCTTGAACTGGCGGTCGAGCTCGTCCGGGCAAGCGACGCCGGTGACGCGGCCGCGGTCGAGGCGATGCTGATCGAGATGGAATGCGTGTGGGAAAGGATCATCGCGATCTTCGATCGCATGGTCGAGAAGTGCGACCCCTATATTTATTACAACCGAATCCGGCTCTACATCAACGGCTGGAAGAATAACGCGGCCATGCCCGACGGACTGATCTACGAAGGCGTTGAGCGATTCGGCGGCAGACCCCAGGAATTTCGCGGCCCGACGGGATCGCAAAGCTCGATCGTCCCGACCATGGACGCCCTGTTCCAAGTGTCGCACGAAAATGACGAGCTGCGCGATCTGCTGGTGGAGCTGCACCATTATCGCCCGCGCCGGCACCGCGCCTTTATCGAGGATCTGCAGGTGGCCAGCCATTTGCGCGACTTCGCCATTCAGCGCGGCCAGGGCCTGAAGGACGCGTTCAACGCCTGTGTCGAGCAGGTCGCGCGGTTCCGCACCCGGCACCTCGAATATGCGGCGAACTATATCAACAAACAGGCGTCGTCGGGCATAGGCAACGACCCGGATATCGGCACAGGTGGCACGCCCTTCATGAAATATCTGAAGAAGCACCGCGATGCGAACCGCGCGCAGACGATATAGCCCGTTATAGCGTTCCCAGATCGATCTCGGCGAACCGGTCGAGCGCCTTTGGCGCGTCGGGCATCGGATATTTCAGCCCGGTCGCGCAGTTGAACAGCACCACGCGCTCATCCTCATCGACCAGCCCGTTGCGCATCGCCTCGCGATACGCCGCCAGCGTCGCGCCGCCCTCGGGGCAGAGCAACAGCCCATCGCGCCGCGCGCAATCATCGACCGCCTTCAGGATCGCCGGATCGCCCACAGCCACCGCCTGGCCGCCGCTCGCCCGCACCGCGCGCAGGATCAGGAAATCGCCGACCGCCCTGGGCACGCGGATGCCGGCGGCGACAGTCGCCGCATCCTCCCAGCGCTCGGCATGTTCCTCGCCCGCCTCGAACGCGCGGACGATCGGCGCGCAGCCCGAGGCCTGAACCGCGAACATGCGCGGGCGCTCAGGCCCGATCCAGCCCAGGGCCTCAAGCTCGTCGAACGCCTTCCACATCCCGATCAGTCCGGTGCCGCCACCGGTCGGGTAGAAGATCGCGTCGGGCAGTTTCCAGCCGAACTGGGCGGCGAGCTCAAGCCCCATCGTCTTCTTGCCCTCGATCCGATAGGGCTCCTTGAGCGTCGAGAAATCGAACCAGCGCCCTTCGGCAGCGCCCCGGCCGACGATCGCCCCGCAATCGTCGATCAGCCCGTTGACGCGGTAGACCCGCCCGCCCTGCACCGCGATCTCGCGCACATTGATCTCGGGCGTATCGTCGGGACAGAGGATGATCGTCTCGATCCCGACCCGGCTGGCATATGCGGCGAGCGCAGCGCCGGCATTGCCGTTGGTCGGCATCGCGATCCTCGTGACGCCAAGCGCCTTGGCCATCGCCACCGCCATGACCAGACCGCGCGCCTTGAACGACCCGGTCGGCAGCCGCCCCTCGTCCTTGACCAGCACATTGGGGCTGCCGCCGGACCTGGGAATCGGCACCAGCGGCGTTTCGATCTCGCCAAGGCTGACGATATTGGCGGTGTCGCGCACCGGGAGCAGCTCGCGCCAGCGCCACAGATCGGTCTCGCGCGCAGCCAGCGCTTCCTTGGAAAGCGCGGTGCGGACACCGGCCAGATCATAGCGCACCAATAACGGCCGGCCGACACGCGAGAGGCCGTGTAGCACGTCCGCCTCATAGCGTTCGCCCGTCATCGAACATTCGAGATGCGTGACGAAACTCGGGCGATCGGCGGTGAGGTTCTCGTTCATTTCATCTCGGCCCGTCTTTTCTAGTGCGGTCAGCTCACCCGCACTGGCAAGTCGACCTTGACCGCATGAGTCGGGATCGGACTCAGGATAAAGATCGCCGCACTGACAAAGCCCAACGCCGCCCATATATATTTGCGTTGGCGAAGGTCCACGATGGCCCGAGCGATGCAATATATACCGGCGGCGAGCGCCGCCACGCTCCACACAAGGAGCAGCATCACTCCGGCTTCTTCGCCACCCCGACCAGCGCAGGCCGCAGCAGCCGGTCCTTGATCATATAGCCGGGCTGCATCTCCTGGACGATCGTGCCAACCGGCTTGTCGCTGGGCAGCTCGAACATCGCCTGGTGGAAATTGGGGTCGAGCGTCTCGCCGAGCACCGTCATCTTCTTGATGCCGTGCCGCTGGAACACCGATTCGAGCTCACGCCCGGTCGCTTCCAGCCCTGCAATCACACCCTTCAGCTTCTCGTCGTCACGCAGCTCCGCCGGGATCGCGTCGAGCCCGCGGGCGAGATTGTCAGCGACCGACAGCAGATCGCGGGCAAAGGAGGTCGCGGCATAGGCGCGGGCGTCGACCGCTTCCTTCTCGGCGCGCCGGCGGACATTCTGCGCCTCGGCATGGGCGTAGAGCAAAGAGGATTTCGCCTCGGCCAGCTCGGCCTCGAGCGTCGCGACGCGGTCGTGCTCGGCGAGCTCGGGCGCGCCTTCGGCGGTTTCCTCGCGCAGGTCGGCCGCGTCGTTGGTGTCCGCAGTCTCGATCTTTTCGTCTTCGATCATGTGTTCGCTTCAATCCTGTTATGACATCAGCCGCGCCAGTGTCGCGGCGGTGAAATCCACCATGGGCACGACGCGGGCATAGTTCAACCGAGTCGGGCCGATTACGCCGACCACGCCGACCACGCGCCCATCAAGCCCGCGGAACGGTTTCGCAATCACCGATGATCCCGAAAGCGAGAATAATTTATTCTCCGCGCCGATGAAAATCCGGGTCGCATCGCCCGCACCTGCACTGTCGAGCAGCCGCGCGATCTCCTGCTTGCCCTCGAGATCGTCGAGCAGATCGCTGATCCGTTCGAGATCGGCGGCGGCGGCGGCATCGATCAACCGGCCCTGGCCGCGCACGATCAATACCGGGCGCCGATTGCCGTCCTCGCTCCAGATCGCCAGGCCGCGTTCGATCAGGGTGCGCGCCACCGTATCGACCAGCGCCCGCTCCTCCCCGATCTCGCGCTCGATTCGCTCACGCGCCTGGGCCAGTGTCAGGCCGGAAAGCATCGCGGTCATGTAGTTGCCCGTCTCGACCAACGCTGACGGATTCACGCCCGCAGGGAGATCGATTACCCGGTTCTCGACCGAGCCCTCCTCGCTGACCAGCACCGCCAACGCCTTTTCCGCCGAAAGCGGCACGAAGCTCATCTGGCGCAGCACCAGCTCGCGCTTGGGCACCAGCACCAGCCCGGCACAGGACGAGAGTCCCGACAAGGCGGCGGTGGTCGCCGCCAGCGCCTCCTCGACGGGCCCGGCCTGGGACACCCGCGCCTCGATCGCGGCGCGTTCCTCGGCTGATGGCTCCATCGCCTGCATCATGCCGTCCACGAACAGGCGGAGCCCCGTTTCCGTAGGCATGCGCCCGGCGCTGGTATGCGGCGCGGCCAGCAGGCCGAGCTCCTCAAGGTCCTGCATCACATTGCGGATCGAGGCGGGCGACAGGTTCAGCCCCGAGAGATGCGCGATCGTGCGCGAGCCGATCGGGGTGCCGGTATTGAGATAGCTGTCGACCACGACGCGAAACACGTCGCGTGCGCGATCGTTGAGTTCGGTGATGGGCGGCGCAGGCATGGGCGTCATGTAGGAGCCGCCGCGACCGCGCTCAATGCGCATTGCCCTTGCGGGCATCAGGGGAGCCATTTCGGCCCACCTCGTTCCGCAATGTCGCCACCCACATCTCATCGAGAATAGGCAATTTGCTGAACCCTAGCGCCCTGGGCGCCTGCATCAGCGCCTCGCTCATCTCGGTTCCCTGGCTCGTCACGCAGCCGACATTGTAGAGCAATATGTCGTGACGCCCGTCGCTGCGCCACTCTACGGCGATATCCGACAGGTCGCTTGTCATGGAAACGCAAGGCGGCGTCGCATCGAACTGGCTCTCGCCGACGGGGCGATAGGGCGCCAACTGGCGGGCAAATGCCTGATAGCGATCCAAGGGAAGCCTGATCCGCCGGATCGACGTGAGGGCGCCGTGCCCGTCATATTCCCGCAACAACCCGGTTCCGCCCGAAGTGATCTCGATCCGGAACGTCGGACAGGCGCCCATGCAGAAACCGGGACGATTTTGATAGGTTATCATCTCACCGCCAGGCGGCACGGCAACCGGGTGCACGCAGCCGGTCACGATCAGGGCCAGGAAAAGCGTGAGCGCTGCTCGGATCATGTACGAACACTGGCGCGTTCCGCGACTGGCGTCTAGGTGGCGTGCCGACCATCAGGAGATTCATCTATGCGCCCATCCGGCCGCGCCCCCGATCAAATGCGTGCAATCACCATCGAACCGCGCTTCACCCGTCATGCCGAGGGCTCGGTCCTGATCGGTTTCGGCGACACCAAAGTCCTGGTGACCGCCTCGGTCGAGGAGAAAGTCCCGCCCTTCATGCGCGGGCGCGGCGAGGGCTGGGTCACGGCTGAATATGGCATGCTCCCCCGCGCCACCCATACCCGCGGTTCGCGCGAGGCGGCCAAGGGCAAGCAATCGGGCCGCACGCAGGAAATTCAGCGGCTGATCGGCCGCTCGCTTCGCGCCGTGACCGACATGAAGCTGCTCGGCGAACGCCAGATCGTGCTCGATTGCGATGTCATCCAGGCCGATGGGGGCACCCGCACTGCGTCGATTTCGGGCGCCTGGGTTGCGCTTCGGCTCGCGATCGACGGGCTGATGGCCGAGGGCAAGCTGACCGCCGACCCGCTGACCCAGAAAGTCGCGGCAATCTCCTGCGGCATCTACAAGGGTACTCCGGTTCTCGACCTCGATTATGACGAGGATTCGAACGCCGATGCGGACGCCAATTTCGTCCTGCTCGAAAACGGCAACATCGCCGAGGCGCAGGCCACCGCCGAGGGCGCGACCTATGACGAGGAAGCGCTGCTCCGCCTGCTTCGCCTCGCCCGGATCGGCTGCGCGGACATCTTCGCGGCCCAGGCCAAGGCGGTCGCGAAATGACCGAGGATGTGGCGCCGCAGGCGATCCGCAAGCTGAAACCCGGCAAGCTCGTCATTGCCAGCCACAACCAGGGCAAGGTGCGCGAGATCCTCGAAATGCTCGCGCCCTACGGGATCGAGCCGGTGTCCGCCGCCGATCTCGACCTGCCCGAGCCCGAAGAGACAGGCACGACCTTCCTCGCCAACGCCGAACTGAAGGCGCTCCAGGCGGCCGATCTCACCGGCCTCCCCGCGCTGGCCGACGATAGCGGCCTCTGTGTCGACGCATTGAACGGCGAGCCGGGCATCTTCTCCGCGCGCTGGGCAGGCGAGACCAAGGACTTCAAGGTCGCGATGCAGCGCGTGAACGATGCGATCGAAGCGACCGGCCCTGACGCCAGCCGCGACGCGCATTTCATCTGCGTGCTCGCGCTCGCCTGGCCCGATGGCCATGTTGAGTGGTTCGAGGGGCGCGTCGACGGCACGCTTGTCTGGCCGCCGCGCGGCACCGGAGGCTTCGGCTACAATCCCATCTTCGCGCCGCTCGGCAGCGACCTCACCTTCGCTGAAATGCCCGACGCGAAAAAGGCGATCAGCCACCGCGCCATGGCGTTCGAGAAGATGATGGCGGCGGTCTTCTAACCGTCGATCACATCACCATCCGTCCCATCACATTCCCCGGCGGCGAATACCGGCACACGAGATAATCGTCGGTCGCGTTGGTCGCCGTGGCGCAACCGAACTCGGTCGTGCCGCGCCAGATGATCTGGGTATAGTGCGCGACATCCTCCCCGCGGCCGGTGGTGCTGAAATCGGGGGTCGGGCGCGGGCGGTAATAGCGGCTCTCGGCGACCCAATGGCCCATCATCTCGTCATAGCGATAGGCGCCCCGCGTGCCGGTCCACAGATTCTCGCCCTCCGGCACCCTGCCGCGCGGCTCACGCGAATGCTCGAACCGGCCTGTGCGCGCGAGCTCGTTCGCATAGGCCTGCGCGTCTGCGGCGAGCGTCGCGTCCCACGTCAGGGGCGCCACCCCGGCAGCGGCACGAGCATCATTATGGCCCGCGATCATCGCCTGTCGGAGCAATGCGGTGCCGCGCGGCGCCTGGCCGGCAAAAGCGCGCTGCTCGATCACCCGCTGCGGCGGGGCCTCGGCGGAGCAGCTTGCGAGCAGGGCCAGGGCCATCAACCAAATGCGCATCTTCCAACCTCTCCTTCCCGCGACCATATGGGGCGCCCATGCACCATCCCCAAACGCCGCCGCTCGCGCTCTATGTCCATTGGCCGTTCTGCGTGTCGAAATGCCCCTATTGCGACTTCAACAGCCATGTTCGCGAAAGCGTGGACCAGGCGGCATGGCGCGCCGGCCTGCTGGCCGACCTCGCGCATGAAGCGGCCGAGACGCCGGGACGAAAGCTAGGTTCGATCTTCTTCGGCGGCGGCACGCCCTCGTTGATGCCGCCCGAGACGGTCGCGGCGGTGATCGGCGCGGCGGAGGCGGCCTGGGGCTTTGCCGACGATATCGAGATCACGCTAGAGGCCAATCCCTCCTCGGTGGAAGCCGCCCGGTTCACCGACATCGCGGCCGCCGGGGTAAACCGGGTGTCGCTGGGCCTGCAGGCGCTCGACAATGACGCACTGCACTTCCTCGGCCGCGCGCATGATGTGGCGGAGGGGCTGGCCGCGCTCGACACGGCGCAGCGCGCCTTCGCACGGGTGAGCTTCGACCTGATCTACGCCCGCCCCGGCCAGTCGCCGCCCGACTGGGAAGCAGAGCTGACCCGCGCGATCGGCTTCGGTACCGAACATCTCTCGCTCTACCAGCTGACGATCGAGCCCGGCACCCGTTTCGCCACCGAGGCCGCCGCAGGACGGATCGTCATCCCCGACAGCGATCACGGCGCCGATCTGTTCGAGGCCACCCGCGCGATCACGGCCGCAGCCGGCATTCCGGCCTATGAAATCTCGAACCACGCCCGGGCCGGTGCCGAGAGCCGCCATAACCTCACTTATTGGCGCTACCGCGATTACGCCGGGATCGGCCCCGGTGCGCATGGCCGGCGCGGCGGCATGGCCATAGTCCGCCGCAAGAAGCCCGAAAACTGGATGACGGCGATCGAGCGCAACCGGCACGGCATCGAGATCGAAGAACCCCTCGCCCCGCATACCCGCGCAACCGAGGCTTTGCTGATGGGCCTGCGCTTGCGCGAAGGCGTCGATCTCGCCCGAATCGCGGCGTTGGGCGAAACGAGCATCGACGCCCTGATCAACCGGCCTGCGGCCGATCGCCTCGAACAACAGGGCCTGCTCGTCCGCGCCGGCGATCGGTTGACAATCACCGAGGCGGGAATGCTGCTGCTCGACGCGATCCTGCCGGAGATCGTCCTGAGCGCGGCTTAGCGATCCCCGAAGCCGCTGGGCGCCGGCGACACAACCACCGTCGTCCCGCCGCGAATCTCCTGCACCTCGAGCGCCCGCTCGGCGACACTGTCGCGGCCGAAGCGGAAGGCGCCGTCGATGCCCGCAAACCCGTCATGATCGCGCAGCCGCTCTTCCGGGAACGGGCTCCCGATCGGCCAATCGCGCGCGATCCGAACCGTCAGCAGCACCGCATCATAGCCAAGGCTCGACAGCCGATAAGGGCCGACACCGAAGCGCGCCCGATATTTGGCGGCATATTGGCGATAGAGCGTGTTCGAGACACTTGCGTACCACGCGCCGGCAAGCGCCGGTCGCGCTGCGACCGAGGATTCCGAGTTCCACAACTCGGTGCCGAGCATGTGCGCTCCCCCGCCGCCATTCCTGCGCACCATCGGCACCGCAAGCGCTGCGGTCGCCCCGCCATCGGCGATCAGCACGCCCTGATAGGGCCCGTTCGGCGTCATGCGCGTAACCGCTGCGCTCAGCGACCCGGCTGCCCGGTCATAGGTCTGCAGCGAGCGCACCTGTCCGCCGGCGCGTTCGACCGCGCGGAGGAAAGCGCTCGATGCCCGCTCGCCATAGGTGCCGTTCGGCACGAGCCCGGCAAAGTCTGAAACGCCCTGTGCCTTGGCATATCCAACCACCCGCTCGATCGACTGGCCGGGGACATAGCCCATCAGATAAGCCCCGTTGCCGGCCGCGGTGATGTCATTGGAGAAGCTGACGACAGGCACGCCGGCGCGGCGCGCGATCGGTGCCACCGCCTTGACATCATCGGCGAGCAGCGGCCCGAGGATCAGGCGGTTGCCATCCGCAAGCGCCTTTTGCGCGGCCGCGGCGGCACCGCCATTGGTGTCATAGGTGGTGATTCGCACCCGCTCGTTCTTGGTGTCGAGCAGCGCCATCTGGGTCGCGTTGGCGAGGCTCTGGCCAACGCCGGCATTGGTGCCGGTCAACGGCACCAGCAAGGCGACGCGGTGGCGTGCGACATCTGTCGGAATGCCCGGCTCGACTCGCTGCGGCTGGACCTGGACCGCGCGTGGCGGCGGCGGCGCGACTGGGCCGGCCCTGCGTGGTACCACGGACTGGCACCCGCTCAGGATCAATGCTCCCGCTATGATGACGGTGCGAAGAATCGCCCTGCCCCGTTGCGGTATTGATACGCCCTCTGCCATGACTGCTCCCAATGAACGCCGAACTCGCGCCTGGTCTCTATATCGTCGCCACCCCGATCGGCAATCTCGGTGACCTGAGCCCGCGTGCCGCACATATACTCTCCAACGCAGCGGTAGTTGCAGTCGAAGACTCGCGCGTGACGGCGGGCTTGCTGCGCCATATCGGCGTGAAGCGCCCAATGACACCCTATCATGATCATAATGCCGAACATGTCCGCCCCGGCCTGATCGCGCGGATGGGGACTGAAGCGGTGGCCCTGGTGTCGGACGCAGGAACGCCGCTGATCTCCGATCCCGGCTACAAGCTGGTCCGCGACGCCCGTGCGGCGGGCCATCTGGTGGTGACGATTCCCGGCCCCTGCGCGGCGATCGCGGCGCTGACCCTGGCCGGACTGCCGACTGATCGCTTCCTCTATTGCGGTTTCCTGCCTCCAAAGGCGCAGGCACGCGCGGCGGCGATCGACGAGATCGGCGCGGTACGCGCGACGTTGGTGATCTACGAATCGGGTCCACGCCTCGGCGCGACGCTCGCAGCGCTGGCCGAGGGTCTCGGCGACCGCGAGGCGGCGGTGACGCGCGAGATCACCAAGCGATTCGAGGAAGCGGTGACGGGCACGCTCTCGATGCTGGCCGCACGCTATGCCGATACGCCGCCTAGGGGCGAGATCGTCATCGTGGTCGCGCCGCCGGGCGAGCCCGAAGCGGCGAGTGTGGACGACGCGGAAGCCGCGCTCGTTGAAGCGCTGACACGATTGCCCATGGCGAAAGCCGTGAGCGAGGTAGCGAAGAAGCTCGGAGTGGATCGCAAGCAACTCTACGCCCGAGCACTCGAGATGAAGGCGTGAACATCGCCCCACCCTGTTCCTCCCCGGAACGGGGAGGGGGCGTTCGAGCGAGATCGTGTCCCCCGGACACGATCTTGGATTGCCGGGGGCAATCCAAAGCTCGAACGCGCTTGCGCGGTGTAGGGGCTTGGAGCGCGGCCACGTTGCCTCGCTCCAAGCCCCTACACCATTCGCTGAAGAAGCGAATGGTCCCCCTCCCCCGCTTCGCGAGGGAGGATTAAGTGGCGCGCGACCGCCGCATTGCCGAGGCCTCGGGCCGCCGCGGCGAGCGGCTCGCGGGCTGGTGGCTCCGCCTCAAGGGCTGGAGCATCCTCGATCGCCGCGTCCGCACCCCCGCCGGCGAAGTGGATATCGTCGCAAAGCGCGGCAACCTCATCGCCTTTGTCGAGGTGAAATCCCGCGCCACCGCTGCCGAACTCGACTTCGCAATCGACGAGCGCCGCCTGTCGCGGGTCGCCGCCGCAGCGGAATATCTCATGCCCAAATACGCAGGCCCCGGCGACGATATCCGCGTCGACGTCATCCTGCTCGCGCCCGGCACCCGCCCGCGCCATATCGAGAATGCCTGGATCGGGTGACATTCGCCGAGACCCACCCTACATCGCCGCCTCCGCCCGGGAGAATGACATGAGCCTTTCCGTCGCCGTCCAGATGGACCCGCTCGACAGCATCAATATCGCAGGCGATTCGACCTTCGCCCTGATGCTCTCGGCCCAGGCGCGCGGACACCGGCTCTATCACTACGCCGCCGAGGATCTGAACTATGCCGATGGCCGGGTCTGGGCGAAGGCGCATCCGGTGACGGTGCAGCGCGTGCCCGGCAATCATTTCAGCTTCGGCGAACCGCTCAGCCTCGATCTCGGCCGGGAAGCCGATGTCGTCCTGATGCGCCAGGATCCACCCTTCGACCTCGGCTATATCACCGCAACCCATTTGCTCGAACGCATCGCGCAGGAGACCCTGGTGGTGAACGATCCCGCCAGCGTCCGCAACGCGCCCGAAAAGGTCTTCGTCCTCGATTACCCGCAGTTCATGCCGTCGACGCTCGTCACCCGCTCGCTCGACGAGGCACGCGCGTTCCTGGCGAAGCACGGCGAGATCGTGGTCAAGCCGCTCCACGGCAATGGCGGCAAGGCGATCTTCAAGGTCGGCAGCGATGGCGCGAACCTCTCGGCGCTGATCGAGGTGTTCAACACTGCGTACCGCGAGCCGCACATGATCCAGGCCTTCCTCCCAGATGTGGCGAAGGGCGACAAAAGGATCGTGCTGGTCGACGGCGTCGTCGCCGGCGCAATCAACCGCGTACCGGGCGCGGGCGAAATCCGCTCCAACCTCGCGGTCGGCGGCTCGGCGGAGAAGTCGATCCTCACCCCCGAGGAAGAGGAAATCTGCGCGGTTCTCGGCCCCGAACTGAAAAAGCGCGGCCTGTTGTTCGTCGGCATCGACGTGATCGGCGGCAAATGGCTGACCGAGATCAATGTCACCTCCCCCACCGGCATCGTCGCGATCGAGCGCTTCGACGGCACCGATGTAGCTGGCCTGATCTGGGATGCGATCGAGGCTAAGGTCCGGCGTGCGTAACTCTTTCTCCCTCTCCCGTCGGGAGAGGGAAGGGGCCCATCGCGGAGCGATGGGAAGGGTGAGGGTGACCAGCACTCGGCTCTCGCACTCAACCTCACCCCGCGCTGCTACGCAGCTTGCCCCTCTCCTGGGAGGAGAGGGGAAACGGTGACCGACCTCATCATCACCCTCATCGCCTGGGGCGGCTATGTCGGCATCTTCCTGCTGATGGCGCTCGAGAATATATTCCCGCCCATCCCGTCCGAGGTGATCATGGGCCTTGGCGGCATCGCCGTCGCGCAGGGCCGGATGGAGATGGTGCCGCTGCTCCTGTGGGGCACGGCGGGCACCACCGCCGGCAATTATTGCTGGTACGCGCTCGGCCGGCATTTCGGCTATCTCGGGCTGCGGCCGATGGTCGATCGCTACAGCCGCTGGCTCACCGTCGAATGGCACGATGTCGAGCGACTCCATGATTTCTTCCAGCGCCATGGCCAATGGGTCGTGTTCGTGTTCCGCTTCATGCCGACCTTCCGCACGATCGTGTCGCTGCCCGCCGGCATGGCCCGCATGCCGCGCCTGCGCTTCCTGCTCTGGACGGCGGCAGGCGCCGCGATATGGAACGCAATCCTCGGTGGCGCAGGCTATTATCTGGGCACGAATTTTCGCGAGCTCGACCGGTTCGTCGGCCCGGCCGCCATTGGCATCATGGCGGTGATCTTCGTCCTCTATCTCTGGCGCGTGGCGACCTGGAAGCCGCGCGGCTAAGCAGCACGCTTGAAACTGGACATATAAAGAATTCTTTATATGATTATTCAGGGGCGATAAGAGGCGGCTAGTGAACGAGTTCTGGTTATTTTCCTACGGGACCCTGCGCCAGGCGGAGGTCCAGCAAGCGGTCTTCGGCCGGGTGCTGGAAACCCAGGAGGATTCCCTGGTGGGCTTCGAACTGGGCAGTGTGACGATCACCGACCCCTTCGTTATCGAGAAGAGCGGAAGCGATCGCCACCCGATCCTGATGCGGACCGATAGCGGCGCGGCGATTGCGGGTTCGGCGCTGTCAGTGACCGCCGAGGACCTCGAGGCCGCGGATCGCTACGAAGCCGCGGATTACGAACGGGTGCAGGTCGCGCTCGCCTCCGGCCGTCAGGCATTCGTCTATGTCCAGCGCGACATGGTCGGGGAATGACGGTGTCCCCCACCTGGCATCTCGTCACGCCCGATGCTGCGCTGTTCGAGCGGTTGCTGCCGGTCGCGAGGCGGATATTCACTGAAACCTTCTCGAGCCTGTATGACGAGACGGCCTTCGAAACCTTCTGCGATGACGTCTATTCGAACGGCGGATCGATGGCGCGCGAGTTCGGCGCACCCGACGTGCGGTGGAAGATAGTCACGGCCGATGGCGCGCCTGTCGGCTACGCCAAACTGACGCCGCTAAGGGCGCCCGCCATCGATCCCGCGCCCGTATCTTTCGAGCTTCAGCAAATCTATCTGCTCTCGGAGTGGCATGGCACAGGCGTCGCGGACGCGCTGGTCGAATGGGCTGTCGACACGGCGAACGCGCTGGGCGCGACCGAGCTCTATTTGACCGTTTTCGAGCATAATGAGCGCGCCAAGCGTTTTTATACGCGTCACGGCTTCGAGGATGTGGGTCAGTGCAAATTCCAGCTCGGAGACCGGATCGACGATGATCGGATATGGCGCCGGCGACTCACCTAGCTAGGCGACCGGATCGCGCTGCCTGGTCACTTCAGCGACCCATCCCCTGGTCGCATGACATGTTGCCATGGCCCGCTGATAGGCGTCGCGTCCGCTGGTACGTGCGACATAGGCCAGCTCGGTTTCGTCCAAAACCGCGTTCCCGGTTCTCTGGGCAAACTCCAGCGCGTAGGTCACCGAAATATCGGCCGCCGTGAACTGGTCTCCGGCAAGATAGGGTGTGCGGCCAAGCTGGCGCGCCACTAGCCCCCGCCGGCTCTCGAATGTCCGAAGTGCCCATCGCGCGGTCCAATTTTGCCGCTCACATTCGGGCGCGAGCATATCGGTGGCGACGATGGCGTTCACCGGCATTGCAAGGCCGGCTTCTCCAAGGTGAAGGAACTGCTGATAGGCCGGGAAGGCAGGATCGTGCCGGTCGGGCGCGAGTGGCGTCGGCCCGTAGCGCGCCATGAGATATTCCATGATCGCGATCGACTCGACCATGATGACACCGCCGTCCTCGATCGTGGGGATGAATCCTGCGGGATTGACGGCCAGGAACTCCGTATCCTGCTCGAGACCGGCCAACAGGTCGACCGGCCGCAACCGGTAGACCAGCCCCATCTCTTCCAGAAGCCAGACGACCCGGAAGCCCCTTCCTTCGCCGAAGACGGTGATCATCGCCAAACCCTCCGCCACACTGCTTGCAATATGCAATCAGTTAACGCGTCTGGCCCTGCTGTGCAAGCATTCGACAAAGTGGAGAATCATAGCATCAGGCCCGCGGGTGCGCGCTTCGATAGACATCCAGCAAATGGGCCGCATCGACCGCCGTATAAATCTGCGTCGAACTCAAACTCGCATGGCCGAGCAGCTCCTGCAGCGCACGCAGATCCGCCCCGCGCCCAAGCAGATGCGTCGCGAAGCTGTGCCGAAGCGCATGCGGCGTCGTCCGCTCCGGCAACCCGAGCCTGGTTCGCGCCGCCTGCACGGCACGCCGGATGATCGCCGGCGCCAGCGGCCCGCCCTTCGCCCCCCGAAACAGCACCGCGTCGCGCGAGATCGGCCAGGGGCAGATCGCGACATAGGCCATGATCGCCTCGCGCACCTGCGGCAGCAGCGGCACGATCCGTGTCTTGTCGCGTTTGCCGGTGACGCTCAGGGTCTCACCCAAGGGCAGGATCGCACCGGTCAGCCCGGTCGCTTCGCTGATCCGCAGGCCGGCCCCGTACAGCAGCAGCAGCACGGCGAGATCGCGCGCGCCGATCCACGGCTCGGCCGCGTCTTCGGCAACATCTTCGGCGAGCGAGACCGCCTCGTCGGGCGAGACAGGCCGCGGCACACCCTTCTTGACCCGCGGCCCCTTGAGCCGCGGCGCCGCACCGCCGGCAAAGGCAAGAAATCCTCGCACCGCCGACAATTCGCGGGCAGCTGAGGCATTACCCAGCCCCTCGCCCCGGCGGTGGGCGAGATAGGCGCGCAGGTCGGCCGAGCTCACCAGCTTCAGTCCCTCGGGCAGGACCGGACCGCCCCAATGGCCCTCGAGAAAGCCCATCAGTCGTTCGGCCGTCGCCTGATAGGCGCGGATCGTGTGCGCCGAACGCCGCCGGTCGCGACGCAGATGATCGGCAAAGGCAAGCGCGAGATCCTGCATGCCACACCTAACGCCATGGAGGCTGGGATCGGCAAGGCCCGTCAGGCCTCCTCCCTGGCTTGTTAACAATAAGCCATTGCAATACCTATATTATATTTGACATGTACAATGTTCTGTACAAGTCGAAAAATGTCAGTGCCCTACTGACATTTTGAACGAGCCGGTCGGCGCGATTCAAACCGCGCGTCGGAGCGGCTACGCCATCACCATGACACCAGCTCTAGCGGCGCGGCCTCTGCTTCGCCGAGATCGCCCTGATCACCAGCCGCTCCTCTCCCGTGGGGTCGATCGGCAGCTTTACGCTCGCCGCCGCGGCATCGATCAGCGCGGCGACAGCGTCGCTTTCGATCAGCGCCGGGGTCAGCTTCACATGCCGGACCGTCGTCCCCGCGCCCTCCAGCAGTCCTTCCGGGTCCGGCAGGTTCGGCCCGTTGGTCAGGAACAGGCTTGCCCAACGCGGATAGAGCGCGATCGAACAGACGATCGCCCTGGCATGCTCGTTCGGCCCGAAGCCGATCGCGAGCGCATTGTAGTTGTCATAGACCAGCCGCACCGCGCCCGGCAGCCGCGCGGCCACCATCGCCAGCGCAGCCCGGGCATTCGCCGCCACCTCTGGCGAAAAGCGATCGATGAACTGATCCAGCTGTTCCTCGGGCGTCATTGGGCTCCCCTTGTTGGCAATCCTACATGCGGGTTCAAACCCGACCGCCGCAACGGTCGGGACGGAGCGGATTTTGGCACAAGGGTAGGAGCAAGGAGGGAGCGATGGAAATCCATCGTGACCGACGCGCGACGCCGCCTTGCGCCAAAAGCCGCCCGCCGCGAAGCGGTCGCCTAGCGAAGGGCGCTGGCAGCGTCAGGCTGCTTGCGCGGGCCACCAGCCCGCGACTGCGCAGCCTTCCTTGCCAGCGCCCTTCGCTAGGCGATCCCGGCCGTTGCGGCGGTCGGGTTTGAACCCTAGGGCATGTCCATGTCGCGCGCCCGTGTCCTCGTCATGAATTCGGCGCTCGGCCCGCTCGATTACCGCGTGCCGCATGGCATGGAGGTGGAGCCCGGCTCGATCGTGATCGCCCCGCTCGGGCCGCGCCAGCTGCTCGGCGTGGTGTGGGAACCCGAGCATATGCCTTCGGATGCCGAGGTCGGTGACAACCGTCTGCGCAATCTCGTCGGCGTGGTGCCAGTGGCGCCGCTCGCCGCCCCCCTCCGGCGCCTCGTCGAATGGACCGCCAACTATTATCTGGCTCCGCCCGCTGCCGTCGCGCGGATGGCGATGCCGTCGACCTCGGCGCTCGAGGGCGCCCGCACCGTCACTGAATATCGCGCGACCGGCCGCGTGCCCGATCGGATGACGCCACAGCGCGAACAGGCGCTCGATCGCATCGGCGTCACCCAGGGCCTGATCCGCGAGCTTGCGATCACCGCCGATGTCTCGGACGCTGTGATCCGCGGGCTGGTGAAGACCGGCGCGCTCGAAGGCGTCGAGGTCGATATCGACAGCCCCTTCCCGCTGCCTGATCCCGATTTCGGCATCCCCGCGCTCTCGCCCGATCAGCGCGCCGCCGCCGAAGTGCTGGTGGCGAATGTCGCCGACGAGGCGTTCCAGCCCACCCTGCTCGACGGCGTCACCGGTTCGGGCAAGACAGAGGTCTATTTCGAGGCGGTCGCCGCCGCGATCCGCTCGGGCAAGCAGACCCTTGTCCTGCTCCCCGAGATCGCGCTGACCGAACCCTTCCTCACCCGCTTCGCCGCGCGTTTCGGTGTCGCGCCGATCGCCTGGCACTCAGGCCTGCGCCAGTCGCAGCGTCGCCGTGCCTGGCGCGCCATCTCAAGCGGCCAGGCGCTGGTCACCGTCGGCGCGCGCTCCTCGCTGTTCCTGCCTTATGCCAATCTCGGCCTGATCGTCGTCGACGAGGCGCATGAGACCAGCTTCAAGCAGGAAGAGGGCGTCCATTACCACGCCCGCGACGTCGCGGTGATGCGCGGCCTGTTCGAGAAATGCCCGGTCATCCTCGCCTCCGCGACGCCGGCGATCGAGACCCGCCACCAGGTAGCGCTCGGCCGCTATGCCGAGCTGAAGCTGCCGGGCCGCTGGGGTGCGGCGGAAATGCCGGCGATCGAGGCAATTGACCTGATCGCCAATCCGCCCGACCGCGGCCGCTGGATCGCGCCCAAGCTGGTGAATGCGATCGAGGAAACGCTCGCCCGGCGCGAGCAGGTGCTGCTGTTCCTCAACCGCCGAGGCTTTGCTCCGCTGACCCTGTGCCGGACCTGCGGCCACCGCTTCCAATGCCCGAATTGTACCGCCTGGATGGTCGAGCACCGCCTCGTCCGCCGCATTGCTTGCCATCATTGCGGCCATATCGAGCCGGTGCCCCGCGCCTGCCCCGAATGCTCCAACGAGGATACGCTGGTCGCGGTCGGCCCCGGCGTGGAGCGCATCGCCGATGAGGTGGCGGCGCTGTTTCCCGAGGCGAAGACGGCCATCGTCACCTCGGACACGATCTGGTCGCCGGCCAAGGCGGCCGAGTTCGTCCACCGCATGGAGGCGCATGATATCGACATCGTGGTCGGCACCCAGCTCGTCACCAAGGGCTATCATTTCCCGAACCTGACCCTGGTCGGCGTGATCGATGCCGATCTCGGGCTCGACGGCGGCGATCTGCGCGCGTCGGAGCGCACCTTTCAGCAGATCATGCAGGTCTCCGGCCGCGCCGGCCGCGGCGCCAAGCCGGGCCAGGTCTATATCCAGACCCACAGCCCCGACGCCCAGGTGATGCGCGCGCTGATCACCGGCGATGCCGACGCCTTTTACGAAGCCGAGACCGAATCGAGGCGCGAGGCCGGCGCCCCGCCCTTTGGCCGCTTCGCCGGCATCGTCATCTCGAGCGAGGACAAGACCGCCGCGCACGAGATCGCCACCCTGATCGGCCGCACCGCCCCCCGGCTCGAGGCAATGGAGGTCTATGGCCCCGCCCCCGCCCCGCTCGCCATGCTGCGCGGTCGTCACCGCTACCGCCTGCTGGTCCATGCCCGGCGCGCGCTCGACGTGCAGGACGTGATCCGCGACTGGCTCGGCAAACTCGACTGGCCGGCCAAGGTCCGGGTCGTCGTCGATGTCGATCCGTACAGCTTTCTTTGAGCTGATACCGGGCCGAGCCGGCGGGATCGACGCGAGCATCTATATCGTGAAGGCGCTCGTCATTGCCTGCGCCCAAATCACCGGTCTAGGATGCGGGAATATCGAAGGGATGCGGGGGGAATTACCGATGATTCGCAAATGGATCGCTCCCGCGATTGCGGTCGCTCTGATGGCGCCGGCCGCGGCGAGCGCGAAATGGCTGAAGGCCGAGTCCCAACATTATATCGTCTACAGTGAAGACAGCGAACAGGGTATCCGCCATCAGCTCGAGCGCCTTGAGAAGCTGAACCTGTTGCAGCATGCGATTACCGGCATGGTAACGGATAAGCCGAGCATCAAGGTGAAGGTGTTCGTGCTGCCCAGCTATCAGGAGGTCAATGCCACCATGGCCAGGCCGGCTGGCGCTGCCGGTTACTACGACGCCAATGTACGCGGACCCTATGCGGTAATCAGTCGGGAAGATGACAGCGCCCACGGCTTTTCGGCCCAGCTCGTCCTGTTCCACGAGCTCACCCATCACTTCATGTTTCAATATTTCAATGTCGCCTACCCCGTCTGGTACGTCGAGGGCTTCGCAGATTTCATTGGCGCCTCGAAAGTCGACGACACCAATTCGGTGATCGTGGGCCAGCAGTCCGGCAATCGTTATTATACCTTCCGCTTCTCAAACTGGATCCCGGTGAAGGATATCCTGAATGCCCATAACTATGACGACATGGGAAGCGAGCTTATCAACCTCTACGCCGAAGGTTGGCTGCTCACCCACTATCTCGAACTCGGCGGCAAGCGTGACGGTCAGCTCGCCAAATATCTGACGGAGATCAACGCCGGCAAATCCTATGAAGACGCCGCGACCGATGCGTTCGGCGATCTCAACAAGTTGAATGCCGAGCTACGGAGCTACAGCGCCCGGCCGACGCTGCCGGCGACCGGTATTACCTTCAAACCCAGCGCGATTCCTGAGGTGAAGATCGAGCCCGTTCCGGCCGATCAGGCGCTGATGATGGTTGACGACATCAAACTCTTTGCCGGCACGACCCCGGGCAACGCCAAGTCGTTCGCGGCGCGCGTTCGTAGCGACGCGGCCCAGGCCGGCGAGACGCCTTTCGCGCTGCGCCTTCGGGCCGAGGCGGATCGTCGGGCCGAGGAGCATGGGGACTATGCGACCGCGGTGACGGCATGGAATGCGGCCACACCCGATGATCCCGAAGCGATGACCCATCTGGCATTGCTCAAGATGGATGGGCTTCGCGCAGCGAAATCGACTGATGCCGCCGCATGGACCGCAGCGCGACGGCTCATCGTCAACGCCAGCCGCAAGGCCCCAAACAACGCGCTGATCCTGAGGGCCTATTTCGAAAGCTTTGGGATGCAAGGCGTTGCCACCACGGCGGACGCCCACAATGCGTTGTACAAAGCACTGGATCTCGTGCCCGCCGATGGCGAGCTACGTTACCAGCTCGCCGCTGATTTCGAAGCCCATGGCGATATCGATGATGCGATCGCGGTGATCGCCCTGTCAGCCTTCACCGAGAAATCCGTCGACTCGGAGAAGGAAAAGGAAAAGCTCGCCAAGGACGCGGGCCGCAATCGGATAGCGGGCGTGCCGCGCCATGAAACCGCCCGAGAAATGCTTGACCGACTGAAGAAGAAGAAAGCGGAAAGTGCTGGCACCAAAGCGGCGGGATAGCTGGCAATCCGCAGCCGGCGCGCTTTTCTCTCTGTCGCAGACGGGTCATTCCTGTCAGAATCGACTGATGTCCTGCGTGCTTCTCCGCTTGCCAAGCCGATACCTGGTCGGGCTGTTCGCCGGTTTGTTCCTACTCGGAATCGGCAGCGCGGCCCATGCCGACGACATCTCCGCCACCGGCCGCGGCGTGGTACGGGTCGTCACGATCGCAATGGTCGGGGATGAAGTCGTCGGTTTCGGCCATGGGAGCGGCTTCGTGGTCGCGCCGAATCGGATCGTCACCAACGCCCATGTCGTCGAGCTGGCCAAACGCTATCCGGACAATGTCGTGATCGGCGTCGTGCCGTCCGAGGGCAGCAAAAGCTATGAAGGCAAGGTGATCGCGTTCGACGCGGCGCGCGACCTCGCCTTGATCGAGTTCACCGGCACCAGGCTGCCGACCGTCGCGCTGTACACCGGACCCGTTGACGAGGGCGCGCCGGTCATTGCGCTCGGCTATCCCGGCAATGTCGATCTCGCGACGGCAAAATCGGCGACGGATTATATCCATCCATTATCACCGATCCGCTCCGAAGGCAGTTTCTCCGGCCGCCGGATGATGTCCGGCGTCCAGGTGCTGCTCCACACGGCGAATATCGCGCGCGGAAATTCGGGCGGGCCACTGCTTGACCCCTGTGGCCGCGTAATCGGGGTGAACTCGGCGATCACGCGCGGCGAGGAAGGCGATTCGAGCTTCGGCTTCGCCATTTCCGACACCGAGCTCACCGCTTTCCTGCAGGCAGCCAAGCAGAGCTTTCCGGCGGTCGGCACGCCGTGCACGAGCATTCTCGACCGCATCAAGCAGGATAGCGAGGCTGACGCGAAGGCGACCGCCGAGGCGGAGGCGGCGAAGCGCGAGGCTGCCGCAAAGGCGCAGGTCGCGCATGAGGAAGCCCTGGCCAAGGCACGCAGCGACGCGGAACTGCATCGCGAGAACATCATGGCCCTCGCCGCCGTCCTGCTCGTTGCCGGGGCGCTGGCGATCGGCGGCGCTGGATTGCTCGAGGTCCGCAACCGGCGGCGCGAAGCAATCTGGGCGGCTTCGGGCGGCGGCGTGCTGTTGGTCGCAGCGGCGGTCATATTCTTCACCCGCCCGAATGGCGAAGTCGTCCTGCCGCCCGATGCGGCACCGACCCAGGCGCCAATCGTCTCATCGACCGCCGCGCTCGGCAAGATGCTGTGCACCGTCGTGCCCGACAAGAGCCGGGTCGTTTCGTCGCCCACCTCAGATGTCGCGATCGACTGGGGCGGTGCCGGCTGCATGAACGGCCGCACCCAATATGCCGAGAATGGCGGCAAATGGGATCGTGTGCTGGTGCCCGCCGAAGACCAGACCGTCTCCGTACTGGAGTTCGATCCGGCTACGCGTGCCTATGTCAATATGCGGTACTTCCTGACCGCCGACCAGATGACGGCAGTGCGCGAGATCCGTTCGCAGGTGACGCTCAAGGCCTGCTCGGCCGACGAATCGGCGCGCACCGCACTGTCGACCCAGCAATCGGCGATCCGCGCTGCGCTCCCGCCCTATCCCAATGAGAAGATCGTCTATGCCTGCCGGGCGGCGGACTAGGGCATCGAGCGGCGGATCGGACGATCGCGTCTTCGCACTGGATGCGTGATTCAATCATAGCGCGCAATCCGGCACAGGATGGGCACGGGACGCGCTTCAGAAGCCCGACAGCTGTTTCTCATGGTCTGCCTTTTGAACTTTTCCGTTGCGCGCGGCGGTGGTCTACGCGCCGCATTTCCCTGATAATTCCCTGTTATTCCCTGTTCCGCGCCGGCCTGAAAGATAAGTCTGCACATAAGTGGCTGTTCTATAGAGATAATTACCGAAAACCGACGCGCGGGACATCGAAGAAAAAAATCGAATTCCCTGTTATTCGGCGCTTAACAGGGAAATCGCATGGCGGCGGCGAGGTGCCGGCCAGGCCAATCCGCCTCGCTCGACGACTCAACGAGAACGCGCCCAGAAGGGTTTGACGAATCGGCCACGACGCCAGGCAATCGCCGTAACGACAACGCCGAAGACTGTGCAGATGAGGATGGCCGGAAGCGACGACTCCGCACCGAATGCGCCGCCCGTCAGCAGGTCGGGCCCGGAAATGCGCGGGATCAGCACACCATCAACCGCGCCGCCCGAAACCGCGATGCCGTAAATGCCGCCCTGGGTGAAATTCCACGCGGCATGGAGCCCGATCGCAGCCCAGAGCCGCCGCGTCAGCATGTAGAGCGCCGCGAGCATGATGCCGGCTTCGAGGGCGATCGCCACCGCCGGCAGCAGCCCCGAATGCTGGTTGCCGAGATGCCCCGCGCCAAACAGCGCCGCCGAGACGATGAGCGCAATCCAGGTCCCAAGCGACGACTCGACCAGCCTGAAGATGATGCCCCGAACCACGATCTCTTCACCCACACCGGACACGAGCGACAAGGCAAGCACTGGAAAGAGCACTGTCGCCGGATGCTCCCCGATCACGTGATAGCCGCCGAGCAGGGCGATGACGGCAACCACGAGCGAGAACAGCAGAAAGCCCGTCAAAAGCCCCGCACCCAATTCCTTCGGCCAACCCGGCGCAGCGAACTCCGACACCGCCGGCCTCCGCTCAACGAAGCGGACGAAGACAGTATAGCCGATCACCGCCGCCGCGGTCGCGCACAGGCCGGTGATGAGGCTGCCCAGTGGCCCGTGCGGATGCATGACGAAACGGACCGCCATCGACACGAGGATTTCCGGGCCGATCACCATCACCATGCCGATAATGATCAGCAGCAGCGGGAAGTGAATGATCCGCCAGAACAGACTTCCGGGCGGTGTGACGGGCTTGATTGGCTCCATGGCGTGCCCCCTGGTTCTGGCCCCTCGTTAAGGGGCCAGCCTAGCGAGCATCGCCGACTAGCGCAAAAGGTTCAGCCGCGATCGATCCGGGCTGCGAAACAGCCGCGTTTCGCGTTGTGCGCGTGGAGATAGGCGACTGAGGGATCAGCGAAGAAACGATCGATCAGCGTAGCGAGCTCGCAGCCCTCGACCAGGTCGGCGTCGGTCATCATTCCGTTGCTATCATAGGCACGCAGCGAGAGGGTGCGAATCGCAAGCTGCGCGGGCACCTCGTCCTCGAAAAGGGCGGCCTCGGTCGCGCCCTCGCGGATGAAGATGGCGTGGCGCTGACGATAGGGCGCTTCAACCGGCAGATGCTCGTGGTTGAGCAACAGCATTGTCTCGCCGATGCCGGCATCCTCGAGCGAAACGCGGCAGGGAAAGCCCGGCTTGGCATCGACCTGCATCCGCACCACACCGCGTTCGGCAAGGCTGGTGTCCGAAAGCCCATATAGTTCGACGAAGGGCGCGGGATCGAGTCCGCGGATCACGAAGCCGCTCATGCCACGCCCTCCCGCTTGCGCAGCGCGACCTTACGATCGAGCCCGTACGCATAGCCGCCAAGCGTCCCGTCGCTGCGCTGGGCGCGGTGGCAGGGGATGACGATCGAGACATGGTTCGCCCCGCACGCCGTGCCGGCGGCGCGGACCGCCCTGGGATTACCCGCGAGCGCGGCGAGCTCGGTATAGGTCCGGGTTTCGCCCGCCGGGATGGCGCGGAGCGCCTGCCACACGGCTTCCTGAAAAGCGGTTCCCTGCACATCGATCGGCAGATCCTGGTCGCGCTCGGGCGATTCGACACTGGCGACGACCCGGGCGGCGAGATCGGCTAGCGCCGCGCCACCCGGCACGATCTCGGCATGCGGGAAGCGCTGCCTGAGCGCCTCCTCGCCTTCATCGAACGAGACCCGGCACAACCCCTTGTCAGTCGCGGCGACAAGCATCGGGCCGAGGCTGGTGTCGGCGATCGTCCAGCGGATCGTCACGCCCGCGCCGCCCTTGCGCCATGCGCTCGGGGTCATGCCGAGCCGCTTCGCGCCGTCTTCATAGAAGCGGCTCGGGGCCGAATAGCCCGCCTCATAGATTGCCTGGGTCACTGTATTCTCCTCGATCAATGCCTTGGCAGCGCGCTGAGCGCGCAGGCCGCGCGCATAGGCCGCCGGGGTGACCCCGGTCGCACGCTTGAACAGACGGTGGAAATGATGCGGCGCATAGCCGACCTGCGCCGCGAGCTCTTCGAGGCCGATACCGTCCTCGCTCGCTTCGATGAGCGCGACGGCTTCGGCGACCGCGATGCGGTCGCGTCCGACTTCGTCGGGCTTGCAGCGGAGGCAGGCACGGAAGCCGGCGGCGCGAGCCTCGGCACCGTCGCGATAGAAGCGGACATGCTCGCGCTTGGGGTGGCGCGCCGGGCAGCTGGGTTTGCAATAGATGCCGGTCGTGGAGACAGCGCCGACGAAGCGGCCGTCATAAGCGCGGTCGCGACGGCTGAAGGCAGCCCAGGCGCTGTCGGAGTCGATGGCTGTTTGCTGTGTCATGCCGTGGATATAGGCCGCGCGAGCGGAGCCTACATCCCGGCACTTGCTGTCAAAGCCGCCCCTCGAAGCGAGGCGCGCCGGAACGGAGCCACCTGAGAATCATCGCCTGCGACACATCACGAAACGCCAGATCATGCCCCACGCCCGGCACCAGTTCTAGCTTCGCCGACGGGTTCGCTTCGACAAGAGCGTGAGCATGGGCGGGCGGTACGAGCGTGTCCGCGATACCCTGTAACAGCAATATCGGGCATCTGATGGCGGGAAACTTCCCTACATTATTGTATCGATCGAGAAGAAGCAGCTTGGCTGGAGCGAACGGATACTGCTCGCCGGCGACCCGGACGAGACTGGCAAAACCGGAAACCAGGACAAGCCCGCCAATCCTGTGCCGCGCCGCGATGTCCGTGGCAGGCCCCGAGCCGAGCGAATTGCCGATAACGACGATCCGGTCTGGGGCAATCCCCTTTGCTCCCAGCCAACCCAGGCTCGCCTCGCCATCGCGATAGAGCCCTTGCTCGCTGGGCGCCCCGGGGTTGCCGCCATAACCACGATATTCCTGCAGGAGCACACCATAGCCCTGCGCAACCAGGAAGCGGGTCGCATAAAGGCTGCCTTCGAGGTCGCTGCCATTGCCATGGAAGAACAACAATGTCGGCAGGCCAGGCTTTGCCGGGCGATAAAAGGCTCGGAGCTTCAGACCATCGCTGGTCTCGATCCGGACATCATCGAAACCCGCCGGACGCTGCGGGATGGTCGCGGGCATCGGATAGAGAAGGCTGCGCTGAAACAGGAAGAGCCCGCCCACCAGGGCCAGGTACAGCAGCAGCGCTGCTCCAGCGGCGATCAGCACAATCTTTCGCGCCCGTCTCATCCGCCGTTGGCGCGGAACAATTCCAGCGTCCGCTCCTTCGCCAGATCGCTGCTCGGCTCGTGATAATCCTTGCGCCGGTCCGAATTGAAGCCGTGGCCCGCCTCATAAACATAGACGGTCGCGTTGGGATGGTTCGCGGCGATGACCTTCTCGACCCCTTCCATCGGAATGCCATGATCGTGCCGCCCGAAGTGGAGAATGACCGGCACCTTCGGCACTTCATCGGCCGTGAGGGGGACCTGGCTGCCATAATAGCTGGAGGCGGCCGTCACGCCTTCCAGCCGCGTCGCGGCGAACCACGCAACCGAGCCGCCATAGCAATAGCCGACGACGAATACCGGGCCTTTTGCCTTCAGCGCGTTCACGCAGGTCTGAACATCCGCGAGCGACAGAGCGATCGGATGGAGCTGGCGCGCAAGTTCGATGGCGCGTGCAAGCCCGTCTCCGGAATAATCGGCCTCGAAACCGGGATGTTCGCGATCGAACAACGCCGGCGCAAGCACCTCATAGCCATCAGCGGCATATTCTTCCGCCAGATCGCGGATATGATCGGTGACGCCGAAGATTTCCTGGACAAGAACGAGCCCGCCGCGCCGCTCGCCCTCCGGCTGGACGTGATAGACGCCGATTTCGGCGCCGTCGGACATCGTCATCTGTTCCATTGCGCCCGGCATGCCGCGTTTACTCCTTCTGCTCCGCGCTTTCTGGGCAGCGGCATATCGCGGTGCAAGCGGGATTCGGAGATTGCGCGAACGCGCGACAAAGGTCAGCCTGCGCCATAACCCCGAGTCAAAAGATCAAGCCGGGGGAGATGGCTGGATGAAAACAGCGGGAAAGATTTTTGTCGGCATCGCTGTTCTGGGGATATCGGGCTTCGGATATGCTCTCGGCCCTCATGTTGCCGGCGATTTCGACGCTTTCATGCTGCGGCGCCATGCCGAATCGGCCTGCCGATGCGAGCGGCATGGCGGCCCGACCGCGAGACAGACGTGCTGGGCGGACTTGGAAAAGGAGCTGGCCGCGAGACACGCTCAACCTGGCCTCCACAGTTTCTGCGAGGCAATCATTCGCCCCGAGCCATATGTGTGGACCGAAAATGGCAGCGAGCATCGGATCTCCACGCGCTACACCACCGATGTTCTCCCTGGCGGCCCGTTGATCCTGTGCAGCAGAAGGGAAGCCGGGGCGGTCGAAGAGGCCGTCAGCAAGGACTGGGACCAGCACGGCAGGATCACGCCCGCGACCGAAAAGCTGATACGCGACATCGTGCGCGACGATGCTTATACTCCTCCGCTCTTCGACGCCCCCTTGTGCGGCTGAGCGCGACTCCAAGCCCGGACCTTGCATCGCAGCGAACCCGATGCTAACCGCCCGGCGACCCATCCGGGGGGCCGATTCCGGCCTCCCTTTTCGTATGGGTCGCGCAACCCGTTCCAAACGAGGATTTCAATCGCGTGGAGACATCCGGCGGTATTCAAGCGAGCTTAAGCGGACGCTACGCGACCGCGCTGTTCGAGCTCGCGCGTGACGCGAAGACGATCGACACGGTCGAGGCAAGCCTCGCCAATGTTCGCGCCGCGCTCGATCAGTCGGACGAGTTCGCCCGACTCGTCGCCAGCCCGATCGTGAGCCGTCAGGACGCAGCCGGGGCCATTGCCGCGACTGCCTCCGCGATGGGCATCGACGCGACCACTAAGAATTTCCTGGGCGTGCTCGCGCAGAATCGCCGCCTCGCCCAGCTGCCCGCGATCATCCGCGCCTTCAGGGCGCTCGCTGCCGATTATCGCGGCGAGACCACGGCCGAGGTCGTCTCGGCGCACCCGCTTTCCGCAACCCAGGTCGACGCCCTGAAGCAGCAGCTTCGCACCCGCATCGGCCGTGACGTTGCCGTCGACCTGTCGGTCGATCCCTCCCTGCTTGGCGGGCTGGTCGTGAAGATCGGTTCGCAGATGATCGATAGCTCGATCAAGACCCGTCTCAACACTCTCGCGCATGCAATGAAAGGCTGACAGCTTCACGCTGTTGGGAAAGGCTGACAATGGATATCCGCGCCGCTGAAATCTCGAAGGTCATCAAGGACCAGATCGCCAACTTCGGTACCGAGGCTGAAGTCTCCGAAACCGGCCAGGTGCTCTCGGTCGGCGACGGCATCGCGCGCATTCACGGGCTCGACAACGTCCAGGCGGGCGAGATGGTCGAGTTCTCGAACGGCGTGCAGGGCATGGCGCTCAACCTCGAGGCCGACAATGTCGGCGTCGTGATCTTCGGCTCGGACTCGGAGATCAAGGAAGGCGACGTCGTCAAGCGCACCGGCACGATCGTCGACGTTCCGATCGGCAAGGAGCTGCTCGGCCGCGTGGTCGATGGCCTCGGCAACCCGATCGACGGCAAGGGCCCGATCGCGACGACTCAGCGCAGCCGCGTCGAGGTGAAGGCGCCGGGCATCATCCCACGCACCTCGGTGCATGAGCCCGTGCAGACCGGCCTGAAGGCGATCGACGCGCTCGTTCCCGTCGGCCGCGGCCAGCGCGAGCTGATCATCGGCGATCGCCAGACCGGCAAGTCGGCTGTCGCGATCGACACCTTCATCAACCAGAAGACGGTCAATGCCGGCGACGACGAGTCGAAGAAGCTTTATTGCATCTATGTCGCGATCGGCCAGAAGCGCTCGACCGTGGCGCAGCTCGTCCGCACCCTGACCGAAAATGGCGCGATGGACTATTCCATCGTCGTCGCAGCGACCGCTTCGGATCCTGCCCCGCTGCAGTTCCTCGCGCCGTACACCGGCACCGCAATGGGCGAGTATTTCCGCGACAACGGCATGCACGCGCTGATCGTGTTCGACGATCTGTCGAAGCAGGCCGTCGCCTATCGCCAGATGTCGCTGCTGCTGCGCCGCCCGCCGGGCCGCGAAGCCTATCCCGGCGACGTGTTCTATCTCCACTCGCGCCTGCTCGAGCGCGCGGCGAAGATGAACAAGGACAATGGTTCGGGCTCGCTCACCGCGCTCCCGA
>Ga0207703_10000480_pt1 | contig 41815 bp, 25 predicted proteins | sample KBSSwiS12_FD_184304 | JGI IMG/M metagenome (GOLD analysis project Ga0207703, IMG submission 184304) | Switchgrass rhizosphere microbial communities from Kellogg Biological Station, Michigan, USA - KBS Switchgrass S1-2 (SPAdes) (version 2) | ecosystem: Host-associated > Plants > Roots >... | reverse complement strand
AACCTCTCGGTCAATGCGCGCGACGCGATGCCGGATGGCGGGCAGCTGTCGATCAGCGTTTCGGCCGAGGAGATCGAGGCGCATGTCTCCGGCCACAACCCGGCCTTGCTGGCGGGCCGCTATATCGTGCTGCGCATCGCAGACACCGGCACTGGCATGGACGAAGAGACGCTGCGCCGTGCGGTCGAACCATTCTACTCGACCAAGGGCGTGGGCAAGGGCACCGGGCTCGGCCTGTCGATGGTGCACGGCCTCGCCGCGCAGTCGGGCGGCGCGCTGACGCTCAGATCGACGCCGGGCGAGGGCACCACCGCCGAACTTTGGCTGCCGGTCGCCGAGCTGCCAGCCGAGAAGATGGCAGCGCACCGCGACGAGGCGATTGCGCCGATGCGATCGCTCACCATCCTGCTGGTCGATGATGAGGAGCTGGTTCGGCACGGCACGGCGGAGATGATGGCCGACCTGGGTCATGAGATCGTCCAGGCCGGTTCGGGCGCCCAGGCGCTGCGCCTGCTGCGCGCTGACCATTATGATGCGCTGGTGAGCGACTATCTCATGCCCGGCATGACCGGCATGGACCTCGCCGCCGAGGCGCGGCTGATCGTGCCCGGGTTGCCGGTGCTGCTGATCTCCGGCTTTGCCGACGTGACCGACGGCGACACGGGCGACATCCCCCGGCTCGCCAAGCCGTTCCGCCAGGGCGAACTGGCCGGGGCGCTGGCCCAGGCGGTCGAGGGGGCGGGGGCGGAAAAGGCGCTGGTTTAGGGCGCGCGGGGCCGAGCGCCACGCCGAAGTAACGGCGTTGGAGCCTGTCGCGAACGGGCAAATATTCGCTGATTTATGATAGCCATCAGCGAGGGACGCGAAATCTTGTGTTATTTGCGATTTGCACGGGGTTGTCAGTATAGCACTGTATCGGTGTTGGATGAGAAAGAAGCGCCTGGCGAAAATATCGGTTTCGTTTATTTGGTGAATGCTTCCTGAATTATGAGAATGGTATCGGATTTTGTTGAGGCTGTATTTACGAATAAGCGAAGTGCCAGGCGCCATATTATGCATAACCAATTTGCCCTCGAGATCGCCAGCGCAGATTGCCGGGGGCTGCATGATAGCGGGCGCGGTGGGCGTTTGAATCAGGCGGGAGGAGGGGTCAGCGCGCGTACCATCCGGGCAGGATCCCCGGTTAGGTGGGTGGATTGAACAGCGTGCATTAGCAAAAACTCTTTTTGTATATGATAATTGAGTTGACTAGCTGCCTTTTATCGTATTTATAAGAGTCGGTTGGAGTCCATTTTGGGCTCTGTCCCCTGACCTGAAGGCCCGCTTCGGCGGGCCTTTTTTTGGTAGAAGCATCTGGTGGTCAGGGCCGGGCGCACCTACGCCCCTCGGCAGAGGCAGAGGAGCTTCGGAACGGGCCCTGGCCGTTTGGGGGGAGAGACCATGAGAAACATCACACTGGGCGCCCCCGGCGCGAAGATCCTGGCGCCGCTCATGATCGCCGCGTCGCTTTTTGCGGCGGCGGGAGCGTTTGCGGAAGACGTGCCCGTGCTCGGACCCAAGCCCTTTATCAGCTATTTCAGGCCGATTCCGATAAAGACCCCCTTGTCCACCTCGGCATGGGGTGCCGCCACGACCGGCCCGCGCGACCAGGACAACGGCCTCGAAGACCGGACACTCAGTCAATGGAATTACTGGGACGGCGTCATCCTCAAGGGCGCGGATGGCCACTATCGCCTGTTCGGCAGCCGCTGGGAGCAGGCGAAAGGCCATGGGGAATGGTGGAATTCCAAAGCAATCGAGGCGATCGGACCGAGCCTGACGGGGCCTTATCGAGACCAGGGACTGCTTTGGCCGGACAATGATGGCGGGCGCGGGCACAATGTGATCGCGCTGAAATTGTACGACGGAACCTATGCGGTCGTCATCAGCGAGACGCGCAACACCAGCGTCTTCACGTCCGCCTCTATCGACGGCCCCTGGCGTTTTTCAGGCGAAGTCACAGTCGACCAGGACAGATATCACTCGCTCGCCAATGCCGGACCCGATGGCGGTGCCTTGACCGGCCCCGATCCGAAGCCATGGCACGGCTCGAACGTGAACATCGTCGAAAGACCTGGCGGTGGGTTCATCATGGTCCAGCGCTCCGGCCAGATCCTGGTCAGCGAGAAGAGCATCCTTGGCCCGTACAAGATCATGGGCGACAGCATGTATCGTGGATTGCTCGGCCTTCCCCAATTTCATCTCCAGAATTTGGAGGATCCCGTCATCTGGTACAGCGGCGGCTGGTATCACATGCTGGTCAACCACTGGGAACAGCGGCGGGCCTATCACCTGATCTCCCGCGACGGCATTACCGGCTGGAGACTCCAGGGTCTGGCCTATGAACCGGGCGCTGATTTCATCCGATACAGCAATGGCGTGGTGAACCATTGGAACAAGCTGGAGCGCCCCGGAGTCGTCCTTGAAAACGGCCATGTCGTCGCGCTCACCTTCGCCGTGATCGACGTTCCCAAGGAAGAAGAGACCGCGGGCAGCCATCATGGCAGCAAGGTGATCGTAGTGCCCTTCGATGGGGCGGCCATGGACCGGGACCTGTCTCACGTCCGGTAAAGGACATAGCCGGTCGTCAAACTGTATAAGTGTCGTTTGTCGATGGGGGCGCTGGACACGCGCCTGCTTTTCGCTCAGCTTACCCCCTTATCCTTGCCGGGAGGGCGAGATGAGCGAGGCGGACTTGAGTGATCAGCAACTGCTACTCGCAGTTCGTGCCGCTGTTCGCGAGAAGGATCTTGAACGCGCCAAGCCCCTGTTCGCCGAATATGCCGAACGCATTGTAGCCAGGCTCAAGGCGAAGGTTGCTAACGACGTGGTGTGATCAGGCATCCGGTCAGGCACCTCGTCGCTGAAAGCCGGGAGAGAACTACCCACTCTCAGCCGTCTCGAACGGCGAGCCGGCCTTTGAGCGCGCCGTTGTGCCAACCACTTCCTGCTGCAACCCCGCGGATGACACGGATGACGATCCACCCTAATTAACCAGCGCATATCGGCGTGAATTCAGCCACGCCGCTATAGGGCAAAAGCAGGAGAGACGGCATGTGCGACAATGATATCCATCCTGGCCTGATCGAAGACTGGAGCTTGTCGCGGCGCGCGTTCCTGGTGACCGGCGCTGCCGCAGCCGGCATGGCGACTGTCGCGAACGCGGCGGAAACCAATGTCGTGGAGAAGGATGTGACGATCCCGACCGGCGACGGATCGGCTGACGCTGCCCTGTTCTATCCGGCGGGCAAGGGAAGCTGGCCGGCGGTGCTGATGTGGCCCGATATCATGGGGCTGCGGCCGGTGTTCCGCGAGATGGGCCGCCGCCTCGCCGCGCAGGGCTATGTCGTGCTGGTGCCCAACCCCTTTTACCGCAGCAAGAAGGCGCCGGTCGTCGACGGGCCGATCGATTTCAGCAACAAGGAGGCGACGCAGAAGCTGTTCGGCTATCGCGCCGCGATGACGAATGAGGGCGTGGACAAGGACGCTGTCGCCTATCTCGCCTTTCTCGATGCGCAGCCGCAGACCGCCAAACGCAAAAAGGCAGGCGTGCAGGGCTATTGCATGGGCGGCCCGCTCGCGTTCCGCACGGCGGCGGCTGTCTCGTCCCGCATCGGCGCGGTCGGCACCTTCCACGGCGGCGGACTGGTCGCCGCCAACGCGCCCGACAGCCCGCATCTCCTGATCCCGAAGACCAAGGCGGCTTTCCTCATCTGCATCGCCCGTAACGACGATGCGCGCGACCCCACCGCGAAGGATGTGCTGAAGGCGGCTTTCGCGGCAGCCGGCCGGCCGGCGACGGTGGAGGTCTATCCCGGCGACCATGGCTGGTGCGTGCCGGGCAGCCAGGTCTATAATCAGGAGGCGGCGGAGCGCGCCTGGAGCGAGCTGAGCAAGCTTTACAAGACGAACCTCGTTTAGGAGCGGCTCTTCTTGCTCCCCTTCCGCAAGCGGGAGGGGGACAAGAAAATCTCGCCGTTCCCTCAGTCCCTGAACAGCAGCGGCGCGAATTCGTGCAGGCTGCGGCGCCAGGACAGGAATTCGTGCGCCGTGTTGGGCGACACATAGAAGACGCTGTTGAAACCTGCCTTCTTGATCGCGTCGGCGTTCACGCGCGGATCGACGCGCGGGGCGCCCGGCGGGCCGCTGCGACCGCCTTCGAGCTCGCGGCTGCCGAAGCTGACGAAAACCAGCTTGACCTTGTCCTTGAACCCCGGTGCGCTCACGTCTTCGAGCGAGAAGGTGCCGCCGCTCAGCAGGCCGATATAGGCGAAGGTGTCGAGGTTCTTCGGCGCGATCAGCTTGGTTTCGAAGCCGCCCATCGACAGGCCCGCCATGGCGCGGTGGCGCTGATCGGCGAGTGTGCGGAAATTGCCGTCGACATAAGGGATCAGTTCCTTGAGCAGGACGGTCTGGAACGGCTTGATGTCGAAATTGGCGAGACCGCCGGGCTTCACTTCATTGGTCATGCCATAGGTCATGACGATGATGAACGGCCGTGCTTTGCCCGCGGCGATCAAATTATCCATGATCAGATTGGCATGGCCCTGGTTGGACCAGGCGGTTTCATCCTCGCCCCAGCCATGCTGCAGGTACAGCACCGGATAGCGCGTGCGCTGGTTCTGGTCATAGCCGGGCGGGGTGTAGACAAAGGCGCGGCGCTGCGTGCCGGTGCTCGGTGACGGGAACAGGATCTGGTCGACGCGGCCGTGCGGCACGTCTTTCAACGCGTAGAAATCCGCGTCGTGTGCGGGAATTTCGATGCCGCTTTCCCAACGGGTCGATCCGTAGAAGTTGAGCGTTCCGGGATCGTTGAAAACGCCGCCATCGATCTTCAGATGATAATAATGGAATCCCTCGTCGAGCGGGCCGGCGGTGGTGCCGGTCCAGGTGCCGTCAGTGCCCTTGGCGAGCACGGTGCCGCCTCGTCCGCCGAGGCCAAGGGTAACGCTGACTGACTGTGCCTCGGGCGCGTTGATGCGAAAGCGGACATAGCCCTGCGAATTGACCTGCGGATATTCCTGGCCAGGCTGGTTCACGGAGGAGGGCTTGAAGTCTTCCACGATAGCCGGCGCGGCGGCTGGCGCCGGCGCGGTCTGGGCGGAAGCGGGGCCGACCGTCACGATAGCGGCCAGGATTGCAGTTATTGCCTGTTTCAACGGACACCTCTCAGCGCGACTCCACGTCCGATTCTCGGCTCGTGATATATCAACTACTCCGACTTATTGCAGGACTCCGGGGACGCTGCAAGAGCGATGGAAAGGTCGTGACGCGTTGTATCGGTCTTAAACATATCTGGCCCGACGCCCGCTGTAGGGATCGGCCAGATAGCGTTCAGGAGACGGAGTAATTGGGCTCCGCGGGCGCCTATTTGCTCCGTACGAACGGGTCGATCGTACGGATTGTGCCATCGGGGTTGTAGAAGAGTTCGGTCACCTTGACGTTGCGCAGCCAGGTTTTGTCCGAGAGCTGGGTGTCGGCGTAAAAGAGCCACCAGCGGCCCTTGTCCTTGACGATCGAGTGATGCGTGGTCCAGCCCTGTACGGGCAGCAGGACTTTGCCCTTGTAGGTGAAGGGGCCGTAAGGCGAGCTTCCGACCGCATAGACGAGGAAGTGCGAGCCGCCGGTCGAGTAGCTGAAATAATATTTGCCGCGATATTTGTGCATCCATGAGGCTTCGAAGAAGCGGCGGTCGCCATCCCCGCTGAGGAGCGGCTTGCCCTTTTCGTCGACGATCAGCGCCTCGCGCGGCTTTTCGGCGAATTCGAGCATGTCGCCGCGCAGCTTCGCCACCTGCGGCATGAAGGCCTGCTCGTCTTTGGCACGCGGATCGCCGCCTGGGCCATTCGGATCATAGACGCCGCCCACATTCTTCTGGAGCTGCCCGCCGGAGAGGCCGCCGAAATACATGTAGCTGCTGCCGTCATCATCCGTGAACACGGCGGGGTCGATCGAGAAGCTGCCCTTGATCGGCTCCGGCCGGGCCTTGAACGGGCCGGCCGGCTGCTTCGAGGTCGCGACGCCGATGCGGAAGGCGCCGGCGCGGTCCTTGGCCGGGAAATAGAGATAATAGGTGCCGTTGCGATAAGCGGCGTCCGGCGCCCACATCTGCCGCGCGGCCCAAGGCACGTCGGCAATGTCCAGCACGTTGCGATGGACCTGAACCGGGCCTTTGGGATCCGCCATGCTCAGCACGACATAGTCGCGCATCTTGAACGCGCCGCCCTCGCTGTTCTTGAAGGGCTCGACATCGGCGAGCGGTGGGCCTTCCTCGGTATCGTGGCTGGCATAGACATAGATCCTGCCGCCAAAGACATGCGCCGACGGATCAGCGGTGTAGACCGAGGTGACGAGCGGCTGGGAGAGATAGCGTGGCTTGGGGGCAGGGGCATCCTGGTTCGCGGGCGCCGGCCCGGCCCCGAGCGCAGCCATGCCAAGGGCCGCGATCACGAGGGAAAGTCGATTGGTATTCCGCGTCATTGTCTTCTCCCCGCGCGTCGGCCGGCGATCATTTGAGGGACGCCTTAGCGGCCAGCTCTGTGTTGAGCACGAAATTGTTGCGAAGCGGACTGATGCTGTTCAGGGCGGGACTGTATCTCGACCAGCTGGAAAAACCAGGTATTTTTCGCCTGATTGCAACAGCTTCTGGCCAATATTTCAACGCGATACCCATGGACTTGCGCGCGCGATTATGGCTTCTGCCTGCGAATGGGAGCCGGACCATTTGCATATATGGAAGCCGGATCGTTGAGGGGGTCGTCGACATGAAACTGTTCCGCAGGGCCTGCTGCGCGTTCTTCGCACTGTGCCTCTCGGTTCCCGCCATGGCGGCGGAATTGCCGCGCATCGTCACCAAAAATGGCCGCCATGCCCTGTATGTCGATGGCGCACCGTTCCTGATCCTCGGCGGACAGGCGCATAATTCGAGCAATTATCCGGCGATGCTGCCCGAGGTCTGGCCGACCATCCACGCCATTCACGCCAATACGCTCGAGATGCCGGTCGCCTGGGAGCAGGTCGAGCCTGTGGAGGGCAAGTTCGATTTCTCCTGGGTCGATACCCTGGTTTCGCAGGCACGCGAGAACAAGGTGCGCCTGGTGCTGCTCTGGTTCGGCACCTGGAAGAATACCGGTCCGGGTTATGCGCCTGAATGGGTGAAGGCGGATTCCAAGCGCTTTCCGCACATGACGACCAAGGACTGCAAGCAGCATTATGTCCATACGCCGCTCGGCAGGAACACGCTCGAGGCGGACAAGCGCGCGTTCGTCGCGCTGATGCGCCACCTGCGCGAGATCGACCCGGACCATGTCGTCATCATGGTGCAGCCGGAGAATGAAACCGGGAGCTACGGCCTCGACCGCGATTATTCGCCTGAAGCCAACCGATTGTTCGCAGGGCCCATCCCGGCCGAGCTTGCGCGGCGGACGGGCAAGAGCGGCAGCTGGACCGAAGCGTTCGGCAAGACGGCGGCGCGAAACTTCACCAGCTGGTATCTCGCGCGCTATATCGACGAGATCGCGGCCGCCGGCCAGGCCGAACTCAACCTGCCAATGTATGTGAACGCCGCGCAGAGCGACGCCTTCAACGATGAAGGGGGCAATAGCGGACCCGACTGGCCCGTGATCGATATCTGGAAGGCCGCCGCGCCGCACATCGCACTACAGGCGCCGGATATCTACGAGCGCAATCCCAAGGCATATGCGGCTTTTCTGGATCATTATGCCAGGCCCGACAATCCGCTGTTCGTTCCCGAGACCGGCAACGACCTGGACTTCGCGCGATTCTTCTGGCTGTCGCTCGGCAAAGGCGCGATCGGCTGGTCGCCGTTCGGGATGGACCCAAGCTATGCCAATTTCCCGCTCGGCGGCTTGAACACGCCCGAGAATCTCGAGGCGATCGCGTCCAAATTCGCACTGCTGGCGCCGATCGCGCGCGATTGGGCCCGGCTCTCCTATGAACATCCCACGATAGGCTTTGCGAAGGGGCAGGATGGGGCGGATCAAACGGCGACCCTCGGGCGCTATTCGGTCACGGTGCAATATGGGCTGTGGGAGTTCGGGGGCCGGGACGGTCCGCCACATCCGAACAAGGACCGCCCGGTCGGCGGCGCGGCGGTGATCCAGCTCGGTGACGACGAGTTCCTGCTCGCCGGGTCCGACGTGCGCGTCCATATCGGCGAGGCATCCCAGGCGCCTGACGGCAAGGGGCGTTTCAGGATGGTCGAGGAAGGTAGTTTCCAGAACGGCCAATGGGTCATGAAACGCCGCTGGAATGGCGACCAGGTGGATTATGGCCTCAACCTGACCAGGCCGACGCTGCTCAAGGTGCGGTTCGGCATCTCTCGTTGATCCGGGGGCGGAGGCCCTTTCCTGCTTCTGAACCATCGCGCTGAGCCGTACCTGCAGGGCAGGCGCGGACTGCGCTGACCGCGATTTTCAGGTGCGAAGACCAGGCTCAGCCCCAGGCTATTCCCGCAGGATCTTCTCCATCGCCCGGCCTTTGGCGAGTTCATCGACGAGTTTGTCGAGATAGCGGATTTCCCGCATGGTGGGTTCCTCGACCTCCTCCACGCGGACGCCGCAGACCTTTCCGGTGATCAGCGATCGCGCCGGGTTCATTGCAGGTGCCTGGTCGAAGAAGTCCTCGAAGCTCGTGCCCTTCGCCAGTTGCGCGTCGAGAGATTCCTGACTGTGCCCCGTCAGCCAGCGGATGATCGTGTCGACCTCCGCTTTGGTGCGGCCCTTTTTCTCGGCCTTGGCGACATAGAAAGGATAGACGCTGGCGACGCTGACCGAGCAGATGCGATGCTTCGTCATATGTCCTCCCGACTGCCGCGCGGCGGCTCCGGAACCCAGTGGCAGGTGGTGAGGATCAAGTCGCCCATGTCGCGCCTCCCGAGGAAACCAATAGCTTGTCGAGCGCGCCAGTCCAGCCTTGCCTGAGGCTCACCGCATTCCCGCTCTTGCGGTCGCGCCGCGATCACCGTCACTTTCTCAGAACTGCCTCTCCGGTGCGGGGATTCGTCAGGGTCACATTCTCGAGCGCCTTGATGCGCTAGGCATCGCCGCGCCGGGTCACCACGGCGAGGATCAGCGTATCGATCGCGTGCGGGCCGGCCGGATGCACTTCGCCGACCGTGAGCCGGCTCCAGAAATGCACCACCGCGGCACCATCGCCGATCGGAACCACATCGATGACTTCATTTTCGAGCGTGGAATCACTGTATATGGTTGCGTGGATCGGCGCGTGCAGCGCGACGATCTCGTCGACGCCGCGCACATAATGCCCGAACCGGTTCACGAAAGTGGCGTCGTCATGGAACAAGCCACCAAGCGCCGCCATGTCATGGGCATTCCAGGCATCCTGAAACCCCCGGGCTGCCTCGTCTGGTCGAGTCATCTCAATCATCGCGGTTCCTCCCGGGAGACAGAGGCTAGACCGTTGGCACCGCCGGCCTGAGCTTCGCCTTTTCCGCGCGCAGGAGCAGCTTCGCCGGCGGCAGCGGCGCGGCAAAGGGCGCGGCCTCGACGGCCTCGATCAGCACCGGTCCGCCCCGCTTGTCCGCCTGGATGATGAGCTGAGCCAGGCCGTTGAACAGCGAGCGCTCTGACCCCTTGTCGCTCTCGAGGCAGTTGGGGTCGCCATTGCCGACGCCGATCAGCTTGCCTGCGCCGGAGACCTTGAAACGCAGCTTGTGGTTCGCGGTCGGCAGGCTCCGGCGCCGGGCGTCGAGCGCCTCCACCGTTACCAGTGCCACATCCTCGCCATCGGCATCGATCGAAGTGCGGTCGGCGGTCAGGCGCAGCGACTGGGCCGGCCCGGTCGTCTCGCGCCGCTCGGTCAGCACGACGCGGCCGCCGCGGCGACCGCGCGCCTCGATCACGCCTGGCTGATACACCGCTTTCCATGCGAGATGACCGAGATGGGGCACTTTCTGGCTGCCGAGGCTCCGCCCGTTGACCAGCAGCTCCACCTCATCGAGGTTCGAATAGACCCAGACCGCGATCTCTTCGCCTTCGCGCCCAGCCCAGTTCCAGTGCGGGAAAAGGTGAAGGCTCGGCTCGGACCGCCACCAGGCCCGGTAATAATAGAAATAATCCTTCGGGAATCCGCACATGTCGAGGATGCCGAACTGCGAGTTGATCGACGGCCATCCATAGGGTGTCGGCTCGCCGCGATAGTCGAATCCGGTCCAGGCGAAGCCGCCGGCAAGCCAGTCTCGCGACCCGTAGAGGCTCCACCATTGCTCGGGCGTCTCGCCCCAGGGCACGACGCCGTCATAGCTGCTGACAATATTCCGCTTCGGATCATTGCCATATTCGCCGCGCGTCGAGATCGCGCTCGACGTTTCCGATCCGAACACGGGTCGGGTCGGATGCTTGCGGTGGAATTCGTCCGGAAACTTCGAATTATAGTTGAAGCCGATGATGTCGAGCGGGTCGGACACGCCTTGCTCGTTGTTGCCGTTGACGGCGGAGGACACGACGCGGGTGGGATCGAGCGTATGACAGCGCCGCACCATGGTCGCCGCGATCGCGGCGCCCTGTTTGGCCATCTCGCCGGATTGCAGCAGCCATTCCTCATTGCCGATCGACCAGATGATGATCGACGGCGCGTTGCGATAGCGCTTCACCATTGCATCAAGCTCCTGCAACCCTTCGGGGTTGGAGCTCATTTGCCGCGTCTCGCACATCATCATCACGCCCGCGCGGTCGCAGGCATCGACCCATTCGGGTGTCGGCATGTTGTGCGACGTGCGAACGGCGTTGCAGCCCATTTCCTGCAGCGCCGACAGGCGGAACGCCTGAAGACGGTCGGGCAGGGCCGCGCCGACGCCGGCATGGTCATGATGGTTGCAGGTGCCCTGGATCTTGAGCGGCTTGCCGTTGAGGAAGAAGCCCTTGTCGGCATCGAAACGGGCGCTTCTCACGCCGAACGATACGCGCTCTGCGTCCCGGACCGTGGCTCCGCTGAGCAATTTCACGACGGCGGTGTAGAGATGGGGCTGGCCGGGCTCCCATAGCCGTGCCGTGGCAAGCGACGCGTCGGCCGAGAAATCGGCGGTCGCGCCCGGGGCGATGCGCTGCGCCGGCGCGGTCGCCGTCGCCACCGCCTGGCCGGCGGGATCGAGGATGGTCCATTCGATCGCCGCGTCGGCGGGCTGGTCGCTTTCATTCTCGATGATCGTCGCAAGCTCGAGCTTCGCGCCGCTCCCGGCCGGTGCCGCGCGGACGACACTGTCCCATTTGCCGATATGGAGCGGATCATGCTTGGTGAGCCAGACATGGCGGTAAAGCCCGGCGCCTTCATAGAACCAGCCGTCGCCGAAGCTCGCATCGACCCGCACGACGATATGATTGCGACCGCCATAGACCAGGAAGTCGGTCACGTCGAAGCGGAAGGGCGCATAGCCATTGTCGTTGCGGCCGATGAAACAGCCATTGACGAGCACGACGGTGTCGCGCAGCGCGCCGTCGAATTCGATCCAGATGCGGCGGCCGCGATCGCTCTCCGGCATGTTGAAGGCGCGGCGATACCAGCCGACGCTGGTCTCCGGGTATTTGCGGCCGAGCGGCTTGTAGCCATGGGAGCGCAATTTGCTCTCACCCTCGCCGCCCTCATCATTCGCGAAGGGAAGCTCGACCGCCCAGTCGTGCGGCAGGTCAAGCGGGCGCCATCCGCTATCGTCGAACCCGGACTTCGAGATCTTGAAATCGCCGGTCTTGGCAAAATCGCCCTGGCCCGCGCCAAAGCCGAAATCTTTTGCCGGATCATTGGCGTGGCCCAGCGAGAACCGCCAGCCAAAGTCGAACAGCAATTCCTCGCGGGGGAGAATGCCTGTGTTCAGACGCGTGGCGGGCAATGAGACATTCGCCGGAGCCGCGAAACCTGCACGTGGCAGCACGGTGGCGAAGGAAAGGGCGAGGCTCGATGCCACCATATTCCGGCGGGTAAGATCGTCCAAGACAATGATCCTGTTATTGAGGAATCTGGTTGGCGGGTTGCACAGCAAGGCCGAGGCAAAATCAAGGCATTAAAGCGCCTCGAGATACGAGCCGGCTCGTGCGTCAGCTTCTATCAGGCGTTGAATGATGCCGACCGGCCGTTTCGCGCAAGCGGTCGTCAGCCGCCGGCCGCAAAGCTGTAGAGGATCCTGCCGAACGCACCGAGCAGCAGGACTCCGGTGGCGAGAAACTGGATCAGGAAACCCGTGCTGCGCTTGCCCGGATCAGCCATATAGCCGGAAGAATAGAGCAGCCGCCCGATGATCCAGACGACGCCCAGGCCGGCCGCGACCAGCTCGTTCCAGTAGATCGCGAACAGCCAGAGCCCGGCGAGGAACAGCGGCAATCCCTCCAGCGTGTTGATGTGTACGCGGATCGCGCGCTCCAGCAACGGATCGCCGGTCATGGTCGGGGCCTGGATGCCCGACGTGCCGCGCGCCTTGCCAACCTGCAGGCTCATGGCGAAATAGAGCAGCAGCGCCAGAATCGTGACCAGAGCGGTCAGGCGATGTTCCATCATGTCGTTCTCCCCCGCGGCGGCGATCGAAGCGTCGCCGAGTATGCGACATGCCACAGATCCGGGTCCGACGGGAACCGGCTATGCGCGGCGGCCGCATGCTGCTTCTAGAATGTGCCACTCACGGTCAGGGTGAAGATCGGCCCTACGCGCTGGTGCTGGCGCTCATAGAAAGCGACCGGTGTTGTGTTCCGGCGGCCCGCATAGACCGTGCGATAAAAGCGCACATGGCCGTCATTGAGATTGAATATCTGGAAGTTCACCTTGACCCCGTGGACATTCTTCCACTCGACAAAAGCGCTTGTGTAAGGGCCTTCCCAGTTCTGGTTCACCTCGTCGAGATAATAGGCCAGGCTGTAATGCTCGTATGACAGGCCACCGCCCCAGGCGAACTGGGTGTGCGGCACATCGTGCCGCAGCGTCAGTTCCACCCAGCGATCATAGGTGTTGCTGATCACGCGCTCGAGCCCGGTCAGCGGATCGCGCACCCGGCTGCGCTCATAGCCCAGATCAGCGTCGAGCTTCGCGCCGTGCCAGCCGATCGGATCGAACTGGATCGTGCTGATGCTCTGGATGCCTGTGCGGGTGGCGCGCGGCAGGTTTCCTACCGCGTCCCCGTCCGCGCCCACAGGAATATGGTCGACAATGTCCTCGACCCAATATCGGTACAGCTTCAGCCGCGTCTTGCCCCAGCGCCCGAAGTTTCGGCTCAGCTCGCCAGTCACTTCCCAGCTCTGCGGCGGAACGAGATTGGGGTTGGCGTCATTGGCGCGGTTATTCGTGACGTCCTGATTGGCCAGGAAGTCAGAGAAGCTGATCTGACCCACCTTGCGCTCGACCTTGAGGCTTACGTCCCAGTCTTTCGCCGGTCGCCAGGCAAGCGATGCACTGCCCTTGGGGCGGAAAAAGCTTCGCGGTCTGGTCCCGATGGCGACCTCGCCCAGCTGTGAATATTCAGCGCCGGCGGCGAGCTGAAGGTCGAGCCTGGGAGACAGCGAGCGGCTCAGCGCGGCGAGGCCTTCGTAGCGCGTCTCTTCTACAGTGCCGCTGCCCTGTGGATAGGGGATGTCAGTAAAGCTGCCGTCAGGCTGCAGCGCGGCAAGCGTGCTGACCTGGGCCAGGCGGTTATAGGCGCGCTCGAGCGAGACCGTCCAATCGTTCGGGCCGCCCTTCCAATGATATTCGAGACGCCCGACGGTCTCGCCGATCCTCTGATCCTGGCCGTAGCGGATACCGTCGCTGGGCGCTCCGCTGTCATAGTCGGTACGCTGATCGATCCGAAGGGGATCATGTTCGAAGTGGCGCAGGCCGATGAGCTTGAGCCGCCCACCGCCCAGCGGCACCGAGACATCGCCGCTTACATCATATTGAAAGCCATAGGTGTGGCTATGATAGTTCCAGTCGTTGTTGTTGCCGTCGGTGCGGACGCGGCGCTGAAAATTGTTTCCGCGGTTCCAGTTCGGATCATAGTCGAGCGTGAGATTGGCCTGAACCGGCCCGTTGCCGCCATATTTCAGAATTGCGGACAATTTGGCATCGTCGGAGGCGTTCCACTGCACCTGATCGCGGCTCTCGACCAGGGCGCCGCTGGCTGAGAGAACGCGATAATCATTGCCGCCGGTCGCGCCGCGCCCCGCCTTGTTCTCGAGCGACAGCGTGTAGCCAAGGTCCCCCGTCGTGCCGCTATAGCTGATCGATCCACTCAGCCAGCGCGGCCTGGCGTAATGCGCACGCAGTGCCGGGTTCCAGCTGAACGTGCCGCTTCCCTTGCGATCGGCCTTGATGATGACGTCCGCCACTTCCCCGGTAAGGCCGGCGATGCCGAGCGACGCCGCTTCCTTGATCTCGATGCGCTCCACGTCTCCGGCGGGAATTTTCTTGAGCTGCGCGGCGGCGCCGCCCGCCTTGTCGGTTACGCGCTGGCCGTTGATCAGCACATTCTCGGAGGCCTGTCCTAGACCCCGGGTGGTATCGGCCGCGCGGATGGTAAATCCCGGCACCTGTGAGAGCATGTCGTACGCCGTATTCGGCGCGAAACGCGCGAAATCGGCAGGCGTGAAAACCTTCACGCCCGCGGTGGTGGCCACCGGGGCGGGCGTCGGGCTGGCCGTGCTCTGACCCGCTCGGGCTGTGGTGGGCGCGAAGGCAATCAGGAGCGCCATCGACGCAGTACCGTACCGCAAATAAGAGGGCATTCCAAACTCCGAAGCCGTCACTGAAAGGGGCGCCGCTCCGACGCGCCCAAGTGTATTATTGTAATAATACACATCTCACGCCACGACGCAATGCCCGGCCACAATCAGGCGCTCGATCAAGGGCTGAGCTCAATCAGCCGGCCGGTGGATTGGGTGCATTGACCGCCAGTTGCGCCGCAAAAGCGCGCTTATAGGCCGGCCGCGCTTCGCCGCGCGCGACATAGGCGGCGAGGTTCGGATATTCGTCCAATATGCCCGACATTCTCAGCCGGAGCAGCACCGACACCATCATCAGGTCGCCCGCGCTGAAGGGGCCATCGAGCCACTCGTCATCGCCAAGGCGCGGGGAAAGCTGATCGAGCCGGGTGCGGACACGAGCCTCGACCAGCGGCATGCGCTCCTTTGCCCAGGGCTGGTCGGCCTCGAAGATCCTGGCCGTCACCAGCTCGAGGACCGGCGGCTCGACCGTGTTGAGCGCGGCGAACATCCAGGTGATCGCGCGGGCGCGGGCATTGGCCTCCTCGGGCAGCAATCCCGCATTGTTCTGGGCGATATGGAAGACGATGGCGCCTGTCTCGAACAGGGCGAGATCGCCTTCCTCATAGGTCGGGATCTGACCGAAGGGATGGATTGCCAGATGCGCGGGTTCCTTCATCGCGCTGAACGAAACCAGCCGGACCTCATAGGGCAGGCCCGCCTCCTCCAGCGCCCAGCGGACTCGCGTATCCCGCGCCAGCCCCTTGCCGCCGTCGGGCGAGCGCTCAAAGGCGGTGATGGTGACGGTCATATGTGTCTCCTGCGGCTTGCACGATGCACGACGGAACCGGCGTTTGGCAATGATAAGTCTATAATGGTTTCAACCGTTTGCACCAGACTCCATTCCTTCCGACGCCCGCTCTCCCGCCACGGCAAAGCATCCATTCTCGACAGAGCCGCGGATTCAGATAATGCCTTGGTTGGTGGATCGCGCTCATCTTCCGCTCAATGCCCTGCGTGCGTTCGAAGCGGCGGCGCGCCATCTCAATTTCACCCGCGCCGGGCTCGAGCTGTGCGTGAGCCAGGGCGCGGTGAGCCACCAGGTGGCCTTGCTCGAAGAGCGGCTCGGTGTGCCGCTGTTCCGCCGCCTGCCGCGCGGCCTTGCGCTGACTGACGAGGGGCATGCGCTGGTCCCCGTGGTCGCCGACGCGTTCGACCGGATTGGGGTGACGCTTGACCGTTATGCCGATGGCCGGCTGCGCGAGGTGCTGACGCTGGGCGTGGTGGGCACGTTCGCGGCCGGCTGGCTAATGCGGCGGCTCGAGCGCTTCAAGACTGCTTGTCCGGAGATCGACCTTCGGGTGATGACCAACAATAATCGCGTCGATCTCGCCGGCGAAGGGCTCGATCTGGCGATCCGGTTCGGCGACGGGGCGTGGCACGGCACCCATGCCGAGCCGATCATGCCGGCGCCGCTCAGCCCGCTATGTACGCCAGCTATGGCGGCGCGGCTGCACAGGCCTGGCGCGCTCGCCGGCGAGACGCTGCTGCGATCCTATCGTGCCGATGATTGGCCGCGCTGGTTCGATGCAGCCGGCGTGGCACCCCCGTCACTGCGCGGACCGGTGTTCGACAGCTCGATCCTGATGGTGGCAATGGCCGAAAGCGGGCTTGGCGTCGCGCTGGCGCCGGTTGCGATGTTCCTGGACCACCTCGTGACCGAGCGGCTGGTCCAGCCTTTTCCGATCGAGATCGACACCGGCAGCTATTGGCTGACGCGGTTGAAGTCTCGCCCGCAAAGCCTTGCCATGCGGGCTTTCGCGGCCTGGGTCGCCGATGAGGTGAGGGAGGACGCCGAGGCGGCCGGAAACGTGGCGCCTGCGGCTTGATACTTCCAGGGCCCGTCAGGCCAGCTCAATCGGCGGCAATATCGCCCGGAAGCGAAAGAGGATGCGCCGTCGATCGGCCAGCCCCTGATGCAAAAGAGAACCCGCCCGGTCGGGACCGGGCGGGCTTTAAGTCGGGAGGGGCGGGCTCAGGCGCCGGACGGGATCAGAATGTATAGGAAGCGCCAAGGAAGAACTGGCGGCCAGTGGTGCTGAACACGCGCTGCGACTTGCGAATTTCGCCGCTGAACTGGTCGGCCGGCTGGTTCGTCAGGTTCAGCGCATCGGCCGTGATTTTGAAGTGCTTGGTGAGGTTGAAGGATGCCGATGCGTCAAGGTTCAGCGTCGCATAGCTGCCATTGGCGTCCGGCACTTCGGACTTGAAGGGCAGGGCAGTGAGATATTGAGCGCGATAGGCAGCCGAAACATGCGTCGAGAACCGGCCATCGTCATAATATAGGGTTGCGTTCACCGAGTGCGGCGACACGTTCAGAAACTGATTATAGGTCGTCGATGCGGTCACGCCTGACGAGAGATAATAGAGAACCTTCGACTTTACATAGGTATAGTTCACCGCTGCGCCGAAGTGGCTCAGGAAGCCGGGCAGGAAGGTGAAGGGCTCCTGCACATTGACCTCGACGCCTTCGATATAGCCACCCGGGCTGTTGCGCGACCGCGTCACGAGATAGATCGTGCTCGCGTCCTGCCCAGCCGGCAACAGGCTGAGCGGCAGGCCCGTATTGCCGAATGGCTCCTGAGCGGCGAGCGTGTTGATCACGCTTCCGACGTCCTTGTAGAACAGGGCCAGGCCGACCAACGCACCCTTGCCGGGATACCATTCGAAGCTCAGATCGTAATTCTTGGCCCGATAGGGGTTTAGCAACGGGTTGCCGATCGACGCCGACTGCGCGCCGAAATTGGTATTGACCGTGCCGCCCGGGCTCAGATTGGCGAGGCCGGGGCGGGCCATGACCATGGCGAAGGCGGCGCGGGCGACAATGTCCGGCGTGATATCCAGCGCCATGTTCACCGCCGGGAGCCAGTCATGATAGGAGTGGCCCACCGTGACCTGGCTGGTTGCCGAGGTATAGCCGGTCGCGGCGACATCGGTCGCGACATAGCGAAGGCCGGCGTTACCGCGCAGGCGATGCCCGCCCAGGATCTGGAAATCGAAATCGAGCTGGGCGTAGAGCGCCTTGTCTTCCTCGCGAACCTTGCGGTTGCTGCCAAGCGCGGTGGTCGTGCTCAGCGTGAAGTCACCATAATTGTTGGAGCAGTTACAGAGCAGGCCGAGCTTGTCGATATAGGCCTGGACGTTCGGTACGACCCAGCCGGTCGCCGATCCCGCGGGCAGGCCGAGCTGACCACCGAAATTGGTGAGGGTTTCGCTCAGCGGGGCCAGGGTCGGGAAATCGGCGGCAAATTTGGCGAAGTTGAATCTCGTCAGATCAGTGCCGTTGTTGGGATAAAGGCGCTGCTGCTGCTCGGCAATGAAATCGAACCTCTTGTACATCGCGCCGAATTTAACCGAGAGGGCGTCAGTCGCCTTGTATTTGAAATCGTAGGAAAGCGTAGCGAGGTTGTTCTTGACCGCCGCCTGGACGATGCGGATGTCCGGCGTGAGGCCGGTGCCCGCATTGGTGAAGGTCACGTTCGCCGGATTGGTGACATCATAGCCATAGACGATCAGCGGGCGGCGAACGTCATTGCGCGCATCCCAGCTATAGCCGTCCTTGTTGAAGGCGTCATAGGACATGAGGACGTCCCATGGCTGGTTGAACTTCGATCCCGCATGGCCGACCTTCAGGCGGCCGCTGAAGCGATCGGTGAAATTCTGGTCGAAGGTCAGGCCGACTTCATGCGTGGTTGTAGTAGTTCGGCTCTTTTCCTCAATGTGCTTCATGTCGACATGATTGATCTTCATGTAATTGACCTGGCCGTTCGGGTCGACATTGACGTCGATCAGCTGCGAATCGACCCGGCCGGCAAACAGCGGGAAAGCTGCCGATGCGCCGTTGACGTTGCGGTTGTTAGACGCGAGCGACAGTGCGTAATCGAGGCGGTCCTGATCGAACTTCGAGTACACTACGTCGAGGGTGACATGGGTATCGTTCGAAGGCTGCCACTGCAGCGCGCCAGTGATGCCCAGGCGTTTCTGATCGAGCGTGAAGCGTCCGAGGCCGGGGTTGCGCGGCAGGAAGACGTTAGGCTTGTTGACCTTGGCATAGGCAACGGGATCCGACGGCAGGCCGGAGAAGCACTGATTGGCAGGCCGGCTGCCGCTGCCTGACAGCGGGTTGACGTAGGGTATCTGCGTGTTGATGACCTGGCTGCCGGGTTCATTCGGGTCGTCGACCGCGAGACCGCAAAAGCCGTTATTCGCGTCTGAATAATCGGACTGCGAGGTGTCGCTGTAGCCATCCTCCTGGGCCTTGCGTGTGCTGTACGCTGCGGAAACCAGGATGCCGAAATCGCCGAACGTATCGCTGATCAGGCCGGCGACGCGCGGCGCGAAGGATTTGTTGTTGTCGTAATATGCACCCTGGCCGGAAATCGCGGCGCGGAAGCCGGGTTTGTCGAACGGGTGGCCGGTCGCAAGGTCAATCGTCGCGGCGAGCGAGCCTTCGTCCATCTCGGCCGATTGCGTCTTGCTGACCGTAACGCTGTTGAACAATTCCGACGCGAAGGTCGAATAGTCGAAACCGCGCGTGCGATTGATGCCGGCGACCACGCCGAGCGTCGAGCCCGTGGTCGATGAATAGGCCTCGATCCCGTTCAGCAGGGTGCGCACGAAATCGCCGCCAAGGCCGCGAACCGTTACATTGCGTCCTTCGCCCGCATCGCGCGTAATCGACACGCCGGGGATGCGCTGGATGGATTCAGCGAGGTTCGCGTCCGGGAAGCTCGCCATATCGTCCGCCTTGATGACGTCGACGATGTTGTTCGAAATCCGCTTGTTGGCGATCGCGCTGGCGAGCGCAGCGCGATATCCGGTGACGACAATATCGTCGGTGCTATCAGCATCCGTATCGGCCTGTGTCGCCGCCGCGGGTGTATCGGCCGCTGGTGCGGCCTGGGCGCTGGCAGCTGAGGGTATAGCGGCAATCGCCAGCATCGTGGTCATGGCCAGAAGCGACGGTTGGTGAAGCCAAGCGTGGCTCCTTTTGGTGACGTCTAAGGTCATTCCTGTTCCCTCCCCTGGGCGCTTTCATGAAGCGAAGGCTTTTGTTCCGCCTGTTCGGGAGAGGTGGTGAGGCGACCTGGCCAAGAGCCCGCTCGTGCGGTTGCCAATGGCTGGCTGCCTTCGATCCTCTCCACGTCACGTGTCAGCCGCCACCCTTGTCCGATAAATCGAATCGGCTGTAAAGTCCAAATCGTGCGTCATTGTCCCATATAGTGATAATTTGTAGAATTTTTGAGCGTACTTGTGTTGCATCATCGTGAGCGGCGGTGTCGGGAAGCGAGCCACAGCGAGCGTCGGGAAAGGGCGTCGGGCCGATGGGGCGCGGTGGGCAGTGCGGCCGCTCTGGCGCTACATTTAACTCTGGACTGCAATAAATATTACTAATAGTAACAGGCAGCGAGGCTCGCGTCCGGCAGAAGACGTATTGATAGAAGAGGTTAGGGGTGAGCCGCGATTTCCTAGTTCTCCACTATCGCGCACCGCTGGAGGCTGCATGACGGCCAAGGCGGATTCCGGGGCAGCGCTTGTTCGTGGCCAGGCCACGATCAGCGATGTCGCGCGTCATGCCGGCGTCTCGACGATGACGGTTTCGCGCGTGCTCAACAAGGCGCCCAGGGTTAGCCCGGCGACGCGCGACAGCGTCGAGCGTGCCATTCGCGATCTCAATTACGTCCCCAATCAGGCCGCGAAGGCGCTCTCCGCGAGCAGGAACATGCGCAAGGTGGCGTTCCTGTTCGACATTCCGAATGCCGCTGTGCTGGGTGAGATGGTGAGCGCCGGCTTCGCTGAATCGATTCAGCCGGACGTCCAGCTGCTTTTTATCAAGACCAATGCGGGCGACGATCCCTTGCGCGCGCTTGCGACGATCAAGGATCTGGATATCCGGGGCGTCATCCTCTCGCCGCCGCTGTGCGATGATGTCCGGCTTCGCCTCATCCTGAAAGAATCCGGCGCGCGCGTGGTCGGGATCGGCTGCGGCGACCCCGACCCGGCATTTTCGACGATCGGGATCGATGACACGCGCGCGGTCTATGAGCTGACCAGCTATATGCTCAAGCTGGGGCATCGCCGCATCGGCCTGATCGCGGGGCATCCGCGTCATCAATCCTCCGCGCGGCGCCGCGCCGGCTATGAGGCCGCGCTGCTCGATCATGGCATCCAGCCCGATCCGGCGCTGCAATGGGAAGGTGACTATACTTATGGCTCGGCCTTCGGGATCGCTGAGCAGGCGCTCGCGCTCGATCCGCCGCCGACCGCGATCTTCGCGTCGAATGACGACATGGCCGCTGCCGTGCTCGGTGTGGCGCGCGGCCGGGGCGTGGCGGTGCCGCGGGCGCTGACGGTGTGTGGCTTCGACGACAGCGAAGTCGCGCGGATGGTGACGCCGCAACTGACGACGATCCGCCAGCCGGTCGATGCGATGGCGGGGTGGGCTGTTCGCCAGCTCACCGACGAACTCGATGCGCAGGCACGGGGCGAGGAGGCGCCGGTTCGCAAGGTCCTGCTCGACCCCATCATCATTTACCGCGGGTCGGACGCTCCACCGCCTCGCGCCAGGAAATCCGGCGTCGCCCAATGATGAACGACAAGACTGTGAGGCTGGGCCGAATCCTCAACCGATTGACAACGCTGTCTCCGGTATTGACCGTGGCAGCCGCGGGGGGCGTTCATTCGACCGTACCAGCATTTATGGCGCTCGATCGTTGCCAAAGGAAAGATAACCAATGAAGCCTACTCGCCGTGAAACTCTGGTGCTGGCCCTGGCGGGCGGATTGGCTCTGCCGGCGAGCGCACAGGGTAGTCCGGGTGCCGGCCGGGCGGGGACCGCCAATGGCGGCGCCGCCATTGCTCCGCGTCGGAAGACCGGCATTGAAGGGCAGCGAAAGTCGGATCTTGGTGACGGGCGCTATCTCAACCCGGCGCTGGCGGGGGACCGGCCAGACCCGAACATCTTGAAGGATGGCGAGGACTATTATGCCGCCTTCTCCTCCTTCCTTTATTATCCGGGGGTGCCGCTCTGGCACTCGCGCGACCTGGTCAACTGGACGCCGCTCACGGCCGCACTGAAGACGAATATCGGGGTGGTCTGGGCGCTTGATATCGTCAAGCATGACGGCCGGTATTTCATCTACATTCCCGCGCTCGACCCCAATGATTCCAGCCGGCCGCTCAAGACCTGGGTGATCCACGCGGAGAGCATGCGCGGGCCGTGGAGCGAGCCGATCGACCTGAAGATCGACAACCTCATCGACCCCGGCCATGCGGTCGGAGAGGATGGCAAGCGCTATCTGTTCCTGAACGGGGGCAATCGCGTCCGCCTCAGCGACGATGGTCTTTCCGCGGCGGGGAAGGTCGAACATGTCTATGGCGGCTGGCCGATCCCGGAGGACTGGATCATTGAGGGCTTTGCGCTCGAGGGCCCCAAGATCCTCCGCAAGGACGGCTGGTTCTATATGTTTTCGGGGCAGGGCGGCACGGCCGGTCCGCCGACCAGCCATATGGTGGTGGTGGCGCGCTCGCGCTCGATCAACGGCCCGTGGGAGAATTGCCCGCACAACCCGGTCGTGCGCACCAAGAGCCGGGACGAGCCATGGTGGTCGCGCGGCCATGCCACCCCGGTGCAGGGGCCAGCCGGCGACTGGTGGCTGGTCTATCATGGCTATGAAAACGGCATGCGTACGCTTGGGCGACAGATGCTGCTCGAGCCGATCGAGTGGACCGCCGATGGCTGGCCGCGCGCGCTTGGCGGAGACCTGTCGCGACCGCTCGCCAAGCCTTTGGGCGCGATGGCCGGCCCGCACGGCATCGCGCTTTCAGGTTTCACCGCCGATGCGATCGGGACGAATCTCGCTTTCCATGCGCCGCGGCCCGGCTATCTCGAGCGCGCGCATACCGAGGCGGGAACGCTCAGCCTTGCCGGCCAGGGCGCCAACCCAGCCGATACGTCGCCCCTGCTGTTCGTGGCCGGCGACCGTTCCTATGAGGTGACGGTCGAGCTCGCGATCGAGGGGCAGGCTCAGGGCGGCCTGCTGCTGTTCTACAATGAAAGGTTCTTCTGCGGCCTTGGCCTGAGCGAGGGCAGGTTCCATGCCTATCGGATCGGCCAGGAAGAGCGGTGGCCGCCGGGCGGCCGGACATCGGCCCGCCGCCTGTTCATGCGCCTGGTCAATGACGAGAATGTCGCCACTTTCTATCATAGTGAGGACGGCAAACGCTGGACCAAGGAGCGCTCGTTCGAGGTCTCCGGTTACAACCACAATGTCGCGGATGGCTTTCTCAGTCTCCGACCTGGAATTTACGCCGCGGGGGAGGGACGGGTGACGTTCCGGAACCTGATCTATCGCGCCCGCACATCCGGCGCCGACGCAGCGTGACGCTGCCACATCTCAGCTGTAAAGGAAGACCCATGACCCTCCGAAACCTCCTTCTCCTTGGCGCCGCGCTGACGGTGGCGTCTCCCGCGATCGCCGCGCCAGGCGACACAGTCGAGCGCCATGGCAGCCTGGTGTCGATCGAGCCCTATGCGCCCAATATCGTCCATGTGACGATCGCGCTGGATCCCAAGGAGATCGACAAGGGCGCTGGTTACGGCGTCAACGCCAAGCCGGATTCGAGCGGCTGGACGCATAATTCGGATGCTTCGGGCGACACCTACCTGTCGTCGTTGCTCAACGTGAAGGTCAACGCCCAGCCCTGGCCGGGCGCGCCCAGCCAGATGGAGCGCTATTTCGCGCCGTCGCTCCCGCCCGTTTCGATTTCGATCGGGAGCCCCGATGGTCACGAGATCACCCGGATGAACGGCTGGGAGATGTCCCCGCAGACGGTGAACAGCGAGAAGACCTTCCGTGTCGGCGCGACCTTCTCCGATACGCCCGATACCCATTATTACGGGCTGGGCCAGAACCAGGAGGGCATTCTCGATCTCCGGGGCCGGACGATCAACTGCCAGCATTTTTACGATGCGCCGGCGGGCGAGACTGTCTGCGTCCCGTTCCTGGTGACCAACAAGGGCTATGGTATCGTCTGGGACAATCCCGCCGCGACGACCGTGTCGCCGGGCCTGTACGATATGACCCATTTCCAGTCGCAGACCGGTGAGCGCGTTTCCTTCTTCGTCATCACGGGCAAGACGACGGACGAGCTCTATGCCGGCTATGCGAAGCTCACCGGCCAGACCCCACTGCCGCCCAAGGCTGCGTTCGGACTGATCCAGAGCAAGGCGCGCTATGAGAGCCAGAAGGAACTGCTGTCGATTGCTCAGGGCTATCGCTCGCGGGGCTATCCGCTCGACGTGATGGTGCTCGACTGGTTCTACTGGACCCGCATGGGGCAGCTCGACATCGACCATAATTACTTCCCTGATCCGAAGGGCATGAACGATCAGCTCAAGGCCATGGGCATGCGTTCGATCGTCAGCGTGTGGCCCCGGTTCGAGCGTGAATCCCGCTATTACAACATGCTCGCCGCAAAGGGCTGGCTGCTGCATGATGCGCAAGGCGGCGTGGTCGATGGCCTGCCGGTTCGCTCGGACCGCGCCGGCGCGCTGCTCGATGTGACCATACCGGAGGCGCGCGAATGGTTCTGGGACAAGGTCCGCGACAATATCGCAAGCCAGGGCTTTGACTGGTTCTGGCTGGACGAAACCGAGCCGGACCTGGTGCCCGACGGGGCTTTCTACGCGATCGGATCGGGCGACCGCTACCACAACGTCTTTCCGCTCCTGCATACGAGCAGCGTGGCCGAGGGATCGGCGCGCGACCGGCCGAACCTGCGCAACATGATCCTGTGCCGCGCCGCCTATCTGGGGACGCAGCGCAATGGCTGTCTGTTCTGGTCGTCCGACGTCCAGGCGAGCTGGGAGGCGCTCACGCGGCAGGTGCCGACCGGGCTCGATTTCACCGCGAGCGGCCTGGCTTATTGGGGCAGCGACACCGGCGGCTGGCAATGGCCGCATGGACCCAAGGCGACGAAGCCCGTGCTGGTCGACCCGACCGGCGCGACCGCCATGGGGCAGGATTATACCGACTATCCCGAGCTGTTCGTGCGCTGGTTCCAGTATAACACGTTCACCCCGACGCTGCGCATTCACGGCAACCGGCCGGCGACGGCGATCTGGGAATATGGCAAGGCCGCCGAGCCGCTTCTCGCGAGCTACCTCAAGCTGCGTTATGCGCTGATCCCGTATCTCTATTCGCAGGCGCATCAGACCTACGAGACCGGCGCGCCGTTCATGCGCGCGCTGTTCATGGATTTCCCGAACGATCCCAAGGTCGTCAATATCGGCGACCAATATATGTTTGGCCCGGCCTTCCTGGTCGCACCGGTGACGACGCAGGGGCAGACCAGCCGACCGGTCTATCTCCCGGCGGGCGCCGACTGGTATGATTACTGGACCAACCGTCGCTATACCGGCGGCCAGACCGTCGAGGCCGCGGCGCCGATCGACCGCATCCCATTGTTCGTGAAGGCCGGCTCGATCCTGCCGATGGGCGCGCCGGTCAAGAGCACAGCCGAAAAGCAGCCGCTGGAGAGCATCCGCGTCTATCCGGGTCGCGATGCGCATTTCACGCTCTACGACGATGACGGCACGACCAATGCCTATCGCAAGGGCACAGGCACCAAGGCGGAACTGGTGTGGGACGACCGCGCCGGAAAGCTCAGCAGCCGGTCAGCGCTGCCGAGCGGCCAGGATCCGGCGAAGCTGGTCCAGGTCATGAGCGAGCGCGCGCAATAACAAAGTCCGGGAGATGGAAAAGTGATGAAATTGACTCGCCGCGGGATCGGCAAAGGCCTTGGTGCGGCAACGCTGGGCGCAATGATCGGTGGGGGCAGCGCCACGGCAAGTGCCGCGACGCTGCCGGCGGCCGGTGCCGCCGGTAACCTTGCCTTTCCAAAGGACTTTCTGTGGGGCTGCGCCACCGCATCCTATCAGATCGAGGGCGCGGCGAGCGAAGATGGCCGCGGACCGACCAATTGGGATGTCTTTTCCCATACACCGGGCCGGGTGGCGAATGGCGATACAGGGGACGTCGCCTGCGACAGCTATCACCGCTATGCCGAGGACACGCAGCTCCTGAAGGCGCTCGGCGTGCGCACCTATCGCATGTCGCTCGCCTGGTCGCGGATCTTTCCGGAAGGGAAGGGCCAGCCCAACCAGAAGGGCATCGATCATTATAGCCGGGTCGTCGACAACCTGCTCGAGAATGGGATCACGCCCTATATCACGATGTTCCACTGGGATTTGCCACAGGCGCTCCCGGGCGGCTGGCAGTCGCGCGACACGGCTTATGCGTTCGCTGATTATGCCGGCTATGTGGCGTCGAAGCTTTCCGACCGCGTGCACAATTTCATGACGGTCAACGAACTGCGCTGCTTCACTGATCTCAGCCATATGCAGGGCATTCACGCGCCGGGGCTCAAACTGCCGCCGGCCGAGGTGAACCAGGTCCGGCACCACGGCGTGCTGGCGCATGGCCTCGGCGTCCAGGCGATCCGCGCCCATGCGAAACCGGGGACCAAGGTGGGCATCGCCGACAACGCAACCTTCTTCGTGCCCGTGATCGAGACCCCCGAACATATCGAAGCCGCCAAGCGCGCCACGCGCGATGCGAACGCGATGTTCCTGACGGCGATCATGGAAGGCCGCTATATCGACAGCTATCTGACGGGTGAGGGCGCCAACGCACCCAAGGTGCAGTCCGGCGACATGAAGGCGATCGGCAGCCCGCTCGATTTCGTGGCGCTCAATGTCTACACCCCGGTCTATGTCCGCGCCGACAGCGCGGCGCCCGGCTATGTCGCGCTTCCGCACCTCGCATCCTCGCCGCGCATGGCGTCGCCCTGGCTCTATGTCGGCCCGGAAGTCCTCTATTGGGCGGTGCGCTGCGTCAGCGAGCTATGGGGGCCCAAGGCGCTCTATATCTCCGAAAATGGCTGCTCGGCTGACGATCCCATGGTCGATGGGCGGGTCGATGATTCGGACCGGATCATGTATCTGCGCAACTATCTCACCCACCTGCAGCGCGCGGTTCGCGAGGGCTTCCCGGTAAACGGCTATTTCCTCTGGAGCCTGATGGACAATTTCGAATGGGCCGATGGTTACGGCAAGCGGTTCGGCCTTCATCACGTCGATTTCGCCACGCAGAAGCGCACGCCAAAGCTCAGCGCCGAGTGGTACCGCGAACTCATCCGGCGCAACCAGCTCGTGTGACGGCGGCGCGGTAGCTCCGGATCTGCCGGATCGGCGAGGAAGCCATCGCTGCCAGGTCTATGTCTTCGCCGCTTTGGCGACGACAGTGCGGCAAAAGCGGGAAGGCTGGGGGATTGCCCGAAAATGGGCTAAAGGGGCGGCAGCACGCTGAGTCGCTTGCCGTTTTTCGGGGGTTTCATGTTTCGATTTTTCTCGCCCAGTGTATCGGCGGGCCTGTTGGTGTTTGCACTTAGCCCGTCGACTGCCCAACTCGCCGCGTCGGCGTTGCCAGTCCCGAGCGACGGCATTCAGATCATAGCCGGAAGCTTCGGCACATTGGGAAATGCGCGCAAGCTCGACATTGTCGCGCCGCTGCAGAGCCTTTGCGGACGCGAAGGTCAAAGCTGCCGGGTATTTTGTTCGGAGACGAGTTTTGGGCGCTACAATCTCGGTCGCAGGCCGATCTGCCGGGTGACCTATCGGTGCGGCCCAGGCCTTGTCCGTTCAGTCGAAGCGGCGCTTGAGGAGCCTTTGTTGATCAAATGCCCGGATCCCGTTGCCGAGCCGCCGATGGTGTCTCCCCCGCCGCCGACGAACTGAGCCAGCGCGTGATGTTTGGCGGCAATTACCGGCGCGCGCGCCGTGACCCGGATCAGCTCGGTTTCCCGCACGGCAGAAATGCGGCGTCGAAAATGCGCCCGCTATTCCCTCTGCTCGCGGTGCTCGCGATCACGTTCACAACCTCGCTGCCTGGTGCCAATCTCAGGGTGCCCGGATTGAAGCGCTCGCATGCAAGCAAGCGTACGATGCAGCTGGGTGACTGGAAGCTGCGGATCGTGACGGGCAATTTCTCGCGCGATGTGGTTTGTCATCTCACCGATCCGAAGCATCATATCGTCTATGCGGCGGGAGCGCTCGGGTTTCACTTCAGGCACCACGTCAATACGCTCGGCGCCTGGATGCGCGTGGATGGCGGACCGGCGCAGCGCTGGCAGGACAATTTGCCCGAACTGACCCGGCTTCGCGTGCCGATGGATGGCCCAAGCCTCGACAATCCAACCGATTCGACCGTGTGGGTTCCCGCCACCGTGTTGACCGACGCCAACCGGATCACGATCCAGCCGCGCGAGAACAGGACTCCGCGCGTGTTTCATCTTCGTGGATTTGCCGGCCTGCGCGACATCGCACGTGACGCGGGCTGTACGCCCGAAGGGCGTTTCGTGCCGTGAATTCCGCTGGATACCGCAAGCGTTTCCGATATGCTGCGTCGCTGTTCGTCGCGGCCGCCGTCATAGTGTCGTCGGAACCGCTTTCGGCTCAATCGACAGGGGCGCTTCAGCGCGGGAGGCCGGTTGCCCACCTGCCTGCGCGGAAGCTTGCACCCTTTTACCCGCCACCGGAAGCACCGGAGCCGACCCCGACCGAAAACCTGGCCGATGCGATCGCGCTGGCCTATCGTGCCAACCCGACGCTTCAGGCCAGCCGGTATGATTTGCGCGCCACCGACGAGAATCTCGGGATCGCGCGCAGCGAATTGCGGCCGACGACTGAAGTTCAGATAACCGGGCAGTATGACCAGACCGTAGCGGGCAGGATCACCCAGGCTGGTCGGCCGCTCGCCGACCGGCTGGCGGGGTCGCGTGTCATAGAAAACAACACGCTCGGCGCCCAGCTGGTCGTCAACCTGCCGCTCTATACCGGCGGCCGGGCGAGCGCGGACATTGCGGCTGCAGGTGATGCCATCCGCGCGGGCCGGGCGGCGCTGCGCGCGACTGAGGGCGATCTGCTGCTGCAGACGATCACCGCCTATCTGGATGTCCGGCGCGATACGCGGTCGCTCGCCATCCGTGAGCGCAATCTGGCGCAGCTGCGCGCGACCCTGGACGAAGTCATCGCGCGGCGCGAGGCCGGCGAGCTGACGCGCACCGATATCGCTCAGGCCGAGACCCAGCTTGGCAATGCCCGGGCGCAATATAATCTGACCCGCGACGAGCTCGAGCAAAGTCGCGCCACCTACGCGGCGCTCGTCGGCGTGGACCCGGGGGTTCTGGCGCCGGAACCGCCATTGCCGCAGCTTCCAGCGACGATCGACATCGCCTTTGACCAGGCGAGCCGGCTGAACCCGGAGCTCGCCCAGGCGCGGTTCGCTGAAAGCGCCTCCCGTCAGCGCGTTGCGGCGGCGCGTGCGGCCGGGCGCCCCAGCGTGTCTTTTCGGGGAACGGCTGGCGTTGGCGGGCAGGGCGTGCCCTTTTATCTGCACAATGACGATCAGACCTTCACCGCGCAGACGGTCCTCACCATCCCGCTGACCGCCGGCGGTCGACAGGGCGCCCAGGTGGCCCAGAGCCTCGACACCAACAGCGCGGACCGCTTGCGGATCGAGGCGGCGCGGCGCGGCATGGTGCTGAGCATTTCGAACGCCTGGAACCAGATGGTGACCGCCGGACGCAATGTTCAGGTGGAGGAGGCGCAACTCGGATCGGCCAGGATCTATTATGAGGGCTCGTTCGAGGAATATCGCGCCGGCCTGCGCTCGACCTTCGACGTGCTGTTCGCGCAAGGGGCACTTCGCGACACCGAGATCGCGCTGGTCGCGGCGCGGCACGATCTCTACATCGCCCAGGCCAATCTGCTGCGGCGGATGGGCGTGCTCGAAGTCGCGAACCTGCTGACCGGTATCGGGCTCTACGATCCCAGCGCGAATATCCGGCATATCGAAGGGCGCGGTGGCATTCCGTGGGATCCGGCCTTGCGCGCGCTCGATCGGCTTGACCGACCGGCGCCGCGCACGCGGACGATCGATCAGCCCGCCGCCTTGCCTACACCTGCCGTCATGGTACCCGTGATGGGGCCGCCGGCACCCGATACCTATATCACCAGCAGTCCTAATGTCGCCCAGCCGGGCACCGTCGGACGGCCGATCAATGAAAAGCGGCACTGACATGGACGCTCCTATTCTGGATGGCGAAGGCCACCTGGTCGCCGATGAATCGGGGCTGGTCGCTTATGCGACATTGCTGGCGATCCACCGCATCGCGGTCGATCCGGCGCAGCTCCGGCACAGCCTTGGCCATCAGCGTGATATCGATGCTGATGACATCAAGCGCCTCGCCAAGCGCGAGGAGGGCGTCAGGGCCAAGGCGATCCGGACCAAGTTCGAGAAGCTCGCCCGTACGCCGCTGCCGGCGCTTGCGTCCGGACCCAATGGCTGGTTCCTGATCGGCCGGGTCGCGGGCGACGAGGCGCTGGTGCAGATCCCGGCGCGCAGCACCGGCATGCCGGGCGACACGCCGCCCGCAGGCATCACCAAGCTGACCCGCGAAGCGCTCGAGGCGATCTGGTCGGGCGAGCTGGTGCTGATCACCACCCGCGAGAGCATCGGCGCGTCCTCGCGCGCGTTCGACGTGACGTGGTTCATCCCGCAGATCGTCAAATATCGCCGCCTGATCGGCGAGGTGCTGCTCGTCACGCTGGGGATCAACCTGCTCGGGCTGGCGTCGCCGCTCTTCTTCCAGAACGTGATCGACAAGGTGCTGGTGCACAACACGCTCGACACGCTGACCATCCTGATGATCGGCTTCACCGTCGTCTCGCTGTGGGAGACGATCTTCGGCTGGCTGCGGACGCGGCTCTATTCGGAGACCAGCCAGAAGATCGATGTCGAGCTCGGCGCCAAGCTCTTCCGGCATATGCTCGGGCTGCCGCTCGGCTATTTCGAGGCGCGGCGCGTGGGCGACATCGCGATGCGGGTGCGCCAGCTCGAGACGATCCGCGAGTTCCTGACCAACGCCTCGCTGTCGGTGCTGGTCGATCCGCTGTTCACGATCGTCTTCCTGGTCGTGATGTGGATCTACTCGGTCAAGCTGTTCCTCCTCTCGGTGCTGACCATCCCGGCTTATTTCGCGGTCGCGCTCTTCATCACCAAGCCGCTGCGCGCGCGGATCGAGGAGAAGTTCGAGCGCGGTGCCGCCAACAACGCGCTGCTGATCGAGAGCATCGGCGGCATCCAGACGGTGAAGGCGGGCGCGGTCGAGCCGCAATGGCAGGACCGGTGGGAGCGCCAGCTGGCCGGCTATTCGCTCGCGAGCCAGAAGGTCATCAATCTCGGCAATACCGGCTCGCAGCTGATCCAGCTGATCTCGAAGCTGAACATGGCGGCGATCCTGTATTTCGGGGCGCAGGCGGTGATCAACAAGGACCTGACCGTCGGCGGGCTGGTCGCGTTCAACATGTTCGCGCAGCGCGTCTCGGGGCCGGTGATCCGGATGGCGCAGCTCTGGCAGGAGTTCCAGCAGGTCAGGATCGCGATCGAGCGGCTGGGCGATGTGCTCAACCAGCCGACCGAGCCGGGGACCGGCAGCCGCGTCGCGCTGCCCGCGATCAAGGGGCATATCGGCTTCGAGGGGGTGAAGTTCCGCTATGGCCTGGACGGGCCGTGGACGGTCGACGACATCAACCTCGCCATCTCCGAGGGCTCGACGTTGGGGATCGTCGGATCGTCGGGCTCGGGCAAGTCGACGCTGACCAAGCTCCTGCAGCGCCTGTATGTGCCGGCCGCCGGGCGTATCCTGATCGACGGAGTCGATATCGGCCAGATCGACCCGGCATGGCTGCGGCGGCAGATCGGCGTGGTGCTCCAGGAGAACCTGCTGTTCAACCGCTCGATCCGCGAGAATATCGCGCTCGCCAATCCGGCGATGCCGCTCGACCGGGTGATCGCCGCGGCCCAGCTGGCCGGCGCGCACGAGTTCGTCGTGCGGCTGCCGCAGGGCTATGACACGCTGATCGAGGAGCGCGGCACCAACCTTTCGGGCGGACAGCGCCAGCGCCTCGCCATCGCCCGCGCTCTGGTGACCGAGCCGCGCATCCTGATCCTCGACGAGGCCACCTCGGCGCTCGATGCCGAGAGCGAGGAGATCATCCAGACCAACCTCAAGGCGATGGCGAAGGGCCGCACCGTGCTGATCATCGCGCACCGGCTCTCCGCCATCCGCCAGTGCGACAGCATCATCACGCTCGAGGCCGGGCATATCGTCGAGCGCGGCAGCCATGCCGAGCTGCTCGCCGCCAATGGCCGCTATGCCGATCTTCATCGCCGGCAGTCCGGCGTGACCGGAGGCGTGGCATGAGCCTGGCGCATAACTGGCAGGTCATCAGGGCTGCGCTGAAGGCCGACAAGGAGCGGCGCAAGGGCAGCTTGCGCTCCAGGGAAGTCGACTTCCTTCCCGCAGCCCTCGAAGTGATCGAGCGCCCGGTCAGCCCCACCGCGCGGGTCACCACCTGGGTACTGCTGATCGGGCTGCTGATCACCTGCCTCTGGCTGGTTCTCGGCCGGGTCGATGTCGTCGTACCGGCATCCGGCAAGATCGTGCCGACCGGCAATATCAAGATCGTCCAGTCGCCGGGATCGGGGGTCGTCCACGCCATCTATGTGCGTGACGGCGATGTCGTGGCGAAGGGCCAGTCGCTGGTCGATCTCGACCCGACGCTCTCGGGCGCCGATCTCGCCCAGGCGCAGAAGGCGCTGATCGCGGCTGAACTGGACGCCGCGCGCAACCAGGCCATCGCCGACGCGCTGGCGGGCAAGGGGCTGCACTTCACGCCGCCGGAAGGGGTAGACCCGGCAGTCGTCGCGATCCAGCGCCGCCTGATCGAGGCGCAGCTCGCCGAGGTCGATGCGAACACGGCCGGGCTCGTCTCGGCGCGCAGCTCCGCGATGGCCGATGCGCAAGGGGCGAGTGCGCAGATCAGCAAGTTGAACGAGACCGTGCCGATCCTCGACAATGAGCTCGCCAATATGCGGCGGCTGGACGCCAAGGGCTATGCGCCGGGCCTGCGCCTGCTCGAGCTGGAGCGCCAGCGGCGGCAGGAATCGGGCGACCGCGACGTCGCGATGGCGCAGCGCGCGCGGGGCCTCGCCGAGGCGCGCAAATTCGCCGACCAGGCCAACCAGACGCGCGAGCTCGCGCGGCGCACCGCACTTACCGATCTCGCCAAGGCGCAGGGCGAAGCGATCCTGCGGCGCGAGGAGGTGACCAAGGCAAGCCAGAAGCGGCAGTTCCAGCGGCTGACCGCACCGGTCGGCGGGACGATCCAGCAGTTGACGCTCCACACCATCGGCGGCGTCGTCGAGCCGGCGCGGAGCCTGATGGTGATCGTGCCCAATCAGGACGGGCTCGAGGTCGAGGTGCGCATCCTCAACAAGGATATCGGCTTCGTCCGTGAGGGGCAGCCGGTCGCGGTGAAGCTCGAGGCATTTCCCTTCACCCGCTACGGAACGGTGCCGGGCACCATCAAGGGGATCAGCCGCGACGCGGTGCCCGACCCCAAGCTCGGATCGGTCTATACGGCGACGGTCAGCCTGAGACAGGCCTATATCGTGGTGGACGGGCGCAATGTGCCGCTCAGCGCGGGGCTTGCGGCGACGGCGGATATCCGCACCGGATCGCGGACCATCATCAGCTATCTGGTCAGCCCGCTCGCGACCTCCGTCGCGCAGGCGGCGCGCGAACGGTAGGCGGCGGGCATCCCGGACGGTCGGCCTCTGGCGAGCGCGGGGTGGGGCAAAGCCGGTCGGAAAGGGGCGGCGGACTTTTGCGAGTCCGTTGCGAAAATCGACGGAAAAGCGTGAAAGAGTTTCGCGAAGGACGTGGCTTTCGTCATTTTTCGTAGCGAAGTGAACGGCTTGGTGCATCGCATTGGTCCGTGGCAGTCATCGTGTTGGAGGCTGTCAATACTCTCGGCCTATTCCTGCGGAGCTGGCTGATTTGCCAAGGCTAATGGGGGCCGCCATGCCCAGCTGGGGCGAGTAGCTTTGTTGGCGAAAGGGATTTTTGAGAGCCCACGTGCACATTAAAATTTGCAACCGTTACGCGCAGTCTGAAGTAATGAACGCCGCGTCTGCGCGAGCATCCAGTTTTTTTGCTGGCCTGATCATCAGCGCGGCTGAGGAGGGATTAGGGTATTTCGTGGCGGTGAAAGTAATGGTTTTGAGAATCATGTGATTAATACTCCGTCTGTTCTCGCAGGGCCGATTTTGCCCGGCTGCAAGGCCGCGGCCGCCGTGGTTGGTGACTGAGTGGTGGCGTCTCGAGCGTCGGCACGGCAGCCGGCAGGACCATAAAGAAGATCGGGAAAGGTTGAATTGAACCGGCGCGCGGACTGGCGGCGCGTACCAACGGCCGCGCGGCGCCCGCCTTCAACGGCTCGGAGCGGATGGCGGGTTTTAGTCAGGGCGGCTGGCGTCTGTTGGCCAAGCGTGCGGGCCGTTAGCCGTGCCAGTTGCACCTATGAGCGCCGCTGTCGCGCGTAATAATATTATAACCATTATGGTTTGAACTCGCCGCAAATAATTGCGTCACCATATTTTTCTATTGAGATTCACCTTGACCGGATCAGGCGATAGCTTACCACTCTGATCAGTCGGGGGGCTAAGCTGAAATGTGTTTCGGAGTGCGTTGGAGAGCCCGCAGGTGCGGAGCTCCCGTGAGCAGCGATTGCTCCCTCGCGCCGGCGCATCGCCATTTGGCGCCCCCAATCCCGATCTCATCCGACCAGGCTGGAGAGTATTTGTGAGTAAGAAGAATGACGCGTCGACCAAGTCGGTCGGCAATGGTGCGGCGACTCTTGAATCCGCGAGCCCCGAGGCCGTGGCTGTGGCCGCGCCGGCAAACGGACAGGCGCCGCAGCTTTCGCCCGAGATGATCGGCAAGATCGCGGAGCTGCGCACCCGGATCCAGCTGAGCGTGGGGCAGGTGGTGCTCGCGATTATGAACCTGCCGCGCTACCGCCACCAGACGCTCGCTGACCTGATGCATGTCGTCCTCGACCCGCTGATGCGGGACCGGGTGGCGATTGCGTACACCCGCACCGACGGCAAGCCCGAGGGAGACGAGCAGAGCGTGGCGGGCATCGCGATCTGGGCGAGTGTGTCGGATGCGGTCGATGCGAAGATCACCGAGCAGGTGAAAGCCGGCGCCTTCCCGATACGGCTGGCGAACGAGGATTGGGTGAGCGGCGATACGCTGTGGCTGCTCGATGTGATCGCCGGGGACCGCAAGCAGGCGACGGCGGTGCTGGCGAACTTCCGGCAGCTCTCCGGGGAGCGGCCGGTGAAGGTTCATCCGATTGTGGCGCGCTCGGTTGATCCGGCGGTGCTGGAGAAGATGCGGGTGCGGGGTGAAGCGCCCGGGGGGAATGAGCCGGGGCTTTCGGGGAATGCGTGAAGGCACGCTTGCTGTTGCAATACCCGTTCGATTCAAGATGTACATGACTGCGGATATGAAGGGTTTTTCGCACGTGTCACCGCGAATACCCGGAACCCTGCTGGAGGCCCTGTAATGGTCTATACTTTTCGATCGACCGCCGTTGTTGACGGTGAGGTATCCGGCCGAACGTACGATTGCAGTATCTTAGAGCCGGAGAACTTCGATCGTCGCAAGATCGACTTCGCCAATTTCGTTGAGACAATGGTGCCTGGAATAGGCCGGATCGGAGATGCTTGCGAAAGTGGATTTCGAGTAAGTACCGAATATTTGCCGCGACGCGTAAGATTTGATGACGAAATTCCTGCCAAGGATTTTCACTATATTGCAGGGTTGGATTTCGTGAGCGCGCAGGCGCGCGCCGTAATAGAGAAGTTCGAACCAGGTTTGCATCAATTCGAGCCCGTCGAATATGTTCGCTCGGATGGCGCACACGTAGAGAACCGTTTTGTGATGTTTATATGCCAACGACTTGATTCAGTGGACCGCGCACATACCAATATGATTTTGTACAACTCACTGAATTGGATCACAGTAGAACATGCGATGCGTCGGTACCCAGATATCGTACCTCCAGGGGCTGATGCGAATTCTACCCCAAAGAAGGTGTTTAGTTTGGGGCAGATAGGTGATGCGCACATGTGGCGAGATATTCATATTGCTGATCAGCAATATATGTCGAGCACCTTAGTTGAAGCCATAGAGTCCGCAGGGCTAACTGGCTTGGCGCGTTTGCCAGAGGATAGTGTGGCATGAGCGACACCCCTCCCGGCGGCCTTGAAGATATTGTTGGTGCGCGAGGCAATAGCCCCACTGGGTTTGAGATCGCGCACTTCATTGCTCAAGATCAGTATGATAAAGGTCTAGATCGTTACTTAAGCTTAGGAAAAGATTCTCCTCAGAACGTAAGAGCGCTACCCAATCGCGATCGCGGAGCCTTGGTGCTAAACGTCACCAAGCATGCGAGGCATGTGAACGAAGTTAATCTGATTATCTTTGATGCGAAACGCATTGAAGAGGGCGAAAACAAAGGACAGATTGTTGAGCCCACTACAGGTTCAGGTAAGTTTCTGAATAAGCTTTGGGAAGAAAAATCTGTCGAGCTGGATAACGCCGCTACAGCTGCCCGCCAAGAATTTCTCAGCCAGAATCCCGGCATTACGGCGGAAGAAATTCTTGCGCGCAAGTCGGAAATAGGCGTCTTAGTCACGCAGAAACAAGCGCCGATCCACGCTAAATTTGCGCGCCGTGAAGCCGCTGCATTAGCTTTCTGGGAAACGCTATATCTGGGACAGGAGCATCTGGATGCGATGGCAGCTCGTGACAGGGCGGCAGGGCGTCCGGATAGATTTGGCGACCTGAAGCAGCTATTTATTACCGGCGCGGACCCGAACATTGAAGGCGATCGTGCTGCCGTAACTGCGCGCCTCAAAACGCCTGAGATGCAACGTCTGTTCACCGCAGATTTCATGGAGAACAATGAGTATTTCAAAGAGATTGAAACGTGGCTGAACGATAATCCTACTAAATCTACTTCAGACCTGGATCGCTACTTAATTGAACAAAACCCAGAGCAGTCTCTGATTCGTTACCCTCTTGATGAGAACGGCAAGCCGCAGATCCTTTGGGCCGCGGAGCAGGAAGCATATGTTTTAACTCGTGATGACGTCTGGAATATATATGCCACGCATTATTTGGCGCCGAATCGCAAAGATTTAACACCTGAGGGTGAAAAACTATTCAATGAATATGTGGATACGGACGATTTCAAAAGAACGCGCCAGGCTCTGCTGGCCGAATTAAAAGATCTTCCCGAGGATTTTCGGCCGCTGACAGCGGAGGCGGCGAACAACGAGCATATACGTGAGTTCGCCCATGACGCATCGAAGCTCGCGGCGGAGGAGGAATATGTTCGTTCGCGCGTAGCTTGGCTGCGGAAGCGCATGAACAATGCTCCGCCTTCGATGCGCGGTGAGGCCGATCGCCTATTGGGGATATACGACAAGGCGGAGCACTCGGCCTTTTCATCCCAATTTGCGTCTAAAATAGCGCTGAACGCAGGCGCTCAACTGCTGTCGCTGGCGGATTTTTGGGTGGAGGCGGATCGGCGTGGTGGGTTCACGTCGCCCGAGTTTCTCGATTACTTGAAGAACAAGACGTCGGAGATGGTCACCACACTGCCGATTCTCATCGAGAATTACGCGGGCTCTAAAGTTTCGTCTGGTACTCGGTTCGGCCGGGCAACTGTATGGACGATGAATGCGGTCGGCATAGCCGTACAATTGAAAACAGTGCTGGACTATGTCACCAAAACCTATGCAGTCGCGCCGGGGCAGGAAGACACGGTACTCGCCCATCTGTTCTATGAGGTGGTGTCGCTCGACCAGTTCATGGACGATTTCGAAAAGAAGATCGGCGGATTTATCGAGCAGGGGCTCGATGCGCTTGGCGATGTCGTCAGCAAGGCGGTCGACGCTGCGGTCGATCGGATCACCGACAAGGTAACCGAACGCCTGCAGAATCTCGAAAAGGAAGGGTTGCTGCAGCAAGTCGGCGGCGAGACCACGACGATCGTCAGCGACGCAAATGAATGGATCATCGGCTCGGACGCAGCCACGGTGATCGGCGATAAACAGAACAATATCCTGATCGATACGGGCGCGGGGCAGGTCTACGGCGATGAGGGCGATGACAGCCTGATCGCGTTCCAGGCCGGGCCGATTTATCGCGGGGAGGCGCTGGATGGGGCTATCAGGCAGAAAGAGCGCCCCGATGGTCCTTGGACTAAGGACAAGGCACGCGCGACCGAAATCGAATTCGGCTATCTGGACGATGCCATCAAGTCGCAGAACTATGATCCCTTCGCGCTGAACCCCAAATATGACCGCGATGCAACTCGCGCGGACCAAAAGCTGGTTACCAAAATGGACGCCGGTGCCGGGAAGGACTGGGTCGTCGCAATTGGTGGCGAGGAAGTCACGACCATCGGAGGAATTGGCCGGGACTGGATATTCAATACCTCCAAAAATGGCCTGCTCTACGGCGACACCGAAGACGGCACGTACACCGTCATGGTGGATACTGGCCAAACCGACGACGACGGCAATCCGATCATGGCTCCGCAGGTGCACAAGGTCGATTATGCAGACAAGTCCAATGCGGACAATTTCTGGTGGTGGAAAGACACCACCATCGAGGACGCCCAGCATAATGACGTCCTGAAGTTTTTTGGCATTCCGCTGACCGGCGGCAATGCCGGAATCGGGGGGATATTTACCGGACCTAGTAGCGCTCTAGCGGGTGCCGCGCAGAATCTCAGCGCCTTTGCCAACTCCATCGATCCTAAAACGCACCAAGCCGATCCTTCACGCGGCTTGTTCTACGACCACTTCCTGCCGTTCATCACCTATATCTATCGGCATAACGGCGATGGTACTGGCGACCTGTACGTCGGCAACATCTTCGACTCCATTTCAGGCAAGCTGTTCGACGCCAAACCGGGGGCGTTCGACGGCACGACCGAGCAAGACGACCCCAACACGCCAGAGGACGAAACGAAGAATCTGCAAGGCTGGATGCGGATCAAGAATTTCGACTTTGTCGCCAGCTATTTCGCTCCTTTCCAGACCCAGTTGAACGGGCAGGGCACCTTGAACATGGTGTTCAAGCAGCCCAATATCCTGAATGACATATTGGGGCTGTTGCCGCCGGGCCTGATCAATTTCGCGCTTACGCAAGGCGGCGGTCTTGTCGATGACGCCGTTACGCTGGCCGCCGCTTCAGTTCGTCTCGTCAAAGGCCTCGCCTGGGCGGACGAGTCCGACCCGCTCGTCATCGATCTCGACGGCGACGGGATCGAGACCATCGGGCTTTCCGACAGTCACGCCTATTTCGACGTCGATGGCGATCTGTTCAGGGAGCAAACGGGCTGGCTCAAGGGCGATGACGGGTTTCTGGCGCTGGATGCCAATGGCAACGGCCGTATCGACAATATATCCGAGCTGTTCGGAGATCGTACGCAGAGCGGCTTCGCCGAACTCGCGACCTATGACAGCAATGGCGATGGCAAGATCACCGACGCTGACGCGATCTGGTTACAACTCAAGGTCTGGCAGGACCGCGATGGCGACGGCGAGACCGATCCGGGTGAGCTCAAGAGCCTCGATGAGCTGGGCATCGTCACCCTGTCGCTATCTTCGACGGCACTCGGTGCGACCACGCCTCAAGGCGCGCGACTGGACTCCTATGGCGCGGTGACCTTCACCGGCGGCCGCATCTCGAACATGTTCGAGGCGATCTTCTCGGCCAACGATACCCGAACCAAATTTGGCGGAGAGGGCGGGACAGCCGACTGGCAGCGGCACCTTACGCTCGACGCCAAGGGTTTCGGGAGCATCACCGATCTTTCGGTGGCGATGGCGAACGATATCGGGCTTGCCGATCTGGCGACCACCACCGCCACCGCCATGACCAGCCCGAAACTCAAGACGCTGGTCGAGCAGGCAGGCGCGGTACTCGGCGCCTGGGGCGAAGCGCTCGAGCGGACGCGCGAGCTTACGCCCGTTCTGGTGACGGGAGGGCAGGGTAATGCCGTGCTCAGCGATCGTGGCGTCTATGTCGAAGACGCGCAGGGCGGTTACTGGACACGCAAATCCGGCGCGCCCGTGCTCGGCGCAGACGGGCAAGCGATTGCCCGGCCCACCTTGCACGATATCCTGGCGCAGGGCTCGGGCTGGCGCCTCGAACAGACCTGGTCGCCCGCCGACCGCGCGACCGCGCTCAGCTTCCGTGACGAAGCCCCCTATCTGGTCAGGATCGAAAACGGCCGCGCGGTCGTGCTCGATTACGGGATCAAGCAGTCGGACGGGACGTGGAAGCTCGCGTCGAACAGCGCCACCACCTATGCGAGCAAGAGCGCTATCCTCGCGCTTTCGCACGTGGCGGGCACTGAATGGCGGACCGAGGCGATCGGGTTCAATCCCTATGCCCATCTCCCGGTAGCCGAGATCGGCGTCAGGTTCACCGACGGCGTGGTGGTGGATTACACCGTTCAGGTCACCGATCGGGACGGTAGTTTCTACGTCTGGGCCCGGAATCTCGATCGCGCGCTGGCGCTCCAGGCGCTGGCCGGCACGTCGAACGGCTTTGATCTGCGCGGCTATGCGGTAGATTTCGCGCATCTGGATGAAGTCGGCGCGACCGACGACAGCCGGTACCGCGTCGAACTGCTGTCGCCGGCCCAGTTCCACTTTGCGACCTCGCTGGGTGGTATCGATTTCCGTCCACAGATGCTGACGGCAACGCTCGACAACACCACTGGCCATATCGCTTATGCCGTGAACGATGTCGGCCCCGCGCGGGTCGCGAGCGGCGGACAGCCGTCCGACATCAGGACCATGATCGAGCTGCTGCAACCGGTGATGGAGCAGTATATCACCGCCAGCCGCCGCTTCGCGGTACGGCTCGCAATGCAGAGCGGCCTCAAGGACTTCGCGCAGGGCATCACCTATGATGTCGCGGCTGACGTCTACAAGCCGACGACGAGCCAGGGGATGGCGCCGCTTTTCGAGGCGATCTTCAGAGCCGCACCGACATCGAACGCGAACGATGCGGTGCTCGACTATCTGACTGACTGGAACGAAATCCTCTGGCAGATCTACCCGGATTACGTCCCGTCCGGAGCGGGCAATCTCCTCGGCAGCACGGTCGCCATCGACCAGGCGTTCATCTTCCAGATGATCGTCGAGGCCTTCGAGAAGGTGGGGCTCGCTCTCGACATCCAGGGAGTGGCGCATGCGCTGTCGGTCGATGAAACACGGATCATCACCAACAGCCTGACCGACACGGTTGTGAACGGTACGGCAAAAGGCGACTTTTTCTACATCACGCCGGGCGACCATCAGTTTATCGGCGGCAGGGGTGCGGACTATTATTTCGTCGGCAAGAATGCCGGCAATGATGTCATCACCGACTACGGGAAGGGCGAGGCGGACGAGCTTGTGTTCACCGCCGTGAACTCCACTGACGTGATCGCGACCCGGGTCGGCGAGGATCTGTTGCTCCAGGTCCGGGGCCAGAGCAAGGTGATCCGCGTCACCGATCAGTTCCTGGGAGAGCTGAACTCGTTCTACACCGATGGCGGCCAGGCGACATCAGGCGTGAGCACGATCGTGTTCGCGGACGGGGTCATCTGGGACCGGTTCCGCATGTCGATGGAGGTGATCGACAAGGACCATGTAGCGGCTGATTTCAACGACTCGATCATCGGATCGGGTTCGGCCGATGTCATGTGGGGCGGCAAGGGCAATGACTATCTGAGTGGCGGCGCCGGCGGGGACATCTATGTCTATCAGCGCGGCGACGGCCAGGATGTCATTGATGACGTGGGCACTTTCAGCTTCGGGCCGATCAAGGCCGGACTCGATTTCCTCATGTTCAGGGGCGATGTCACCGCCGACGACCTGAAGCTGGTACGGGCCGGGGCGAGCGATGATCTGCAGATCATCCTGCTCGACAAGCAGGGCGTGGCGACCGGGGACTCGATTCTCGTCAAGGGCGAG
>Ga0207703_10000476_pt1 | contig 41990 bp, 40 predicted proteins | sample KBSSwiS12_FD_184304 | JGI IMG/M metagenome (GOLD analysis project Ga0207703, IMG submission 184304) | Switchgrass rhizosphere microbial communities from Kellogg Biological Station, Michigan, USA - KBS Switchgrass S1-2 (SPAdes) (version 2) | ecosystem: Host-associated > Plants > Roots >... | reverse complement strand
TTCAGCGATCATCGCGGGCTTGTCCTCGCCCTCGATCTCGACGGTGAACTCGACCGTCTGCTGCCACTGCCCCGGGCGCTTTTCGGCGAATTCGAGTAATTTGAAGCGCCCCCGCACGCGCTTGCCCGAGCGTATCGGCTGGAGGAAACGAACCTTGTTGCCTCCGTAATTGACGCCCATCTTCACGCCTTCGATCTGCGGCGCATCAGCGACCTTCGACGACAGCAGGGGCATCAACGACAGCGTCAGAAAGCCGTGGGCGATGGTCCCGCCAAACGGCGTCATTTCGGCCATTTCGGGATTGACGTGGATGAACTGGTGGTCGCCTGTCGCGTCGGCGAACTTGTCAATCATCTCCTGGCTGACCGTGACCCAGTCCGACACGCTCTCGCTGCCGATCTGTCGGGCGCGCTCCTGAGCGGTGATCGTCGACATGTCTTCCTCGATGTTCGCATACGCGCCAGCTGCGCGCGAAACCCCTTAGGCGCCGAGATTGTGCGTGCGCAAGTCTCACCCGACCGAAAACAGGAAATTGTTGGTTGATATAAGAGGTAGACGCCCATTTGCTAGTGGTTGAGACGATGACGGAGCGAACCCGACATTCTAAAATGGCCCGGCGGCACCTCGGCTTGACGCCTGAGGTTTTTCGCTGCCTGATCGCACCCAAGGCGATTCCCTCGCCGAATCGGGGGCTTAGGGACATGAAGATCAGAATGACGGCGAGCGCACTGGCGCTCGCGCTGGCTACGGTCACCGCGCCGGCCGGTGCACAGGACGGCAATCAGTCGGGGCCGTCGCCGGAACTGGCCGCGTTCGTGAAAAATCTGCACAAGCAATCCGGCGACGTCGCGATCCCCGCCGCACATGCCGTGATGCATCTCGGTACCCGCTATTATTTTCTCGGGCCCGAAGAGGCGAAGCGCGTGCTGGTCGATGTGTGGCACAACCCGCCCAGTGCGGTCAGCGACGTGCTCGGCCTGATCCTGCCGGCTGACAAGACCGTGGTCGACAATATCTGGGGCGCGGTCGTCACCTATCAGGACAGCGGTTATGTCCCGGACACCGACGCCAGCGGCCAGGATTACGACAAGGTGCTGAACGACTTGCGTGAGGGCGAGGCGGCCGACAATGAGGAGCGCAAGAAGCAAGGCTATCCCACGCTGAGCGTCGTCGGCTGGGCGCAACCGCCGTCCTACGACAAGACGAGCCATTCATTGATCTGGGCGCGCGACCTCAAGTCGGGCGACTCGCCGGTCGATAGCCTCAATTACGATGTGCGCTCGCTCGGCCGGCACGGCGTGCTGAGCCTCAACATGATCTGGGACATGCCGCATCTGACCGAGGTCCGCACGGCCGCCGCCGATCTCGGCAAGGCCGCCGGGTTCGAGAAAGGCGCGGCCTATGCCGATTATGACAAGTCGGTCGACAAGACCGCCGAATATGGCCTGGCCGGCCTGGTTGCGGCCGGCGTCGGGGTGGTCGCGGTCAAGAAGCTCGGCATGCTCGCGCTCATCCTCGGCTTCGGCAAGAAGCTGATCCTGCTCGTGGCGGTGGCGGGCGCCGCGGCATGGCGCCGGATCAAGCGGATATTCGTCAAGGAGCCGGACAGTCTGGAAGGCTGAGGCTGACAAGAGTCGGGGGACTTATCCGCCAACCTCCTGGTCGTTGGCCGATCGATCGCCCGAGGAGGGTGGCGCGCTGATTCTGCCCCGGCGCTTGCCGCCGGCGGGCGCGGGCGGATCCATGCCGGCCTCTGCCGCCGTGAGCCCGGTCTGGGTCGGATAGGCCAGGTCGATCCCTTCCTGGGCCAGCCGCCGGACGATCGCGAGGCCGACCATGTGTCGCCCGTCGAACGCATCCTGGAATGCGGCACCGGGCGAATCGAACTCGACGTCGAAATCATAGCTGCTCGCCCCGAACGCGATGAAACCGGCGCGGACAAACGTCATCTTCGCGCGCTCGATCTCCTCCTTCATCATGTCGGGCAACGCCTGGAGCTTGGCCAGCGGGGTCCATTGCGCAACGGTCAGGGTGAACTGGATGCGGCGATAGTCGCGCTGCGTGTTGTTGATGATCTCCTTGTCGAGCAGCTGCTTGTTGGCGATGATCCGCTCCTCGCCATTGGCGCCGCGAATCCGCGTCGACTTCAGGCCAATCGACTCGACCGTGCCCGACGATTTGTCATAGCTGATTGCATCGCCGCGCCGGAACGGCCGGTCGAAGATGATCGCCAGCGCGGCGAACAAATCGGCGAAGATGCCTTGCGCCGCGAGGCCGATGGCGATGCCGCCGACGCCCAGGCCGGCGATCAGGCCGCTGACATTCCAGCCGAGGTTGGACAGCACCACCACCAGCGCGATGGCGAACAACGCGAAGGTGACCAGCACGCGGATCAGGCCGACGGCATTGCCGAGTGCCTCGTTGTGATAATCGCTCGCCGCGGTCTTGTGCTCGACCGCGCCGAGGATGATCTCGCGCGCCCATAACGCGCCCTGAAAAGCGGCCGCGATGGTGAACAGGCCCGAGATGACGCGCATCACATTGTCGGGCGGGTTGGGGATGCGCGCGACCACCACAACCGCAAGCATGACGATGAAGAAGAAGCTGGTGCGTGTGACGGCGCGGCCGATCACCGTCCACCAGCCAGTGCCGGCGGTGTCGCGATTGCAAAGCCGGTGACCGAGCGCACGACCTGCGACGAGGACGGCAACGATCAGCGCGCCGATGCCGAGCGCGATCAGGATTTGCAGCCACTCGGCACGCAGCCAGGCAGCGCCGACATCGACGAGATGCTGAACCTGCGCATTGAGGTTGGTGACGGTGAAGGGCGGCGCGATCGGCGTCGCGGTCGGCTGCGGTGCGTTGGGCATGGTGTCAGGCGGCCTTTGCCGTCGGTGCGGCTTGCAGGAAGGCGATGAGGCCGCGCTCGGCGCGGCTCAGGCAGCGCGTCGCACGGGGTAGGCGCAATGCCCTGCGAAAGCGCGTCTGGCCCTGCTTGATCAGCGCGATGAGCCGGGGATGGACATAGGATTTGCGGGCGATCGCCGGCGTGTTGCCGAGCTGTTCGGTGACGGGTTCGAGCATCTCTCTCAGGCTAAGGTCATGGTGCGCGGATGCAAGCGCGTCGAAAGCGGTGACGCTCGCCGCCCAGGTGCGGAAATGTTTGGCGGTGAAATCCTCGCCGGTCGCCTCGCGGATATAGGCGTTGACGTCGGACGAGGTGACGGGGTGCGCAACGCCCTCGGCGTCGAGCCAGGCAAAGAGATGCTGGTCGTCGAGATCCTGCATCTTCCTGACGAAGCGGCTCAGCGCGCGATCGGTCATGCGCAGCGTGCACAGCTTGCCCGACTTGGCCTTGAACTGGAGCCTCAGCGTATCGCCGCTGACCCCTGCGTGGCGCTTGCGCAAGGTCGTTGCGCCGAAACTCTTGTTGTCGCGCGCATAGGCCTCGTTGCCGACGCGAATCCGGCCATCGTCGAGCAGCCGCACCACGGCCGCGATCGCGCGTTCCTTGCACAGCCCGCGCTTGCGCAGATCGATCTCGACCTGTTTGCGCAACGCTGGCAGCGCCAGGCCGAATTCGGCGCAACGATCATATTTGGCGTCGTCCTGCCTCGCGCGGAAATCGGGATGATAGCGATATTGCTTGCGGCCCTTGTCGTCCCATCCGATCGCCTGAATATGGCCGTTTGCACGCGGACAGAACCAGGCGTCGTGATAGGCCGGGGGCAGGCCGATGCGATTGAGCCGGTCGATCTCGTCGCGATCGGTGATGCGTTCGCCATCGGGGGTGAAATAGGCCCAGCCAAGGCGGAGCTTGCGACGTGTGATCCCCGGTTTGCTGTCGTCGCTGAAACTCAGTCTTGCCATGCCGCCTCAATTTTCCGTTCGTCGTTGCTAATGCCTGGCCCGTCGCGATGTTCCGGAACAGGCGGTCGGGCCGCGGGTTGAGCGGGCGTTCCACCCAGCGGAGTTTCGTATCATGGCCGACATTTCCCACGCCCGCGTCCTGATCCTCGCGACCGACGGGTTCGAGCAATCGGAACTGTTCGAGCCGCGCCAGGTGCTGCTCGATCTCGGCGCCAAGGTGACGCTGGCCTCGCCCGGGACGGATCCGATCCAGGGCATGAAGCACGACGAAAAAGGCGCGACGATCTCCCCCGACATCACGCTCGATCAGGTCGATGGCGATGAATACGACATGCTGCTGCTGCCCGGCGGCGTGGCCAATCCCGATGCGCTGCGGATGCAGCCGCGCGCGGTCGAGATCGCGCAGGAATTCGCCGATGACGACAAGCCGATCGCGGCGATCTGCCACGGCCCGTGGCTGCTGGTCGAGGCCGATGTCGTCGACGGCCGGCGCATGACCAGCTGGCCATCGGTCCGCACCGATCTCGCCAATGCCGGGGCCGAGGTGGTCGATGAGGAGGTGGTGGTCGACGATAATTTCATCACCAGCCGCAAGCCGGACGATATTCCCGCGTTCAACAGGGCGATCGTGGCGATGCTCGAGGACGTGGTCGTGACCGCCTAGATTGTGGCATGCGGGCTCAGCGGGCGGTGTGCCGCCGCTCCCGCGCCAGAAGCGGCGGGCGTTGGCGGTTGACCCATCTCTGCGCCGGTCGCTCGACCAGATGATAGAGCGTCACCGAGCTCATCAGCACCATTGCGAGATACAGCGCGATGAGGATCGGCGGGATGGCGCGCGCATCGCTGACCAGCGCCAGCTTGAACACCACGAACAGCAGGAAGTGTGACAGGTAGGTCGCGTAGCTGATCTCACCGAGATAATGCAGCCAGCCCGCCTCCAGCGGATTGCCCTCGCGCCCGCTCGACAGCGCGAAGGCGAGCAGGCCCGCCGCGAAGGCGCCCGGTATCGCCAGCGTCTCCGGCATGGTGCCGCCGGCCCAGAGCAGCAGTAGCGCCGCCGATAGCGCCGCCGCGGCCCATCCGCGTGCGCGCGGCGCGTCGCGCCAGCGCCACCACAGCGCGCCGATCGTCGTTCCGCTGGCGAATTCGAGCACGCAGCGCCTGAGGCCGAAGCGCGCAATGTCATGCCCCAGGGTGAGCGCGCCTCCTTCGGCCATCACCGCGTGGAGCAGAATCAGCAGCGCCGCGCCGGCGCCGATCACCGCCGCGGTCGGGACGCGCTTCCAGTCGATCGCCAGCGCGAGCAGCGGGAACAGCAGATAGGCGCCCAGCTCGCAGCTGATCGACCAGCTGGGGTCGTTCCAGCTCAGATGGTCGGTGAATCCCCAATTCTGCAGCAGCATGATGTGGAGCGGCAGCTGCGCGAAGGGATAGTCGTCCGGGTCGGCCCGGCCGGTCGCGGCGAGCAGCAGCGCCAGCGCCACCGCCCCGGCCAGCATGACAAGGTGCAGCGGCCAGATCCGCGCCAGCCGCTTGTGCAGGAAGCCCGGCACCGCCCGCCAGCGCTCCTTGCGCAGCCGGTCGCCCCAGCTCAGCCAGATGACGAAGCCCGACAGCAGGAAGAAAAAGTCGACCGCCAGATATCCCTTGGCGAAGAAGGCCACGGCGCCCGGCGCCAGGCCGGCGATCGACAGGCGGATGTGATAGAGCACGACGAACCACGCCGCGATGCCGCGCAGGCTCGTCAGGGTACGCAGCTCATGCTTCATGTCGCCGGCTCCAGTACGCAAGGCTGGGCCTTGCGCATCGGTCGCCACGCATCCTCCCGGCGCAACCGGGCGAGATAGGTGTCGAGGCCGATCTGTGCGCCGATCAGCGTGTAGACGAACGGCTGGAACGCGATGCCGATGAACGCCGCGCCGAGCAGATAGACGAGATGCGCGATCTGCAACGCGCCGGCCAGCGGTGCGACCCACGCTTCGTCTTCGGCCGCCTTGCGATAGCGCTGGCGAATGACCTCCATCCGCACCAGCCCGATGATGTTGATCGTCAGCCACAGGATCAGGCCGGGCCAGCCCTGCTCGCCGAGCATCTCGAAATAGGCGCTGTGAAAGGCGCGCGCCTTGTCGATCGTCAGCTTGTGATCGATCGATACATTGCCTTCGATGCCCTCCACCTTCTCGGTGTCGTAGCGCAGCTGGTTCTGGCGATACATTTCGAACCCGCCGCCGAACGGATGGGTCTTGGCATGCTCCCAGGTCCATTTCCACACGGCGAGCCGCGTCGAGGCGGATTCGTCCGCCTTGTAGGTCTTGATGGTACTCATCCGGTCGGTGAAGGACGAAGGCAGCAGCGGCACCGCCGCCAGCCCGATCGCGCCCAGGATGCATAGATAGAGCACCTTGCGCTTCGTATCGCGCAACAGCAGCACCGCGACGAGCCCGATGCACAGCAAGCCGGTGCGGGTCGAGGTGCCGACCGGGATCAGCATGCAGGCGAAGATCAGCGCGCCACAGAAGATTTTGACCCGCCAGTCCGGTTTCACGAGCGTGCCGTGGCGCGCGAACCACAGGATCAGCGGGATGATCGCGACCGCCACGGTCGAGATGGTCGAGCCCTCATAAAGGCCCGAATTGTTCGATACCATCAGGTTGAGCTCGCCATAGCCCCCGCCCGAGAACAAGGTCTTGACCCCGCCGACGATGATGATCGAAGCGGCGGAGGCGATCATGAAGAACAGCAGCGCCTCGATGCGCAGCCGCGTGCGCAACGTCAGTGGCAGGAAGGCGGCGAAGGCCAGGGCCTTCCACACCCAATCCCATTTCTCCGCCGCCTCGACCGGGAAATCGGCCCCGCGCGTGGTGATGTAGCAATAGAGCAGCAGCAGCAGGATCAGGATCTGGCGCGGCGCGACCCGCGTGTCGCGCTTGTCGTCGACCAGTGCCCAGCTCACCACCGCCAGCCCCACCGCGATCAGCGAAATCGGGATGCTGTTGAGCAGGAGATACGTCAGCCGCTGCGGCGACACGATGTCGATATAGACATAGGACAGCACGAACAGGAACGGCCGCCGCAGACCGGCGCCGAACAGGGCCAACAGAAAGGCGATGAAGACCAGATCACGCACCGCGCTGATCTCGCTTCGGATCGATGGCGTCACGGCGCGATGGCTCGCGATCGAGGTCGTCGCGGCGCAGCAGCAACCACATGGCCAGCAGCATCAGGCCATGGCTGACCGCCAGCGCGAAATTGTCGATCATTGCGCCGTCCTGCTCCGCCCGTGGTCGGGATGAGCCTTACGCTCTAGTCGCCCCGGGTTGACGTGCCGTTAAACACTGCTGTGGCAGGGGACGTGCACCATGCGCGTGCTCCATATCCTCGATCACGGTCTGCCGCTGCATAGCGGCTATACCTTCCGCACCCGCGCCATCCTGAAGGCGCAGATGCGCGCTGGGTGGCAGGTCGCGGCGGTCACCGGGCCGCGTCACGGCGCGTTCGACGCCGCTGCCGAGACGGTCGACGGCATCGATTTCCACCGCACCGACCCGCCGGCACCCCCCTGGCCGAGTCCGCTCGGCGAATGGCGCGAGATCGGCGCCTTTGCGCGACGCATCGACCAGGTGGCGAAGTCGTTCCAGGCCGATGTGCTGCACGCCCACTCGCCGGTGCTGGATGCGATGGCCGCGCTACGTGTTGCCAAGCGCCGCAAGCTGCCGCTGGTTTACGAGATTCGCGCCTTCTGGGAAGACGCCGCGGTCGGCAATGGCGAGGGTCGCGAGGGATCGTGGCGCTATCGTATGACGCGCTGGCTGGAAACACGGGCTGTCAACCAGGCCGACGCCGTGGCGGTGATCTGCGAGGGCCTCAAGCGCGACCTGCTCGCGCGCGGCGTCGATGCCGGCAAGATCATCGTCTCGCCCAACGGCGTCGACCTGTCGCTGTTCGGCACGCCCGCGCCGCGCGACGGCGCGCTGGCGCGCGAACTCGGCCTCGACGATGCCGAGGTGATCGGCTTCATCGGCAGCTTTTACGATTATGAGGGGCTCGACGACCTGATTGCGGCGATGTCGACGCTCGTCACCTCGCGCCCCGCCGCGCACCTGCTGCTCGTCGGTGGCGGTCCCGCCGAGCAACGGCTCCGCGCCCAGGCGGCGGCGTCATCGGTGGCCGACCATATCCATTTCATCGGCCGCGTGCCGCACGACCAGGTCGAGCGCTATTACGGGTTGATCGACATATTGGCCTATCCGCGCAAGCGCATGCGGCTGACCGATCTCGTCACGCCGCTGAAACCGCTGGAGGCGATGGCGCAAGGTCGCCTCGTCGCCGCGTCCGACGTCGGCGGGCACCGCGAGTTGATCCGCCATGGCCAGACCGGCACCCTGTTCCCGCCCGATGACCCCCGTGCGATGGCCTGGGCGCTGGCCGGACTGCTCGCCGATCGCGGCGATTGGGATGCCCGCCGAAACCGCGCACGCGCCTTTGTCGAAGCCGAGCGCGACTGGGCGCGAAATATCGCGCGTTATGCTCCTGTTTACCAAAAACTCACGGATGGCGTGGCATCTGTCGGATCATGGTCGCGTTCCTCCGTCGTCAGCGCCTGAATCTTCCCGTCGCGCCGCTTGCCGGCGGCGTGATCGGTTTCGTCGCGGCCGCGCTCTTCGCGCTGATGCCGACCGAGATGCTCGAGGATCTGGTGGTCGATTCGGGAATCGCCGCCGTGCTCTCCGCCGCCGAGCCGCCACTTGGCTTCACCGCGCGCTTTGTGCTGATCTTCCTGGTCGGCGGCGGTGTCGGCATGGTCGCCTGGTTCGCACTGTTCCTGTTGCTCGGCAGCCGCTCGATCGTCGTTCAACCCGGCTTCGACGACGCCAGCGACGACGCCATGCCGAGATTGCGCCGCGCCGATGCCCATCCCGATGCGCCGGCCCGCCGACCGCTTTCGGCGGCGCGTGACCTTGGCACGCCGTTTCTCGAAGTTCGCGCCGGGCGCCCGGTGCATATGAGCGTCGACGAGACCGAGGACGAAATCGTCGAGATGGTGCCGGTCGAACCAGCGGTCGAGGCGACGGTCGAGGCCGAAGTCCCGGTCGATCATGAAACCCCGCAATCCAGCGACGACAGCTGGCTGGCGCCCGAGGAGCGCCCCCTGCCGGTCGATCTCGATCAGCCGCTCGCGGCGTTCGATCCGGCATCGATTCCCGACGATCCGGCCGACTGGTTTCCGGCGCCGGCGCCGTTGCGCATGACGCCGCGCCGGCCGGTATTCGACGCCGGTGAGCGCTTCGACACGTTCGACCTGGCGCCGCAGGTACCGCGCCCGTCGCCGCCGGCGCCATCGGCGTTCACACCGTCGGTGCCGCCGATGCCACGCGCCGACCCCTCCGCGACGATCCACGCATTGCTCGACCGGCTGGAGCGCAGTGTCGCCCGGCGCGACGTCGCCGCAGCGGCGCCTCCGCCGCCACCGCCGATGCCCTTGCCGATTCGCCGCGAGGAATCGCTGGAGGAGGCGCTCGATTCGCTGCGTCGCCTGGCCATTCGTCGCTAGGCCAGGCCTAGCGCTTCGTCGCGAACCAGATCACGTGGCGCGGGCCCTTGCCGTTCGACCGCGCGCGTACCGCGACCTCGTCGACCGCAAAATCCGCGTCGCGCAAGCGTCGGGCGAATGCCTCATCTGAGGCCGCCGACCACACCGCCAGCACGCCGCCGGGCCTGAGCGCGGCACGCGCCGCATCGAGTCCACGCGCCGAATAGAGCCTGTTGTTGCCGGCGCGGGTCAGGCCGTCCGGACCATTATCGACGTCGAGCAGGATCGCGTCATGGTCGCCGGCGCCCGCCGCGATCAGTGCCGCGACATCGTCCTCGACCACCGTCACGCGCGGATCATCGAGGCAGCCGGCGGTCAATCCCGCCATCGGGCCGCGTGCCCAGTCGATGATCTCCGGCACCAGTTCGGCCACCGTCAACCGCGCGTCCTTGCCCAGCGCGCGCAACGCGGCGCGCAGCGTGAAGCCCATGCCATAACCGCCGATCAGCACATGCGGTGCGGCGCGTTGCCCGAGTCGCTCGCACGTCATCGTCGCCAGCGCCTCTTCGGAACCGCTCATCCGGCTGTTCATCAACTCATTGCGTTCGAGCACGATCATGAAGTCACCGCCGCGCCGGAACAGCCGCAGCGGTTCGCCGCCGGGTACGGCCGCCGTGCCAATCAATTCACGCGGGGTCATGCCGGGTCACTCCATCGCGACATCGGGGCGGTCGCCATGACGCGCTGACGCAGGTCTCGCACTATGGCAAGCGCCGCGGTTAGTCGGCGACGAGCGGCAGCGGCCCTTTCACCGCGTGGGAAGCGCCGAAATCGACCAGTGCCGGGCGGCCGCCGAGATACAGCGCACCGGGCGCATCGAACGCGAAGCCGCTCGCGGCGAGGCGTGCGAAAATCTGCGCGGTGCGTTCGGCCATGATCCGGGCACCGACGATCTGCGAGGTGGTTTGCATCCAGTCGGTGGCGACCATCACGCCGCCCTCGCGGCGCGTCAGCCGTCCATCCGCCACCATCCGCACGATATGCCGCCCGACGGTCGAGTAGGGCAGATGAAGCGCACGGGCCAGCGCGGCGGTCGCGATCGGCAGTCGCAGCCCTTCGGGCGGCACGGTATCGCTCTCGCTGTAGATGTTCGCCAGCGCCGGGTCGTAGGAATAGGGTCGGGCATTGGCGATCATCACCGCGCCATAGATGATCACCTCCAGCCAGTCGGGATGCTGCGGGCCGTGAAACTCGATCGCGGTGAGCAGCATGTCGATCGCGGCGGCGACCGTCGCCCGCGCGTCATGCGCATCGCGCGGCCGCGCTGGCGGCAGCGGCAGGCCGAAACTCGCCATGTCCTCGACCAGCCGCACCATGATGTCGTGCAGGTGCGGCAGCACGCGGGCGATCGCCTCGCGTCGGGCGGCATCCGGTGCGGCGCGGACATATTGGCCGTCACGCACGCACAATCCGGCCTCGATTAGCGCATTGACGTGCCGCCTGACCGTTTCGAACGGTCGCGCCAGCGACGCGGCCAGCGCATTGACGCTCATGCCCGGGCGCTGGCAGGATTCGGTGACCACCGTACCGGTAGCGCAGCGGCGTATCTCGCTCGAATCGCGCAACAGCGCAAAGAAGATGATCGCGCGGTCGAGATTCCCACCGAACGCGCCGATCAGCGCTGCGGCGCCGGCGACCTGCATTTCCAGGATCAGGCGCGTCGTGATGCGGTTGCGCGGTCGCATCAATACGCCTGTCATGGGCGAAACCATATTCATGCGCACAGCCCCCACTGTGTCCGCCGGTGTGACCAGTTCCCCGTCCGGTGACGAAGGCATCAATCATCGTCTTGCGAGCAACAACTGGCACTGACCATGCCAGATTGGCGCATGCCGACGGGCGACGCAAGCCGCGATCATGCCCGCTGGCCCCCGTCCGTCTCATATTCCGACGGTCAGCGCCTCGATCGCCACCGTCACCAGCCCGGCTTCGCGCGAAACTTGCCTGACCGTCAGGTCGGCGACGAGCTGTGCCCGCACCGGCAATTCGGCCGCGGGCAGGGCATCGAGCCAGGCGTCGAGTGCGGGCGAGTCCGTCGCCTCGACCGTCAGTTCGTGCCGCGCGCCAGTGAAGGTCGCGCTCGACCAACGCGTCGACGCAGCGCGCGCCAGGGTTACGGCGCAGCCGGCGCGGCGGGCGTCGGCGTCGATCGCGCGCATCAGCATCATCATCGGATCGGCCTCACGCGCCATGGGCCTGCTCGGCCGCGAGGAATGCCTCGATCCGCGCGGCCATGGCGGGCCGTGGCTCGCGCCCGTTGCGGATGTCGCGCACCAGCCGGGGGTCGTTGGCCACGCAGCGCCCGAATTTGGTTTCCGGCATTTGCGTCGCGCGCAGGAACCGGTTGATCTTGCCCAGCAGTGACATGCGGCCTCCTTTTTTCGAGTCTCAATCAATGTTCATGTTCTGTTCCATCATTTCCAACTTGTCTAGGAAAAATCCTAGGTTATCATGTCCGCTATGGAGGCAAGTGATCCGCGCCCCGCGCTCGACGCGCTGATTGCCGCACGCGGCGTCGGCTATGCCGCGCTGTCGCGCATGATCGGACGCAACGAGGCCTATCTGCAGCAGTTCATCAAGCGCGGTACGCCGCGCTCGCTCGCCGAGCGCGACCGCCGCCTGCTTGCCGCCTTCCTGCGCGTCGACGAGGAAGTGCTGGGCGGGCCGCCCGGCGCCATGCCGCTCGCGATTCGCCGGCTCGATGTCGCTGCCTCGGCCGGACCGGGTGGGCTGGCCGAGGACGATCGGCTGGCCGGCAGCATGGTGATCGATCCCGCGATCCTCGCCGGGCGCGACCGGGCACGGTTGTCGCTGCTCCCGGCGCGCGGCGATTCGATGCTGCCGCTGATCCACGACGGCGACATGATGCTGGTCGATGAAAATGACCGGCGCCCAGGCGGGCGGGGCGGCGTCTATGTCGTGCGGCTCGACGGCGCGCTGGTCGTCAAGCGGGTGGGCATCAAGGCGGGGCAGGCGACCATCGCCAGCGACAACCCCGACTTCCCGCCGATCGCGCCGCGCCCGGCGGGCGAGGTGGAGGTCGTCGGCCGGGTGGTGTGGCTGTCGCGATCATTGGCATAGTATGTCGTTCGCGCGGTTGGCGCGAACGCGGCGGATGCGGTGGGCGGCGCTTGCTACTTGCAGGCGCCGACCTATCCTTGCGCATCGACCAGCGGGAAGGCGATAGGTGGATACGAAAACCGGGGCTGATCGCCCGCGTCATGCCTATGTCCGGAAGAACGGCGCGCAGATGATTGTCGAGGCGCTGGTCAATGTCATTTTGCCGTTCGTCATCTACAATTACACCGAGGCTCCGCTGGGCGAAGTCGGCGCGCTGGTCGCCTCATCGGCGCCACCGATCATCTGGAGCCTGCTCGAATTCGCCTATCACCGCCGGGTCGACGCGCTGTCCGTGCTGGTGGTGAGCGGTATCGCGCTGTCGCTGCTGGCGATGCTCGGCGGCGGCGGAGCCCGGTTCCTTCAATTGCGGGAGAAACTTGTCTCCGGCGTTATCGGCATGGCGTTCGTCGGTTCGGCGCTGATCGGCAAGCCGCTGATATACGAACTGGCGCGCGCGAGCATGCGACGCAAGTCCGACGATGACGCGCGGCAGTTCGAGGCGCTGCAGGTCCATGCCGGCTTTCGGCGGACGATGACGGTGCTGACCCTGGTGTGGGGTCTGGGCCTCCTCGCCGATGTCGCGGTATCGGTGACGCTGGTGTTCGCGCTGACTATCCGGGCGTATCTGATCGTCAATCCGATCCTGGGCTATGGCACGATGGGTGCGTTGAGCTTGTGGACTTTCCTCTACGGCCAACGAGCCAGGCGCCGCGGCGCGGCACGTCAGGCGGCGGCAGCCGGGCTTGCGGTTGGTCAGGATGACTAGGTCGGCCTGACGGCCGGTATCGTCCGTTGGTGCAGCCCCGTCATCTGCTTTCGGTTCGTCGCGCCAGGTCAGAAGCTCACCAGCACCGAACCGAACCCGATCATTCCCAGCAACATGATCGCATAGGCCGTGCAGCAAATGAGCTGGTGCAGCGGGTTGCGGATGTCCACGGCGATCCCGGCGAAAGGTTCGGCGGCAAGATAAGCGACGGCACGGAGATATTGCCAGGTGAACAGCGCCAGCGAGCCGATCCCCGCCGCGATCATCAAAAGCCCGACGTTGCGAGGCAGATGCGGCCCGAGAATCAGGAACCGCGGCGGCACGGCCGCTTTCATGTTCTGAAACACCTGGGCGACGGTGAAGCCGAAGGCGATGAGCGTCACCGCCGTCCGCTCGGCTGACATGAACGTGCGTTGCAGGCCCAGCATCGCATTCATCCAGGCGAGATGATTGCTGGCGTTCGGTTCGACGGCAAAGGTGACATTCGCCTTACTCATCGCATACACCCGACGGCATACCGAGGCGTGAGCTTGGTTTCCGCGCAAGGCCGCGCCACTACGCCCCCTATCGCGGCGGTCATTCCTGCTCCTCATCCGCTTCAGGCGGCATCGCATAGACCTTGAGGAAAGCGTCCGCGGCTGCCGTCGCGGCGCTGACAATGTCGTTGTCGTTCGCTTCGACGCTGGCGCAGAGCAGGTATTTTTCGAGCATGTCCCACTCGTTGAGGCCCTTCCAGTGCATCGCCGCGATCCAGGGGTCGGCGAACAACAATCGCCCGTCCTTCATCATGGTGGCGAAGCGGTCGGCCAGGCGCTGCCACGCCGGCCGGAGCGCCTTGTCGTAGAACTCCTGTGCAATCGGCTGGTTGGCGATGGTCCGGATGGTCGCGGTGCGCGCCTGGTAACCCGTGAGATAGGCGATGCCGAGGCGGATGAGGCCGCTGCGCAAATCCTTTTCGGACAGCAACTCCTGCATCAACCGATCGGCTTCCTCGCTGACGTCGCTATCGAGTACGGCCCGGAGCAACTCCTCCTTGGACGCGAAATAGCTGTAGATCGTCGTCTTGGATCCGCCGAGGCGCCCGGCGATTGCCGACATCGACGTGCGGTCATAACCGTGCGCATCGAACAATTCGGCCGCCATGCGGATAATCGTGTCTCTCTTTTCTTCCCTGCGCGCGCGCATCTGGTTCCTTCTTTCCGGCCGGCTGGATTTGATCAGTGGTGCGCACCGACCTGCAGGTCGCCGGTCGCCGAAAAATAATGGTCGAGCAGCTCCCGCCCGCGTGCGGTGAGTGCGGCGATGAGCTCGCCGGTCCAGCGATGTGGCACGCCCGTGATGAGCTCGCGCTCCTCGAGCTGGGCGAGCCAGATATCAAGCACCGTCTTCGAGATGCTCGCGCGGGAAGCCAGTTGGGTCAGACCAAGCTCATGGCGGCGGTCTGTGTGCAGCGCCAGGAGGATGTCCCAGGCGGCTTCCTCGACGGCTGGCGGCGGCACCGAGACGAGCGGGAGCGACGTCAGCAATGTGGCTGGATAGGGCACGTGATTCACGGCGGACTCCTTCGACGCGGGGGGTCTATCGGTGCTCTGCCCGCGCCGGGGGGGAGGCGGCGCGGGCAGAGCGGGGACGGGAGGCCGGGGGGGGTGGAGGAGTTGGCCTTCCCGTCCCGAGCTTATATCGGCTGCCCATCGAGCCGAGGCGCGAAGCCGCGGCAGCCGGCGATGTGTACCAGGATCCGGGTCGCATCGGACGTGGCATAGCCGGCCTGGACCAGCGCGCTGACGTCCTGTCTGCGGATAACGTCACGATGCCACGCCTGCACGCAGAAGCGGCGCAGGGCCTCGAGTCGCTCGCTGGCCAGCGCTGGCGCCATCGGTAGCCCGAAGAATCGCATCAGGAAACGCGTCAGCCGGCCCTCGGGCTCGGCCGAGAGGCGCTTCTCCGTCCGGGCGATCGCGACGACCGCCCAGTCGAGATAAGTGAGCGATCGTTCCTCTTCAGCTGCTATGGAACTCATATCGATTCTCTGGTTTGAACTAATACCGTACGGTCTAGTCCATTATATTCCGCTCGTCAACCTAAAAAGACCGCACCGTACGGTTTTGCTTCAGCTGACGGTCGAATGTGCCCCGAGCGCGCTTTCCCGGCTCTCCGGGGACGGGCGACTTGAGGCCGGATGGGCGCGGCTGTGGAGGCGGCGACGAAATGGCGCCGCGCGCCGGCAGGAAAGATTCGGCTTTGCGCCCTATGCGCGCGGACCGTAAATCATCAGGAAGGCGTCCGCCGCTTGCCCCGCTGCCGCTTCGACCTCCCCTGGATCGATTGCGTCTGCGGCGCCGAGCAGCTGCCTTTCGAGCAAATCCTGCAGCACCAGCCCTTTGAAGTGCATCGCTGCCGTCCATGGATCGCTGGGCCTGAGCTTCCCCTCGCTCATCAGCGCGCGGAACAGATCTGCGACCTGTTGCCACGCGGCACAGAGGATATCGCGGTAGAATTCCTTGCGGATTCGCGATTCGGCCGGCTGCGTCGCGACGATGCGAAAGCTCGAAATCGCCATCGGGGCGAGCTGGCGTTCGAGATAGACGTGTCCAAGACGGGCCAGACCCTGGCGCAGATTCTTTTCCGCGCGGAACTCGCCAAGCGCCTTGTCCGCGACATCGGCGACATCGAAGTCGAGCACGGCGCGCAACAAATCTTCCTTGGACGGGAAGTAGTTATAAACGGTCTGCTTGGACCCCCGCAGGCGTTCCGCGATCGTCAGCATCGACGTGCGCTCATAGCCCAGCTCCTGGAAGGCCCGCGCCGCAACGCGCACGATGTCGCGGCGCTTCTCGTCGGATTTCATTCGCGCCACGCTGGCTAACTCCCTCGAATATAGGCAGTACCGTACGGTCCATTTTTTCCGTTGACAAGCGTTTCTATGATGGACTAGACCGTACGGTACCAAATCATGGAACAGGACATTCGGAAATGATCCGCTTCATTCCCGCGCGGCGCCGCCGCGTGGCTCTACTCCTTGCGCTCTGCACCAGCGTCAGCGCATGTGCCGCGGTGCCGCACCTCGGCCCGGCTGCGGTCAGCCGCGCCGACACCGTCACGGCCGAGGCGAGTTCGCTGAACGGCACGGCCGCCGATTGGCCGGCAGATGGCTGGTGGGACCGCTACGCGGATCCCCAATTGTCGCAACTGATGGGCGAGGCGCTCGCCCAGTCACCCGATCTCGCGGCGGCGGCTGCCCGCATTCGTGTCGCCGACGGATTCGCCAGGCAGGCCGGTGCGGCGCTGCTGCCGTCGGCCACGGCCATTGGCACGGTGGGCGCGACGCGGGTCGGCACGCCTGATGGGCTACCCGCTAATATTCTTCCCGGCGGATGGAACGATTCCGGCGCGGCCGGCGTCGGGCTGACGTTCAATGTCGACCTATGGGGCAAGAACCGCGCCGCGTTGCGCGCCGCGAAGCTCGACGCGCAGGCTGCCCGTTACGACGCCGCCGAGGCCCGGCTGGTACTCACCACCGGCATCGCCTCAGCCTATGCCGAACTCGCCGCGCTCTACGCCCAGCAGGACTCCATCGACTCGGCGATCGCCATCCGTACTCAGACATTGAGTCTGGTCGATCAGCGCGTCGCCCAGGGCCTCGATACGCAAGCGGCGCTGCGCCAGGCGCGGGCACGGCTCGAACAGACCCAGGCCAATATGGCGGCAACCGTGGAAGCGATTGCGCTGGCCAAGCACGCCATCGCGGCGCTGGTCGGGGCCGGCCCCGACCGGGCCCTGACCATCACGCGGCCCGATATCGGCGCGCTGGTCGTGCTCGATCTGCCATCCAATGCGTCGGCCAACCTCATTGGGCGGCGCCCCGATATCGCCGCGGCACGCGCCCGGCTCGAGGCCAGCGCCCAGCAGGTCAAGGTGGCGCGTGCCGCCTTCTATCCTGATCTAAGCCTCAACGCCCTGATCGGCGTGCAGTCGATCGGGCTTTCCAACCTGTTCACCAGCGGCTCGGTCCTTGGCAACGCCGGCCCCGCGATCAGCCTCCCGCTCTTCCGCGGTGGCGCGCTCCAGGGCCAGTACCGCGCTCGCCGCGGTCAATATGACGAGGCCGTCGCGCTCTATGATCGCCAGGTCATAGAGGCGCTGCGCGAGACCGCGGATGCCGTGACGAGCCGCTCGCTGCTCGCCTCGAGGCTGGCGAAATCGCGCCAAGCGCTGGCCGATTTCGAAGAAGCCAACCGGCTTGCCCGGCTGCGCTACAGCCAGGGGCTGTCGACTTATCTCGACGTCCTCACGGCCGAGGAAGGGGTGCTCGACTCGCGCCTCACCGTCGCGCGTCTGCAGACCCGCGCCTTCACCCTTGATGCCTCCCTGATCCGCGCCCTCGGCGGCGGCTTCCATTCATAAAAGGAACCCAATCCATGTCCGTCATTGAACATAATTTCGACGAGATCGATCCTCTCCAGGCCGAGCGGGAAGCCGCTACAAGCAAGGCGAAACGCAAGCGACTGTTCGGCGGCTTCGCCGCGGCGCTCGCGCTGCTCGGCGGCAGCTATTACGGCTATGACAAGCTTGTCGCCTCGCATCATGTCGAGACCGACAATGCCTATGTCGGTGCCGACGTCGCCCAGGTCACCCCGCTGATCGGCGGCCCGGTCAGCCAGGTCCTCGTCCAGGACGCGCAGCAGGTCCGCCGCGGCGATGTGCTGGTTCGGCTCGACGACACCGACGCGCGCATCGCCGTCGCGCGCGCCGAAGCGGATCTCGCCATGACGATCCGCCGCGTGCGCGGCCTGGTTGCCAATGACAGCGGCCTGAGCGCGCAAATCTCGGCGCGCCACGCCGACGAGATGAAGGCGGAAGCGGGGCTCGTCGCCGCGCGTTCCGATGTCGAGAAGGCGCGCACCGACCTCGCCCGCCGCGAAGGGCTGGCCAATTCGGGCGCCATCTCGGGCGAGGAGCTGACCAGCATGCGCAACGCCTTCAACACGGCGTCCGCCAACCTCCGCTCGGCCGAGGCCGCCCGCGCCCAGGCGGCGGCGACCCGCGATGCCGCGATCGGCAGCCGCGAGGCGAACCGCGTGCTGATTGCCGACGCATCGGTCGACAACAATCCGGAAGTGCTCGCCGCCCGCGCCGCGCTCGATCAAGCGCGGGTCGATCTCGAGCGCACCGTGCTGCGCGCACCGGTCGACGGCGTCGTCTCGCGGCGTCAGGTCCAGGTCGGCCAGCGCGTTCAGCCCGGTGCGATGCTGATGATCATCGTGCCGGTCGCCGCCGCCTATGTCGATGCGAACTTCAAGGAAGTGCAGCTTGCCAGGGTGCGCCCCGGCCAGCCGGTCGAGCTCAGCTCTGATCTCTATGGCGAGGATGTCGTCTATCACGGCACGGTGATGGGCTTCTCCGGCGGCACGGGCGCGGCGTTCGCGATCGTGCCGGCGCAGAATGCCACGGGCAACTGGATCAAGGTGGTCCAGCGCCTGCCGGTGCGCATCCGGCTCGATCCGCGTGAACTGGCGCAGCATCCACTCCGCGTCGGCCTGTCGATGAACGTCGACGTCCGCGTCTCGGGCTGACCTCCGCATCCAGGAAAGCAAAAGCCATGGCAGCAGCTATAAAGGCACAGCAGGACTCCGCCCCGTTGACCGGCGTGGCGCTGTATATCGCCGCGATCCTGATCGGGCTCGGCAACTTTCTCGTCGTGCTCGACACCACCATCGCCAACGTCTCGGTGCCGACGATCGCCGGCAATCTCGGCGTATCGTCGTCCCAGGGCACCTGGGTGATCACCTCCTATGCGGTGGCGGAGGCGATCACCGTGCCGCTCACCGGCTGGCTCGCCAGGAAGTTCGGCGCACAGCGTACCTTCATCACCTGCTATCTGGCATTTGCGGCGGTGTCGTTGCTCTGCGGCCTGTCGAGCTCGCTCGGCATGCTGCTCGGCATGCGCGTGCTGCTCGGCCTGTTCGGTGGCCCGATCATGCCGCTGTCGCAAATGCTGCTGCTCCGCGTCTTCCCCAAGGAGAAGGCGACACTGGCGACCGTCATCTGGGCGATGACGACGCTGGTCGGGCCGGTCGCCGGGCCGATCCTCGGCGGCATCATCTGCGACAATTACGGCTGGGCCTGGATCTTCTTCCTCAAGGTGCCGATCGCGGCGGCCGGCGGCTTTGCGCTGATGATGCTGATGAAGGGGCAGGCCGATCCGAAGAGCCAGGCGTTCATCGACAAGGTCGGTCTCGTGCTGCTCATCATCTGGGTCGGTGCGCTGCAGATCATGCTCGACGAGGGCCGCAACCATGACTGGTTCGCCTCGGCCGAGATCCGCACCCTGGGCGTGGTCGCGGCGATCGGCTTCGTCGCTTTCCTGATCTGGGAATTGACCGAAAAGAACCCGATCGTCGACCTCAGGATCTTCCGCCACCGCGGCTTCGTCGGGGCCGCCCTGACCTACGCTGTGGGTTTTGGCGGGTTCTTCGCCAGCATCGTCATCGTGCCGCTCTGGCTGCAGTCCAACATGGGCTACACCGCCACCTGGGCGGGCTACGCCACCGGCATCATGGGCATTCTCGCGGTCGCCTCCGCACCGTTCGTCGGCAAGGCGTGCGAGAAGTTCGACCCGCGCTTCATCGTCTGCGCCGGCGTTCTCGGGCTCGCGCTGATCATGGTCTGGCGCATGTGGACGTTCACCCCCGACGTCACCTTCGCACAGATGGCCGTGCCGATGCTCGTCACCGGGGTCTTCATGGTGATGTTCTTCGTGCCGGTCACCGGCCTGGCCATGGCCAGCGTCAAGCCCGACGAACAGGCCAATGCTGCGGGCCTGTCGAACTTCATGCGGACCCTCGCCGGTGCCTTCGCCACCTCGCTGATTCAGAGCGGCTGGTCGAACGCCACGCGGTCCAACCAGACCGAGCTGGCCGGCGCGATGACCAATGGCTGGCATCTGCTCGACGTCAGCGATGCCGCCGGCCTGCCGCACGATGCCTCGGTCAACCTGCTGTCGATGGTCGTCGAAGGCCAGAGTGTGATGCTCGCCACGCTCAACATGTTCGGCGTGATCGCGATCTGCCTTGGCGCCGCCGCCACCCTGATCTGGCTTGTCCCCAAGCCCAAGGGTCCGATCGACACCAGCGGCGCCCACTGATTTCCATCAACCATGGCAAGGAGAACAAATACGCGGCGACCATGTCATTGCATGAACACCAATTTCTTCAACAAACAATTGCGCCACGCACAGTCTGATCGACTCCCCCGGCGCGCACTATCTCAAGGTATATTGATATGAGTAAGGTTTCTGTATCGTTGTTCGCGCTGCTCATTGCGGCAACCATCCCGGCCGTGGCGCAGGCGCAGAGCTTCGATGGTCCGTCGGTCGGCATCCAGGGCGGTTGGGTCGAGAACAAGGTGCGCAACCCGACCACGGCACTTGGCCCGGTCGCGGTCGATGCCTCGCACGACTCCGCCGTGCTCGGTGGCTATGCCGCCTATGACAAGGAACTCGGCAAGTTCGTGCTCGGCGCGGAGGTCGGCGCGAACATTGGTACCAGCGACACCGTCAGCGGCGGTACCGGTACGAACCGCGTCATGCTCGACTCGAAGCGCTCGTTCGATCTCACCGCACGCGCTGGCTATCTCGTGACCCCGGCGACGTTGGTCTATGGCCGCGCCGGCTACACCAACGATCGCGTGCGCACCACATTGGTGTCGCCGACCGGCACGATCAGCGCCTCGGATAACCGCGATGGCTGGCTCATCGGCGGCGGTGTCGAGCGCAAGCTGACCGACCACGTCTCCGCGCGGATGGAATATCGCTACGCCGACCTCAGCGAAGGCGATCATCGCTATGATCGTCATCAGGTCCTGACCGGGATCACCTATCGCTTCTAGGTCGCGACGTCACATTCCACCTGCGGCGCGGGCGTGATGGGCCTCGGCCCCACGCCCGCGCCCGGCTTCCGCCGGGGCCGCACCCCGGCTCGTGATCCAGTCAGGTTCAGCACAATGTTCCACACCGACCGCCACCGCGCCCGACGCGCCCAGCCAGACCGCGGGAATTCCCTGCTTACCCGGCTCTGCGTCGGAATTCTCGGCCTGTTTCCGATGGTCACCGCAGCACTCATGCCGGTCGTCCGCAACCTCACCATCGCGGCAGTGATCGCCGGCTTGGGCGCCGTTACTTTTATGAGCATCCTTCCGCGCGGGGACGGGCGAAGATCGTGACGCTTCGTTACATCGCCCGCGCTCGGCTTGTGCGCGGAGCGCAGGAGGTTCCTCTCAAGCATCCAAAATAACAGCCCGCGCCGAAAAAGGGCAATTCCGCAAAGATCGCGGGCGCGGCGATCGGCCCTATCAGTCGCGACTGACCAGCCACAGCAGCACCGACAGCGCCACCGCAATCCCGGTCCCGATGAGCAGGCCGATCGTCGGCTGGCCGCGATCGAGCCCGATCACGGCGCCGATCGTCGCGCCGAGCGCGATCAGGAAACCGCCGGCGAGCGGCGTCTTGCGAGGGGGCTTGCTGGCCATGTCGCGCCACTGCCACGTCCCGTCCCGGGATGCCAGCGTCCCCGTGCGGGACGGGCGGGGCACGATCGGGCGGGGCGGGGAAGGGGCGTTTACCACTGTCATCCGCCGATCCGCGTCGATCCGCCATCGTGGCACGCGGCTTGTACCTTGTTTTGTGTCCAAGGGCGGGGAATTGTCGATGTCGTTCATGCCGTTTCTCGCCGATCGTCGCGCCATCGCCGATGCCGATACGTTGATCGCGATGTTCGGCGACGAGGCCGGGCTCGAGGCGGCGGCGCGCGCCGACCATAGTCGCGACGTCGGCAACCATGTGCATTTCTGCCATTGGCGCCAGATCGAGCGGCTGATCGTGCTGCTTTCGGTCAACCGGGCCGTGGGCACGATACACTGATCGCGACAAACTGATCGCCCCTGCTTGCCGTAGACTCGGCACGATCCTAGGACGGGACATGTTCTCGTCCCCCGGGTGGCGTCGCGCGTTGTTTTGTGCCGCCACCAGCGTCTTCGTTGCCACCCCGGGCTGCGCCTCTGCGCAGGACAAGGTCGCGCCACCGCCGCCGGCCGCCGCTACGGCCGCCACGCCCGCGCCGCCTCCCTCCGCCGGCCAGCTCGATCCGCAGTCGCCGCTTGCGCCGATGCCCGATCTCGGCGTCGCCTGGCCCGATCTGTCGTCGCTGCCGCCCGAGCCGGTCGATCCCAACGCCTCGCCCGAAATGGCCGGTGAGGTGCGTTACGAATATCGCGTCGACGGCATCGACGATGTCGCGACCCCGCTGCTGCGCGAACGCTTCAAGCAGCTCTCGACCCTGGCCGCCCATGACGGCGACCCGGCCAACGCCGCCCAGCTCGATCGTCGTGCGCGCGAGGACTCGGCGCTGCTCGTCGGGTTGCTGCGCGCGCAGGGCTATTACGATGCCCGCGTCACCTCGCGGCTCGAGCCGCGCAAGGGCGTCCGCCCGCTGGTGGTGCTCGAGGCCGAGCCCGGCGTGATCTACAAGTTCGACAGCGTGAGGCTTGCCGGCCTGTCCGGCGCCGGCGACAAGGCGCCGGGGTTGAGCGAGGCGTTCGGCGTCAAGCCCGGCGCCCCGGTCGACGCCGACGTCATCACCGCCGGCGAGGCGCAGTTGCGCACCGCGATCGGCAATGAGGGCTTTCCCTTCGCCAAGGTCGATGAACCGCAGATCGTCATCGATCATGCCACCCACATGGCAACGCTCGATATGACGGTTGCGCCGGGTGGGGCGAAGCGTTTCGGCAAGATCACCACGAACCCGCGCAACCGCGTGTTTGGCGCGAAGCACATCCAGGAAATCGCGCGCTTCTCGCCCGGCCAGCCCTATGACGCCAATGCGCTGGCTGATCTGCGCCGCGCGCTGATCCAGACCAGCCTGGTCTCGTCGGTCGACATCACGCCGGTCGATGCCGGAGGTGGCCTGGTCGACATCGACGTGAAGCTGGAGCGCGCACCGCCGCGCACCATCGCCGGCGAAATCGGTTACGGCACCGGGGAGGGCCCGCGCATCGAGGTCGACTGGACGCACCGCAATCTCTTCCCGCCGGAGGGCGCGCTGACCTTGCGCGGCGTGCTCGGCACGCAGGAACAGCTCGCAAGCGCAATCTTCCGGCGCAACAATTTCCACGGCCGCGACCGTATCCTGACCGGCCAGTTCGTCGTCTCCAACCTGGTGCGCGATGCCTATCGCGCCAAGTCGGTGTCCTTGTCGGGCAGCCTCGAACGCCAGACGACGATCTTCTTCCAGAAGAAATGGACCTGGTCGCTCGGTGCCGAAATCACCGCGAGCGACGAGCGTGACGTGATCCTGGCGACCGGCGCGCCGCGCAAGCAGATCTATTATATCGGCGCGCTGCCCACCTCGCTCAGCTATGACGGATCGAACGATCTGCTCGATCCGACACGCGGCTTCCGGCTCAGCGGGCGCTTCTCGCCCGAGGTGTCGCTGGAGGGCAAGGCGTTCGGCTATGCCCGCGTCCAGTTCGATGCCAGCGCCTATCAGCGGGTGACCGGCCGCGTGGTCATCGCCGGGCGGATGCGACTCGGTACCATAGCCGGGGCGCCGCGCGACGCGATCGCGCCGTCACGACGCTTCTATGCCGGCGGTGGCGCCTCGGTGCGCGGCTATGGCTATCAGGATATCGGGCCCAAGGACCCCAATGGCGCGCCGGTCGGCGGCCGCAGCCTGACCGAATTCTCGCTCGAGGCACGGGTCAAGGCGTTCGGCAATTTCGGTATCGTGCCATTCCTCGATGCCGGCAACATTTACACCGCCGCGCTGCCGAAATTCACCGGCATGCGCTACGGCACGGGTCTGGGCCTGCGCTATTATTCCAACTTCGGCCCGATCCGTATCGATGTCGGCACGCCGATCAACCGCCGTCCAGGCGAACCACGCGTCGCGGTCTATGTCTCGCTGGGACAGGCCTTTTGAACGACGAGGCGCCGCCCGTCGTACCAACCGCCGCGCCGGTTTCCGCGCCGCGCCGCCGCTGGCTGCGCTGGCTCGGCGGCGTGTTGCTCACCCTGTTCGCGCTGGCCGTCGCGGCGCTGCTGATCCTCGATACCGATATCGGCCATCGCTGGGTCGCCGATCGCATTGCCGCGCAGCGACCCGCCAACGGCCTGCGCTACCATGTCGGGCGGATCGACGGCTCGCTCTATGGCAATGCCGTGCTGGTCGATGTCCGGGTCAGCGACCGGCAGGGCGTGGTGTTCGCCGTGCCCCGCGCCGAGCTGGGCTGGTCGCCTTTCGCCTGGCTCGACAACCGGCTCGAAATTCGTCGCCTGCACATGGCGCGAGCCAGCTGGATGCGCCTGCCGAACCTCGTGCCCACGGGAAAGACCGGTCCGATCCTGCCCGGCTTCGACATCCACATTGGCGAACTGGCCATCGATCGTCTGACAGTCGGTGCGGCGGTGGCGGGCACGACGCGCACCGGCCGGTTGCACGGCACCGCCGACATTCGTAGCGGCCGCGCCAAGGTCAGCCTCGATGCGATGGTCGGCGGCAGCGACACGCTCAAGCTCGCGCTCGACGCCGAGCCCGACCGCGACCGCTTCGACATCGATCTGCATGCCCGCGGCACGGCGAGCGGCGTCTTCGCGCACCTCACCGGCATCGCCCGCCCACTGTCGCTCGACATCGCCGGCGATGGCAAGTGGCACGCCTGGCGCGGCACGGCGACCGCCTCGGCCGGCACAGCGCGGATCGTCGATTTCGCACTGACCAACCAGTCGGGCCGCTATGCCCTGTCCGGCACGCTGGTCCCGTCAGCGATCAGCCAGGGCAAGCTCGCCCATCTCACCGGCCCGCGGATACGCGTCGTCGGCAATGCCACGCTCGCCGATCGCCGGCTCGCCGGCCAGTTGCAACTGCGCTCCGCCGCGCTCGCCGCCGAGGCGAACGGCGCGCTCGATCTGGCCAACGGCGCCTATCGCGACATGCGCATCCGTGCCCGGCTGCTGCAACCCGCCGCGCTGTTCCCCAACATGTCGGGCAGGAATATCGAACTACGCGCGATCCTCGACGGCGCCTTTGCCACTGCCGCCTTCGACTATCGCCTGTCGGCCGACCGCTTCGCCTTCGACCAGACCGGTTTCGAGGTCGCCCGCGCCGGTGGGGCCGGGCATCTGTCACCCGCGCCGATCCTCATTCCCATCCGCTTCACCGCCGCGCGCGTCACCGGTGTCGGTGACGTCGCCGGCGGCATCCTGCGCAATCTGGCCGTCGATGGCGCGCTGCGCGTCACCTCCAAGCTGCTCACCGGCGACGACCTGCGCGTCACCTCGGACAAGCTCAAGGCACATATCAACCTGCTGCTCGACCTGACCACCGGGCAATATTCGATCGGCATCAACGGCGCGCTCGGCCGTTATCTCATCCCTGGCCTCGGCGTGGTGGACGTCACGACGACCCTGAAGGTCGTGCCCGGCCCCGGCGGCAAGGGCACCCGCGTCGTCGGCACCGGCACGGCGCAGATGGTGCGGCTCGACAACAGCTTCTTCCGCAGCCTGGCCGGCGGCCTGCCGCGCATCGTCACCAATATCGAACGCACGCCCGACGGCACGATGCTGTTCACCCATCTCGTGCTCACCGCGCCGCAGCTGCGCCTCGCCGGCAACGGCATGCGCCGCCGCGACGGCACTTTCCATTTCGAGGGCAGCGGCCAGCAGGCGCGCTACGGCCCGCTCAAACTCAAGCTCGATGGGCGGATCGACAAGCCGGCCATCGACCTCGTCTTCGCTCATCCCGCCGACAGCCTCGGCCTCGCCGACGTCGTCGCGCATCTCGATCCGACCGCGCAGGGCTTCGCCTTCACCGCGCGCGGCCAGTCGCGGCTCGGCGCCTTCACCGGCAAGGGCGCGATCCTGCTCCCGCCCGGCGGTGACACGACCATCGCCATCGCCGCGCTGGATGTCGCCGGCACGCATGCCATCGGTGATCTCCGGGTCGCCAGCGGCGGCTTCGACGGCCGGCTCGCGGTCAGCGGCGGGGGCATCGTTGGCGAACTGCTGTTCCGCCCGGTAGGCGATGTCCAGCGCATCGAGGCGCATCTCGATGTCAATGGCGCCAGCCTCGCCGACAAGACCACGCTGAGGCGCGGGCACCTCGATCTCGTCGCGCTGCTCGATCCCGCCGGCACGTCGATCGAGGCCACGTTGCGCGGCGCCGGGCTGCGCCGCGGTACGATCTCGCTCGGTCGCTTTGCAGCCACGGTGCACTTGCGCGACGGCAGCGGGACGATCCAGGCCTCGATCGCCGGGTCGCGCGGCCGCGCGTTCGACATCCAGGCGGTGGCGCAGGTTACGCCCGATCGCATCGCACTTTCGGCCCAGGGCACGCTCGACCGCCGCCCGATCCAGCTGCTCGGCCCGGCGGTGTTCACACGTAGCGGCGATGGCTGGCAGCTCGCGCCGACCAAATTGAGCTTTTCCGGCGGCGAGGCGTCGATCGCCGGGCGCTTCACGGGCGCGGCGAGCGCGGTCGATGCCTCGCTGGTCCGCATGCCGCTCTCCGTGCTCGATATCGGCTGGCCCGGCCTCGGCCTTGGCGGGACGGCGTCGGGTACCCTGTCCTACGCCCAGGCGCCCGGTGCGGCGCCGACCGGCAAGATCGACATGACCGTGCGCGGCCTGACCCGCTCGGGGCTGGTGCTGTCGTCGCAGCCGGTCGATGTCGGCATCGCCGCCGTGCTCCAGCCCGGCAAGCTCGCGGCACGTGCGGTCGCCGCGAGCGGTGGCAACACCATCGGGCGCGGTCAGGCGTTGCTCACGCTGCCGGCGGGGGGTGATCTTCCCGATCGCATCGGTCGCGCGGGGCTGTTCGCGCAGATGCGTTATGACGGCCCGGCCAACACGCTATGGCGGCTCACCGGCATCGAGCTGTTCGACCTCACCGGTCCGGTCGCCATCGCCGCCGACGTGACCGGCCGGGTCGACGATCCGCAGATCAAGGGCGTCGTCCAGGCCAAGGGCGCGCGGATGGAAAGCGGCACGATCGGCGCGGTGCTGACCAACGTCCAGGCGACCGGCCGCTTCGGCGGCTCGCGGCTGGTGATCGAGCAATTCGCCGCCGATGCCGGCAAGGGCGGCCGCGTCACCGGCGCCGGCAGCTTCGATTTCGCCGCCGCGCACGGGCTCGGCATCGATCTGAAGATGCAGGCCGAACACGCCCTGATGATCAACCGTGACGATATCGCCGCCACCGTCACGGGCCCGCTGGCGTTCAGGTCGGACGGCCAGGGCGGTACCATCTCGGGCGACCTGCGGCTCGACAAGAGCCGCTACCGCCTCGGCCAGGCCACCGCCGCCAGCGCCGTGCCGCAGCTCAACATCCGCGAGATCAACCTGCCCGGCGGCGACGTCGAGGAAGAGGCACCGACCGTGCCGTGGCGCCTCGCGGTGCATGCCCGCGCGCCCAACCAGCTGATCGTCACCGGCCTCGGCCTGTCGAGCGAATGGTCGGCCGATCTCGACATCGCCGGCGCGCCCGACAACCCCGCCATCACCGGCCGCGCGAACCTGATCCGCGGCGACTATCAGTTCGCCGGCCGCGAGTTCCAGCTCCAGCGCGGCATCATCCGCTTCGCCGGCGAGGTGCCGGCCAACCCGTCGCTCGACATCGCTGCCGATGCCAATACCTCGGGCCTCAGCGCGACGATCCGCGTCACCGGCCCGGCGCAGAAGCCCGAGATCAGCTTTTCCAGTACCCCGGCATTGCCGCAGGACGAGCTGCTCTCGCGCCTGCTGTTCGGCACCTCGATCACCAATCTTTCGGCACCCGAGGCACTGCAACTCGCCTCCGCGGTCGGCGCGCTGCAGAACGGCAAGGGCGGTCTCGACCCGATCAACGCCGTGCGCCGCGTCGCCGGGCTCGACCGCCTGCGCTTCCTGCCCGCCGATCCGCAGACCGGGTCGAAAACCGCGATCGCTGCGGGCAAGTACATCAACCGCAAGCTCTATGCCGAGATCATCACCGACGGGCAGGGCTATTCCGCCACCCAGGTCGAGTTCCAGGTGACGCGTTGGCTGTCACTGCTGTCGAGCATCTCGACGCTCGGCCGGCAAAGCGTCAACGTCCGTATTTCGAAGGATTATTGAGCGGCGGGGACATTGTTCCACGCTGGCGGGTTATACCGGCGCAGCAATTGCTCCGAGGCCGAATGACCCTTCCCCAGATATTGTCACTCGCCACGCTCGCCGCGATGATGGCGCTCTTCGTCTGGGAACGCTTCCGTTACGATGTCACCGCGATCCTCGCCCTGCTGGCGTCGTTGGTGTTGGGCATCGTCAAGCCGAAGGACGCGTTCAGCGGCTTTTCCGACGACATCGTCATCATCGTCGGCTCGGCGCTGGTCATCTCGGCGGCGGTGCAGCGTTCCGGGCTGGTGGAGAGCGCGCTGGCCCTGGTTTCGCGACGTGTCACGCGCGTGCGGTCCCAACTCGTCGTTCTGACCGCCTCGGTCGGCATCGCCTCGAGCCTGGTCAAGAATGTCGGTGCGCTCGCCATGCTGATGCCGGCCGCCTTCCAGATGGCCAGGAAGAACGATGCCAGCCCGTCGGTCTTCCTCATGCCGATGTCGTTCGCTTCCTTGCTCGGCGGGCTGATGACGCTGGTCGGCACTTCGCCCAACATCATCGTCAGCCGCGTGCGCGAGGAAATGACCGGCAAGCCGTTCGGTATGTTCGACTATTTTCCGACCGGCTTCGGCCTACTGGTCGTCGGGCTGATCTTCCTGCGCTTCGGCTACCGCCTGCTGCCGCGCGACCGCCGCGCCGCGCCGACCATGAGCGAGGCGATCGACATCAGCGCCTATGTCACCGAGGCGAAGGTGTCGCCGGGCTCGTCGGCGATCGGCGAGACGGTGCGCGCCTTCACCGAGCGTCATGAAAAGGAGATCAGGCTCGCCGGCCTGGTCCGCCGCGGCAAGCGCACCGTGCCGCGCGCCGGCACCGCGCTGCGCGAGGATGACGTGCTGATCCTCGAGGGCGAATCCGATGTGCTCGAACGCGTCATCGCGCGCGACAAGCTCGACCTGGTCGGCCACGACCGCGATGTGCCGGCGGAGAGCAAGGACGACGATATCGGTGCGATCGAAGCGGTGATCGGCACCAACTCACCCCTGATCGGCCAGACGGCAAAGCGTCTGCGGCTGCAGCAGCGCCATGGCATCAACCTCATCGCGGTTTCGCGTCACGGCAAGCAATTGTCGCGCAAGCTCGGCGAGACGCCGCTTCAGGCGGGCGACGTCATCGTCCTGCAGGGTCCGCTGCCGCTGCTGCCGGGGCGGCTGCGCACGCTCGGCGCCTTGCCGCTGGCCGAGCGCAGCATCCGGCTCGGCAATTCGGGGCGTGGCTGGCTGCCGATCGCGATCCTGGCGGTCGCGATGCTTGCGACCGCTACGGGCTATGTCCCCGTAGCCGTCGCCTTCTTCGCCGCGGCGGGCCTCGTCATCGCGACCGGCGCGCTGCCCGTGCGGGATGCCTATGACCATGTCGAATGGTCGATCCTCATCATGCTGGGCGCGCTGATCCCGGTGAGCGATTCGCTGCGGACCACCGGCGCGTCGCAGGTCATCGCCACCTGGCTCGCGCACGTCGCGGCGACCTTGCCCGCCTGGGGCGCGGTAGCGCTGATCCTGATTGCGGCGATGGCAGTCACGCCGTTCCTCAACAACGCCGCGACCGTATTGGTGATGGCCCCGATCGCGGCGGTGTTCGCGCATGATCTCGGCTACCGCCCCGAGGCGTTCCTGATCGCCACCGCAATGGGCGCGGGGTGCGATTTCCTCACCCCGATCGGGCACCAGTGCAATACGCTGGTGTTCGGGCCGGGCGGCTATCGCTTCAGCGACTATGCCCGGCTCGGCGCGCCGCTGTCGCTGCTCGTCATCCTGGTCGGTACGCCGCTGGTCTTGTGGACCTGGCCACTGCACTGATCCGCCCGCGCCCCGGGCGGGTCGGTGAGCGGTTCACACCGGTTCGCCGGAGATGGTCTTCACTTCCATGAAGTCGGCCAGCCCATATTTCCCGCCCTCGCGGCCATTGCCCGATTGCTTGTAGCCGCCGAACGGCGCGCCGTCGCGCGTGCCGCCCCAGCTGTTGATCGTCACCAGCCCGGCGCGCAACCGCGGCGCGACCTTCGACGCCGCCGCCGGGTCGCCCGAGATCGTCGCCGACAGGCCATATGGGGTATCGTTGGCGATGCGCACCGCCTCGTCCTGGTCGTCATAGACGGTGATCGTCGCGACCGGGCCGAACGTCTCCTCCTGCGCGATGCGCATGTCGGGGGTCACGTCGGCGAACAGTGTCGGCTTGATGAAATAGCCGGCGTTGCGGCCGTCGGGCCGTCCGGTGCCGCCGGTGACCAACGTCGCGCCCTCGTCGATCGCCGACTGGATCAGCCCCTGGATCTTGTCGAACTGCGCCTTGTTGACCACCGGGCCGATATGCGCGCCCATCGTCGAGGCCTCGCCGACCGGCGTCGCTTCCATGATCGTCTTGACGATCCCGGTCGCGTCGGAAACCTGGCTGCGATGCACCAGCAAGCGCGTCGGCGCGATGCAGCTCTGCCCCGAATTGGCCAGCACGCCCGCCACCGTGGGCGGCAGCACGGCTTCCAGATCGGCCCCTTGCAGCACCAGGTTCGGCGCCTTGCCGCCCAGTTCCTGATGGACGCGCTTGACCGTCGCCGCGGCGGCCTGCGCCACTGCGATGCCGGCGCGGGTCGATCCGGTGAAACTCACCATGTCGACATCCTTGTGGCTCGACAGCGCCGCGCCCACGCCCGGCCCATCGCCATTGACGAGGTTGAACACGCCCGCCGGCACACCCGCGGCGTCGAGGATTTCGGCGAAGATTGCCGCGCAAGCCGGCGATTCCTCGGATGGCTTGAGCACCATCGTGTCGCCCGCCGCCAGTGCCGGCGCGACCTTGGCGCAGATCTGGTTGAGCGGCCAGTTCCACGGCGTGATCATCGCCACCACGCCGAGTGGCTCGTGCACCACGCGCGACGTGCCGATACGCTCCTCGAAGCTGAATTCCTGCAGCGCCTTCAGCGTCCCCATGAAATGGCCGAGCCCAGTCGGTGCCTGCGCGGCCGTGGCGAACCCGATCGGCGCGCCCATCTCCTCGCTGATCGCGGCGGCGAGATCGGGGATGCGTGCCTTATAGCCTTCGATGATCCGCTCGAGCAACGCGACGCGCTCCGCAATGCTCGATTGCGACCAGCTATCAAACGCCTTGCGCGCCGCCGCGACCGCCTTGTCGACATCGGCCTGGCTGCCGAGCGTGATTTCGGTGCAGGGTTGCTCGGTGCTCGGGTCGATCACCTCATGACGCTTGCCGCCCTCGCTCGCGACCCACCGACCATCGATATAATGCTTGAGATAGCTGCGCATCCGGGGCTCTCCGACATCGGCCATTTTGGGCCAGGGAAACTTTGGAATGTCGGGCATGTAGGCGATGCGCGATTGGTTGCAACCAGAAACCTGGTCGTCATATGGCAGGAGAAAAGGAGAAGGGCATGGCGCGCGTAGCTCGAATCGAACGGACCGGCGGACCCGAGGTGATCCAATGGGGCGATGTCGATCTGCCGCCGCCCGAGCCGGGCGAGGTTCGCATGCGCCACACCGCGGTCGGGCTCAACTTCATCGACGTCTATCATCGCAAGGGTCTCTATCCGATCGATCTACCCGGCGGCCTGGGCAGCGAAGCGGTCGGCGTGATCGAGTCGGTCGGGGCGGGTGTTTCGGGCTTCGTGCCGGGTGACCGCGCCGGCACGTTCGGGCCGTTGCGCGGTGCCTATGCCACCGCGCGCAACGTGCCCGCCGCGCAGCTGTTCAAGCTGCCCGACAATGTTGACGACAAGGTTGCCGCCGCGCTGCTGCTCAAGGGCTGCACGACGGAATTCCTCGTCGAGCGCTGCGCCAGGGTCGCGGCGGGGCAGGTGGTGCTGGTTCACGCCGCCGCCGGCGGGGTCGGGCATCTGCTGGTCGGCTGGCTCAAGGCGATCGGTGCGACCGTCATCGGCACGGTCGGCGATGACGCCAAGGTCGAACGGGCAAGGCATGCCGGTGCCGATCACGTGCTGCGCTACAAGCAGGAGGATGTCGCCGCGCGCGTCCGCGAGATCACCGCGGGCAAGGGCGTGGCGGTGTCGTTCGACGGGGTCGGCAAATCGAGCTGGCCGGTATCGCTCGCCAGCGTCGCGCGGCGTGGCCTGATCGTCAGTTACGGCAATGCCAGCGGCCCGGTCGATGGTGTGAACCTCGGCATCCTGTCGCAAAGGGGCTCGCTGTTCGTCACCCGCCCGACCCTGTTCGACTATTATGTCACGCCCGAGGAGCGCCAGGGCGGGATCGAGCGCGTGTTCGCGATGCTGGCGAACGGCGCGATCAGCCCGGAGATCGGCCAGACCTTCGCGCTGGAGAACGTCGCCGACGCGCACCGCGCGCTGGAGGCGGGCGAGACGACAGGGGCGACCGTGCTGCTGCCGTGACGCAACAAATGCACCTGGTCAGCGGTTTCGGAGTAGCGCGCGGCCGCCGAAGAACAACCCCAATCCCAGCGCGAACGGTACGCCGCCGATGAGCAGCACCAGCGGCAAATCGCTCAGCGCCTGATCCAGCGACGTTCCGCTGGTCAATCCTCCACCGATGATTACCACGGTGCACAGCCCACTGCCGGTCATGATCAATATGCCGACCGCCAGCAGCAGCCCGCCGAAGAACTGTTTCATAGCCTTTCCCCCGCCCGCGCCCGGCGCAGCACGTCAGCCCCTTCGGCGCCGGCCCGATAGAAGCTGTTATAGGTGTCGAACGGAATGATCGCGCCGTCTGGCGTGACGAAATGCACGCAGCTGCGCTTCACCGTGCCGAGGTCGAAATTATAGCGATCGAGGAATTGCAGGATCACCACGCGGAAACTGTTGGCATAACCCAGCTCCGCCGGCACCGCCGCCTGTGGCAGGCAGCACAGCAGCCCGGCCAGCTTCTCCTCCGTATTGGCCTGTGCCGTCGCTAGGCTGAGCAGGTCGTTCACCGCCTGGCGCAGCTTGGGATAGGCCTCGTAACTGATCGTGTTGGGCCCTTCGAGGATCAGCGCGCGCGGCAACAATGACGTGATCGGCGTCACGTTCGGCCCGTCGCGCAGGCCATAGCCGATGCAGATCTGGTCGGGGTTGCAGGGCAGGGGGATCATGTCCTCCAGTCCGAACACGCCGGCCTTGGCCACCTCGCGGCGGATCTGGGTCAGCAGCATGCGGTTGGCCTTGCCGTCGAAACCGTCATTGCGCCCGGCATCCTGCACCGGCTGGAAGGTCACGCCGCGCACGCACTTCCACGTCAGCGCATGCTCGATGATCGGGGCGATCTCCTTGTCGTTGACGCCGCGCTTCACGACGGCGACCAACGTCGTCGACAGGCCGACCCGCTCCAGCGCCTCCAGCGCGGCTTGCCGGATGCGCGACAGCCGCGCGCCGCGCAGGTTCATCAGCGCCTCGTCGTCGAGGCTGTCGAACTGCAGATACACCTCCAGCCGCGGCGCATAGCTCGCCAGCCGCTCGACGAACGCCGGGTCCTGCGCGATGCGCACGCCATTGGTGTTGATCATGACATGGCGAATCGGCCGCGCCTTCACCGCGTCGAGAATGGCGAAGAAATGCGGATGGATCGTCGGCTCGCCGCCGGAGATCTGGACGAGGTCGGGTTCGCCCTCGCTCAGCACCAGCGCGTCGAGCATGCGCTCGACCGTCGCCACCGGCAGGTGCGCCCCATGCACATCCTCGGCATCGGCGAAGCATACCGGGCAGGCCAGGTTGCACGCCGAATTGATCTCGACGATCGCCAGGCAGCTATGCTGTTCGTGATCGGGGCACAGCCCGCAATCGAACGGGCAGCCCGCCTCGGTGCGCGTATGCGTGTGGAGCGGCCGGTCGCCGGGCTTGAGCCACAATTTCTGCGACCGCCAATAATCGAGATCGTCACTGATCAGCGTCTTCTGCACGCCGTGCTCGCGGCAGCGCTTGAGGTAGAAGACGCACTCGTCCTCGATGATCACCTTGGCCGGCACCGGCACCAGGCAGGTCTCGCACAGGCTCGTCGTCTGGCCGTGGAACAGATAGGGCGCGGCCTTGCGGTCAGGCGGCGGCGCCAACGGGTCGAGCACGGCCACGGGCGATCCAGACGATGGCATAAGCGATCAACCCCAGCATCAGCAGATGGAACACATTAAGCGGCCCGATCAACGACGGATAGGGCTTGAAGAACTCCCACGCGAAACGCTGCACGGCATAGGCCAGCACGAAGGCATGGAAACCATGATCGACCGCCCAGCGCCGCCCCGCCACCACCGCGCGCCAATAGGCGATCAGGAAGGCGAGCATCGACAGCGACTCATAGACCTGCACCGGATGCCGCCCGATCCCGTCGCCGAGATCGACCGCCCAGGGCAGCCCGGTCGGCGTGCCGAAGGTTGCGTCGGGCAGACCGGCGAACAGGCAGCCCCAGCGCCCGATCACGATGCCGATGGCCAGCGGAATGACGAACGGCCCGCCGGTCGACCGGGTCACGCCGTGCCGCCATTTCCACAGCTCGACCGCGGCGATCGCGCCGACCAGTCCGCCGGCGATGCTGTGCGACAATATCGGCGCCGACAGCCGCAAGGTGTTGAGCGACCCGAACAGCCACGCGCCGAGCGCGCCGCCCAAAGCGAGGCTGATGAAATAGGAGGGTGCCGTCTCGCGCGCGAGTCGCTCGACCGTCGCGCGTCGGTGGCGATACACCCACCGCCCGCCCAACGCGGCGCTCAGCCAGGCGGCGAGGTCGAAGACATGGTGCAACCAGGGCGCGGTGGGGACGTGGATCACCCAACGAGTGTGGCAGCAGAGACGGCGATTGGTCCAGCGGCGCTGATCTAACCGAGGGGGGGCGAGTGGGCACCGTTCGCCCTCACCCGGGACGCGGTCGTGAGCTGCGGCAGAAAATGAGGGCCTCGGGCCGTCACTCTGGATAACAACTCGGGCTGTCATCGGGGTGACCCGCGAAATACTTCTTCCGAGCAGCCTCATCGGCTCGAATATGGGTCCTGCCGGACATGACGATCGTGCGCTTCACGATGCCTGACTCGGCCTCTCCATCCTTAACGCTCAGAGCAAAATGGCGGCCGCTGATCATTGCCCGACACATCGCGAAAACCAGGTCCGCGTCGGCGTTCCCCCCGGCGACCCTGCAATCTACGGCCTGGCCCTTTGAGTCGACCTTGATCTGGAGTTCGGCCCATTTGTCGCCCGGCATTCGCTCGTTGCTTTGCCAAGGATACAATCCACCCGGCTTGAGAGGTGCGCAGCGCGCGCGCGCCGGCTGCGCTGCAGAGGCGATAGCCAAAGGCACAAGGCAAAATGCTGCTTGAACAATGCGTTTCACTGGCGGTGCTCCATTCACCCGCGCACACTAGCATGAGATTTGGAGGCGGCGCTATAATCTGGCGCCTTCAAGCGAAGGCCTTTGAAATCGTCTGGGCACCAAAAGAAAAGGGCGCCCGGTTCGCACCGGACGCCCCTTTCGTCTGATCGGTGTGACCCGTGATCAGTAGGAATAATACATGTCGAACTCGACCGGGCTCGGGGTCATTTCCCAGCGCGCCACATCTTCCATCTTCAGTTCGATATAGGATGCGATCTGGTCCTTGGAGAACACGTCGCCCTTGAGCAGGAAGTCCTGATCGGCCTCCAGGCTCTCCAGTGCCTCGCGCAGCGAACCGCACACCGTCGGCACCTGGGCGAGCTCTGCCGGCGGCAGGTCGTACAGGTTCTTGTCCATCGCCTCACCCGGATGGATGCGGTTCTGGATGCCGTCCAGGCCGGCCATGAACAAGGCGGCATAAGCCAGGTACGGGTTGGCCATCGCGTCCGGGAAACGCACCTCGACGCGCTTCGCCTTGGGGCCGGCGCCGTAGGGGATGCGGCACGAGGCCGAGCGGTTGCGCGCCGAATAAGCCAGCAGCACCGGCGCTTCGTAACCCGGCACCAGCCGCTTGTAGCTGTTGGTGGTCGGGTTGGTGAAGGCGTTGACCGCCTTGGCGTGCTTGATGATGCCGCCGATGAAGTACAGGCACATGTCGCTCAGGCCGGCATAACCATTGCCGGCGAACAGGGGGGTGCCCTTGTCCCAGATCGACAAATGGGTGTGCATGCCCGAGCCATTATCTTCCTTGATCGGCTTCGGCATGAAGGTGACGGTCTTGCCATAGGCCTGGGCGACCTGGTGGCAGACATATTTGTAGATCTGCATGCGATCGGCGGTCGTCGTCAGCGTACCGAAGGTCAGGCCGAGCTCGTGCTGGGCCGCGGCGACCTCATGGTGGTGCTTGTCGCACGGCAGGCCCATTTCGAGCATGGTCGAGACCATCTCGCCGCGAATGTCGACCGCCGAGTCGACCGGCGCGACCGGGAAGTAACCTCCCTTGGCGCGCGGCCGGTGGCCGAGGTTGCCGCTCTCATAGCTGGTGCCGGTGTTGGTCGGCAGCTCGATGTCGTCGATCTTGTAATAGCTCGTCGCGTAGCTCGTCTCGAACTGCACGTTATCGAACATGAAGAACTCGGCCTCGGGGCCGACGAACACCGTGTCACCGATGCCGGTGGTCTTGAGATAGGCCTCGGCGCGCTTGGCGGTCGAGCGCGGGTCGCGCGCATAGAGCTCGCCGGTCGACGGCTCGACGATGTCGCACACCAGGATCAGCATCGGCGTCGCCGAGAACGGATCGGTCCACACCGCGTCGAGATCCGGCTTCAGGATCATGTCGCTCTCGTTGATCACCTTCCAGCCGGCGATCGACGATCCGTCGAACATGAAACCATCGGTCAGCTCGTCCTCGCCAACCACACCCGAGACCATCGTCAGATGCTGCCATTTCCCCTTGGGATCGGTGAAGCGCAGATCGACCCACTCGATCTCCTGCTCCTTGATCATCTTCAGGACGTCGCTCGCCGAATTCGCCATTACCCCATGCCCTTTCGCATTAAGTCGTTCACCCGCATCGCTGCGAGAATCATGTTTCACCCCGGTGGGGTCGAGATGTCATAAAATGTTGCGGTGCGTCAAATCGCATTCTCGTCGCGCTCGCCCGTTCTGATACGGAGCGCGGTCTCGACCGGCAGTACGAAGATCTTGCCGTCGCCGATGCGACCGGTCTGTGCGGCCGCCGCGATCGCCTCGACGACGCGCGCCGCCATGGCGTCTTCCACCACGACTTCGAGTTTCACCTTGGGCAGGAAATCAACGACATATTCCGCGCCGCGATACAGTTCGGTATGGCCTTTCTGCCGACCGAAACCCTTGGCTTCGACGACGGTGATGCCTGAGACCCCCACTTCGTGCAGCGCTTCCTTTACCTCGTCGAGTTTGAACGGCTTGATGATCGCTTCGATCTTTTTCACGTGATGTGGTCCCCGGTTATGTCGGCCAGCCTTACATGAAACGTGCCAGTCGCGCGAACAAGTCGCGCGCCTTGCGCGCGGCGCGCGCGGGGCTTTTTTGCTTGCCGTGATTCAGTGCAACGGGCTTGTCGATGCTTAAATTCTAGGCAGTTTTCGCGGTGGTTTCCTGCCAGCGTTTAGGCTGACGTTAATCGCCCCGTGGCAAGGTCGCGCGCCTCGATATGGAGATTGGTGCGTGAGTTTCGGCAAGATGGCGACATTGCTGTTCGGCCTGGCGGGTCTGCTCGCGCTGATCAGCGTCATCATGCTGCCGGCGGCCCCGTCGTTCGTCGCCGGTGGCGGCCATGGGGGCGAAGGCGATGGTCATGTCGTCGCCACCCGCGACCCGAGCGAGGACCCGGCCCAGAACGCCAATCGCGCTTTGGCCGAGGCACGTGCGCGTCGCGCGGCAGTGCCGATCGATTTCGGCGCTGGCCCCGCCGACCCGAACGGCACCCCGTCGGTGGGCGGTTCGGTTTCCGACGAACTGCCCGCTGCAGGCCAGGGCCCGGTCCCGCAACAGCCCGGCGCCGCGTCCAGCCAGCCGGCCGCCCCGCATGCCCCCCCGGTCCAGGCCGCGCCGCAGGTCACCTTTGTTCCCGGCCAGCCGATGATCGACACCAACCCGTCGCGCTAAAGCATCGCGCCCGAAATCGGAATCGGGCGCGATGCTCTAGATATTTGTTGTCGCATCGTTTTTCGCTGAAAACCGGTGCCCACTTTTCAGCACGATGCTCTAGGAGCGGTGAACCCACCGCTGACGCGTCGCCCCGGCTACTTCGCCGCGATCATCGTCCCCATCGCCATGGTTGGCGTCGTCGCTGGCGCCTTGCCGAGATTGGCCTTGGCCCAGTTCGCCTCGTCGATGATGTAGAGCCGTACCGATTGCGCCTGTGCCGGCGTCATCACGCGGCTGAAGCTCACCATGCCGCTGCCCTTCAGCGCCCCGTCGATCACGATCGCCTTCCAGGCGCGCGCATCGGCCAGCATGCCCGAATGCTGCAGGTCGGGCAGCACCCCGCCGCCCGCCGCATTGCCGCCATGGCACACCTGGCAATTGCGCCCGAACAGCGCTTTCCCTTCCGCGATCTGCGCCGGCTTGCCGGTCGAGGGCGGCGGCGCGAAGGCCGGCTCGGCCGGCGCGGGGAGGGGCGGCAGCTTCGCCGTGCCGCCGAGCTTGAACACCAGCAGCCTCGGCAGGTTGGGTACGGTGCGCGCCGCGCCGCTGACATAGCCAGCGGCCAGCGGGAAGCTGCCGCCGCGCCCGCTCAGCACCGCGACATATTGCACGCCCTTGACCGTGAAGGTCGCCGCACCCGCCATGATCCCCGACTGCACCGGAAAGGCCAGCAGCTGCTTGCCGCTGTCGGCGGCGTAAGCGCGGAACTCGCCCAGCGCGGTGCCCTGGAACACCAGATTGCCCGCCGTCGCCATCGTCCCGCCATTCCACGGCACGGGATAATCGACTCGCCAGCGCTCCTTGCCCGTGACCGGGTCGAACGCCACCAGCGCGCCGGTCGTTCCCGCCGTCGCGGCGGCGATCGTCGCCGCGTCGCGCGGCAGCATGCTCTCGGAGAAATTGGTGCCGGTGTTGAACCCGATCGGCTGGTGCACCTTGTCCTGGGCGGTGAGCGGCGGGATGTAGGCCATCGCCATCTCCTGTGCCGGGATATAGGCAAGGCCGGCCTTGGGGCTGAAGCTCATCGGCTGCCAGTTGTGCGCCGCCAGTGCCGAGGGCAGGCCGATGAACGGTTTCAGCGTTCGGTAGTACCGCGATTCCGCGCTCTCCACCGGCCGCCAGTCGGGGCCATAATGGTCGGCCCAGGTCACCGTCTTCGCGAACTTCTCGGCCATGATCGGCTTGCCGTTGGTCCGGTCGATGACGAAGAAGAAGCCGTTCTTCGGCGCCTGCATCAGCACCTTGCGCTTCGCCCCGCCGATATTGAGGTCGGCGAGGATCATCGACTGGGTCGCGGTGAAGTCCCAGCTCTCGGCCGGCGTCTCCTGATAATGCCACAGATATTGCCCGGTCCCGGGCTTCAGCGCGACGACCGAGGTCAGGAACAGATTGTCGCCCGTCCCCTCCGAACGCAGCCCATGGTTCCACGGATTGCCGTTGCCGACGCCGATATAAAGCTGGTCGAGCGCCGCGTCATAGACGATCGAATCCCACACCGTCCCGCCGCCGCCCGACTGCTTCCATTGGCCGCCCGGCGACCAGGTGGTCGCCGCCGCGGTCCGCAATATCGCGTCGGACGCGGCACCGTCCGCCTCGCCCTTGGCATTGGGCACGGTATAGAAGCGCCACTTCTTCGCCCCTGAGCCCGCGTCATAGGCGGTGACATAGCCCCGCACGCCGAACTCGGCGCCGCCATTGCCGATGATCACCATGTCCTTCACCACGCGCGGCGCGCCGGTGATGGTATAAGGCTTGCTGTTGTCGGTGGTCTGCACCGACCATATCTGCCGGCCCGAGCCGGCGTCGATCGCGATCAGCCGCCCGTCGATCGTGCCGAGATAGAGTTTGCCCTTCCACGCCGCGACACCGCGATTGACCACGTCGCAGCACGCCTCGACGCCCTTGCTCTTGTCGACGCCCGGGTCGAACGCCCACAGCTTCTTGCCGCTGAGCACGTCATAGGCGAACAGCTTCGACCACGGCCCGGTGACGTAGATCGTGCCGTCGATCACCACCGGCGTGGATTCCTGGCCGCGCGCATCGGGCATGTCGGCATACCAGGCGAGCCCCAGCGAGCCGACATTGCCGTCGTTGATCTGGGTCAGCGGGCTGAAGCGCTGCTCGTCATAATTATACCCCGTCGCCGCCCAGTCGCTGCCATTGCCCCCGCTGGTGAGATAGGCCGCGTCGATCTTGCCGACGCCGCTCGGCGCGGTCAGGTCGGCCGTGTCGGCACCGCCACCCTGGGCAGCCTGTTGCGTATCGTTGCCGAATTTGATGCACCCGCTGAGCAGCAACGCCGCCGCCAGTATCGTCATTGCACGCCGCATGAATCTCTCCGCCTGGGCCCGCTCCGCTCGGGCGGAGTCGCATGCCCGGCAGGGTGGAGCAGGGCGATGCCAAAGGGAAGAGCGGGGTTACGGCCGACCGGGGTGACGGGTCGCTCAACCGCCGCCTTGTTTCCCGGCTGCTGGCTCGTCGCCGCCCATGCCGGGCGGCACGATCATCGTGCCGTGGAAGCGCGGCGCCGGATCCGGCCCCGGCAGCCAGCCCGGATGCCACTTGATCTTGCCCGTTTCGGGGTCGACCTCCGGCACCCAGCCCCAATGGAATCGCGGCCGGCCATCCGCGCCGTCATAGCGCTCCCATTCCTCGCCATCGGGCGGCGGGTCCGATATCCATGCCTGCGCCCCGGTCTTCGGGTTGACATAGAGTCGATAGGGGTTGAGCCAGTTGTGGCCCAGCGGCCAGGGCGGCGCCGGGCGCGGCGGCACCGGCTCATAGGGTTCGTCGACATCCTCGCCGCTGTCGTCGGTGCCCAGCTGGCCACGGAGCTTCTCCAGCTCTTCCAGCAATTGCCGGATGATGTCGTCGATCATCCTGCTCGTCTCGGGGAAGTCGTAGTCGGGGTCATGGCGCTTGCGCATCATCTCGCGCAGTCGCGCGCGCACCTCGATGATGCGGCGGCGGATCGCCTGCTTTTCCGCTTCCTTCTGCGCCGCCACCCACTCGTCATGGCTCAACGGCCGCTCGACGGTGTGCGGATGGTCGGAAACCGGCAGTGCCGGCGGCCGGCCCGGCGGCAGCGGCCTGTCGGGCGCCTGCACCGGCGGGTCGCGCACCAGATCGTCATCGTCCCAGCCGAGATATTGCCGCACCCAGCCGCCGGCCGCGCGCTCGATCAGCCGCAGGATCGCCGCCTCATCAGTCTCGGGGTAGCGGCGCCGGAACGCCTGGACGAGGCGCCAGAGATAATCGGCATCGGTGAGCAGCGCGGTACGGCTCTTCGCCGTGCTGCCCTGGCGATAGGCCTCGCGATCGGCGACGTGGCGGCGATAAAGGGTGATGATCAGCTCGTACCAGGCTGCGCGGTCGTCATCGTCATGCAGCGTCAGTTCGCCCATCCGGCTCGCCGGCAACAGCAGCCCCGCGCCGAAGATGAACAGCACT
>Ga0207703_10000470_pt1 | contig 42191 bp, 43 predicted proteins | sample KBSSwiS12_FD_184304 | JGI IMG/M metagenome (GOLD analysis project Ga0207703, IMG submission 184304) | Switchgrass rhizosphere microbial communities from Kellogg Biological Station, Michigan, USA - KBS Switchgrass S1-2 (SPAdes) (version 2) | ecosystem: Host-associated > Plants > Roots >... | reverse complement strand
CGCCCATAACGCGAGCAGCGCCAGACGGCCATCGATTTTATGATCCCCCCGAGCGTCGCTTCGCGCCGTTCCCCCCAGGGGGCGAGTGCCTTGGGACGGCCCTGCGGCACTATGATCCCCCCGAGCTCCGCTTCGCGCCATTCCCCCCAGGGGGCGAATGCCTTGGGGCGGCCCTGCGGCACTCATTTCTTTTCGTACTTGGCGATGAGATCGCGCGCGGACTTGAGCAATGCTGCGCCGTCATTGCCTTTCGCCGTGACGTCCTTCACCCACTCCTCGGACAGATTGGCGGTCGCCTGTTGCCAAAGGGCAAGTTCCGACGCGGGAATCACGTAAAACGTGTTGCCGTGATCGACCGCGAGCTTGCGGGCGGGCGGCGCCGACGCGTCCCACTGCGCGCCCATCGATTTCGACAGCGCGAGCCCCGAGTTGGCGTCGATCACGCGCTTCAGGTCGGCCGGCAGGCTCTCGTACCTCGCCTGGTTCATCGCGAGAATGAACACGGCCGTGTACAGCGCGCGCGACTTGGGATCGGTCTCGCTCTCGTACTTGGTAAGCTCATGCGCCTTGATCGACGGAATGACCTCCCACGGCAGCAGATAGCCGTCGACCACACCCTTGGAAATTGCCTCCGATAGTGCGGGCAGCGGCATCGCGACCGGCGCCGCACCCAGCGCCGCGAGCATCTTGTTGGTCTGCCGTGTCGGCGCACGCATCCGCAATCCCTTGAAGTCCGCCATCACCTTGACCTGCTTCGGGTTGGTGTGGATGTAGCCGTTGTCGTGCACGTTCAGCGCGAGCGCCTTGATCCCGGGAAACTCCTTGTAGCCGTATTGCGTGTAGTAATCCCAGACCGCCTGACTCGTCGCTTCGGCGCTGCTCGACATGAACGGCAGCTCGAAAACTTCCATCATCGGGTACCGGCCCGACGTGTAACCCGGCAGCGTCCACACGATATCGACGACGCCGTCCTTGGCCTGGTCGATGAGGTTCTGCGGCGTGCCGCCGAGTTGCATCGCCGGATAGATCTGGCATTTCATCTTGTTGCCCGAGTCCCTGGCGATCTTGTCGCACCAGGGCGTGAGGATCGTCGACGGCGGCATCGCGCCGGGGGGCCAGAAATGGTGGACCTTGAGGACGACATCCTGAGCAAAGGCGGGGACGGCGATACCGGCCGCGAGTGCGAGTGGGACGAAGATCTGAAGCATGCGCATGGGTCCTCCGGGCGAATGGCGTTCGGGCGTCCTGGCGCGCAAGCGACCTTCACTGCACCCGATTTTTCAGTTTAGCAAAGAGAAGCTGGGGCGATGTCGCCGGCCGTTCCCGCCAATAGTTGAGTGATTTGATCGGAAATGGCACAATCTACGTCTACTATGTTCGCTCGTCTTCGTGAAGACATAGCGGTGGTGTTCGACCGCGATCCCGCGGCTCGCAGCCGTTGGGAAGTGCTCACTTGCTATCCGGGGTTGCACGCGCTGGTCTGGCACCGGGACGTCACCAACCCGCTGTGGCGGATGGGGATGCGCTGGCTCGCCCGCTGGCTGGCGCACTGGAGCCGCTGGCTGACCGGCATCGAAATCCACCCTGGGGCGACGATTGGCCGGAGAGTCTTCATCGACCACGGCATGGGCGTCGTGATTGGCGAAACGTCGGAAATCGGCGACGACTGCACGCTCTATCACGGCGTCACGCTGGGCGGGACCTCCTGGAACAAGGGGAAGCGTCATCCGACGCTGGCACGGGGCGTCGTGATCGGTGCCGGCGCCAAGGTGCTGGGCCCGGTCCTGATCGGCGACGGCGCCAAGATCGGATCCAACGCGGTCGTGGTACGGGACGTGCCACCCGGGGCGACAGCCGTCGGGATTCCCGCGCGGATCGTCACCGCGGACGACCAGCAGCGACGGGAAACCCAGGCGGCCAAGATCGGCTTTTCCGCCTATGCGATTGCCGCCGACATGAACGATCCGATGGTCCAGGCCATCCACCAACTGCTCGATCACGCGGCGGCAAGCGAAGAGCGGTTCAACCGGCTGATCGCCCAACTGCAGCGTGAGGGCACCAATTGCGGCGACGCCAAGGCGACCGCCGATGGTTTCGACCCGCAGCAAATCAACAAAATGCTTGAGTGAACTTACGGGTCTTTTAGTTGACTAAAACATTCGGGTATAGGATAATCGCTTTGTCCAGGACAACGATGCCACTGGTGCCCCGTGCAGCCGCCGGCGACGCGGCCGGGCTGGCCGGCAAGACACCCGAAAGGACCACACCATGCGGTTGACGACCAAGGGACGATTCGCCGTCACGGCAATGATCGACGTCGCCATGTATGGCGGCGACGGGCCGGTGACGCTGGCGGCGGTTTCCGCGCGCCAGAAGATTTCGCTGTCCTATCTCGAGCAGCTGTTCGGCAAGCTCCGCCGCTCCGGACTGGTGGAGAGCGTGCGTGGGCCGGGCGGCGGCTACAACCTTGCCAAGCCGTCCGACCAGCTTTCGGTCGCCGACATCATCATCGCCGTCGACGAGCCTCTTGACGCCACGCAATGCGGAGGCCGTGAAAACTGCAAGGATGATCGGCGCTGCATGACGCACGACCTGTGGGCAAGCCTCAACGATCACATTTTCAACTTCCTGTCCGGGGTCTCGCTCGCGCAACTGGTTCGCCAGCAGCAGCCCGCCGATGTCACCGTGCTGCAGGACCACCGGCATTCGCCGACCGGATCTCTCCCGCCGAAGTTGCCGGTCCCGGCGGCCGTCTGACCACGCGCTTATCCATACAACGATCACGATGAAGCTGCCCATCTACCTCGATTACTCGGCGACGACGCCGGTCGATCCGCGCGTCGCGCAGAAGATGATCACGTACCTCACCGACGAGTTCGGCAACCCGGCGTCGCGTTCGCATTCGTTCGGGTGGACGGCCGAGGCCGCGGTCGAGGAAGCGCGTGAGCACGTCGCCGCGCTCGTCAACTGCGATCCGAAGGAGCTGGTGTGGACGTCCGGTGCGACTGAATCCATCAACCTTGCATTGAAGGGCGCCGCGCATTTCTACAAGGACAAGGGCAAGCACCTGGTCACGGTGAGGACCGAGCACAAGGCAACGCTGGACACCATGCGCGAGCTGGAGCGCGAGGGCTTCGAGGTCACGTATCTCGACGTCCAGGACGATGGGCTCGTCGACATGGAGAAGTTCAAGGCGGCGCTGCGTCCCGACACGATCGTGGTGTCGGTGATGTTCGTGAACAACGAGATCGGCGTGATCCAGGATATTCCGGCAATGGGCGAGATCTGTCGCGCGAAGGGAATCATCTTTCATGTCGACGCGGCGCAGGCGACCGGCAAGGTGGTCGTGGACCTCGCAAAGTTGAAGGTCGACCTGATGTCGTTCTCGGCGCACAAGACGTACGGGCCGAAAGGCGTGGGTGCGTTATTCGTCCGCCGCAAGCCGCGGGTGCGGATCGAGGCGCAGATGCATGGCGGCGGGCACGAGCGCGGAATGCGCTCCGGCACGTTGCCGACGCACCAGATCGTCGGCATGGGCGAGGCGTTTCGCATCGCCAAGGCCGAAATGGCGACGGAAAACGAGCGGATCCGGATGTTGCGCGACCGGCTGTGGAACGGCCTCTCCGAAATCGACGAGGTCTACGTCAACGGCAACATGGAGCATCGCGTGCCGCACAACCTGAACGCGAGCTTCAACTTCGTCGAAGGCGAATCGCTGATCATGGCGATCAAGGACATCGCGGTATCGTCCGGCTCGGCCTGCACGTCGGCTTCGCTGGAACCGTCGTATGTGCTGCGCGCGCTCGGACGCAGCGACGAGCTGGCGCACAGCTCCATCCGCTTCACGATCGGCCGCTTCACGACGGAGGCCGACGTCGATTACACGATCGATCTTCTGAAGCGCAAGGTTGAAAAGTTGCGGGAACTGTCCCCACTTTGGGAAATGCACCAGGAAGGCGTCGACCTGAGCAAGATCGTTTGGGCCGCGCACTAGGAGCAACACCATGGCATATAGCGAAAAGGTTCTGGACCATTACGAAAATCCGCGCAACGTCGGCTCGCTGGCGAAGGATGCCGACGACGTAGGCACCGGGATGGTCGGCGCGCCGGCGTGCGGTGACGTGATGAAGCTGCAGATCAAGGTCGGACCGGACGGCGTCATCGAGGATGCCAAGTTCAAGACGTATGGCTGCGGCTCCGCGATTGCGTCGTCGTCGCTCGTCACCGAATGGGTGAAGGGCAAGACACTCGACCAGGCAATGACGATCCGCAATACGCAGATCGCCGAGGAGCTGGCGCTGCCGCCGGTGAAGATCCACTGCTCGATCCTCGCCGAGGATGCGATCAAGGCAGCGGTGGCGGATTACCGGAAGAAGCACGGCATCGAGGCGGGCGAAAAGCTCGCCGCCGACTGAGTGGAGATCGACTGATGGCGGTAACCCTTACCCCGACGGCCGCGGAACACGTGGCCGCCCATCTTGCGAAGCGCGGCAAGGGCATGGGGCTGCGGCTCGGCGTGCGCACGACCGGGTGCTCGGGCCTTGCGTACAAAATCGAGTACGCCGACGACGCGAAGCCGGAGGACGTGACGTTCAAGAGTCATGGCGTGACGGTCGTCGTCGATCCGAAGAGCCTGCCTTATCTCGACGGGACCGAGCTCGACTTCGCGCGCGAGGGATTGAACGAAGGCTTCAAGTTCAACAATCCCAACGTGAAGGATGAATGCGGCTGCGGTGAATCCTTTAACGTCTAGGCCGCTGGGCCTGTAGCGCACCTTCCGCCTGCCAATCATGCGGGAGGACTCGTATGATCGACTTCTCCCGCAATCACTTCGAGCTGTTCGGCCTCCCGCCGCGCTTTCGCTTCGACGCGGCATTGTTGGATGCCGCCTATCGCAATCTGCAATCCGCCGTGCACCCGGATCGCTTTGCCCGCGGCACCGACACCGAGCGCCGGCTGGCGCAGCAATCGTCGGCCCGCGTCAACGAAGCGTACCGCGCGTTGAAGGATCCCGTGCAGCGCGCGCAATACCTGCTCGAGCTGCACGGCATCGATGCGGTCGGTGAAACCGATACGCAGTTGCCGGTCGAATTCCTGGAGCGTCAACTCGAGCGGCGCGAGGCGGCTGGCGACGCGGTGGCCGCGGGCGACGAGCGCACGGTGACGGCGCTGCTCGCCGATGTGCGCGGCGATGCGCGGGAAATCGAGGATGGGTTGGCGCACCAGCTCGACGACGAACGTGCGTATGCGGCCGCGCGAACGCAGGTACGCGAACTGACCTTCCTGACCAAGCTCGCCGACGATCTCGACGCGATGCTCGCGGCGCTGGTCGATTGATGCTGGCCGCGGACCCCTGCTGACGATGGCGCTCTTCCAGATTTCCGAACCCGGCGAGGCGCCGGCGCCGCACGCGCACAAGCGCGCGATCGGGATCGACCTCGGCACGACCAATTCGCTCGTGGCGACGGTTCGTCACGGGCTTGCCGTCGTGCTGCCCGACAACGAAGGACGGCCGCTGGTGCCGTCGATCGTCCGTTATGCCGAATCCGGCGTCGAGACGGGCTACGCAGCGATGGACCACCAGGCGAGCGATCCGCAGAACACGATCGTGTCGGTGAAGCGGTTGATGGGACGAGGCCTCGACGACCTCAGCGACGACCGGCGCTTTCCCTATCGCTTCGTCGACGCGCCGGGCATGGTCAAGCTTGCCACGCGCGCCGGTGTCAAGTCGCCGGTGGAAATATCCGCGGATCTGCTGCGCGCATTGCGCGAGCGCGCCGAAGCATCGCTCGGCGGTCCGGTCGACGCCGCCGTCGTCACCGTGCCTGCGTATTTCGACGATGCGCAGCGGCAGGCGACCAAGGATGCGGCGCGGCTTGCGGGATTGCCGGTGCTGCGCCTGCTGAACGAGCCGACGGCCGCCGCCGTTGCCTACGGGCTCGACAACGCGGCCGAAGGCGTGTACGCCGTGTATGACCTGGGCGGCGGAACGTTCGACATCTCGATCCTCCGCTTGTCCAAAGGCGTGTTCGAAGTGCTGGCCACGAATGGCGATTCGGCGCTTGGCGGCGACGATTTCGATCATCGCGTGTTCTGCTGGATCATCGAGGTCGGCAAGCTGCCGCCGCTGTCGCCCGCCGACGCGCGGCTGTTGCTGGTCAAGGCGCGCGAGGCCAAGGAAAACCTGTCCGACCACGACGCCGCGCCGGTGCTTGCGACGCTTTCCGGCGGGATGTCCGTTAACCTGACGCTGACGAAGGCGATCTTCACGGAAATCACCAAGCATCTCGTCGCCAAGACGATGCAGCCGGTCAAGCGCGCGATGCGCGACGCGCAGCTGACCACATCCGATATCAACGGCGTCGTGCTGGTCGGCGGCGCGACGCGGATGCCGCAGGTTCGCCGCGCCATTGCCGAGCTTTTCGGGCAGCCGCCGCTCACCAACCTCAATCCGGACGAGGTCGTCGCGCTCGGCGCCGCCATCCAGGCCAACAAGCTCGCCGGCAATCGCGAGCGCAACGACGACTGGCTGCTGCTCGACGTCATCCCGCTGTCGCTCGGACTCGAGACGATGGGCGGACTCACCGAGAAAATCATTCCACGCAACGCGACGATCCCGGTCGCCCGCGCGCAGGAATTCACGACGTACAAGGATGGCCAGACCGCGATGTCGATCCACGTCGTCCAGGGCGAGCGCGAAAAGGTGGCGGACTGCCGGTCCCTCGGGCGCTTCGAGCTGCGCGGCATTCCGCCGATGGTCGCGGGGGCGGCACGGATTCGGGTGACGTTCAACGTCGACGCCGACGGACTGCTCGATGTCAGCGCGCGCGAAGAGACCACCGGCGTCGAAGCGACAATCACGATCAAGCCGTCGTACGGACTGACCGACGCCGAAATCGCGCAGATGCTCAAGGATTCGTTTGCCCATGCGGCCGACGACATGCAGGCACGTGCACTGGCCGAAGCCCAGGTCGAGGCGGACCAGATGGTCGCGGCGACGCAGGCCGCGCTTGCCGCGGACAGCGAACTGCTGGACGAGGAGGAGCGCGCCGCGATCTCCGCCGAGCTTGCGCGCGTCGCGCAGGCACGCACGGGCAGCGATCATCTCGCGCTGCGTGCCGCAGTCGAGGCGCTCAATCGCGCGACCGAGGAATTCGCGGCGCGCCGCATGGACCGTACCGTGGCGCGCGCGCTGACCGGCAAGCGCGTCGACGCGTTGTCGGATTGAGTGAAATGGCCGAGATCGTGGTGCTGCCGCACGCCGAGATTTGTCCCGAGGGCAAGACCTTCGAGGGCAAGACCGGCGAATCGATTCTCGACAACCTGCTCGATCACGGCATCGAGCTGGAGCACGCGTGCGAAAAGTCGTGTGCGTGCACGACGTGCCACGTCATCGTTCGCGAAGGATTCGACTCGCTGCCGCCGTCGTCGGAAGACGAGGACGACCTGCTCGACCGGGCCTGGGGATTGACGCCGCGATCCCGATTGTCGTGTCAGGCCATCGTCGAGGACAAGAAGCTCGTGATCGAGATTCCGAAGTACACGATCAACCAGGTGAAGGAAGGGCGCTGACCATGCTCAAGTGGACCGATACGCGGGAAATCGCGATCGCGCTGGCCGACGCGCATCCGGACGTGGATCCGAAGTACGTCCGCTTTACCGATCTGCATCGCTGGGTGTGCGCGCTGCCGGACTTCGGCGACGACCCGGCGCGCAGCGGGGAGAAGATTCTGGAGGCGATCCAGATGGATTGGATCGACGAGGCCTGACGGGTGGCGCGACCCTTGTGCGTCGGGCAAAAGGTCGATGCGACAGCGAGCAACGTCAAGGCCTGGCGTCCAAGCTTAGCGGAAGAAGTTCAAAGCCCCGTCTAGTCCGCAGTAATCGAGCGCGTGCGTCGCCTGCGCGCGGACGATGGGTTTCGCGCGGTACGCGATGGCGATGTCGCTTTCCGCGAACAGGGGCAGATCGTTGGCGCCGTCGCCGAGCGCGACGGTCAAGCCGTCGTTTCCCGCCAGCCTCTGCTTCAGCGTCCGCACGGTGTCCGCCTTCACCTTCGCATCGACCAGCGTGCCCTCGATGCGTCCGGTGAGCCGGCCGTCGTCGACACCCAGCGTGTTCGCGACGGCGACATCGAGCCCGAGCCGCGCCTTCAACCGATCGGTGAAGAAAGTGAAGCCACCGGAAACCAGGACCGTGGTGGCCCCCACCGCCTTGAATCCGGCCAGCATTCGTGTCGCCCCAGGCGAGATGCGCAGCCGATCCGCGTAGACCTGGTCGAGCACCGTCACGGGCAGACCGGCGAGCAACGCGACGCGGCGGCGCAGACTTTCCGCAAAATCGATTTCACCGCGCATCGCGCTTGCCGTGATCGCCGCGACCTCCGCCTTGATGCCCTTCATGTCGGCGATCTCGTCGACGCATTCGATCGTGATCAGCGTCGAATCCATGTCCATGGCGACGACGCGCACGCGATCGAGCCGTCGATCCTCCGGAACAAAGCCGGCGTCACAGGAAGCCCCGCGGGCGGCATCGATCAGTTCGGGACGCTCCGCGATCTCCGGAAAGCGATAGGCGGCGGGCGCGCCCGCGCCAAAGGGAACGATGGCCCGGGCCTGCGCTTGCGACGCGAGCGCGGCCAGCACCGGCGGCGGAACCTCCGGCGCCTGCACGACGAAATCGGTGGTGGCGGTACCGTTCATGCGCCGGGCCGCACGCGGCGCGCGCATTCCCGTGCCCGCTCGCGCGCCTGGGCAATGTCGCCGCCGCGCGCGAGCGCCACACCCATGCGACGCTTCTTGTACGAATCGGGCTTGCCGAAGAGGCGTAGATCGGACGCCGGGACACGCAGCGCGTTCGCTACACCGTCGTAACGGGTGCCGCGGGCTTCGATACCACCGTAAATGACCGCCGACGCTCCTGGGAAGGCGAGTGCCGTGCTCACCGGCAATCCGAGGATCGCGCGCGCGTGCAGGTCGAATTCGCTTTGCCATTGCGTGCACATCGTGACCATGCCGGTGTCGTGCGGCCGCGGGCTCACTTCCGAGAACCAGACGCGGCTTCCTTTGACGAACAATTCCACGCCGAAAATGCCGCGGCCGCCCAACTCGGCGGTGACGCGGCCGGCGATGTCGCGCGCCGCTTCGAGCGCGGCCGCGCTCATCGCTTGCGGTTGCCAGGATTCGACGTAGTCGCCGTTCACCTGCATGTGGCCGATCGGCTCGCAGAAATGGGTGGCGACGGTTCCATCGGCTTCGGCGGCGCGCACCGTGAGCAGCGTAATCTCGTAATCGAAGTCGATGAAGCCTTCGACGATGACCCGCGATCCGCGAACGCGGCCCGCGCTTTCGGCGTACTGCCACGCCGCCGCAAGCTCGTCCGGACTCCGCACCAGCGACTGGCCTTTGCCCGATGACGACATGACCGGCTTGATGACGCACGGATAGCCGATGCCGTCGGCGATCGCCGCCTGCAGCGTCGCGAGGCTGTCCGCGAACCGGTGGGGCGACGTCGGCAGGCCAAGTGTTTCCGCGGCCAGCCGTCGGATCCCTTCGCGGTTCATCGTGAGTTGCGCGGCGCGGGCCGTGGGAATCACCTGCGCAAGCCCCGCGCGCTCGACGTCGACGAGCACGTCGGTCGCGATCGCTTCGATTTCGGGCACGATGATGTGCGGGCGCTCCTGTTCGATGAGCCGTTTCAGCGCCGCGGCGTCGGTCATCGCGATCACGTGAGCGCGGTGCGCCACCTGGTGGCCGGGCGCATTGGCGTAACGATCGACCGCGATGGTCTCCACGCCCAGCCGTTGCAGCGCGATGATGACTTCCTTGCCGAGCTCGCCGCTGCCCAGCAGCATCACGCGCGTGGCGGTCGGCGAGAGGGGTGTTCCTATATACATGTTGGCTTCGCGATGCGGACGGAATATGGATAGCAACGGACGGACTAACCGGGATGTTGCACCGCAATATTATAGGCCTGCAGCGTCAATTCCGCGGCAAATCGCGCGATAATCGGCGTCCGTCTCGCGCGCTGCCACGGTGGCACGCGCAACGCCTTATGGAGATGAAGCCATGCAACTACGAATCGGTGACGAAGCGCCGGATTTCACGGCGCAAACCACGGAAGGCCCCATCCACTTTCACGACTGGATCGGCGACCATTGGGCGATCCTGTTCTCGCATCCGAAGGATTTCACTCCAGTGTGCACGACCGAGCTGGGTTACATGGCGAAGCTCAAGCCGGAGTTCGAAAAACGCAACACCAAGGTCATCGGTCTTTCGATCGATCCGGTCGAAGATCACACGCGCTGGGCCAAGGACATCGAGGAGACACAAGGAACGGCGATCAACTATCCGATGATCGGCGATCCCGACCTCACGGTTGCCAAGCTCTACGACATGATCCATCCCAACGCAAGCGGGGCGCAGCCGCGCACGCCTGCCGACAACGCGACGATCCGGTCGGTCTTCATCGTCGGACCCGACAAGAAAATCAAGCTGATCCTCACCTATCCGATGACGACGGGCCGCAATTTCGACGAGGTGCTGCGCGTGCTCGACTCGATGCAGCTGACCGCGAAGCACAAGGTGGCGACGCCGGTGAATTGGAAGCAGGGCGAGGACGTCATCATCGCCGGGTCGGTATCCAACGACGAGGCGAAGGCCAAGTACCCGGGTGGCTGGAAGGCGCCGAAGCCTTATCTGCGCATCGTGCCGCAGCCGAAGTAATCCGTTTCATTCCGCACCCGTGAAAGAGGCGCCGCCAGGCGCCTCTTTGCGTTGACACGCATCGCTAACGCCGCGCCTTGCCCTTCGGGGGCCGGCTGTCGCGCGACAGCGGTTCGACGAAGACCGGGCGTCGCTCCGGCGCGGATGCCGACGGCGTGTCCTCGGCCAGCGTGAAATCGATTTTCGTCTGCTCGAGATCGACGCGCGCGACCTTGACTCGCAAGCGCTCCGCCAGCTGGAACGTCCGGCCGCTCCGCTCGCCGATCAGCGCGTGCCGGCCCGCGTCGAAATGGAAATAGTCGCGGCCGAGCTCGGTGATGTGCACGAGGCCGTCGATGTTGAGGCCGTCGAGCGTCACGAACAGGCCGAAGCTCGTGACGCCGCTGATCGTCCCGTCGAAATCCTCGCCGACCTTGTCCTGCATGAAATGGCACTTGAGCCAATTGGTGACATCACGTGCCGCCTCGTCGGCGCGGCGCTCCGTCATCGACGTGTGGACGCCCAGCTGCTGCCACGTCATTCCGGAAGGATGGTATTGCTTGCCGGCGAGCACGGCCTTGACGGAGCGATGAACGAGAAGGTCGGGATAGCGGCGGATCGGCGACGTGAAGTGCGTATAGGCCTCGTACGCGAGTCCGAAATGACCTTCGTTATCCGGCCGGTACTGCGCCTGCGACAGCGAACGCAGCAATACCTGCTGCAGCAGCTGAAAATCGGCGCGTTCGCGCACGCTGTCGAGCAGCTTCGCGTAGTCGGCGGCCGTCGGCTGCTCGCCACCCCCCAGATGCAGCGCGGACGTCGCGAGAAACTCGCGCAGCGCGGCGAGCTTGTCGGGCGGCGGCCGCTCGTGGACGCGATACAGCACAGGATGCCGGTTCGACGACAGGAATTCCGCGGTGCAGACATTGGCCGCCAGCATGCATTCCTCGATCAGCTTGTGCGCGTCGTTGCGGGGATCGGGAACGATGCGCGTGATCTTGCCGTGCTCGTCGAATTCGATGGTGAGCTCCACCGTGTCGAAGTCGATCGCGCCGCGTTTTTCGCGGGCGGCGGCGAACGCGTGATACAGCTCGTACAGGTTGACGAGATGGGGCAGCAGCGCCTTCGCCTCGGCGCTTTTTGCGGTGGCCGGCGCCGACAGCCACGTCCATACCTGGTTGTAGGTGAGCCGCGCGTGCGAGTGCATGACGGCCGGGTAGAAGCGGTAGGAGCGAATCGCTCCAAGCGGCGTGACCTCCATGTCGCACGCCATGCACAGCCGATCGACGTTGCCCTTCAATGAGCACAGCTCGTTGGACAGCTCCTCGGGCAGCATCGGAATCACGCGCCGCGGGAAATAGACGGACGTGCCCCGTTCGCGTGCGTCGTGATCGATCGCGTCGCCATCGCGCACGTAATGGGCGACATCGGCGATGGCGACGATCAGCCGGAAGTTCCTGCCCTTGCGCTCGCAGTACACCGCGTCATCGAAGTCCTTCGCGTTCTCGCCGTCGATGGTGACCAGCGGAAGCGCGGTCAGGTCCACGCGATCCTTGCGATCGGCCGGTCGCACCTCGGTGGGAAGGCGCTTGGCCTGGCGCACCGCTTCCTTCGAAAACTCGAACGGCAATGCGTGCTTGCGCAGCGCGATTTCGATCTCGATCCCCGGATCGGTGGCGCTGCCCAGGACTTCCTTGACGCGCGCGACGGGCTCGCGGTTGTGCGCGGGTTGTTCCAGAATTTCGGCCACGACGATCTGGCCGACCGTCGCGTTGCCGGTGCCGCCGGGCGGGACCAGGAAATCCTGGTTGATGCGCCGATTTTCCGCGACGATGAAATAAGTGCCGCGTTCCTCGTGCAGCCGGCCGACCACCTCGACATTGGCGCGCGTCAGCACTTCGACGATCTCGCCTTCGGGCCTTCCGCGTCGATCCACGCCGCTCATCCGCACGACCGCGCGGTCGCCATGCAGCACCTTGTGCATTTCGCGCGCGTTCAGGAAGTAGTCGTCGCCCCCCTCTTCGGGGACGAGAAAACCGAAACCGTCCGGGTGACCTTGCACGCGGCCGACCACCAGATCGAGCTTGGCGACGACGCACAATTCGCCCTTGCGGTTGGTAAGCAACTGGCCGTCGCGCTCCATCGCCGCAAGCCGGCCGAGAAAGGGCTCGCGCGCAGCCGGCGCGACAGCGAGCGCGCGCTCGAGCTCGGCCGGCAGCATCGGTACGCCGGCATTCTTGAGTGCGGCGAGAATCCCTTCGCGTGACGGCAGCAGCGCGGGATCGATGTCGCCGCGACGCTTGGCGCGTGCTGCAGGCGGCGAAGATGGAGTGGGGTCCGCGATTGCCGAGGCGCGCTTGGAGCGCGGCGCCGGCCGCGGTTTCGATGCAGCAGCCGGACTGCGGGAGGAGGTCGTCTTCTTTGACAAGAATTGAAGGGAAAAGTAAAATGATCGGTTGCGGTTGCCCAGGTGGCGGAATTGGTAGACGCACTAGGTTCAGGTCCTAGCGGTGGCAACACTGTGGGGGTTCGAGTCCCTTCCTGGGCACCACTTTAACACCGCGTCAAAATCGTTTGACGCTTGCATGCAAGGCTCGTATGAATGAAATGCCCGCCCACGCGGGCATTTTTTCGGCATTGCGTCTCGTCGAAAGCGCGTTACGTACGTGCGCGCGCATTCCTTGGTATGCTCGCGCTGTCTTTTCACGACGACAGGAGAATTGACGATGGGCGAGGAGAAAGGCTTTCTGGACAGGATCGGCGAGGCAATGGACGAGGCCAGGGCGAAAGCGTCGGAGGTCGGCGGCTCGCTCGTGAAAAAGGCCGGGGTCGCCGCGACCGATGCCAAGCGCAGTGTGGGCAAAGCCACGACCGCGGTAGGAAAACAGGCAGCCAAGGCGAAACGCGCCGCAGGCAGCACCGCCAAGTCCGCGGCCAAGAGCGCTAGCAGGGCAATGGATACGGCGAAGCGAGCAGTAGGCATCAAGAAGGCCGTCAAGCGCAAATCCGGCAAGGCCAAGAAAGCCGCGGGGCGCAAGACCGCTGCCAAGTCGCCGGTAAAGAAGGGTGTGGCGAAGAAGAGGACCGCCGTTAAAAAAGCCGCGACCGTGCGCAAAGCAGCGAAAAAGCCGGCGAAGAGGCCGGTGAAGCGGGCCGCGAAGAAGCCGGTGAAGCGGGCCGCGAAGAAAAGCTGACGCATCGCCCACTGCGCGCCCTCTGGAGAGCGCAGCAATCACGACGGCCCGGTGTTCCCGGGCCGTCATCGTTCATGCAGGGCGCAGTCGTCAATCGGCGAGACGCGCCTTGAGACCGTCGGGAGGCAGGTCGTCGTAGACCTCGAACGGCTGGTGAATCCACGGACTGTCCGGCAGATGGACAACGTAGTAGTCGGGCCTGAACACCGAACAGGCCTTCCACCACAGGACGGCCGTCTTGATCGCCGTGATGTGCGGAAAGCGCTTTGGCAACTCCTTGTAGACCGCCTCGAGCGTATGACCCGAATCGACCATGTCGTCGACCAGCAGCACCCGGTCGCCGAGCCGTGGCTTGGTCATGGTCATGTGTTCGGCAATGACCAGCTCGCCGCGGATCGTCCCGCCCTCCGAGGTGTAGGAGTGCGTCGAGAGGATGGCGAGCGGCTGTTCGTAGATGCGCGAAAGCACATCCCCGACCCGCAGGCCGCCGCGCGCGATGCAGATGATCTGATTGAACTTGAAGCCGGACTCGTACACGGTGAGCGCGAGCCGTTCGACCAGCGCGTTGTATTCGTCCCAGGTGACTTTCAGGCTCATTGCCTCGCGCTCCCGATCACGTTCCAACCCCCATTCACAAAGAGACGCCGAGACACCGAGAAAATCTTATTGTAGTTCTCGATGTTCCCGGCGCCTCTGCGCCTCATTGTGAAGCTTCTTTCGTCTTCCCCGCTCAATGAAACGGATGATGCACCAGGATCGTCTCGTCGCGATCGGGCCCCGTCGACACCATCGCAATCGGCACGCCGGTGAGCGCCTCGATCCGGTGGAGGTACGCGCGGGCATTGGCCGGCAGCGCCGCGAACGATTTCGCACCGACTGTCGAATCCTGCCAGCCGGGCAACGTCTCGTAGACGGGCGTGCACTCGGCCACGGCTTCGGCGCCGGTCGGAATGAGGTCGAGCGCACGGCCATACCTCATATACGACGTGCACAGCTGAATCTCGGACATGCCGTCGAGCACGTCGAGCTTGGTGATGCACAGCCCGTCGACACCGTTCAGTTGCACCGAGCGCTTGAGCGCCGCGAGGTCGAGCCAGCCACAACGTCGCGGGCGGCCGGTGACGGAACCGAACTCGTTGCCGCGCTTGGCGAGACCGGCGCCGATGTCGTCGGTCAGCTCGGTGGGGAAGGGTCCGGTCCCCACGCGCGTCGCATAGGCCTTCACGAGACCGAGCACGTAGTCGAGCATCTGCGGGCCGATGCCGCTGCCCGACGCGGCGGCGCCGGCCAGGCAGTTCGAGCTCGTCACGTACGGATACGTGCCGTGGTCGATGTCGAGCAGCGCGCCCTGCGCGCCTTCGAACAGCAGCGATTCGCCGCGCGCGCGCGCCTGCTGCAGCAGCGCGGCGACGTCCGCGACCATCGGCGCCAGCTGTAGCGCGTACATCAGCGTCTCGTCGCGCGTCTTCGAGAACGGGACCGGGTCGCGCTTGTAGTAGTTGACCAGCATGAAGTTGTGGAACTCGAGCAGCGCCTCGAGCTTGGTCGCGAATCGATCCGGGTCGAGCAGGTCCTGCACGCGCAACGCGCGCCGCGCGATCTTGTCCTCGTACGCGGGGCCGATCCCGCGCCCGGTGGTGCCGATCTTGGTTTCGCCAAGCGCCCCCTCGCGCGCCTGGTCGAGCGCGACGTGGATCGGGAGCACGAGCGGACAGGCAGGCGAGATCTTGAGCCGCGACCGTACTTCGACGCCGGCGGCTTCGAGCTCGTCGATCTCCTGCAGCAGCGCGGCCGGCGACAGCACCACGCCATTGCCCACGAAGATCGCGACGCCGGGGCGCAGCACCCCCGAGGGAATGAGGCGCAGCACGGTCTTCTTGCCGCCGATGACCAGCGTGTGACCGGCATTGTGGCCGCCCTGGAAGCGCACGACGCCGGTCGCGCTCTCGGTCAGCCAGTCGACGATCTTGCCCTTGCCTTCATCGCCCCATTGCGTGCCGATGACGACGACGTTCTTGCCCATCATTTCTCCTCTACGCGCCATGCGCCGCGAACGAGCACGAGCCTGCGGCCGCTCGCGTCGACTTCTGCGGGCAGGGCGACGACCACCGCCTCGCCGCGCGCGCGCAACGCCTCGATCGCGCGTGCGAGCGCGGGATCGGGATCGGCTGGCGCGTGAATGATCGCCTTGGCGTCATCGGCTCGCTGGAGTGCCGCGAGCCGGCGCAGATCGAGCGTGAATCCGGTGGCGGGGCGCGCGCGCCCGAACGCGCGGCCGACGCCATCGTAGCGGCCGCCGCGGCCGCAATCGACGATCGCGCCCTGCGCGTCCTGCGCGAAGACCGAAAACGTGGCGCCCGTGTAGTAGTGATAGCCGCGCAGGTCGGCGAGATCGACGTGGATCGCATCGACGCCCGTTGCCGAGCTCGCCAGGACGGCCAGCGCATCGAGGGCCGCCGCGATGCCGGGCAGCTCCGGCAGCACGTCGCGCGCGGCCGCGAGCGTCGCGTCGGCGGGACCATACAGCCCCGCCAATGCGCGCAGCGCGCCGCGTGCCGGCTCTGGAAGGGCCGCGGTCAACTCCTGCACGGCGGGGCCGTCCTTGTCGCGCAGCGAAGCAAAGAGCTCGGCGTCGTTGCCTTCGCCACTCGCTTCAAGTCCCGCGGCATGCGCGAGCGCGCGATAGATCCCCATGTGGCCGAGATCGAGATGCAGCCCGCTTACGCTGGCGGCACCCAGCGACGACAGGAGGAGCTGCATCACCTCGCGGTCCGCCGCGATGCCCTCGTGGCCGTAGAGCTCGGCGCCGGTCTGCACGACCTGGCGCGTCTCGCCCGGGCCGGCAGTGGCCGTGCGCACGACGCTGCCCGCATAGCACAGGCGGGTGACGCCGGGTTCGTTGAGCAGATGCGCATCGATGCGCGCGACCTGCGGCGTCGTGTCCGCGCGCAGCCCCAGCATGCGGCCCGATAACGGGTCGACGGTCTTGAACGTGAGCAGGTCGAGATCGCGGCCGGTGCCGGTAAGCAGCGAATCGAGATACTCGACAAGCGGCGGCTGCACCAGCCGGTAGCCGCGGACACGCAAATGATCGAGCAGCACGCGGCGCAGCGCTTCGATGCGCGCGGCCTCGACCGGCAGCACGTCCTCGATCGCTTCGGGGAGCAGCCACTTACGCATATTGCAGCAGCATGAGGCCGAGCATGCCGAGCGCAATCGAAATCAGGCCGACGAAGCGCAGCTGTCCGTCTTCGAGCTCGATGAACTTGCGAAACGTCTCACGCCAGAACCGCGGCGCGAGAAAGGGCAGGATTCCTTCGATGATCAGCAGCATCGCAAAGGCCGCCCACAGTGAGTCCACGACGTCCCAATACTAAATCAAGGGGGCGAAAGCCGCTTGCACCACAAAATTTCCCATCGCCCGGGCGTGACGGTTTCCGGCCTGACGCATTCGAGAGAACGGAAGCGTTGAGCCGGCGCTGTCACTTCGCCGGGGCGCGACTGCCGCGGCCCGAACCGTATTGCTTGAAGTACTGGAAGAATTCGGCGCTCGGATCGAGCACCATCAGATCGCTCCTGCTGCGGAACGTCGCCTTGTAGGCTTCGAGGCTGCGGTAGAACGCATAGAACTCGGGATTCTGGCCGTACGCCTGCGCATAGATGGCCGACGCCTTCGCGTCGCCCTCGCCCTTGATCTTCTGCGCTTGCCGGTAGGCGTCGGCCAGGATGACCTGGCGCTGGCGGTCGGCGTCGGCGCGGATCTTCTCGGATTCCGCGCCGCCAAGCGAGCGCAGCTCGTTGGCCACGCGTCGGCGCTCCGATTCCATCCGTGCGTAGACGGGTGCCGTGACGTCCCCCGGGAGCGCCAACCGGCGCAGCCGGACATCGACGACTTCGACGCCGATCAGGCGCGCGTCGGCATCGGCCTTGCGCAGCGTTTCGGTCGTGATCCGGTCGCGGCCGGTCGAGATGGCGTCGTGCATCGTCATCTTGTTGAATTCCTCGGCGAGGTTCGAGCGCACCGTCTGCGACAGGCGGCCTCGCGCGGCATCCTCGTTGCCCTGCACGGCGACGTAGTACTGCTTGACGTCGATGATCCGCCACAGCACGATGAAGTCGACCTCGAGAGGCGTCTTCTCCGACGTCGTGACGCGATCGACGTCGGCATTTTCGAGCGTCAGGTTGCGCTTGTCGTAGTAGCGGACGTTCTGCAGCAGCGGCACCTTGAAGTACAGGCCCGCCGTGCTGTTGGTCTCGACGATCTCGCCCAGCTGGAACTTGATCGCGTACTTTGCCTGGTCGACCGTGTAGATCGATTGCGATGCGACGAGCAGCAGCGCGACGATGAGGGCCAGGATCGGCATGGTGAGTTTCATCCGAGTCCCTCGCTTAGCGCTCGCGATTGCGCAAACCTTCGCGCGCGCGGGCAGGATCGATCGGCACCGCAGGCTCGGGTGCCGGCGCAACCGTGGTCCGCGGCGCGGACGAGGGCTCGGCCGTTCCAGCCGAGGCGGCGCTTTGTTGCAGCAGCTTGTCGAGCGGCAGCTGCAGGAGGTTGGCGCCCGTCTTCTGATCGATCAGCACCTTGCTCGAATTGGTCAGCACCGACTGCATCATGTCGAGGTAGAGGCGGTCGCGCGTCACGCCGGGCGCCCGCGCGTATTCGGTCAGGATCGACTTGAAGCGCGACGCATCGCCTTCGGCGCGCTGGGTGACCTCGGTGTTGTAGCCGTTGGCCTCTTCCATGAGGCGCGATGCCGTGCCGCGGGCACGCGGGATGACGTCGTTCGCATACGCCTGGCCTTCGTTGACGAGGCGGACGCGATCCTGGCCGGCCTTCACGGCATCGTCGAACGCGGCCTGGACCTTGTCAGGCGGCTGCACGCTTTGCAGCGTCACCTTCTGGATGTACACGCCCGTCTTGTAGCGATCCATCGACTTCTGCATGAGGTCGCGCGTCTGCTGGGCGATCTGCTCGCGCCCCTCGTACAGCGCGAAGTCCATCTTGGCCTTCCCGACGATTTCGCGGATCGCCGACTCGGCGACGAACTTGACCATCTCGTCGGGCTTGCGGTTGTTGAACACGTATTGCTCGGCGCTGTTCGGCGTTTCACTCAGCTTGTATTGCACCGCGAACTGGATGTCGATGATGTTCTCGTCCTCGGTCAGCATCGTCGCTTCCTTGGCGTTCTTGTTCGCCGTGGAATTGCGGTAGCCGATCTCGACCGTTTTCACTTGCGAGAAGTCGACGAGCTCCACCGCCTCGACCGGATACGGCAAATGCCAGCGCGGGCCCGGTGACGTCGTTTCCGTGTACTTGCCGAAGCGCGTCACCACGCCTCGCCGACCTTCGTCGACGATGTAGAAGCCGCTCGCCAGCCAGACGAGCAGCACCAGCGCGACCAGGAGCCCGGCCCCGCCGAGCGCCATGCCGCGGCGCGGCGGCCCGCCGCCGTTGCCGCCCTCATCGCCGCTCTTGCGGCCAAAAAGGGCGTTCATCCGCCGGTTGACGTTGCGCCAGATCTCGTCGAGGTCTGGCGGCCCGCCGCTATTCCCGCGCTTACCCCATTGGGGATCGTTAAGCGACATCAGAGAACTTCTGAAAAGTGAATGACTGAAAGGAGATGGGGGCGCCGCCTTCGCGGCTCAACCGGAGCGCAACGTCGCCTTTTGGTCGTCGGGGTCGGAGGAAAGCGGCTCCGGCCCGTGCACGGCGATCGGCGCAGCGGGAAATCGCTCGGCAAGCATGAACCGCAAATCGGCGCACCCGGCACCGGTCAAAGCGCTCAAGCGAACGGACGAAATGTTACCACAGCCGTCGCGTTCGACCCCTGGCGGAAGCGCGGCGAGATCGATCTTGTTCAGCACGCGAACCTGCGGCACCTCGTTGGCGCCGATCTCCGCGAGCACGGCATCGACGGCCGCCACCTGCTCGTCGCGCTCGTTCGACGATCCGTCGATCACGTGCAGGATCAGATCGGCATCCGCGGCTTCGGTCAGCGTGGACCGGAACGCGGCGATCAGATCGTGCGGAAGATCGCGAATGAATCCGACGGTATCGGACAGGACGATCGGGGCGGCGCCTTCGACATACACCTTGCGCAGCGTGGTATCGAGCGTTGCGAACAGCTGATTGGCCGCGAATGCGCTGGCGCCGGTCATGCGGTTGAACAGCGTGGATTTGCCGGCGTTCGTATAACCGACAAGCGCGACGGTGCGCACTTCGGCGCGCCGCCTGGTTCGGCTTTGCACGGCGCGGCTGCGCGCCACCCGGGCCATGCGGCCGCGCAGCAGCTTGACGCGTTCGCCGATCAGGCGCCGGTCGGTCTCGAGCTGCGTCTCGCCCGGCCCGCGCAGGCCGATGCCGCCTTTCTGCCGCTCGAGGTGGGTCCAGCCGCCGGCCAGTCTCGTCGCGAGATGCGCGAGTTGCGCGAGCTCCACCTGCAACTTGCCTTCGGCGCTGCGCGCGCGGAGCGCGAAGATGTCCAGAATGAGGCTTGCGCGGTCGACGACGCGGCACTCGAGCTTCTGCTCGAGGTTGCGCTGCTGGACGCCCGACAGCGTGTGGTCGAAGATCACGAGGTCGGCGCTCAACGCCCGGCGCAGCGCGTCGACTTCCTCGACCTTGCCTTTGCCGGCGAAGAGCGCCGCATCGGGGCGCGCACGCCGGCCGGTGACGGTGCCCACGACGATCGCGCCGGCCGATGCCGCGAGCGCGCCCAGCTCCTGCATCCGGTATTCGTGATCGCCATCGCCGAAATCGATGGCGACGAGCAGCGCGCGATCGCCGCCCTGCGGACGTTCAAACATCAGGGTCCGCGCAATTCGGCGCGGGTGGGCGCGCCTGCGCGCGCGCCGACGTGCATCGGCAGCGCGCGGCAGCAGCCGCCGTGCGGGTGCCGCGAATCAGGGCTCCGCGTCTTGATTGGGAGCGTGGTGCGGCATCGCGACCGGACGTGCGGGAACGACCGTCGAGATCGCGTGCTTGTACACCATCTGGGTGACCGTGTTCTTGAGCAGAACCACATATTGGTCGAAAGACTCGATCTGTCCCTGCAGCTTGATGCCATTGACGAGGTAGATCGAAACCTGAACGTGCTCCTTGCGCAGCGTGTTCAGGAAGGGGTCTTGTAACATTTGCCCTTTGTTGCTCATGGAGAGCTCCGCTATTCGTTGTTGCCCGCACTTTCGTTGTCAGGCCGCGCTACTTTGGCGCCGCGCGGGAAGCAGCACCATTGCCGGCCTAACGACGACGTGAGGGAGGGTCCGCGTACGGGTTGGCGCCGACCTTGAATTGTATCCTAAGGGGCGTTCCCCGCAGTTGGAACGCGTCGCTGAAGAAATGTTCCAGATAGCGGCGGTAGGCGTCCGGGACGTGCTGCAACGCCGTCCCGTGGATGACGATCAGCGGCGGATTGACGCCCCCCTGATGGGCGTAACGCAGCTTCGGACGCACCAATCCGGCGCGCGGCGGCTGCTGGCGCGTGATCGCGAGCTGGAGCGTCCGGGTGAGCCGCGGGGTCGGCAGCTTGGCCATCGCCGCCGCAAACGCCTCGTTGACCGACTTCATGAGCGGGCCGATGCCCTTGCCTTCGCGCGCCGACATGAAGTGCTGCTGCGCGAACGAGAGGAACCCCATCTTGCGGTCCATGTCGCGCTTGACCGTCTCGCGCTGCTCGAGATCCGTCGCGTCCCATTTGTTGATGCCGACGACGACGGCGCGCCCTGCGTCGAGGATGTGGCCGGCGAGATGCGCGTCCTGCTCGGTGATCGCGTGCTCGGCGTCGAGCAGCAGCACGACGACATTGGCGTCCTCGATCGCCTGCAGAGTCTTGATGACGGAGAATTTCTCGATCGCTTCGAACACCTTGCCGCGCCGCCTGATGCCCGCCGTATCGATCAGCGTATAGCGCTGGCCGCCACGCTCGAAATCGACATAGATCGCGTCGCGTGTCGTTCCCGGCTCGTCGAAAACGATGACGCGCTCCTCGCCGAAGATCGCGTTGACGAGCGTGGACTTGCCGACGTTGGGCCGGCCCACGATCGCCACTTTGATCGTTTTCGGACGCTCCGGATCGTCGGAGCCGTCGGGCGTGGATTCGTCGTCGTGGACCTCGGATTTCGGGATGGCGTCCAGTGCCCGCTCGATCATCGGACGCACGTTTTCGCCATGCGCGGCGGAAATCGCGATCGGCTCGCCCAGGCCCAGCTCATGAAACTCGGCGACAGTGCGCTCGGGCGCCAGCCCTTCGGCCTTGTTCACGGCCAGGATGACGGGACGTCCCGACTTGCGCAGCAGGTCGGCGATCGCGATGTCCTGCGGTGCCAACCCCTGGCGTCCGTCGACCAGGAAGACGACGACATCGGATTCGGCGATCGCCTGCCTGGTCTGCCTGGCCATTGCATGCAGGATGCCGTCCGTCGCCTTGGGCTCGAAGCCGCCGGTGTCGACCACGAAAAACGCGCGGTCGTCGACACGCGCGCGGCCGTAGTGACGGTCGCGGGTCAGGCCGGGGAAATCGGCGACCAGTGCGTCGCGCGTTTTGGTCAGCCGGTTGAAGAGCGTCGACTTGCCGACGTTGGGCCGGCCGACCAGCGCTACCGTCGGAAGCACGTGCGTTCCACTACTTCGCCGTTACGGCGTAGAGAGTGCCCCCGGCGGACTGCCACAGCACGCTGCCGAGAAACGGCACGGGCTGCGCGGTCGCCGCCGTGCCGTCGGTGGCCAGGCGGCCGACGTACGCGCCGTTCGCAGGCGACATCAGGTGCAGATAGCCTTCGATATCGACGACGCCGACCAGTTCGCCGACGATCTGCGGGGCGCCGATCTTGCGTTCGGCCAGCAGGTCCTGCTTCCAGACCGACGCGCCATTCGTGCGGTCCAGCGCCTGGACCGAGCCCTTGTCGTCGGTGACATAGATGTTCTTCCCGTCGGTCGCCAAGCCATACAGGCTCGACACGTCACGCGACCAGTTGAGCGTGCCGCGGGTGATGTCGAAGCATGCGAGCCGTCCTTGGTACGCCACGGCGCACACCTGCTGTTGATCGACGAGCGGCAGGCTCGTGACGTCGGCGATGCGCTCGAGCTCGGTGGCGCCCTTCGGATTCGCGACCGTGCCATCCCAGCCGATGATGCCTGTCGCAATGTCGAACGCGAGAAGGCGACCGCCGGCGGTGCCGACGAACAGCGCGCCGCGGGCCAGCGCGCCGCCCGCAAAATTGCGCACGGTCAGCGCAGGCGCGACGCGCTGATTGACCCATTTCTTCGAGCCGTCGACCGCCGACAGCGCATGGATGCTGCCGTCGCCGGCGAAGACCGCGACGATGCCTTCGGACACGCGCGGCGGCGCGATCACCTCCGTCGATACCTTCGTCGTCCACTTCGGACTGCCATTCGTATCGAACGCGAGCACGTCACCCTTGTCCGTTCCCACGACGACGATATTCGCATCGGCGCCCACGCCGGCGGAGAGCGTGCGATTGGCGCTGATCCGCCATACGCTGCGGCCGGTGGCCGGATCGATGCGCGTGATCGCGCCGTCGGCGGCGGCGGCATAAATCGCGTCCGCCAAAACCAGCGGCGCGAAGCCGGGCACCGCCTTGCCGACCGCGACCTGCCAGTTGACGCTTGCCGTGGCCGACGCCTTCAATTCCGGCAGCGGGCCGGGCTTCTTGGTGTTCCAGAGCCAGCGCAACGAAAACGCAGGCGGAACGGGCAGGTACTCGTAAATCGTCGCGCAGCCGGCCAGCGCCCACAACAGGACGAACGCGATGCCGGGCCGCATGAGTGCGGCGAACCGCGCGCGGCGGTGCGTAGCGTTGCGTTTCATTGGACCCCCACGCTTGCGGCTGTCGCCGCTGCGCGGCTCCCTGCCGCAGCCCGCGGTCCCGCGGTCTTGGACGGCCCGGCGGTGCGATGTACGACCCCCACGCTTGCGGCTGTCGCCGCTGCGCTGCCCCCCAAGGGGGAGCGATTCGCACCTTGGGACGGCCCGGCGGTGCGATGTACGACCCCCACGCTTGCGGCTGTCGCCGCTGCGCTGCCCCCTAAGGCAGCCCGCGGTCCCGCAATCTTGGACGGCCCGGCGTTGCTCATTGCTTCGGTGCGGCAGGCGCCGTTGGCGCGGCGGGTGCCGGTGGCGCGGCCGGCTTGGGCGCGGCGGCGGATCCGCCGGCAGGCGCCGGCGATGCCGCACCGGCCGGTGGCGCGGCCGGCGGAATCGCGAGTGGCGCATCGGCGCCCCCCAGCGAATCGAGCTTCACCTGCACATAGTTGCGGTACTGCGACTTGGCGTCGATTTTCGCGAGCGCCAATTGATACGCGATGCGGGCATCGGCGGTGCGTCCGGCTGCGGCGAGCGCATCGCCGCGCAAGTCCGCGTACAAACCCGCGAACGGCTCGCCGTGCTTCGCATCCAGGACTTTCAACGCTTCGTCGTATTGCTTGTCGTTGACGAGCAGCTCGGCCAGCCGATAGCGCGCGATCTCCTTCAACTCGGTTTCGTCGGCGCGGTCGATCACCCATTGCAGCTGTGCACGCGCGCCGGCGGTGTCGCCGCTGTCGAACAGAAGCTTCGCGAGCACCAGCGCGCCGCGCGGCGCATAGCCGGTGCGGGCGAACCGGTCCTCGAGCGCAGCGGCGGCGTCCTTGGCCTTCGCCAGATCGTTGGCGCGTGCCGCCTGCGCGAGTCCGGCATAAACGGCGGATGCCTCCTCCGCCTGCTTGGCGGTCCACCAGCGCCAGCCCTGGACACCTGCCAGCGCGACGCACGCGACGGCCACGATGGTCGTGATCGTGTTGCCCCATTGGTGCCACCAGGCCTTGAGGTCGTCCAGCTTGTCCTGCTCTTCGAGATCGTATACAGCCATCGTGAATCCTTGTTTGCGTATCCGTTGTTGGTGCGACTAATGCGAATGCGTCGCCATGCGGGCCGCGACATGCGCGGCGACCTCGGCGGCAGGCACGGCGACCTGCTCGCCGTTTTCGCGCAGCGGCTTGATGGCGACCGTGCCCGCCGCGGCTTCGTCTTCGCCGATGATGAGCGCGACGTGCGCGCCGCTCGCGTCGGCTTTTTTCATTTGCGACTTGAAGCTCCCGCCGCCGGCGTTCACGACGATCGTGTGACCGGCGTCGCGCAGCGTTTCCGCTACGCGGCGCGCGAGTGGCGCGGCCGCTTCGCCCGCATGGACGACGTATGCGAGCGGCGACGACATCGCCGCCACGCCGCGTTGCGCGAGCAGGTGGACCACGCGTTCGACTCCGATGGCGAAGCCGCAGGCAGCGGTGTTCCTGCCGCCCAGCTGCGCAAAGAGGCCGTCGTAGCGACCACCGCCGGCGATCGTGTCCTGCGCCCGCTGCTCATGGCTCATCGGCACGAATTCGAATACGCTGCGATTGTAGTAATCGAGCCCGCGCACCAGGCGCGGATTGATCTCGAAGCTCAAGCCTGCGTCGGATAGCAGCGACTGCAGGCCTTCGAAATGCGCGAGGGACGCGCCCGCGATGAAGTCGACGAGCTTGGGAGCGCCTTCGATGATCGGTTGCATCGCCGGATTCTTGCTGTCGAGAATGCGCAACGGATTGGCGTGCAGCCGCCGGCGCGCGTCCGCATCGAGCGCGTCGGCGTGGCGTTCGAAATACGCGATCAGCGCGCTGCGGTGCGCGAGCCGTTCGGGCGCATCGCCGATCGAATTGATCTGCAGGCCGATATCGGCAAGGCCGAGCATTTTCCAGAGCCGGGCGAGCATGACGATCTGCTCGGCGTCGACGTCGGGTCCCGCGAAGCCGAGCGCTTCCACATCGATCTGGTGGAACTGCCGATAGCGGCCCTTTTGCGGCCGCTCGTGGCGGAACATCGGGCCGCCGGTCCAGATCCGCTGCGGGCGTTCGTAGACCAAGCTGTGCTCGATGGCGGCGCGCACGATGCCCGCGGTCGCTTCGGGGCGCAGCGTCAGCGATTCGCCGTTGAGCTTGTCCTCGAACGTGTACATCTCGTGCTCGACGACGTCCGTATGCTCGCCGATGCCGCGCACGAACAGCGCCGTCGGCTCCACGATCGGCACCCGCATGTTCCGATAGCCGTACTGCCCGAACACCGAGCGTGCGGTGTCCTCGAAGCGCTCCCACAGGGGCGCGTCGTCGGGCAACACGTCGTTCATGCCGCGCACGGCCTGCAATGCGGAAACCATATGGGGAACCGGTTACGCGACGGCCTTGACGGCGATCGGAGTCGTTTCGGGTCTCGTGTACGCCCGGCGCAAAGCGCTTCGGGGGGCCGTCATTTTATGGTGAACTTCGCGACGTTCTGCTTCACGTACGGGGTGCTGTCGAACGGCGCGCCTCGCCAAGTCACGGTCACCGCCTCGGCGTTTCCCAATATGACCTCGAACGGCGCGGCGCCGGATACTGCGTGCGTCGCGCCCGGGTAGCCGATCGTCGACAGCACGACCGCGCCTTTGGCGTCCTTCACTTCGATCCACGAGGTCCCGCGGAACACGAATACGAGCGGCGTCTCGGCGGCGGGCGCGGAAGGTGCTGCGACCGTCTCGGTTGGCGGCGTCACCGCGGCACCGCTTGCCGCGCCGGCTGCGACCGCCCGGTCATCGGACGCGGATTGCGAGGGCGCGCTTGGCGTGGCCTCGGGTGCGGGGGCGCCGCTCTTCGGCGCGCCGGGCACGGATGGCGCACTCGTTGCGGCGGCGTTCCTGTCCGGAAGTGCCGGCTTGCCGTGCTCGGCCAGCGGCCGCCCGAATTCATAGACGACCGCGATCGCGACAATCGCGACCAGCGCCAATGGAATGGCCCAGCGCGCGGAAGTCGACTTGACGTGCAGGTCGGCGGGCATTTCGCCCATGATCCGGGTGGTGGGGGTGAGTGACGGATGATCGAGCGATGGCGTCAGCCCGGCTTCGGGAAGACTCGCCAACAGCGCGTCGGGATCCAGCCGAACCAGGCGCGCGTAATTGCGCATGAAGCCGCGCACGAACGTGCGTCCTGGCAGCTGCGCGTAGTCGTCGTCTTCGAGCGCCTGGACCTGGCGCGGCGCCAGCTTCAATTGCTGCGCGACGGCGTCGATCGACCAACCCGCGGCCATGCGCGCGTCGCGCAGCCGCGCGCCGGCCGAAACGGCCGCGACGGATTCGGCGTCGCGGATCGGCACGCTCGGGTCGCCGCTTAACTGCAAGCTCACTCGCAAGCTCCCGGCGGAATCGCCTTCGCCTCGGCGGAATTGGGATAGCGATTGCGAAGCTGTGACACGTACGAGGCCTCGGTCGACCGGTCGCCCAGCTTGCGCTCGATGCACATGCCAAGATAAAGCGCGTCTGCCGGTGGAGCGGTCTGCTGCATGACGCGCTTCATCAGTGCGCGCGCCTCGTCGAGCCGCGCCTGGCGATAGGTGAGCAGCGAGAGGTTGTACGCCGCCGTCATGTTGTTCGGGTTGACCAACAGCGCGCGTTTGAAGAATTCCTCCGCACGCGTGTTGTCGCCGATCTCCACCGAGCACTTGCCGGCGTTGATCAGCGAAACATCGGGAGATTTGTACAGCGGATTGCGCACGGCGAGCTCGAATTCCTGGATCGACTCCTTGGCGCGGCCATGCGTGCACAGGTACCAGCCCCAGTTCTGCCGAATCTCCGAATCGTTCGGCGCGAGCTCGAGCGCGCGCAGGAAGTTCTGCTGGGCATCGGCGTCGCGACCGATCATTGCGTAGACGAGGCCGTAGACGTTGTAGATGCGCGCGTTCTTCGGATCCAGCTTGACCGCTTCGCCGAGTTCCTGCAGCGCGACTTCCATCTGCCCGCGCTCGTAGAAGCCCGACGCGATCTCGGTATGCAGCTGCGCGCGATAGGGCGCGGGCGCTTCCTGCGGCGGCGGCGGCGGCGGGGCCGGCGCCGGCGCCGCGGGCTGCTTGGTCGACGTCGACTGGCATCCGGCGAGCACGACGATGGCCGTCAGCAGCGGAAGCAAAAGGATGGCGGTTCGGCGCATGCTCGTTCTCAACGTTCCGTGCTAATGCGTGGCCACCGGCACGATGCGCGTGGCCAGCCTGCGCTTCGTGCGGTCCTGGACCTGTCCTGCCAATTGCCCGCAGGCGGCGTCGATGTCATCGCCACGCGTCTTGCGAATCGTGGCTACCAGCCCCGCGTCCTGCAGGGCACTCTGAAAGTCGACGATCCGCGCGCGCGGGCTCACCGTGAATTCGGTGCCGGGAAACGGGTTGAACGGAATCAGGTTGAATTTGCACGGAACGTCGCGCGTGAGTGCGATCAATTCCGTTGCGTGTTGCAACTGGTCGTTCACGCCGGCGAGCATCACGTATTCGAACGTCACGAAATCGCGCGGCGCGACCGCCAGGTAGCGCACGCACGCCGCCAGCAATTCGGACAGCGGATGCTTGCGGTTGATCGGCACCAGCCGATCGCGGAGCGCGTCGTTTGGCGCATGCAGCGACACGGCCAGCGCGACCGGGCACTCGGCGCCAAGGCGGTCGATCAGCGGCACGAGGCCGGAGGTCGACAGCGTGACGCGGCGCCGTGACAGGCCATACGCGTTATCGTCCAGCATGAGTTGCAGCGCCGGCACTACGTTGTCGAAGTTGGCGAGCGGCTCGCCCATGCCCATCATCACGACGTTAGTGATCGGCGGCCGGCCGTGCTCGATCCAGGGCGCGGTGACCCCGTCGGCGATCAGCACGCGATTGGCGTGCCACAGCTGCCCGATGATTTCGGCCGTCGTCAGGTTGCGGTTGAAGCCTTGCTTGCCGGTTGCGCAGAACGCGCAGTCGAGCGCGCAGCCCGCCTGCGACGAGATGCACAGCGTGCCGCGGTCGTCCTCGGGGATGTACACCGACTCGACCGCGTTGCCGTTGCCCGCGTCGAGCAGCCATTTGCGTGTGCCGTCGGCGGCCGTGGTGTCGCGGACGACGACGGGGCCCCGGACGCATGCGTCGGCCTTGATCCTCTCGCGCAGCGGCTTGGCGAGGTCCGTCATCGCGTCCAGATCGGCCACGAACCGCTGGTGGACCCAGTGCGAGACCTGCCGCGCGCGAAACCGCTTCTCGCCGCGATCGGCGAAGAAGGCGGCAAGCGCATCGGGTGCAAGGTCGAGCAGATTGGTCATGGAAAATTGTTCACAAAAAGACGCGGAGGCGCAGGGAACAAACGCGTCCTTCTCGGCGTCTCGGCGCCTCCTGTGGATTTTCGCCTTATCGGCTGTATACCGCCAGCGCCGGGAAAAAGTAGGCAACTTCGACCTGCGCGGTTTCCGGCGCGTCGGAGCCATGCACGGCGTTCGCATCGATCGACTTGGCGAAATCGGCGCGGATGGTGCCCGCCGCGGCTTTTTTCGGATCCGTCGCTCCCATCAGGTCGCGGTTTTTCGCGATCGCGTCCGGCCCTTCGAGCACCTGGATCATCACCGGTCCCGAGATCATGAAATCGACGAGGTCGCGGAAAAAGGGCCGTTCGCGGTGAACCGCATAAAAGCCCTCGGCTTCCGCACGCGACAGCCACGCCATCCGGGCGGCGACGATTTTGAGGCCCGCCTTCTCGAAGCGGGCATAGATTTCGCCGATGACATTCTTCGCGACCGCGTCCGGCTTGATGATGGAAAGAGTGCGTTCTACCGCCATTTCGATGCTCCAACTCAAATAAAACGGATAACTGGAAATTATAGCATGAGGGAGCCGCTTGCCGCGACCGTCCGCGAGGCTCGCACCTGACGTCGCTTTCCGCCTCCCGCCAAGCCCTCCGCTGCATCGGTGGCGACCGGTCCTTTGCTACTATGGAAGCCGATTCGGACCGTCGCACGGTGCGGCGGATGACCAATGAGCCCCGGCCGTTCCGGAGGCTCGAGAGGCCCCAGACGTCAACGGTGGCCGTCCCGGATGCGTTTCCCGCGCTGACCCCGCGGCATTTCTGGAGGATTCTCACCATGATTCGTTTCGCATCTCGTGTCGGCGCCGCGCTCGCCCTTGCCGCGACCGTGTTGCCTGTGTGCGCGCAGGAATTTCCAACCAAGCCGATTACCGTGATCGTGCCGTTTGCCGCGGGAGGCCCGACCGATACCGTGGCCCGCCTGATAGCGCAATCGATGACCGGCACGCTCAAGCAGCAAGTCCTGGTCGAGAACGCGGGCGGCGCCGGCGGCACGATCGGCGCGACCAAGGCCGCGCGCGCGCCCGCGGATGGCTACACGTTGTTTCTCCATCATATCGGCCAATCCACGGCGCCCGCGCTTTATCGCAAGCTTCCGTACGACGCGATCAAGGACTTCGAGCCGATCGGCCTCATCACCGACGTGCCCATGACGATCGTTTCGAAGAAGGACTTCGCGCCCAAGGACATGAAAGAGCTCATCACGTATGTGAAGACCAACAAGGACAAGGTCACGTATGCGAACGCTGGCGTGGGCTCCGCGTCTCACCTGTGCGGGATGCTGTTCATGACGGCGGTCCAGACCGAGGTCACGACGGTGCCGTACAAGGGCACGGGTCCGGCGATGAACGATCTGCTCGGCGGTCAGGTGGACTTCATGTGCGACCAGACCACCAACACGACTGGCCAGATCAAGGCCGGCAAGATCAAGGTGTACGCGGTGACCACGCCCAAGCGGGTGGCATCGCTCCCGGACGTACCGACGATGCAGGAGTCCGGATTGCCTGGCTTCGACGTCGCCGTGTGGCACGGACTGTACGCGCCGAAGGGCACGCCGAAACCCGTGATCGACAAGCTGTCCGCCGCGCTGCAAACGGCGCTCAAGGACCCCAACATCAAGACGCGCTTTGCCGAGCTCGGCACCGAGCCGGTTCCGGCGGAGCAGGCGACCCCGGACGCATTGCGCAACAAGCTGAAGTCGCAGATCGACGTCTGGACGCCGATCATCAAGAAGGCGGGCGTCTACGCGGACTGACCACGCGTCAGTTGCAAACGACGGGCCGCCGCGAGCGGCCCGTTCCTTTGGTAGCGCCGGGCACGGCCGCACGTGCTGACGAGCCTGTTGCTTGACCCCGGCAAAAGCGTGAATAATGATCGTCTGCCTTGTGCGAGGGAGGGCGAATGATGAACGCCACTCGAACCACTCTGGTAGCGCTGATTGCCATGGCGCTGGGCGCTGCCCACGCCCTCCCAGTCGTGCAGAAGACGCTGCCCCTGGGCAACAACACACAAGGCATCGCGACCGATCCTGGCCTAGCCCGGGTCTTTATCACCAATTTCAACGACGGCACCGGAACAGCGGTCAACGTGAACGCGCTGACCGTGGACGACACCGTCCCCATCGGAGCCAACCCGCGCCGCCTGATCGCCGACGCCGCCCACCATCGCGTCTACGTCGTGATGGCCACGACGCCGGGAACACTGCTCATCGCCGATTCCGCCGGCGCGGCTGGCATCGTCTACGTGCCGGTCGGCAACAATCCGCGCTCGCTGGGCGCCAACCTGCCCCTCGGCGAGGTTTACGTCAGCAACCTGGACAGCAACAGCGTGTCGGTGGTCAGCGCGGCGACCAGCAGCGTCATCGCCACCATCCCGGTGGGAACGGCTCCGGCGGCACCGGTTTCCAACGACCTTCTGAGGAAGCTGTACGTGCCGAGCACGACCGACAACACGGTCACCGTGATCGACGAAACCACGCACACGGTGATCAAGACCATCCCTGTCGGCCACGCGCCGGGCTACGCCGCCGTCGACGCCCAGCACGGCAAGGTCTACGTCAACAACGTGACCGACAAGACGGTCTCGGTCATCGATTCGATCACCGACACCGTGATCAAGACCCTGCCGTCCGGCGCCGGCATTGCCGCCAATATCGGACACATCAACGCGGTGTACCACCGCTACTATCTGCCGAACGCCACCGACGGCACGCTCACGATCATCAACACCGACACCGACACGGTGGTCAAGACGGTGACGGTCGGCACGTCACCGACGGAAGCCCTGGTCGACGCGAGCGGTGGCGACGTTTACGTAGTGAACCAGGGCAGCAATTCGGTGACCGTCATCAACGCCGCGACGGAAACGGCGATCGGCAACTTCGCGGTGGGCGGCGCGCCCTGGCGGATGGCGGACAGCCTCGGCCACCTCTTCATCCTCAATACCAACGGCGGCGCGGCGGATTCGCTGACCATCGCGAGCGAGAACAACTCGATTGCGAACACGGCGATCGCGACCGAGTACTACCACAAGGTGTTCAATCATTATTTCCATACGGCCAGCGAGATCGAGACCAGGGTGCTCGTCGACGGCGTCTTCCACGAGGACTGGTTCCGGACGTTCGAATTCTTCCGGGTGTGGACCACCGCGGGCCCGGGCCGGTTTCCGGTGAGCCGATTCTTCAGCACACAGTGGGGCACCAAGAGCTCGCACTTCTTCACGGCGAATCAAAGCGAGCGCGACAAGCTTGTCGCCGGCACGATTCCCGGCTGGCAACTCGAAGCCGATGCGGTGTATTACATCGGGCTTCCCGATGCCACCGGCAATTGCGCGCCGGGCACCGTACCGCTTTACCGGCTGTACAACAACGGCCAGGGCGGCGCGCCCAACCACCGGCTGACCGGCAACCGCGCGACACGGGACAAGATGACGGTCGATGGATGGGTGGCCGAGGGATCGGGGGCCGACACCATTTATGCCTGCCTGCCGTCGCTCGCCAGCGGCTGAGGAGCAATTCCCCCCGCGCTGCCTGTCACGGTAGCGCGGGATGCCAGGAAAACGTGATCCCGGCGGCGCCTCGCGTCGCGCCGAATGCGGCGTCGATGCCGATGCCGGGCGCCGCGACAAGCTCGTCGCCGCAATAGACGAGCGGGAGCGCACGCCGTTCCCACGCCGGCATGCCGGCGTCCTGCAGGATCGACTTGAGCGCGCGCCGCGGCCGGTTGGCGGCGAGTTGCAGGCGTTCACCGCCCACACGCGAGCGGACGCGTACCGGCGCTTGCGCGAGGCGCCGCGCGTCGAGGCCGTCGCCATCCACATGGACGGCGACCAGGCGGCCGTGTGGCAGCACGAGCTCGGAATCGAAGTGCCAAGGCAGATCGAAGAACGGCGGAGGCTTCGCATGAATGGCGATACGGCCGCGATGAACGCCGAGCTCGATGCCGCCATGCGCCAGACGGACATTGGCGTCGCTGCGCGCGCTGCGGAGCTGTTCGATCATCGCGGCGAGCCGCGCGGATGACGGCGCCGGCAAGCCATGCTGGCGCAGAAACCATCGGAGCAGGTTGCGTGCGCGATGCGCGGGAAGCGCGGCCAGCGCGGCGCGGTCGACCGAGGCGCCGTCGGACACTTCGCGGGCATCGTGCGCCGCGAGATCATCGGCGAGCAGCGCGGCCTCCGCTTGATGGGCTGCCGCGCGGGCGAGCGTCACCGACGGATTCGGGAACACGGCGGCCAGCGCGGGCATGAGCGCATGGCGGACGGCGTTGCGCAGATAGCGGGTTTCCACGTTGCTTTCATCGTCGATCCAGTGCAGGTGGGCGGCGACCGCATAGGCATCGATGGCCACGCGCGCAATGTCGAGCAATGGCCGCAGGAACGTCACGCCGTGCGTATCGACGCGCGCCGCACTCATTCCCGCGAGCCCGCGCGGGCCCGCGCCGCGCAGCAACTGCAGCAACAGCGTCTCGGCCTGGTCGTCGCGGTGATGTGCGAGAGCGACGAATCGCACGCCCGCGGCGGCGGCCATTGCCGTCAGCGCCGCGTAGCGCAGCCGTCGCGCTTCGCTTTCGAGACTGTGTTGCGGTGCGCGGGCTACGGCGATCGCGCGCACCGACAGCGCAACATTGCGTTGCGCGCAAAGGTCGGCGCAAAAACGCTGCCATGCGTCGGCGTTGGGAGACAAGCCATGGTGGACGTGCAGCGCGGATACCCGATGATCGCGCGCGGGCGCCGCTTGCAGCAGCGCATCGAGCAGCACGACGGAATCGCGGCCGCCCGATAACGCCACCGCAATGGGCGCGCCCGCCGGAACATGCGCGTCCAACCCGCGCTGCACCGCGGCGCGGAGGGTGTCCAACGGAGCGGAATGCGCGGGGTGCGCCATCACCGGCCCTGCGGTTTTCAGCCGGCGGGGATTTCCTTGTACTTGCCGTACGCTAGGATGCGGTCTTCGCGTTGCTCGAGCAGCGAGTCGAGCGGCAGCTCCTGCAAATGCCGCAGCCCTTCCGTGAGCGCTTTTTTCAACGTCACCATCATCGCGGCGTGATCGCGGTGGGCACCGCCCAGGGGCTCGTTGATGACCTTGTCGATCATGCCGAGCTGCTTGAGACGCGGCGCCGTGATGCCCAGGATCTCCGCGGCCTCGGACGCGTGCTCGGCGGATTTCCACAGGATCGACGCGCATCCTTCCGGCGAAATGACCGAATACGTCGCGTACTGCAGCATGAACGTGGTGTCGCCGATGGCGATCGCGAGTGCGCCGCCGGAACCGCCTTCGCCGATCACGGTCACGATCACCGGAACGCGCAACCCGGCCATTTCGTACAGATTGCGGCCGATGGCTTCCGACTGCCCTCGCTCTTCGGCGCCGATGCCCGGATAGGCGCCGGGCGTATCGATGAACGTGAACAGCGGCAGACCGAACTTCTCCGCGAGCTTCATGAGGCGCAGCGCCTTGCGATAGCCCTCGGGCCGCGGCATGCCGAAGTTGCGGTGGATCTTCTCCTTGGTGTCGCGGCCTTTCTGGTGGCCGAGCACCATGCACGGCTGTCCGTTGAAGCGGGCGAGGCCGCCGACGATCGCGGGATCATCCGAGTAGTTGCGATCGCCGTGCAGTTCGCGAAACTCGCCGAACATGCCGGCGACGTAGTCGAGCGTATACGGCCGCTGCGGATGACGCGCGACCTGCGCGATCTGCCACGCGGACAGCTTGCTGTAGATATCCTTCGTGAGCTGCTGGCTCTTTTTCGTGAGCCGGGAGATCTCGTCGGAGATGTCGACGGCGGAGTCCTCGTGCACGAAGCGGAGCTCGTCGATCTTTTGCTGCAGCTCGGCGACCGGTTGCTCGAAGTCGAGGAACGTCTGCTTCATCGCGCTACCTCTCGGTGCGGCACCGAAGGTGCGCATCATAGCGCAACCGGGCCATCCGGGCGCCTGCGCGCGCGTCAGCGGGTCAATCCGTCGTAGATGAGCTTCATGCCGGTCGCCAGCAGCAGCGCGTAGCTTGCATTGAGAAAGATCTTTTGCGAAAGGCGCCGGTGCACCCAGACGCCGAACCAGACGCCGATCGGCGCGAGCGGCGCGAAGAGGAGCGCGGTGGTGAGGTTCCCGACGCTCAGCTGGCCCAGGAAGTAATACGGAACGAGCTTCACGTAGTTGATGACGATGAAGAACACCGCTGCCGTACCGACGAACAGCGTCTTGTCGACCTTCTGCGCCAGCATGTAGATGGCGAACGGCGGGCCGCCGGCATGGGCGAGCGTGCTCGTGAAGCCGGACACGCCTCCCCAGAAGGCACCGGCTGCGGCACCGGGCTTGCCGCGCCGCGCCGCCATGCGCGCGGCAATCCGCTCGGTCAGTCGCAGCCACTGGTTGAGCGCGAACGTCACGGCAATGATGCCGAGGAGCAGCCTGATCGCATTGACCGGCAGCAATCCGAATGCGAGCGCACCGAGCGCGATGCCCACCAGCGCGCCGGGCAGCATGATCGCCAGATGCTCGCGCGACCACGTGCGCCGATATGCGTACACGCTGAACAGGTCCATCGCGCACAGGATCGGCAGCATGATCCCGGCGGCCTCCGCGGGTGCGATGAACATCGCCATCAGCGGCACGGCGAGCCCGCCGGCGGCCTGGCCGAAGCCGCCCTTGGAAATGGCGGTGATCAGGATCGCGAAGGCCGCGACGGGATAAAACGCGGCCGGGTAGTCGGGGAGCGAGAGCATCACCGGCGTCGCGAACATCGCGTGAGCCTCAGGGCCCCGGCAGCGGCGCGTGCACACCGGCACCGCGACCCTGCCACGCGGCGATTGCCTCGTTGGCGATGACCGCGCACAGCACGAACGCGCCACCGATGAGCGCGCTCGTTCCCGGATGCTCGCCCAGCAGGGCCCAGACCCAGAGAGGACCGAGGATCGGCTCCAGCAGGGCGAGCAATCCCAGCTCGGTGGCGGACAGCGTGCGCGAAGCGGCGGTCGCGAGCAGGCAGCCCACGCCGAGCTGGATGCACCCCATGAGGAGCAGGACGGCGACATCGTGCGTCGTGGCCCCGAACGGACCTGCCAATAACCACGCGGGAACCAGCGACCACAACCCGGCAATCATCACCATCGGCAGCATGTCGACGGTCGCGTGGAACTTGCGCAGCACGATGAGCTGCGCGGCGAAGGACGCGGAGACACCGAGCGCCAACAGGTTGCCGACGAGCTGCCCGGCATCGACCGCGCTGCCGAACATCACGGCGATCCCCGTGAACGCGGACGCCATCGCGACCCAGGTACGCGCAGCCACGCGCTCGCGCAGCACGAGCCAGCCGGCCAGCGCGGCGAGGAGCGGCGTAACGCTCATCAGCACGAAGGTGTTGGCGACGGTCGTGCGGGTCACCGAACCGATGAAGCAGAAAAAGGAAACGGCAAGCAGGAGTCCCGCCAGCATGCCCGGATAGCCCGCGGCCCGGACCGCGCGCGGCATCGCGCGCCCGTGCATCATCACGAGAACGGCGGCGACGAACATCGTCATGAACAGCGAACGCCAGAAAACGATCTCGTAGGCATTGGTGATCGACAACTGGCGGACCAGCAGTCCGCCGGTCGACCAGCATACGGCGGCGACGATCATGAACACGACGGCGCGCCGGTGGCGCGCGGGATCTGCGGGGAAGTGGGTGGCGGTCACGAACGCAAAGCGGCGCAGCGCGCTAAACAAAAACGCCGGGTCGCTTGGCAAGCGAGCACCGGCATTGGCAATCACAATTAGCCGCGAGGTTAACGCAGCGGATGGCGGCTGTAAAGCCGCGCGCTTCCCTTCCGACGCGTGCGTCGTTACGTCATGGCGTCACCAGCTCGAAGCCGGGAAACATCGCGTGGGCCTCGGGCAGATCGGCGAGCGTCACATAGTCGCAGCAATCCGCGTAACGCTTCCATAGCGCATGCACGGCGGGGTTGGCGTGCGCGGCGTCGATCGCCGCCTGCGAAACCCATTCGAAAATCTCGACCAGCGTACCGTCTTTCGCGCGCAGGACCGTCGTCGGCCGGTCGGTCGCCAGTCGCTGCGCGCGCAGGATCGGCAGGTGGTCGCGCATGCACGCCATGAGGTCGGCGTCCTTGCCCGGTTTGGGACGGAACAACGCCATCACCATTACGCCCATTTCACCGCTCCTTCGGCCACGATCGACCCACGATAGCGCGCCGGAAGCACTACGTCGAGTCGGCCGTGGCCGGCGCGAAATCCGCCTCGAAATTGCGGCCCATCGCGGTGGCGATGCGCGCGAAGTCGGCCTCCGGCACGCGCAGGAAACCGAAGCGAAACGCGGCGCCCCAGTGTTGCTTGCTGCGAATGAACGAGAGCTCATCGATCAGCGGCTTGACCGGGGCTTCATGTGCCGGCAGATACTCGACCGCGCGGCGAAATGGCCGGAAGCCGTCGCCCCCGTCGGCCTGGAAGATCGCGCTGCCGCGGACGCGGCCGATCGCCGTGAACGCCTGGAGCGGCGAGCCGTCCGGATAAGCGGTGCGCGGCGAGTAGAACGCGAATCCGTCGCCTTCGCGCATCCGCTCGAGCGGGCCCGCCTTGCCGTGATTCAACTGCGTGAAGCCACCAGCGACGCCGACGGCCACGTGGTCCTTCGAGACGACTCCGATCCAGTAGCTGCGTTCGCTCATGATGGCCTTCCATGCAAGGTGTCTGGTCGTGCAATGCCAGAAGCGGCGTGCATACGATAGCTGCCGGCGGCAGGCCCGGCGATAGGACTTTTGGATGAGGTTTCGTACACTTGCAGTTTTTCGGAGGCAAGACCATGGCCATGCACAAGATCGCCGTGATGGCGGGCGACGGGATCGGCAAGGAAGTGATGCCGGAAGGGCTGCGCGTGCTGGAGGCCGCGGCGCGCAAGTTCCGCATCGAGTTGGCGTTCACGAGCTTCGACTGGAGCTGCGACCATTACGCCAGGCACGGCAAGATGATGCCCGACGACTGGTTCACCCAGCTGAGCCCTTTCGAGGCGATCTACTACGGCGCCGTCGGCTGGCCCGCGACCGTTCCCGACCATGTGTCGCTGTGGGGATCGCTGATCCAGTTCCGGCGGCAGTTCGATCAATACATCAACCTGCGGCCGTGCAAGCTGATGCCGGGCATTCCGTCGCCGCTTGCCAATCGCAAGCCGGGCGACATCGATTTCGTCGTGGTGCGCGAAAACACCGAGGGCGAGTATTCGTCGGTCGGCGGCCGCATGTTCGAGGGCACCGAGCGCGAGATCGTGTTCCAGGAATCGGTGTTCTCGCGCAAAGGGGTCGACCGCGTGATGCGCTTCGCATTCGACCTCGCCCGCACGCGGCCGGAAAAGCATGTCACGTCGGCGACCAAATCCAATGGCATCGCGATCACCATGCCGTACTGGGACGAGCGCTTTCGCGAAATGACCGCCGCGTATCCGGACGTCCGCACCGACCAGTTCCACATCGACATCCTGTGCGCGCATTTCGTCCAGCGTCCCGAACGCTTCGACGTCGTCGTCGGCTCGAACCTCTTCGGCGACATCCTGTCGGATCTCGGCCCCGCGGTGTGCGGCACGATCGGCATTGCCCCGTCGGCGAACCTCAATCCGGAGCGCAAGTATCCGTCGCTGTTCGAGCCGGTCCATGGCTCCGCGCCCGACATCGCGGGCAAGGGCATTGCGAATCCGATCGGCCAGATCTGGTCGGGTGCGCTGATGCTCGACTTCCTCGGACACAAGAACGCGGCCGATGCGATCGTGGCGGCAATCGAGCGCGTGCTCGCCGACGCCAGCGCGCCGCGCACGCCGGACCTGGGGGGCAAGGCCAATACCACCGAGCTCGGACGCGCGATTGCCGCGGCCCTGTGACGCATCGTTTTTCTGATCCCCGATCCCTGACTTCTGACACCTGGGTTACGATAGCGCAAACGACCGACCATAAACTTCGGCGCGGCCAGGGAACGGCGGCACCGGTTGCAGCCTCGGGGACTCTTCCATGTTGATCGGCATTCCACGCGAAACCCGGCCGGGCGAGACGCGCGTCGCCGCCACGCCGGAAACGGTGAAGAAACTGGCGGCGAGCGGCACGCATGCGATCGTCGTCGAAGTGGGCGCCGGACAGGGCTCCAGCATTCCCGATGCAGACTATGTCGCCGCGGGTGCGACGATCGGATCGGCCGCCGGCGCGCTCGGGGCGGATCTGGTGCTCAAGGTGCGCGCGCCCACCGCCGACGAACTGCCGCGGCTGAAGTCCGGCGCGGCGCTGGTCGGCCTCCTGAACCCCTACGATGCGGCGGAAGTGGCCGCGATCGCGGCCACCGGCGTCACCGCGTTTGCGCTCGAATCGTTGCCGCGCATTTCCCGCGCGCAGTCGATGGACGTGTTGTCGTCGCAAGCCAATATCGCAGGGTACAAGGCGGTGATTCTTGCCGCCAACCTGTACGCGCGGTTCATGCCGATGCTGATGACGGCAGCCGGGACGGTGAAGGCGGCGCGCGTACTGATCATGGGCGTCGGCGTGGCGGGCTTGCAGGCGATCGCGACGGCCAAGCGATTGGGCGCGGTGATCGAGGCGACCGACGTGCGGCCGTCGGTGAAGGACCAGGTCGAGTCACTCGGCGCCAAGTGGGTCGACGTTCCGTATGCGAACGACGAAGAGCGCAAGATCGCCGAGGGCGTAGGCGGTTATGCGCGGCCGATGCCGGCTGAGTGGATGGCGCGGCAGGCGGGGATCATCAACGAGCGTTGCAAGCAGATGGACATCGTGATCACCACGGCGTTGATTCCGGGACGGCCGGCGCCGCGCCTCGTGAGCGCCGACACGATCGCGGCCATGAAACCAGGCTCGGTGCTCGTCGATCTCGCCGTGGAGCAGGGCGGCAACATCGAAGGTTCGGAGCCGGGCAAGATCGTCGACAGGAACGGCGTGAAGATCATCGGCACGACCAATCTGCCGGCCCGGGTCGCCACCGACGCGTCCGCGCTCTATGCGCGCAACGTTCTCAATTTCCTCGCGCTGTCATTGGACCTGAAGTCCGGCGAGTGGAAGGTCGCGCGCGACGACGAGATCGTGCAGGCGACGCTGATCTGCGACGCGGGTCAGGTCGTCACAAAAAAATAAGGAGCCCAAGCGATGACCGCCCCCGATCCCATCGTCGTCAACCTGATCGTTTTCGTGCTCGCCATCTTCGTCGGCTACCACGTCGTGTGGACGGTGACGCCCGCGCTGCACACGCCGCTGATGTCGGTCACCAACGCGATCTCGGCGATCATCCTGGTCGGCGCAATGCTGGCCGCCGGCCCGGCGGTGTTCGATTGGGGCGGCTGGGTCGGTGTGCTTGCCGTCGCGATGGCCGCGGTCAACGCCTTCGGCGGCTTCCTGGTGACCCAGCGGATGCTCGAGATGTTCAAAAAGAAGGAGCCGAAGACTGTGGCTCCCGAAAAGAAGCAGGCCGGGTCATGAGCGCCAATCAAGTTGCCCTGTGGTATCTCGTCGCGTCGATCTGCTTCATCTTTGCGCTGAAGGGTCTGTCGCACCCCACCACGGCACGGCGGGGAAACGCGCTCGGCATCATCGGCATGGCGATCGCCGTCGTCGTCACGCTGGCCGTCGTCTATTCGGCTTCGAAGAACGTGGCGATGATCCTCATCGGCATCGCCGTGGGCGGCGCAATCGGCGCCGTGATCGCACGGCGCGTGCAGATGACGCAGATGCCTGAGCTGGTCGCGGCCTTTCACTCCCTGGTGGGTATGGCGGCCGTGCTGATCGCGATCGCCGCCGTGCACAATCCGACGGCACTGGGGCTGGCCAATCCGATTCCCGCGGGGAACAAGCTGGAGCTCTTCATCGGCACGTTCATCGGCGCGATCACGTTCTCCGGGTCGGTGATCGCGTTCGGCAAGCTATCGGGGAGAATCCGCAGCGCGCCGGTGATCTTCCCGGGCCAGCAACTGCTGAATCTCGCGATCGGCGTCGCGATGGTGGGCTTCGGCATCTGGTTCTTCATGGCCGATCCCCGCGAGCACTATTGGCTGCCGTACGTCGTGATGACGGGCCTCGCGTTCCTGCTTGGATTTCTCCTCATCATCCCGATCGGCGGCGCCGACATGCCGGTCGTGATCTCGATGCTCAACAGCTATTCGGGCTGGGCGGCGGCGGGCATCGGCTTTTCGCTGAACAATCCGATGCTGATCATCTCGGGGTCGCTCGTCGGCTCGTCCGGCGCGATCCTGTCGTACATCATGTGCAAGGCGATGAACCGGTCGTTCATCAGCGTCATCCTGGGCGGCTTCGGCGCCGAGGGCGGAACGGCCGTGGCCGGCACCGAGCAGAAGCAGGTGAAGTCGGGTTCGGCGGACGACGTCGCGTTCATGTTGAGCAACGCCGACTCGGTGATCATCGTTCCCGGCTATGGGCTCGCCGTCGCGCGCGCCCAGCACGCAGTGAAGGAAATGGCCAATGCGCTCCGCGAAAAAGGCGTCAACGTCCGCTACGCGATTCATCCGGTGGCGGGACGGATGCCCGGCCACATGAACGTGCTGCTCGCCGAAGCGGAGGTTCCCTACGACCAGGTGTTCGAGATGGAAGACATCAACAGCGACTTCGGTTCGACCGACGTCGTGCTGGTGCTGGGCGCCAACGATGTCGTCAACCCGTTGGCCGAGGTCAAGGGCAGCGCGATCTACGGGATGCCGATTCTCGAGGCGCACCATGCGCGCACGGTGATCGTCAACAAGCGGTCGATGGCGGCGGGGTACGCAGGTCTCGACAATCCGCTGTTCTACATGGACAAGACGATGATGGTGTTCGGCGACGCGAAGAAAGTCGTCGAGGACATCGTCAAGGCGCTAGCCTAGAGCCCTTGAACTGCCCCTCACCCGCCCTGTCGGGCACCCTCTCCCCGCGAGCGGTGAGAAGGCTGGGGTGAGGGGAATTCCATGCCCGTCCCGCTCTCCCATCTGACCATCGTCGAACTCTCGCGTGTACTCGCGGGTCTGTGGTCGCGCATTTGCCCGCCGATTTCTGCGCATTGTCCGCGCGGGACGTAGTGGAGATTCGCCCGCGATGACCGCCCTCGACCGCAAGCCTGCGTTCTGGATCGCCTACCTGTTGCTTTCGCTGGCGGCGCTCGCCGTCGCGTGGCAACT
>Ga0207703_10000468_pt1 | contig 42232 bp, 29 predicted proteins | sample KBSSwiS12_FD_184304 | JGI IMG/M metagenome (GOLD analysis project Ga0207703, IMG submission 184304) | Switchgrass rhizosphere microbial communities from Kellogg Biological Station, Michigan, USA - KBS Switchgrass S1-2 (SPAdes) (version 2) | ecosystem: Host-associated > Plants > Roots >... | reverse complement strand
GAAGGCGAAGACGCGAAACGGGCGTACCGTGAGCCGATGAAGCCCCAGATGATACGAAATAGAATCAATCCAACGGCCGTATATCCGAGGATCACGTGTACATTTCGCAGCGACTCGGATTCCGCGATGGAATAGGCGACTACGAATGACCCGGCCAGCAGCCAGTGAAAGAGCCGCACCGGCAGGTCCCAGACTCTGATCTTCTGTTCCATTGTCATAAACCCGCATGGTTGACGGTCGGATTCTCTCAGGACGAGAGTTTCGAAACAGTCCGTACAAGTACGGACTGGTACTGATATCACCCAACTGCGACAGGCCACGTGCTTCGGTGTCTTTCATGACTTGCCGCGGAGATCTTTCATTGCGAACGAAACAGCCAGGATTCCGCCGACAACCGCTAAATAACAAGCCACGCCGTAGAGGTAGATGAGATCGCGGTATACCAGATACAGGAGACCGGCGACGGCCACTATTCCTAAAAGGATCGGGCTGCCTATCCGGCTACCCTTGATGAAACCGATGATCGGGTGCATCGCTGACCTCCATCGGCGCTTGGTAACGCGTCAGCATGACTATGCCAAGTACGAAGGGCCCGGCAAAGTCCGTGAAATCCCTTATTGCCAGCATCTGCGCGTCCCGCCTCACAATGAGCATCGCAATCAGGTATGACCTGTTTTTCGCAGCAGCGCGCCATCGAAGGGCAGCGCTGACCTGGGGAGGCGCAATTCATGAAACTCGAACACATTCTCGTTGCAACGGACTTCTCAGAGGCCGGCAGGTATGCGGTTGCCGAAGCCACCGCGTGGGCGCGGCGCTATAAAGCCGCGCTCCATGTTGTACATGTCGTTCCACCAAAGCGATGGTTCGCCGGAATATTCGGATCCGCGGATGCGTTGCACGAGGCGGCCTGCAACCATGCAGCCATGTCCCTAAAGGAGATCTCCGAAGGGATCGACACGGGAGATATACCGCAAATAACAACCGGCGTATTGGAGGGACCGGCCGCCCGCACCATTCGACATGCCGCCCAGGTATTCAGTTCAGATCTGCTCGTCATCGGAGCACGCGGCGAACATCGAGAGCCGGTGCATTCGATGGGCCTGGGCGGAACTGCGGCCAAACTCTCCAGCGCGCCGGACGTTCCCACGCTGCTGGTGCGGCGAGAACCCGACAGTTCAAAACCACTCGTTCTGGCACCGGTGGACCTGACACCCATCTCGAAGTCGGTACTTCAATGGGCGTACCGGTGCTGTCACGATGGAGAGCTGCGCATTCTGCATGTATACGAAGTTCCTTTTTCGAGTCGACTGCGCACATACGGTGTCGCCGAGTCAGCCATCGACGTTTACACCGCCGACGAGCAAGCCAGGCGCGCGCAACAACTGGCTGACCTGGTAGCGCAGTCGAGTCCGCCGTCGAATGTTCAAATCCAACAGATCATCGAGCGTGTCGACTCATCGGAAGACTTGCTGGAGCACATATGGCGTTTTACCGGAGCGACTCTCGTGCTGGGTAAGCATCGCTCCGATTCCGATAGAACGGCACCCAATTTCAATAGCGTTTGCAGCTACGCGGCGCGTTTCTGCCCGGGGAACGTATTGATTGTTCCGTCCGATGTCGATACCTAGCACAGCGGCAGGTGCTACCGCCCTGCCCGGGACCAGAACAATTTCAGAATCTCGAGCCACAGCAAACATCCGGCGCCCGCTATCAGGCTGATCGCCAGATCATTGGCATGCAGAGGCGCGAAGGAGAAAAGCCTCTGCAACGCCGGAATAGTCAGGATTGCGGCGAGGAATCCACCCGCGCCTGCGATCACGCCCCAGACTGCAGGGTTAGGTACGCGCAGAGACCTCAGAAGCGACTGCGACCAGGAGCGGTTGACGAGGATGATCATGATGAAGGCAACTACGAGACACGCAAATGACAATGCGCGTGCCGCATTGGTTCCGTGCCCCGGCAATGCGAGATGTACGATGAGAAGACACACGGCGAGCACGCTCAGCCCCTGGAAAACAGCGATACCGACGCTACGGCGCGAGAATAATCGCTCACTGCGATTTCGCGGTGGGCGCTGCATGATGTTCGTCTCGGCCGGCTCGGCCTCGAAGATCAGGGAACACGACGGATCGATGATCAATTCGAGCAAAGCAATATGGATGGGCAGAAGCAGAAGCGGCCAGGTTGGTATGAGCACTGGCGCAATGGACAGTCCGGCGATGGGGACGTGGACGGCCACAATAAAAATGATCGCCTTTCGGATGTTGTCATAAATTCTTCGACCGAGCTTCACCGCCAGTACGATCGATGAGAATTCGTCATCCAGCAAAACCAGGGATGCCGCTTCTCGCGCCACGTCCGTGCCGCGGCCACCCATTGCGATCCCAATGTGGGCGGCCTTCAACGCAGGAGCATCGTTGACGCCGTCGCCAGTCATCGCCACCACTTCTCCACTCGCCTTCAATGCGGTGACAATTCGAAGCTTCTGCTCTGGGACCACGCGAGCGAAGATCTGCACTTTGCGCACAGTCTCCGCCAGTTCGTCATCCGACATGCGATCCAGTTGTTGGCCGGTGACTACGGTGTCCGTATCTGACAATCCTGCTTGAACGGCAATGTTGCGCGCCGTATCGGGATAGTCGCCTGTAATCATGATGACTCGTATGCCAGCACTTCGGCACTCACTGACGGCCGACGGAACGTTCTTCCGAAGTGGATCTTCAAACCCCACGAGCCCCACACATTCAAGATTGAGAGCGCGCTGTTCGTTCGGAAGATCGGGTCCTACGATACTTCCTCGCGCTACTCCCAGCACACGTAAACCGCGGGATGCCATGGCTTTGGATTGTTGGGAGATGCGATCTCGCTGCTCAGCGCAGAGATGGCAGAGGTCCGCGATTGCTTCTGGAGCACCTTTCGATACGACCAGGAGCTCATTCTGATCAGGGTACCGCCAAACGTGACTCACGACCAAAAGCTGAGGTGTGAGTGGATATTCCCGGATCAGCTCGCCGGCGAAGGCTGGTTTTCCCTGAGGAAGGCGCAGTTGATCGTGTGCCGCGTGCAGGGCGCGGTCCATGGGATCAAACGCCTCCGGCTTGCTTGCCAGCATTGCTGACTCGAGCAATCGCTCGAGTGTTGGCTCGAGCTGACTGTCGGAGAGTCGGAAGTCGGCGACCTCGTCGTCGCTCGCCAGAGCTTTTAACGACATCTGATTCTGTGTCAGGGTACCTGTCTTATCAACGCAGAGGACGGTAGCGGAACCTAACGTCTCGATCACAGGCATTCGGCGCGTCAACACACGGCTTCTCGAGATCCGCCAGGCTCCCAGTGCGAGAAAAATGGTCAGCACGACCGGAAATTCCTCGGGCAACAGAGACATGGCCATCGCGATGCCGGCCAGGAGACCTTCCCGCCAGACGGGCCAGGTGCCACCGCGCGAGAAGCCGTAGAGGATGACCACGAGTGCGCACGCGATCAGCGCAATGATGGCAACGACGCGGACGACGCGGGTCGTCTCCTTCTGAAGTGAGGTCTCTTCAGGCTCTATGGTTTGTAGCGCCTTACCTATGCGTCCGAGTTCTGTGCGCGCCCCGGTTGCCAGAACCTCCGCAAACCCTTGGCCAGAGGTCATCAGCGTCCCCGCGAATAGCGAGGGCAAATCGTCTCCCCCAGGGCGCTGTAGGCTTTGCGCTGCCACCGAAGCGACCTTGCGAACCGGCACGGACTCTCCGGTCAACAGCGACTCATCCACGGACGCATTGAGAGCTCTTCTGAGCACCGCGTCAGCGGGTATGCGATCACCCTCAGCAACCAACAGCAGATCGCCCCGCACCACTTCCCGGCCTGCAATTCGGCGTCGTTGTCCTGATCGGATCACCAGCGCGCGAGGACTCGATAAGTCGCGCAGGGCCTCGAGAGACCTTTCGGTGCGCCTCTCCTGAACGATGGTAATGATCATGACCAGCAGTACCGATGCGAGGAGCATTCCCGCATCCCCGAGCTTTCCCATCATGAAATAGAGGCCGCTGGCTGCGGTCAGGAGCAGGAACATGGGCTCGCGGACCACCTCCCACGCAATCATCATAAAACCCCGGGATTGGCTCGAGGCAAGCTCGTTGGGCCCCTCCTCCACGAACCGCCGACCCGCTTCTGCGTCAGACAAACCGCCCGACTCGTCCGCGTGAGCTCGGACACCCTCCTCGCTGGGGTCCGGCGTTGCTGACGACGTGAAGATGCTCATGATGAGTCACCAGATTACAGCAGGCGCGGGTGCGGTTAGGTGAGTAGAAATACTGATTCGCCGTGCCCCACCTGCGCATTGTCTCGTAGCGCGCCCAAGCAGGGACTCTCGACACGTGGGACAATGCCTGCACAGTGGATCGTTTGAGGACCGAGATGACCGCGCTGCCACCTTGCCCAAAATGCAATTCTGAGCTCACCTACCAGGACGCACAGATGTATGTCTGCCCGGAATGCGCACACGAATGGGTGTCCACTGCGGCGTCGGCAGACACCCCTATCGCCAGTGCCGAGCCTGAGCGCAGCGTGCGCGATGCAAACGGCAACGTGCTCAATGATGGTGATACTGTCATCGTGATCAAAGACCTGCCCGTGAAGGGAGCTTCATCGGCTCTCAAGGCCGGCACCAAGGTGAAGGGCATTCGACTGGTTGAGGGTGACCACAACATCGACTGCCGGATCGAGGGCTTCGGCGGAATGAAGCTCAAGTCGGAGTTCGTCAGGAAGGCCTAGTGGCTGCGCGCGCCCGCGGGGCGTCACTGTCGTGTCTGGCGGGACGGTTTCTCGTCACAACAGATGCCCCATTCGCAAGCGTTGTAGGAATCGGGGAAACTCCAACTCGAGGTCGCGCTGAAGTTCCTCGGCTGCCCTTTCAGCAACCTGCGAAGTCCACGCACGTTCGGCCCGGGCGAAGGCGAAGATCAACACGTTGCCATCGTCTTCCACAGGCACGAGAAGCACCGGACCCGGGCAGGTCTCACGAAGCTTCTCGAGATGCGCAATATATCGACCTCGCTCACCCGCCAGATTCATCACGAGTACGCCGTCAGAGCTCAGGCAGCGGAAGGCTCGAGCATAAAAATCCCGGGATGCCAGCGACGGTGCGACCCCTGCGTGATCAAATGCGTCGATCAAAAGAACGTCGGCCGTCCATTCACGATTCCGAACGAAGTCACCTCCATCCCCAACAATCACCTGAAGACGCTCATCGTCCGGGGGGATATAAAACGACTCTCGCAATGCGACGATGTCGGGGTTGATTTCCACGACCGTCAGATGCGTGCTCGGCAGATGGCGGTGGCAGAACTTCACGAGTGAGCCGCCGCCCAGGCCGATCATGAGAATGTGGCGGGGTGCGCGATTGAACAGCAGGAACGCCATCATCTTCCTGGCATAGGCGGTGACGAGGACATCCGGCTCGTCCAGCCGCATCGAGCTCTGGACTGCAGCCAGGTCGAAATACAGATGCCGCATCCCCGCCGTGTCGAGAATAAAGGGGATGTTGGACTCGCCGCGATACCACTCGACCAACCAGTCATTAGTCTCATGGCGCGGCGGCGCGAGATGCACAGTGCCAGGCGTAGCCACGAACGGACTCGCAACCGAAATCAGCGGTCGCTGTGGCTCGTGCGACTCTTCATTTATCTGCGAGTGCGGGGCAACCGGCTCCAGGCGATTTCGGTGACTCAAGATGAGGATCTCGCACGCAAGGAAAATGCGGCCAGTCGGGACGTGAGATCCTGCACGGAAAAGGGCGCAGAGAGCACGGCATCGATGCCCTGTGGATGCATGAGGGTGGGTGCTGCGGCGGATGGGGGATCGTTCAGAACAATGATCCAGACACGCGGTACCGCTCGGCGAAGCTCATCGAGCCGCTCGAGCTGCACCGCCTCTTCCAGGTCTGCGACCACGACGCACGAGTGGTAATAGTTGGCTCCGAGAGCGGCGCGGGCCGCACTCCAACTCACCGCGAAATCTGTCCTGAATCCCGCACGGTTGAGCAGCTCCATGAGCCAGCCGCTCTGCTCTGTATTCGCATCGAGCAGCAGCGTGCGTGAGTCGCTTGCGGCGAGCGGCGCGGAGGTCATGGCGCGAGCAGATCAGATAGTCGCACGGGACTTGTACTGCTCGTAACGGATGTGATGCAACGTGTCGCGCAGATCCACCGCGTGGTCCGGCTCCAAGGCACCGAGGCGCGCACGCACCTGTTCGTATGGCAGACAAAGCCCGTTGCCTTTGCTCGCGAAAACCACTCTGTTCGCGCCATCCTTAGATTCCACGACCAGGGCGCTGCCGAAGCTGCGGCGGATCCGCTCCACGGAGCGCTCGAGAAACGGATCCTCGACCACCAGGTTCACGACAAACAGGCCATGCGGTGACAGGCTCCGAAAGCAATCGTCGTAGAAGTGCGTGGTGCACAGTTGCGCCGATTGACCGTTTGAGTCAAACCCGTCGACGAGCAGAACATCCGTGGTACTGACGACACCGCGCACGAAGGCAGCGCCATCCTGACACACGATCCGCAGACGCTCGCCGTCCCGCGGAATTCGAAATAGATCGCGTAACGCGATCACGTGCGGGTTGACTTCCGCGACGACGATGGATGCGGTAGGTAGCCTGGAGTGGCAATACTTCGCAATGGATCCACCGCCCAGACCGATCATGGCAATCTTCTCGGGCCGCGGCTCGAAAAGCAGAAAGCCCATCATCGTGCGCGTATAGGGCATCACCAACTCATCAGGCGCATCGCAACGCATCTCACTTTGAGTCGCGACGGCATCGAAATGCAGAGACAGAGTGCCCTCCTGCCAACAGACGAAGGGCGTGTGTGACGGAGGATCCGTGCACAGGCTTTCAGTCACAGACGCAACCATGCAGATCCTCGGGGTCAGTCCGCCTCCCGCCCAGTTGCACGACTTTGGTGCGCTTCATTTACATCAGAATTGCATGGCAGTTTAACCAAAGAATAATTTCAACGGTATTGGCCCGCGCAAGGAAGGTGACGTACGCATCATTCTATTAGATTGCGCAACACAAATCGATGACTATTATTATAATTTAACGCATATCCGAGTAGCACCTTCTGCGATGGAAACCCCACGACTGCTGACCATGGAGAGTCCATTCCCGGAACAACACCACACGTTGCGCCTCCTGGAACCTCCCGACAGTTGCCACGAGTTCCTGTGGGAGCGACTGTTTTCCAGGACCTATGACAAACCCTTCATCATCGACAGCGGACAGCAACGGCGTCTGCAGTTCGACCTCTACACGGTGCAAAGCGCCATGCTTCGGGAGCATCCGGACCGGTTGATCCTGGCATACACACGCAAAATGATGGCGTTCCTGCTCTTCAATCGCACGCCCGCCCGCATCCTGTTACTCGGCTTGGGCGGCGGCTCCCTGGCGAAATTCTGCTACCGACGCCTGCCCCACTCCGCAATCAAGGCGGTCGAAGTCAACGCCGATGTCATCGCGCTGCGCGATGCATTTAGCATTCCACCGGACGATGCCCGCTTTCGCGTGTTTCGCGCGGACGCCGCCGACTACGTAGCGCATCTCGGTTGCTCCGAAGATGTCATTTTGGCGGACGCCTGTGACCACGAGGGCATCGCCCCGAAGCTCGACTCGATCCAGTTCTACCAGGACGTTCGCCGATGCCTTGCTGGCGGCGGTGTGTTCGTCGCGAATATGTGCGGAGACGACAATCACTGGGCAGCGCACGTTGACAAGATACGCACGGTGTTTGGAGATGAATTGATGACGTTGCAGGTGAGGCCGAACGGCAATGTCATCGTGTTTGCCTTCAAAGAGCGGCACCCCGAGTTCAACTGGCAACAACTGGAGTCCGCTGCGGTCGATCTCGAGCGCAAATTTGGGCTGGATTTCCGGAGGTATATCCGGCGGATCGCGATCAGCTGGAAGTTGCGCCGGTGGCAGCACCTATTTGCCTGAGGCTGATCTCGCGTTGACCGCGGCTCCAGCCCGGCCCCGGGGTCACCGTGTCAACTCACAAACCGGCTGAGTTCCGGGGCACCAGCCTGACGAGCACGATGTCATTGCTGCTCATGGGCAGGGTGATCTCGATGGTGCCGTCAGGTCGCGACTGCACGAGCCGGTTGGTTTCAGGCTGATCCCGCGTCAGCTCAACCAGCATTGCGCGCTGCGGGGTACTGAGGTCCTTGGGTGCTCCCATCTCCAGATACGCCGAGTAGGCGTCGTTCGCGTGGTATCCCGTTCGATATATTTCGAGCTGATAGGCAGTTCCGGGCCTCGAGTGGGTGACCCGCAATTGTACGGTGGCTGCCGCAGCCGACGGGACCACCCTGGTGTAGAAGGGCCGGTTGCTCAGGGTCTGTACCGGTTGCTGAAAATCCCAGATCACTGCACTCAACGCCCCACGCTCGCCGGCCACGAGCGCCTGTGGATCGGTTGTGTCGATGCGTTCTCCCCGCAGTGCGTGCAGATACTTGTAGGCAAAGAATGCCGGCTTGCGAATCCCCTCCCGGTTCAGCAGCCCGAAACCGCCCTGGAATGACGCGGTGGGTGGCCCGGGCTCCTCAAACAGGTCCGTGTAGGTCCAATAGCTCATGCCCTGTACCAGCCCCGCACAGGCCTTGAGCTTCGACAGGATGTAGGCTGCGCTGATGTAGGAATCATGTACGGCATCCCGCGGCGTGTAGCTCGTGCTCCATTCGGTGAAGTACAGCGGCAGCCCGGGAAACGCAGACTTCGAGATCTCCCGCCGGACGCGACGCACGTCACCGACAATCGCATCCGGCGCCGCGGACAACTTGGTATCGCTCTTGCCATTCTCGTCCAGAAACCCACCGTCCACGCCGTAGGTATGGGTTGTGACAAAGTCGACAGCGGCGCCACTTTTTTTGACATGCGCCAGAAATTCCGGGATCCACGCCGCACCTGCCGTCGCCGGGCCACCCACCCGCAGCTTCGGGTCGACCGATTTGATTGACCTCGATGTCAGGTCATACAGTGCGAAATACGCCTGTTGATCCGCCCCTTCCCAGAACCCCGCCAGGTTAGGCTCGTTCCAGACCTCAAAGTACCAGCTGCGCACCTCGTCGCGGCCGTAACGCTCTTCGATGTGGCGGATGAAGGCAGTGACCAGATCGTGCCAGCCCGCTGGGTTGGGATGCGACGTGTTGCCGTTCCAGTAGAAAATGCTGTTGCGTGACGTGGCCAACACCTGTGGCGTGAAGCCGAGCTCGACGAACGGCCTGATATGTTTGGCCAGCAAATCGTCGTAGAGACCATCGAGCTTCGACCAGTCATAACTCACTACACCGCTCTGGCTGCGCACCGTGCCCAACACATCGTGAAAGATTGCGTGGAATCGGATGTAGCGGAAGCCGAGCTCGTTCGTGACGAGCTGCAGTTGCATCTGGCTGTCTGCGCGCATCAGCGTGCCCGGGTAGTCCGAGCCGATGGACAGGTCGAAGAACCTGTCGACGGGCCCGGCGGCGGCGCTGAGGTCTACGTCGATGTGACGGGCAACAGGCGGCTGCCGCTCAGCGGCAAAGGCTCCGGGCAGGAAAGCCGCCATGATCCCGGCGGCAATGGCGGCGAGGCATACACGCATGCACCAAAGTTAGCGTTAGAAGGTTGCGGAGAACAGTGAATAAATCGCCCCGAACCATGTCCTTTACGGCATGTGGAGCGCCCCTAGGGCAAACGGCCCAACATGATCTCGCTTTGCTCGTTCTCGACCTGTCCGTAGAGCAGCCATCGCCCGTCCGGTGAGACCGCCAGCCCGGGCCCAGCGGGAGCTGACGTCTGCTTCAAGGTCATGAGTGTGCGCTGCGTTTGTGTCCTGAAATCATAGAAGTTCACGTTGACCGGTTTGGCGAGTGACTCCGTCCAGTAGATTCCAGCCGCGGTTGCAACCCACGCGTCCCCATAGCTGAGTTGCGGCATGTTCTTCAAAGGAGCTTCCGGCCCGCCATCAACCGGCTTGCTCCAAAGGACGACACCGTCGGCTTGCATTGCGTTGAAGATCACCCGGTCTCCCACTACGAGTGCATAGTTTGAAGGATGCTCGGTGAATCGCTCGGCCGGTCCACCAGTGGCTGCAAACCGGTACTGCATCGGCGTGGTGTCGTTCGCAAACAGCCACCGGCAGTCCTGCGACCAGACCGGCAACGACAGGTTGTCCTGCGTGGTGATGACCTTGCGGGGAACTCTTTCCCCGATGTCTTCGACGTATACAGCGGAAATTCCGGAGACCCGGGAATCGAATGCAATCCGGCGGCCATCCGAACACCAGCTCGGCGCACTCGTGTAGGGTCCGTTGAATGACGTCATCCGCTCCGGGTTGCCGCCGTCCGCATCCGTGAGCCAGATTTCCGTGCTGCCGGAGCGATTGGACTGAAATGCAATCCGCTTCCCGTCGGGTGAATACCGCGCAATCATTTGCGTCCGAGTGGAGTAGATCAGTCGGCTCGCCGTCTCTTCCGGCCGCGGCGCGGTGAGATCCGCGCGCCAGATATCCAGCGTTCCGCGCCTCCGCACGTAAGCAAGCCGTTCCCCCTTCGGGGCTATCACTGGTTCCGAGGCCTCCTCGCCGAACGGCAGCTGGGTCAACTCGCCGCCTGAGCTCAACTGCCACAACTCGCCCCCATCGCCGGGGTCCTTCGAAAAGACCAGCCGCTTCCCGTCGGCGGCCCAAGCCAGTCCCTGGGGATACCCCATCACGGTAGCGAGCGAGCGCAGGGGCCCATCGGGCAGCTGCACCACATCAATCGCATATACCGCGATGCTCGACATGCAGACGAAGGCGATCTGCCGCCCGTCGGGCGAAAACGCAGGCTCCCCGGCCTCCACGCACTGCGGCGCCGGCGCCAGCGGCCGGGTGTCCAGCGAATCCAACGCGACGAGATAAACTTGCGCCGAGCCGCGAGGGCCATAAGCCGAGTAGGCGAGCTGGCGGCCATCGGGCGACCAACTGATCTGTTGAAACAAGCTCACCGCGACTTCGCTGCCCACGACGCGCCGTTCGGATCCGCCGAGTGCGGGAATGATAAAGATCCCGGCGCTGTTCTCCATTCGTCTCACAAAGGCAATGCGACTGCCATCGGGCGACCACGCAGGATTGATCCGCAGCGCCGGTTGATGAGTCAGCCGCAGCAGGCGCTCCGACTCCAGGGATTTGACATACAGATCGAACTGATTGCCCGCATCCGCGCCCCCATTCCACCCGAAAGCGATCTGGCTGCCATCGGGAGAGAACGTCGGCGCGATCTCCTGTCCGGGCAAACTCGTGAATGGAACGACCTGCCAGCCAGTTGCCGGCCGCGTTGCTGTTTGCCGAGTAGCCAGGAACAGCAGCGTTGCGACGAACACCGCAAGAACGAGTCCCACACCCCCAACCAACACGATGTTGTGGCGGCGCCGTGTGGGAATGCCGCCCTCACCGGCCGTACGTGGCCCGGGTCGATCTTCGACGTCCGGCGGCTTGGTCTCAATTGCGACATCCGATGCTGGGGCAGGTGGATCGGGCAAGAGCTGGGGCTCGATTGACGCAATGAACCGGTAACCCCGTTTCGGGAGAGTCTCGATGAACCGCGGCGCGTCAGCCGAATCTCCAAGAGCTTCCCGAAGACGGTTGACCGCGGTATTCAACCCCTGGTCGTACTCGACCAGGGTGCCGCTCGGCCACAACCGAGCGCGCAGCTCCTGGCGAGTGACGAGCTGTCCCGGCTTTTCCAGAAGCATTGCCAGGACCCGAAAGGACTGCTGCGCGAGCCGCAGCTTCCGCCCCGCCCTCAGCAATTCCTCGGCGCGCAGATCCGCTTCAAAGCCCTCGAACCGGATACGGTCCGGCTCGGAACCTGGCTGCTGGCCTGGCAGATTCATGCCTCCCTCGAGGCACGCAGCGGCGTTGATTCACCGAAAGAAATCAAGTACATCAACAACATACGTATCTATAAAAATGTGATCAACGCGCTAGGACGAATCGATTGCAATTGCCCCCTCGCCCGCGCCCCATCGCGAAGCACACGGGACTCTCTGAGGGGGGTATCACTTTGCTGGAAAATCTGCTCACTGTAACCAATAAGCGGCGTGTGAGGTCGGTTGTACGTTCGCCGCTCAAGACGCGCCAGCTCGCATTACTCGTTCTCCTCGATGATGAGCGCAGCCTGGCCCGGGCCGCAGCCGCTGCGGGTCTCACCCAACCGGCGGCGTCCAAGCTGCTGCGCCAGCTCGAAGATACGCTCGATGTGAAACTCTTCGAGCGGCATGCCAGGGGCATGGAGCCAACCCGCTATGGCGAAATCCTCATCCGGCACGCCCGCACGGCCCTGTCGGGCCTGGGACTCGCCCGGGAGGAGATAACCGCACTCAAATCGGGCCTCGCGGGTAAAGTTGCCATCGGCGCCGAGTTGAGTCCCGGCATACACCTCCTTCCCATGGCCATCGCGCGAGTGAAGCAGCGCTCCCCGGCCGTGTTCCTGTCCATCGATATCGAACCGAGCAGGCCGCTGATACAGCGACTGCTGAAAGGAGAGTTTGACATGGTTGTCGGACGGGTGCCGGAAGTGGGCCACGCCGATGAGCTCGACTATGAGCCGCTCGACGCGGATGAACCGCACGCCATCATCGCAGGGGCGCACCATCCGCTCGCCGGCCACGAGGAAACGGATCTCGAGGACCTCGTCGATCAACCTTGGATATTGCCTCCCGAGGGCAGTGTGGTTCGCGAAAGGTTGTTTGCCACGTTCAGGCAACGCGGCCGTTGCCTGCCGACCAACATCGTGGAAACAGACTCAATGCCTGCGATCACGGCCCTTCTGCGGCAGAGCCACTACGTGGCGGCCCTCCCGGAACGAGCCGCAGAGTCCTGCTGCGGGACCGGAATCCTGACGGTGCTGCACAGGAATCTACCCCTCGGCCTGGGCGGGTTCGGGCTCATGACGCGGCGTCAACAGAAGCTTTCGCCCGGTGCCCTGTTGCTGTTCGATACGCTCCGAGAGTTGGCTGAACAGCTCTATCCGCCCGAAGGCCGCCCGAGGGGCGCTGCAAGGACTACTCATGCTTGACGAGAATCGCCGCGACATACTGCGTGGCGCAGTTGCGATCGCTGTCCGCTCCCTGTTGATTGGGGCCGTGCCTGCTGTTGGCATTGCCGCATCGAACCGAGCGGACGGTGATACAGCGCCACTCACGGCCGTGCCGCCGCGCGAACGCCTGCTGCTGGATTTCGGCTGGAAATTCTTTCCGGGGCACGCCTGTGATCCGTTACGCGATCTGGGCTTCGACGGCAACCAAGCTGACTTCTCCAAGACCGGCGGTTTTGAGTTCGCCACCGAAAAGTTCGATGATTCCGCCTGGCGCTCTCTCAACCTGCCGCATGACTGGGCCGTCGAGCTGCCGTTCGTGCGGGACGAAGCACTGCAGAGCCATGGCTACAAACCCCTCGGGCGCAAGTACCCGGAAACCTCCGTCGGTTGGTATCGCCGCGGCTTCGACATTCCAGCCAGTGATTCCGGCCGACGGATCGTCATCGAATTCGACGGGGCCTTTCGCAACACGCTGGTGTATGTCAACGGCTCCCTCGTTGGCCGCAATGACAACGGCTATACGCCGTTCCGGATCGATGTCAGCGACTTTGTGCGATATGGTGCACGCAACGTGCTCATGGTCCGCGTCGATGCCACCTCTGGCGATGGTTGGTTCTACGAGGGCGCTGGAATCTATCGGCACGTGTGGCTGACCAAGACGGCCCCACTACATCTGGGCGCCTGGGAAAGTTATGTTCGGGCGGAGGTGAAACCGGGCGCGGCGATCCTGTCGCTCGCTACCATTGTGGAAAATGAAGGTGCCGCGACTTCACGGGCCACGGTGCGCTGGAAGATCCTCGATGAGCAGGGCCGGACGGTTGTAACTGCCTCGTCCGAGCCTCAATCCGTGGCTCCTGGGGACAGGGCGACCTTCATGGCCAATGCCTCGTTGCCAACCCCGTCGTTGTGGTCACCTGAGAATCCATACCTCTATTCGGCAATCGTGTCGGTCGAGAATACCGGCCGAGCTGTGGATGCCGAACGAGTCGTGTTTGGCGTGCGCACCGTCGCCTTCGATGCCGCCAAGGGTTTCTTCCTGAACGGCCAGCCGCTGAAAATAAAGGGAACCTGCAACCACCAGGATCACGCCGGAGTCGGCGCGGCGCTGCCGGATCGCCTGCAGTGGTACCGATTGTCGCTACTGCGCGAGATGGGCTCCAACGCCGTGCGCACTTCGCACAACATGCCGACACCGGAGTGGGTGGCAGCGTGTGAACAGATGGGCATGATGGTCATGTGCGAGACCCGTCAAATGAGCTCGAGCGCGGAAGGGCTGGCCCAGCTCGAGACCATGATCAAGCGCTATCGCAACTCGCCGGCCGTCATCCTCTGGTCCATGGGTAACGAGGAATGGCACCTGCAGAAGATCGCACAGGGTGAGCACATTGTCGCCAGCATGATCCGTCGCGCCCATCAGCTCGACCCTACCCGGCTGTGTACGGCCGCCGTCAATGGCGTGTACGACGTGGGCGTGTCCCAGGGCCTGGAGGTCGAGGGGTTCAACTACAATCTGAGTGCCATCGACGCATACCACCGCAGTCATCCGCGTCAGCTCACTGTCGGATCAGAGACCGCCAGCACGCTCTCAACCCGCGGGATCTATCAGACGGACAAGCTGCGCAACTGGGTCAGTGCGTACGATGTGAACCAGACCAGTTGGTCCGAGCTCGCCGAGCAGTGGTGGAAGTTTTATGCCACGCGCGATTACCTGCCGGGGGGATTCGCGTGGACGGGATTCGACTACCGTGGCGAGCCCACGCCCTATGGCTGGCCCTCGATCAGCTCGCAGTTCGGTATTCTCGACCTGTGCGGTTTTCCCAAGGATAATTTCTATTACTACCAGGCGTGGTGGGGCCGCGCGCCGGTGTTGCATCTGTTTCCACACTGGAATTGGGAACAACGACTGGGCGAAGCGATATCAGTCTGGGTTCATTCCAACCTGGAGGAAGTTGAGTTGTTCCTCAACGGCCGTAGCCAGGGCCGGCGTAAAGTCGAAGCCCTGACCCATCTCGAGTGGCAGGTGAAGTATGAGCCGGGCGCCATTGAAGCTCGCGGAATGAAGGACGGTAAGGTAGTCATGACCGCCCGGCGTGAGACCACGGGCACGCCACAGACGATCCGGCTGACTGCCGACCGCAACGAGATAGCGGCTGACGGTGAGGACATCGCGGCCCTTCGCGTGGAGGTTCTCGACAGCGCCGGCCGGCCGATTCCCACCGCGGACAATCTCATCAAGTTTCGAGTCAGTGGCCCTGGCATCCTCCTGGGCGTTGGCAACGGGGATCCGAACTGTCAGGAGTCCGACAAGGCACCGATGCGCAGTCTCTTCAATGGTCTGGCCCAAGTGATCGTCCAGGCAACCAAGGTGCCCGGAACGCTCGTAATCGAAGCCTACACGGAGGATTTTCCGGGGCCCAAGCTGCCCGTCACCCGACTTTCGATTACAACGCGGCAGGCGCCTCCTCGTCCGGCCGCCTCGTAACGATGTTGCCCGTGAGTGAACCCGGCACCTCCGGGTTCATACCGACGCTGACGGGCGAGCCCTGCAATGGCGCTCGATAAAATCCGCGTGCCCGGGCAGTGCCTGCGCGGTCTGAGTCGTTACCAGCGCGACGTGGCGCATATATTGACGCAGATTCTCCAACGGCAACGAATCAACGAGCGGGTCATAGCGGGCCGGCGTGATGCCTTGCCCCAGCATCACCGCGACCCAGCTGTGCTCGGTGAACAGATCCTGCGGTTCCGGCAAAACGGTTCCATTGATGCGAAACAACTCGATTTTCTGCTGCAGCGAGTCCGGTATCTGCAGCTCGCGGCAGTGCTGCCAGAAGGGGGTGTCAGACCGAGCGGTCGCCTTGTAGTGCAGGATGATGAAATCACGGGTGTGGCGGTACTGGTCGGTCATGTAGGTGTTATAAGCATCGATCATGACTTTGGGGAAGCCGCGATCCGGAAACAACGCCATCAGTCTCGCGATCCCGCTCTGTATCAGGTGAATGCTGGTCGACTCGAGCGGTTCGATGAATCCGCCGGCCAGTCCGATCGCCACGCAGTTCTTTTCCCAAAAACGGCGGCGATGGCCTGCCGTGAATTTCAGAAAACGCGGATCACCGCTGGCGGGCGCATCCAGCTGGCACAGCAGCCGGGCTTGGGCGACGGTCGCGCTGAGGAAGTCACTGCAGTAGACGTAGCCGTTTCCGGTCCGATGCTGAAGCGGGATTCGCCAGCGCCAGCCGGCGAGGTCGGCCGTAGCGCGCGTGTACGGCAGCAGCGGAGCGGTCCTTTCACAGGGAACCGCAATTGCCCTGTCGCAGGGTAACCAACGCCGCCAATCCTCAAATCCAACCCCCAGCGCCTCGTTGATCAACAGTCCGCGAAAGCCACTGCAGTCGAGGAACAACTCTCCTCGTATGAAGCGGCCGTCCTGCAGGGCAACCCCGGCAATGTAGCCACTGTGAGCAGTCAGTGTTGTGCCGACGACCTTGCCCTCTATGCGGCGCACACCGCGCAATTCCGCATACTTGCGCAAATAGCCGGCATACAGCCCTGCATCAAAATGGAAGGCATAGCGCAAAGAGGCCAGGACGGCACCGGGACCGCCGCTGGGTCGGGAGAACCGGTCGAGTTTTGCGGCAACGGAGCACAGGTTGTACTGCGCGAGCTCGCGCGCCTCGGGGTCCCTCAGTTGCTGCAGCTTGAGCCAGAATTGATGAAACTTGATCGCCTGCAGGTCCATCCCATAGGTTCCAAAGGGATGAATGTAGCGCTCTCCTTTGGCTCCCCAGTCCACGAACTCGATGCCGAGCTTGAAGGTGCCCTGGGTCTGGCGAACGAAGTCGTCCTCATCGAGCTCGAGCAGGTGGTTGAACATGCGAATCGAGGGAATCGTCGCCTCCCCGACCCCGACCGTGCCGATCTCGTCAGATTCGATCAGAGTGACGGAAACTCCGGCAGTCTCGATCATGCGCGCCAGGGCCGCAGCGGACATCCAACCCGAGGTTCCTCCGCCGACTATGACGATATTCCTGATCGGGCCCGCCTGTGAGCAGGTCATATCCGACATGCTATATCGGAGCCGCAGCGCCGGTTCTCGCCGGACCGAACGCGCGGGATGCAGCCGCGGTGATGAGCTCGCGGTTGGTTGGCAAGGTACGGCACGCAAAATCCGCCTGCCGCCTGACCTCAGCGAATGCGGCGCGCGCTTCGTCGTAGTATCTGAGTGCTCCTGCCCGAGGCCGCAGATCAGTTTTGTACCCCATCCCATAGAGCACGTATTGCCAGCTCGCTTCCTTGAATATATCGACATTCTGATCAATGTCGATCGAGCCGGGAGGGCGGTGGCGCCACCTGCCCAGCAGCTCCTGCAGGCTGTCCGGAACACTCCTCACATCCACATTGTCGATCCAGAACGCCGAGTCCCGTCGCTCGCTGATGCAGTAATGCAACTTGATGAAGTCCAGCGCCCGCTCGTAACGCCGACGCATGATCTCGTTGTACTGTCTGGCGGCGGTCTCCAGATCCCCTCCCCAGGGGAACAGGTTGGTCAGCATCACTGCCGCTACTTCCGCGAAGACGATGCCGGTGGCCTCGAGTGGCTCGAAAAAACCGCTGGACAACCCGATGGCGATGCAGTTCTTCTTCCAGTTGATCTCCCGATAACCTGCCTGAAAGCGGATCTTGCGGGCCGGTATCCCATCCCCCGCCTTTCCAACATGAGCTCGGAGAATTTCCTCTGCGCGGGTATCGTCGGTGTGCGCGGAGGAGTAGACGTTGCCGACGCCGCGGCGATTGTCGAGCCCGATTTCCCAGATCCAACCTGTCTCGTGCGCAGTCGCAATCGTATAGGAGGCTATGGGAGAGTCCGCTCGCTCGTGAGGCACCTGCATGGCGAGGGCTGTGTCACAGAACAACACCGAACTGCAGGATTTATAGGGGACCCCGAGAGCGGTGCCAATCAACTGAGCGCGAAATCCCGTGCAATCGATGAAGAGATCAGCCTCGAGCTCCCCATGTGCGCGGGCCGTGACGGAGCGGATGGAGCCGCCCTCCGTCAGGTTCACCTCATCAACCGTGTCGATCAGGTGACGTACACCGCAGGCCAGCGCCTGCCGGCGCAGGAAGCCCGCCAGCTTGACTGCATCGAAGTGGTACGCATAGTTGAGCGGTGCCTCAAAATCCGGATGGTCAATGAGCTTGGGCGCCCTGTTGGCATCTGCGACCCGCTTCTGGGGGGTGTTCACCTCATCCCAGTTGATATTCTCGCCGGCAACTCCGAGCAGCCAGTAGGGCAGCAGATCCAGCCCCGTGGGCTCGTGCGTGATCTGAAAGGAATGCAGGTAGTGATCCGGCAGGCCGCGGCCCGGTGGGTAACGCCAATGGACGAATTTCGCGCCCTGTTTGAAACTGGTGCCGCACTCCCTGATCAGGCTGGCTTCATCGACACCAATGCGGCGCAGAGTCTTGCGGATGGTAGGAAAGGTGCCCTCCCCCACTCCGAGAATGCCGATGTCCGCCGACTCGACCAGCGTGATCCGTACACCGTCGGGGGCCTGGGCCCCCAACGTCCGCGCAAGATATCCCGCGGTGATCCAACCCGCCGTTCCGCCGCCAACAATCAACACACGTTTCATGATGAGGACACCGTTCGCCGTCCGTCTTCAGAACTTCAGGCCCGCTGTCAGATTATAGTGCCGGTCGGAAATAAACCAGTTACGCGGATATTGACCTCCGGGGTAGCCGCCCGCAAATGACTTCACGATCGTGTTCCCCAGATTCGCCACCTGGAAGGTCACGTAGTAATGCTCGGATGGGCGCAATGTCAGGCCGAAGTCGAGCTGCCCGTACGCGCCCGAATAGACCGGCAGCGCAATCTTGATGTACTGGCAGGTCGTGATCGCGGGACTGTGGCAGTTCGCTCCGGTTCCGCCCGGCGTGTTCGCGCTGTAATAGTTGTAATCGCCGTTGACTCCGTTCGCGTTCGTGGACAGCAGGTACTCGCTGCGCCAGCTGTATGCCAGCCGGGCGGACCAGATCTTGTAGTCATACAGCAAGGCCAGATTGAAGTTGTGTCGGGACAGTCCCACCAGCGGGACATCGTTGTGCGGCAGTCCGTTGATGTCGTAGTACACGTCGCCGGGGTTCTTGCTGTCAATGAACGTGTAGTTGGAATCGAAACCGAGCCCCTTGAGCGGGCCCGGCAGAAAATCGAAATAAGTGTGCGCCCCGAGCTCCACGCCCTTCACCGTCGCCACCTGCTCGGAGTTGTGATAGCCATTGTAGTTGACGGTCACATCAGAGGCGCCGGTCGTGTACACGACGGACCATGGGCGGGATGTGCTGCTGTAGATCAAGGCATTGTCGATCGACTTGTAGAACCCAGCGATGTGGGCGGCGGTACCCGGCTTCGGGTACCATTCCTGCGACAGGTCGATGTTGTGCGCGATGACCGGCCGAAGCTGCGGATTTCCGAAAGTTACGTTCCAGCTGCCGAACGTGTTGACGGCATTGCCGGACGCAGCGACGTTCACCGTGGTGAGACTGAGCCGGCCGTTGGCCTGGATATCGGTGACCGGTGGCAGATCCATGGTCTCGGTATAGGCGAAGCGCGTCTGCCATTGGTCGTTGGGAACGAGCTCGAAATTGACGGACGGCAGCGCGCGCGTGTCGCTTCGTCCGCCGGATACCGGGGCTTGCGCATCGACCAGCGTGTTGTTGGTGTTAGTTGCCGGATCGAAGTATGAGCCGGCTTGCTGGCTATAGAAGCCGGAGGCCTGTTGACTGGTGTGCACCACGCGTACTCCAAAGTTGCCGCGGTAGGGCACACCGAACAGGCCCTTATCGTCCGCAAAGCGGATCAGGCCGTAGAACGCCGTGTCCTTGTAACGAACGTCCGCACGATCCCACGGATCATATTGAATGCCATGCTCGAGGGGATTGCCGTACTTCTGATGATCGCCCAGCAGATCCGCCCGACTGGCCATTGCGACGCTCGGTAATAGCACGTTCCCCGGCAGCGGCACTTTGCTCCGGAAAAAGTTGTTGAACACCGCCGCCGAGTAGTCGCCCGGACTGCCTTGCGCAAAAGTGACCGGCGGGGAGCCATTCCAGCCAACCCCCAACGCCTGCCAGTCATACCCGGATGTTTCGTCGGTTTCCGTGTGGTTGGCGTAACGGGCGCCGACCTGGAAACTACGGAAGAACCCCGCTTCCGAGATCTTGAAATCGTAGTCCAGGCTGTACGAGTTCATGTGGGCCGTGTTACCGGCCAGATGGTCCATGGTCGCCTGGTAGGTATATTGGGTCGGATCGCGCAGTGCGGTCGCGGTGGAGCCCGGTACGGTGAGGGCGGCAACACCCGTGGCATCCAACCCGAAACCGTTGATCGCGAAAGGAACCGTCGGGAAGACATCGTAGCTCAAGCTATCCAGGGTCGAATCGACGGCTTGGAAAGCGCCGCGCAACACCCAACGACTGTTGGAACCGGAGAGCTTGAACGAGGTCGACAGATCACGAGTGTCGCTGCTGTAGGCTGCGACACCCGTGTCTCCACCGGCGGAAAACGTTCCGTTGGCCGGCACGCCGAGCTGGGAAGGATCGTACAAAAATAAATTGTCCGATTTCAGCACTCCGCCGAACCGATCAGTCAGGTTGTTGCCGTTAGGATTCACAGTCAGGGTCTTGCTGTCCAGGAACACCCCCTGCCCGACATTCCTTTGGGTGTATTTGGACTCCCAGTAGGTCTGGGAAAGCTCGAAGTTGTCGGTCGGCCGCCATTGCAGAGCGGCATAGGAGCCCTTTCGGGTACGGTCGTAAGTGCCTACACCGTAATCGAACCCGCCCGGAACGTAGCCGTCGGTGTTGCCGACCCGTGTTTTGTAAAATGGCTCGACCGCCATGAAATCGGAGCGCGACGTATACTTTCCGTACGCGTAATCGAGCAGCAGCCCGATACGCCCCAGGGTTTCATTGTCCCAGGTGTCCGCAATGAGCGCCGACACGGTCGGAGAGGTTTTCTTGCGGAAATCCGCGTAGTCAGCATTGCCTGACAACTGCGCGGTCAGGCGGTTGAAGTCAAACGGCATTTTGGTGCGCAGGTCGACTTGACCGCCCGTGCCGCCCTCGATCAGGTCCGCTGTGGCAGCCTTGTACACATCCACCCCGGCCATCAGCTCGGGCGGGATATCGGACCAGTTGAGTCCATTGCCACCATTGGCGCTGAATACCTCGCGGCCGTTTACGCGCCCGGCGACGCCGGACAGACCTCGCACCTGGATACCGGTACCCTGAGCCGAGTAGTGGTCTGGATCACCCCAGCGAGTGATGGTCACACCGGGTATACGTTGCAATATTTCGGTGATGCTGGCATCCGGCAGCTTGCCAGCATCATCGGCGTTGACCGAGTCCAGGATCGACTCCGATGCCTTCTTGAGATCATCGGCGTTCTGGATGGCCCTGCGACGAGCCGTAACCAGCACCTCGCTCAGCTTTGCGTCTTTCGCGGAGTTGACGGCTGGGTCACTTTGTTCTGTTGCTGCGTTCTGAGCGTGGGCGGAAACCGTCAGGGTAGCGGCAATCGCCGGCAGTAAGCGGATCGCCCCGTTGCGCAATGCTTCCCGGACTGCCCGCATGACAACGCCGTTCGCGCGCAGCCGCGTAGAATCCATCGCACCTGCAGCGTCCTTGCAACGATTGTTGGAATTACCGGCTGCGTGATCATTGCGCGCGTGGACCTGACTCGATCGCTTCACTGATGCCCCCTTCAACTCGGCACGACTCGCGAGCCGGTTGGCCTGTATCGACGTGCAGCGCTGTTGCTGCCGCCCCCTTTGTTACGGTTTCATGCTAGCGCTGTCATGAAGAGGCAAACAATTGAAAAAGCGGACCGCAGACATATCAAAACGATTACCACGGGCGGGGGGCGCCGCAGCCGGCTATCCTTCCGGATGTCACGGTATTGGAGATGTGGGGGCCATCGAAATCGCAGTACGCGTGGACACCGCGGCAGTGCCCGCCGACCCGGTCACTGATATCACTGTGCTGCAACGCGTCAGCGTTGTGATGTCAGCCGCGAGCGCCGGCCCGGATCGATTTGGCAGTCGTCTCACCGCGCGCGCGTTTGTGCGCCGCTGTTGCCTGCCGTCCCGGTTGATGGTGTTCACGCAGGCTGGAGGCGCGAATGACCAACTCGGTCGGCAGCACGGTGGCCGCCGCGGTTCGCACCGACTTCGGCTGCAAAGCCCTCTCGACGAGAATGCGCGCACCCGCCGCCCAATCCTGGCGAATGGTAGTCAACGGTGGCGTGGTGTAAGCGGCCAGCGGCACGTCGTCAAAGCCAACAATGGCCACATCAGCCGGTACTCTTCGGCCGCGCTCCGTGAGCGCGCGCATGGTACTCATGGCTATGACATCCGAACAGGCGAATATGCCGTCAAATTCCGCATGCGCATTCAACAATGATGACACTGCCTCATACGCCGAGTCACTACCGAACCGCACGGCAACTTCCAGGCGCTGAGAGATTCCGGCCTCGCGCAACGCCTGCAGAAAACCATCGCGCCGCGCTCCGACTTCCGGCACCGCGGAATCTCCGAGAAAGACCAGCCGCCGGCAACCCTGCTCGAGCAGATGCTGCGTGCCCGTGTACCCTGCATGGTGGTTGTCGGAGCCGACGGTGGCATACCGTTGATCGGGCAGCTGCGCTCCCCAAACCACCATGTTGAAATCCAGATCCGCCAGCTCGTTGAGATGCTCGTGATGCAGGCTCTGGCCGATTACGATCACTGCGTCGACGCGCCGGCTCCTGACGATACCCGCAATCCAGTCGCGCGGATCCGTGGTCGTTTTTGACAGCAACATGCTGTAGCCGCGGGCCGTCAGCTCGTCGGCCAGGGAGCCGAGGATCTCCAGAAAGAACGGATCCGACAGTCGTTGTTTGCTCGCATGTTCCAGCGGAATGATGACTGCAATCGTTCGCGTCAACCCGGTGCGCAGCGTGCTCGCCGAGGAGTCCACCCGGTAGTGGATGCGATCGGCGATCTCCCGAACCCGCCGGCGCGTTTCATCGGAGATGGCGGGATTGTCGGCGAGCGCCCGTGACACGGTCGAGAGCGACACGCCTGCCAGGCGCGCCACGGCCGCCATGTCTTTGGCACTCGATTTGCGTTTTTTCCCGCGCGTCACTTCACGTCCGTGCCCGTATGGGCCAATAGAAAAGCGCCTGCAAGACCGGCTCGATCTCCCAGACCAGGGCCGCAAATATAGCGGTCCAGCGCCCCTGAGTCATTCAGCGGGCCCAGGTAGGCGTGCAATTGTTCGCGGACGACAGCGCGGATCTGCGGCAGTAACGCGCCACCAGTCATTACGCCACCTCCGAAGACAATTCGCTGTGGCGACATCATCAAGGCAATCGCAGCCGCCAGTTGGCCGAGGTAATCCGCGATGATCGACGCGGCCGCGTGAGAGGCGCCCAGCTGTGTCAGCTCGGCTCCCCAGCGCGCCCGGATGGCCGGCCCGCTGGCGAGGCCTTCCAGACAGTCGCCGTGAAAAGGACAGATCCCCGGGAAATCCAGGTCGCGCGGATGCCGATGCACTCTCAGGTGACCGACCTCGGGATGCAGTAGCTGCATCCCGCTCCAGGCGTTGGGGGCAAATCCGCCACCGATACCCGTTCCCACCGTTACGTATGCCAGTGATCTGACGTCTCGTCCGGCGCCCAGCTGCAGCTCAGCCAACGCGGCCGCCGAGACGTCCGTATCGATATACACCGGAACCGCGAAACGCCGTGTCAGAATTCCTACCAGATCCGTGCCGCTCCAACCCGGCTTGGGAGTCGCCATCAGCCTGCCGTAAGTGGCCGAGCCCGCGCGCAGATCCAGCGGACCGAATGAGGCCAACCCGAAGGCATCGATGCGGCCATGTTCTGTCTGGGCGGTGGCGAAAAACTCCGCCACCGCCTGCAAGGTAGCCTCGGGTGAGGTGGTCGGGATAACCCGCTGATCCAGAATACGCCGCGCCGAATGACCTACGCCGCAGACGAACTTGGTGCCGCCTCCCTCGATCGCGCCTACCAGCGCGGCAGCGGTCATTGCGGTGGCCCCGACTGCATCCGATATCTGCTCCAGGTCATGCCCTCATTTATCGAACCGATAGCCTACACGTACGCCATAGGTGCGCGGCGGTGAATAGAATGCCATGGTCTCATCCCACTTCGCATTAGCCGACTGCCAGACGGTGCTGTTCTCCAGATTGTGCACGTAGGCATCGACCGTGATGCGCCCGGAGCTGTCCTTGTAAGTGACATTCAGATCCGACTTGGTGTAGTCGTCGCGGCGTGCCTGCGAGGTGTTGGCCAGGTCCGTATAACTCCTCGCCTGCCAATACAACTGCGCGGACGGCGTAAGAGTGCCCAGGTTGCCGAGGGAGAACGTGTGCGAATAGGCAATGCGGAAGGTCTCCTCCGGCGCGTTCGGCAGGTGGTTGCCGGAGAAGTCGTAGGGCACATTGGTGGCCAGCCTCGCATAGTTGGCACCGGCGGCATTCAGCACCGCCACCCGGTTGTTGTAGTTGCCGTCGGGGTTGGTGGCACTGTTGACCGCATTCGGGAACGAGCGGAACTTTGCATCCAGGTAAGTCACGTAGCCGTGGATCTCATCCGCGCCTGTCAGGCGCCAGTCGAGCTCGAACTCCGCGCCCCGGATGCGGGCCCTGGCGGCGTTGATGGTGACGGAGGTGGGGTTGTTGTTCAAATCGTGCTCGATGGCGCTGACCTGCATGTTGTTGTATTCCATGTCGAATACATCAAAGCTGAGCGCCAGCGAACGCTCGAGCATCAGCCCCTTCCAGCCGAGCTCATAGTTGGTCACCGTCTCCGGCGCATACGTAAGGAATTGCGCCGGCAGCAGTGAGTTGCCCGAAACGCCACCGCCGCGGTAGCCCGTGGCCACCGTCCCGTACAGCAGGTGGTCCCTGTTCAGATCGTAATCCACACTCCCCTTCCAGCTCACCTTGTGGGAGTCGGTGAACTGCGTGTTGTTCGTGGGTGGCCCGAAGGGTACGCCACAGGCGAGATCGCCATTGGGAGCCGCTACAGTACCGAAGGCACAGACCTGCGAGGTTGAGTCAACTCCATGGCTGTCTTTCGTATAACGCAGGCCGCCGGTCACCCGCAGCGGGTCGATGACTGTATAGGTAGCCTGGGCAAAGGCGGCTTTGGACGTGTTGTAATTGAAGGCAGTGTGGCGGTCGATATCGATCAGCCCGTATGCTGAAGGCTCGTTGCCCACCGGACTGTTGATGGCGCCGGGCACCAGCGCATTCAGCGGCGCGGGCACCGTGTTGCCGATGTGCAGCGCCGCGTCGCCGTTATTGTAGTCGCGGTAGTAGTACAGTCCGGCCACGGCCTTGATGCGGTCGGAGTCGAAATTGACGTCCAGCTCATGGATTGCGGTGCGCGTATCCGAGCCTTTTGACTGCAGCGAGAAGGCTCCGGTGGATTGATCCACGCCGTTGTCGATGAAGGCCGAGTAACCGGCCAGGTACGTCGCGGTGAAATAATCGTTGATGGCCCAGGTCAGGCGCGAACGGACCGCATTGTTCCAGGTGTCGATTGCGTTATTGGTCACGCGCTCCTGGCCCATCAGGTTGGCACGAGCCGGTACCTGGGTAGCATCCCCCAATACGCCGGTGACGAGATTGGCGTTGGGATAGAAGAGGTAGTTGACGCCCTGCAGATAATTGATGGTGCCGTTGTTATCCGAATGCTCCAACGCTATGCGCCAGCTGAGCGAGTCAGTCACTTTGATCAGCGTAGTCAGGCGCGCAGTCAGGACGTCGGTCTTCGCGTAATTGTTGACGGCCGCGCCGCGTGCGTAGTAACCATTGTTGTCTTCCCGCACCACCGAAGCACGCATCTGCACGTGATCGCCCAAGGGAACGTTCAACACCGCGCGCGCCGTGATGTCCGAGTAATTGCCGAATGAGACGTCGCCGAATGCCTGGAATTCCTTCACCGGGTCGGCGGTATTGATGTTGAGAACGCCGGCGGTCGCGTTGCGACCGTACACCGTGCCCTGTGGGCCGCGTGCGACCTCGATCCGGCCGACGTCATACAGGCCGTTGGTGAGAGCCGCCGTGTTGGGATCGTAGATGCCGTCGACCTGTACCGCCACGGTGGAGTAGCTGCCGCTGAAATTGCCAATGCCACGGATGGAGAGCTGCGGAGTGTAGCCGTTGGCCGAGATCTGGAAATTGGGCACCGTGGTCACCAACGACTGCGCCGATGTGATGCTCAACTCATCCAGGTTGCCCTGACTGACGGCGGAGATGGCGAGTGGTGCCTTGCTGATCAGCTCAGAGCGCTTCTGCGCGGTTACGACCACTTCATCCAGTTGGATAGAGCCGGCGGCCGGCAGGTTCGATGCGGACGCACCGCCCTGCTGTGCCAATGCCGATCCGCCGGCACCGACGCTGAGCAGCGTGATCGCACCGGCAGACAAGGATACGGTTCGACGAATCATATTTTCCCCCTCGTAACATATTCGCGTTCGCGTGCCGGGCACGCGAACGCCCCCACCGCGTCGTCCCTCATCCCGACGCTTGCGTGGAATGCAATTTAGCCCGCCAACAGTTTTGATGCAAACGTTTGCGGAGATACCGCCGATATCTTTGCAATCGTTTGCGGCCAGTCCTAGAATCGACGCCCTTCGTAGCTATTTCACAACATCGGAAGGGCGGGCAGGAAATGCAGTACACCAAGCAACACGACGCCGCAAAGTGGTTGGGCGTGAGCGCGCCTGTCATGTTGAGTGCCATGATGTATCTGGGACGGGCACTCGCCCAGGACGCCCCCATGCCGCCGCCGCTGCAGGTCGATGCTGACGGGACCGTGCACGTTCCGGCCATGTCGGTGCCCGTGTCGGAGTTCCTCAGCCCGGCGGGCAAAGCCTACCTGGCCGAGCATTTGAAGGATGTACAGCGACCCGAGATGCTGGTGCAAAAGGATGGGATCCCACCGCTTCTGGAGCCTTACCTGGCCCGGCAACGGTCCCTTTTTTCCGTGGACCGCAAGGAAACGACGCTGGGGGGCGTTCACGCCTATGTCTATACGCCCAAGGATGGGATCGCGGAAGCCAACAAGGTCCGAGTCCTCATCAACCTGCATGGCGGCGGCTTCTCAGGGTGTTGGCCAGGTTGTGCCGAGCTGGAGTCCCTGCCCATTGCCTCTCTGGGGCGCATCCGTGTTTTCAGCCTCGACTATCGGGAAGGTCCGAAGTACCGCTTTCCGGCTGCCAGTGAGGACGTTGCCGCCGCGTACCGGGAGTTGCTCAAGAATTATGAGCCACGGAATATCGGTATCTATGGTTGCTCCGCCGGCGGTATGCTGACCGGCATGTCGGTGGCCTGGTTTCAAACGCACGGGCTGCCGACACCCGGTGCTGTTGGGATCTTCTGCGCGGGTGCCACGGTGGGTCAAATCGCCTTCGGCGGCGACGCCAACTATACGGCGATGCCAACGGGCGAAGGACGCGCTGCGCCACCGGTCCCGAGCGGAGCGGGAAAGGCACGTAAACGTTCCGGGCTGGATTACCTCGCCGACACCGATCCGCACGATCCGCTGGTGTCACCCGCGGCCTCGCCCGAGGTGCTGCGGAAATTTCCGCCGACGCTGATTGTTACCGGCACCCGCGGCTTCGAGTTCAGTTCCGCGGTATACACCCACTCACTGCTGGTCAAATACGGTGTCCAGGCCGAGCTTCATGTCTGGGAAGGCCTGTTCCACGGATTTTTCTACAACCCGGACGTGCCCGAATCGCGCGACTGTTATGACGTGATTGTCAGGTTCTTCGACCGCCAGCTCGGACGCAAGTCCTAAAGCGGCACCGCGGGGGCCCAGCCTCAGCGGGCCCCTATCTCAATGAACTGTATGGCGACATCGCCGGAATAATCGATGACTCCGGTGCCCTGAGCCAGGTCGACCCGCAGTCGGGCAAAACACTCGCCCGAACGCCACTCGAGCTCCACCATTGAATCCGGCGTTTCGTGCAAGACGAATCGGCCTTCGAACGCCGGATGAGTGTTACGCAACCGTATCAACGCGCACAGCTGCGCCACCACGGGTCGTTGCAATGCCGCATCGATTTCCCCGGATGTGTAGTAATGACGGTTGATATCGCGTCCCACGCCGGTCCGCGCCAACAACTCCATATCGTTGCCGCCAGCCAATAGTCCGACGTAATACACCTGCGGAATGCCTGGCACAAAGAACTGGATCGCGCGCGCCAACAGATACTGCGCATCCGACCGCCCCAATGCGTCGTAATAGGTGCAGTTGACCTGGTAAAGATCCAGGTTCGAGGCTGCAGCCCCTGTGGCGCGCCGGCTTTGTCCGCCACTGTTGGCGTGGATCCGCTCGACGATCGCATCCAGCTCCCCCGGTGGCAGCAACCCGGGCTTGCCTACCGGATCGGCCGGATCGGCACCTACATCAATGATACCGATGCCATCGTGGGTATCCAACACCGTGAGACAGTTGGTCGGCCGAATGCTCAGCCATTCGCGCAGATAGCGCGCGCTGCCATTAAAGAGCGCATGCAGCAGCAGCGGCGGCAGGGCAAAGTCATAAACCCAATCCACGTGCCGGGCAATCTCCACCTGGCGACGGAAATAAGAATGAACTTCCACCAGCACCTCCAGGCCGGCGCGGCGCGCGAGCGCGGTGAAATCGGCGATGAACGCGAATGTTTCCGGCACCATGAAACAGCTCGTTCCGGCCTTCTTGATTGCGTACCCGACGGCATCCAACCTGATGAGGCTGACCGCGTTGTTGCTCAGTGTTCGCAGGATGCTCTGCAGATATTCCTTGCCCTGTGAATGGGTGACATTGATGTCGATCTGCTCGCCGGTGAAGGTGGTCCACAGAATGCGCCTGGTACCGTCCCGCAAGGTCACGGTTGTGCAAGGCAGGCCCGGGCGTGGACGGTAGATGGCAAGCAGGTGTTGCTCCGTCGCCCCTTGTGGGAAGACCCCATCAAACGTCAGGAACAGGCCGGCATACGGTGAGGCCGATCCGCGCGCAAGAAAATCCTGGAACTGCTGCGAGCGGCTCGAAATGTGATTGACGATCACATCCGCCATGATCTCCACTTCCGCGCCCAGGGCGCGTACGTCCTGCCAATCACCCAGACTGGCATCCACCAGGGTGTGATCGATCGGATCGAAACCCGCATCCGCGCCATCAATGGGATGGTAAAACGGCAGCAGATGTACACCCCCGAACAATCGATGCAACTGCGCACCCAGCAGACGCCGCAGTCCTGGTAGGTTGCCGGCGAGCCGGTCGACATAGGTGATCAGTTGAACCTGGTTCTTCATCGAGCCATCATGCAATCGTTTGCGGCGGCCTGTAAAGCCGTGCTCTCAGGCATCGACTGCCTCGAGTCGCCGCCGTGCCGGTTGCGCCAACCAGTTCCAAACGAGTCCCGCACACAGCAGGAGCGCGAAGCCTGTTGCCAGGATGAACCCCGCCCGGGTGCTGGCGTAGGCATCACTGACGGCCGCCATGGCCAGAGGACCCACAGCGGCGGCGATGGCGGTGAAGAACAGGATGATGCCGGCAGCCGTGCCGTGAGCGGCCCTGTCAAAGCCGCTGATGCCTTTTGAGTTGAGAGTGGGATAGACCGTTGCCATGAACAATCCCGACAGCGGCAGCAGCCAGGCCCCGGTTTCGACGCCGTTCAGTATAGAGAATGCAAAGCACGCCAGGATCGCCGCGCTGCAGAGGGCCAGCACGGCGGTCCACGACAGTCTGGCCAACAGCCAGACCGCCAGGAAACGCCCCAGCGCGCGCAGCACGAAGAAGAGCGTCAATCCATACACAGGCAGCCAGCCGTGCGGCCCACGGTAGCTGCTGAGGTATGTCGGCATCCACACGTAAATCGCCACTTCCACGGCTACATACAACATGATGAGCGCTGAAACTCCCAGCAGAAACGGGTCGCGCAACAAGCGGAAAGTATTCTTCAACCCGGGTGTCTGAGTGTGCTGCGGGTGCGGATTCGGATAACGGATGGACGCGGCAATTGCCAGCAGGGCGATGCAAATGATCGAAGCCAGCACATAAAGCCACTTCCAGGACCACCCGGCAGACAACAACAGTGCCATGACGGCGGGGCCGACAATGGAACCGATGGCAAAGAAGCCTTCGGCGGTATTCATCATCCGGGTATGCGCGAGAGTGGAAGCGGACACATCGCCCACGAGGGCGAGGCCGCCGATTTTGAAAATACTGATGCCCAGGCCTGAAATCGCCAGCAGCACCACAAAGAAACCGAAAGAGTGACCGGCGGCGAACAGCGCGGACCCGAGCGCGTAGAGCGCCAGTCCCAACACAATGGTGTATTTTCGCCCCAGCCGATCCGATAGAAATCCCAGCAGCAGCGCGCCACACGCCATGGCGGTCATCGGGATGTAGTGAAACGCCCCGGCCGCCTTCATGCTGAGGCCGTATTCGGCGATGATGACAGGAATGATTCCGCCCACCGCATCACTGGTCATGGCGAAGGTCAGGAACATGAGACAGATCAGGGCGCGGGTGAGCCGGACATCACGTGCGCCGTCATTCAGTTCGGACCCGCCCATCAATGCCCTCCCCTCACCGCGTGCAAATAAACAGGTCGCGGGCAGGGATTTAGAATACGCGCCGGTGCAAACGATTGCAAAGATCGCCTCGGCAGCCGGCGGGCCACGCCGATGCTGCGCGAGATCTATCGTGTCATCGCCCGGCAGGATAGGCTGGCGCTCTTCATACCCAGCCAGGGAGTTGCACAATGAACGCCGACGAATCTACTCGAGCAGCGGGGCAAGGTCCGAAAGCGCTCCATGGGCGCGCACGAGCAAAGGCGAAAATCACTGTCCACAGCTCCGAAAGCAAGCCCTACGATCAAACCGAAAGTCCGACACTGGTGGAGCTTCAGTTGAGCGAAACTTTCACCGGCGACATTGAAGGCGAATCGACGGTTCGGGCGTTACAGGTCCTACGTGATGATCGATCTGCAAGCATGGTCAGCGTGCAACGGTTTTGCGGAAAACTGGGTGGGCGCCAAGGAACCTGCGTGCTGCAAGGCTCAGAGATTGTCGAGAACGGCAGGATCGCGGCGAGTTGGTTTGTGGTTCCGAAATCGGGAACCGGCGAGCTTTCAGGGTTGCGCGGCGAGGGAGGCTTTGAAGGCCACTTTGGAAAAGCATCCGAAGGCACGTTGGATTATTGGTTCGAATGATCCGGCCTGAACGGCGCTCGGCAAGCCGCTGATCGGGCCCGGCGAGGGCTGCCTCGACAGGGTCGACGGGCCCACGTAGCCCGCCAAGCCCAACAGGTAGACGTTGGCCTCTGCTTGCCTCATTCGACGGCCGGGCAAGTCAGGGGCGGCTACGCGGCAACGGAAATCTTCAGGACGCTCGCGTGCCGGGTCGGCAACTGGCCCGGCAAATCAACGGCGAGTGCCGCATCGGTCTGTGTGAATTTCAGTCGCTGCGCAACACCCAACAGATGCACGCTTTTAATCGCTCGGCGCTCGTGGCCGGCACTGCGGCCGAGCGAGGTGATTTCCACTTGCCCGCGAGGCTCACCCAACGTGATGGCGTACAGCGTATTTCCCTTGGTCGTGAAACGGATGTCGCTGGCGGTATATCCCGCGCTTTCCTTGAAGGCCCCGGCCGCGGTCTGAGTGGGACCCTCGCCAAACACGGTCCAGGGACGGGTCCCATGGATCGCCTCGGCATTGACGCCCATCCACTGCGCCAACTCGGACAGCAACGTCTGCGATTCCGGCGGCAGGCTTCCGTCCGCATACAACACGACATTGAGGAGCAGATTGCCGTTTTTGCTGACGATGTCGGCCAGCATGCGGATGACATCGGGCCCAGTTTTGTAGTTGAAGCCGTCAGAGTAAAACCAGTCGCCGTTAGATGTATCCGTTTGCCACGGCCTCGGATTGATCCCACTCAGGACGCCGCGTTCGACATCCTGCACGCAAGCTTCCGGATAGAACTCGCCGGCAACCTCCGAGCCGCCTTTGCAATTGTAGACCGCCTCGACGCGACCGTGCCTGGCCACGCTGCTGTTGTAGTAGTGTGCGATGAGCGACCGTCCGACTTCTCCGAACGGAATGCCGCCATCGGAATACAACAGGTCGGGTTGGTAGGAATCGATCAGGTCCCGGATGCGATTGAACCAGACCTGGTGATACGCGGGATCGGTCGTATACCACGTATCCGCACGCCCCTTGTACGGCTCGTTGTGTTTGGGGTGATAGAGATCGGCAAACTGAGGATCGGCGCCGTCATAATCGACGCCGATCTTGGGCCAGAATTGATCGTACCCGTGGCTCGGATAGAACCAGTTGTGGCTGGCGCCCAGATGCTCGGAAACGCCAAAATGCAACCCACGCTTGCGTGCAGCAGCGTGCCAGGCACCGACGATATCCTGCTTCGGACCCATTGCGAGCGCGTTCCAGCGATGATGGCGTGAATTCCACAGATCGAAGTTGTCGTGGTGCACGCCCATGCTGACGAAGTACTTGGCGCCCGCCGCGACATAACGGTCCATCAACGCCTGCGGATCAAACTTGTCCGCTGTCCAAAGGGGAATGAGGTCCTTGTAGCCGAATTGGGAGGGATGCCCGTAATGCTCGAGATGATGAGCGTAGTCCGGATGACCGGGGACATACATCCAGCGGGCGTACCAATCTCCCCGTCGCGGGACAGCTTGCGGGCCCCAATGAGCCCAGATGCCGAACTTGGCGTCGCGGAACCACGTCGGCGCCTGATAGGTCTTCAGCGAGTCCACGGACGGTTGAAATGGACCGTTGGCGATCGGAAGCTGAAGAGCAGGCGTAGCTGGCGGGCCGCCTGCGGGACGGGCCTGCTGCCCCTGCGCGGCGGCCTTCATGCTGAGCGCGGCCAACAATGGGACTTCCAACAGAGTTCGGCGGCTCATGACCATGTCGGATCTCCTCGTCAAAGCGTAATAGCACAGGTAAAATAATAATTCACTAGGGAAACTACAACAGCGCCCATCGCCAACGCGATCGGGCTGCGCGCAGACCCCAACCTGGGTCTCAGCCCTGGACGAGGACTGATTCGCCCTTGACGCCCAGTTCGGTGGAAATGCGCCGGGCGGTGTGCTCCAGCAGCGACTGAGTGTCATCCAGTGACATAACCTGCGAACCGTCGATGACGCGCAGGAACGGTACTGTCAGTGCCGCCAGGACGTCACCGTGCAGATCGAAAATCGGGTAGCTGATGTCGGTGACACCCAGCGTTCGCGCGCTTTCCATACGCTCGAATCCCCTCTGTCGGACCGCGCTGATAGTCGCGGCAAACGACTTTTCCGAAGCGCCCCCGGCAGCTTTCGAGCCCCCGCGCAGCTCGGCGCCGAATGCAATCAACACGTGCCCGGAGCAGGAGGATTTGAGATCGATTTCAGAACCAACTCTGACGTGAAGGCCCGTCGGCCCTGGATTCTGCTGGCCTGTAATCACCAGGCCCTTGTCGCCGTTGCGGATGACCAGGTGGCAGGACTGGTCGCTGGCCGCGCAGAGCGCACGCATGTGCGGGATCGCGACGGCGGATAATTCCTCCGCCGACGTGGCCCTGAAGGCCAGATGCAGCACGTGCGGCGTCACGCTGTACTTGTCGCCATCTGATTTTTGCAGCCAACCGCGGCGCTCCATGACAACAATGACCCGGAAAATCTCAGGCAGGGACAGTTCCATTCCCGCCGCGATCTCGGAGACCGTGAGGCCTCGCTTTTGTTCGGCGAGCAGCTCCAGCACGTTGAAACCCTTTTCCAGGGCGGGCGCCGAGTAGGTCGGCGGCGTTTTTTTCGGGCCTGCGGTTTTGACGCTCTTCACCGGATTTTTTCCGGCGTCGCCTTTGCTGCCACGGCCACGCGATGACTCGAGGGATTTCACCGCGATGCGCCAGGGGGGCTCGTAGTCCATACCGGCCCGTCTGGAAACCGGAATTGAGCCAGTGACTGGGGCCGCATTTCGGCGGAAAATCCGGGAGCCAGTGGCGCCAGGTAGCGGCCGGCCCGGATTCGCACCGGGTCGACGAAGTGCTCGTGCAGATGGTCTACGTACTCGATGGCGCGGTCTTCCATTGAGCCGCTGATGGCCACGTAGTCCGCCATCGCCAGATGTTGAACGAGCTCGCACAACCCAACGCCGCCCGCGTGCGGATATACCCTGATGCCAAACTTCGCCGCCATCAGCAGGATCGCCAGATTCTCATTTACGCCCCCTACTCGCGCCGCATCGATTTGAATCAGATCGACCGCCCCCGCCTGGAACAACTGCTTGAATATCACGCGATTCTGCGTGTGCTCGCCTGTCGAGACAGGCATCGGCGCGACGGCCCGCCGAATCGCTGCGTGACCCAGAATATCATCCGGACTCGTCGGCTCCTCGATCCACGCGACATCGAACGAGGCCAGTTGCTGCAGCCATGTACAGGCTACCCCGACATCCCATCGTTGATTGGCGTCAATGGCGAGCCCGATTGCGGGGCCAATCGCCTGGCGCGCGATTCGAAGGCGGCGAATATCATCTTCGACGGTGAGACCCACCTTCAATTTGATCGTTCGAAAGCCCTGCTCCACCGCCTCCACTGCGAGCCGGGCCAGCTTCTCATCGGAATAGCCCAGCCAACCGGGCGAGGTTGTGTAGGCGGCGTAGCCGCGCGACAGCAACGTCGCAATCCGTTCCGCCTTGTGGGGCGCCGAGGCCCGCAGAATCGCCAGTGCATCCGGGGGTGTCAGCGCATCACTGATGTATCGAAAATCAATGAGATCGACTATCTGCTCCGGGCTCATCTCGGCGATCAGACGCCATACCGGCTTACCGGCGCGACGCGCAGCCATGTCCCATGCGGCGTTGATGACCGCTCCAATGGCCATGTGCATCACGCCCTTCTCCGGGCCGAGCCAGCGCAATTGGGAGTCGTTGGTGAGACTACGCGCGAACGCGCCGAGGTCATCGAGTACACCGGCTACATCTCTGCCGACCACCAGATGACGCAAGGCCGTCAATGCAGCGGTCTGGACGTCGTTACCGCGGCCGATGGTGAACACGAAGCCGTGACCGCTCAGTCCCGATGGGTCATCCGTACGCAAAACGACATAGGCCGCGGAGTAATCGGGGTCCGGATTCATCGCATCGGAGCCGTCCAATTCCCTGGAAGTGGGAAAGCGAATGTCAGAGGTCTCTAACGCAACAATTACAGCCACTTGTAAGCTCTCCTGTCACACGTGAGGCGCCAGCCGGTTTTCATTACAGCAACTCATTTTCATATGTGCTAGACCGGCCTATACTACACCCAGAGACACCTGCGACGGGAGTGAAGCGCGTATGCAACGACTGGTGTACGCACTGGACCTGGTAGACGATCCTGCGCAAATAGCGGAATACGAAGCCTGGCATCGCGGCGACAGGATCTGGCCCCGCGTGCTCGAATCCCTGAAAAGCGCGGGGATCGACAATCTGGAGTTGTTTCGCACCGGCAACCGCCTGGTCCTCATCATCGATGCCCCGGATGAGTTCTCCCCCGCGGCCAGGGCGGCGGCCGACGCCGCCAACCCGGAAATACAAGCTTGGGAGAAACTGATGTGGACCTTTCAAAGGCCCCTGGCCTGGGCCCAGCCCGGACAGAAATGGGTGCCGATGCAGCGCATTTTCTCCCTGGCAAATCTCGCCTTCCCGGAGACTCCTCAGGCGGGAAGAATTCGGAAGGAGTGAGCGTATTTGCCTGGAGGGGCCGCGGGCAGTCGAATCTGCAGACCGCCGGAGCCGCGAGTCCATTCGAGTGACGACGCGTGTCCAAGCAATTCAATCCTGCCGATCCGGCGCGGATAATTCTCGCTGCCCGCGGCGAGCGACGTGATGAGCAGTTTCCCGTCAGGCGGCCAGCCCAGGACGATGGCGTAAAGCGTCTCGCCCCGGGTGGTGAACCGGATATCCGTGTGATCAAATTTGAGCTGTGAGAGTTGATAGGATTTGAGTTTGGCCGCCCGGGTCGATGGGCCTTCGCCATAGACTTTCCAGGGGCGCGTGCCCTTGATGGCTTCCCTGTTGACATTGTGCCAGCTCGTAAGCTCGTGCAAGAACGCCAGCTCGTCGGCGTCGGGCTCGCCATGGCCCGGTAGTGGAATGTTGAGCAGCAGATTGCCGTTCTTACTGACGATATCCACAAACATCGGAATGATCAGAGCAGCATTCTGATAGCGATGGTTTGTCAGCAATGACCGATCATAATGCCAATGTCCGATGCAGGCGTCCGTTTGCCAGGGCGTTTCCTGGATCTTGTCCTCAATCGCGGCTTCGAAGTCGCGCGTGATCGTTCCCCAAACGGGCTCCGGAACCTCTTTCATGTTCATGACAGCCTCGAGCCTGCCGCCATGGCGTCGCATGTTGCTGTTGTAGTATAGAGCCATGATCTGAGGCGCCAGCTCCGGGATGCCGAGCCACACTTCGAGGTCCGGGGCAAACGGACCGCCTTTGTCAAAACTGAAGCTCGCATTGTCATCGAAATACAGCAGATCGGGGTTGTAGCTCTCGATCACATCCTGCACCCGGAGCAGGAACTGCCGGGTGAATTCCGCGCTCGGTGTGTTCTTCAAGTGCGGCTTGCCGTTGAGCAGCCGTGGGTCCATGCCTTCCCACCATCGACCCTTGCCGTCAGCAATGGTCTGCAAACCATCATAAGGATGACCGGCGAGCGGTCCGGTGGTATCGCTCTTGTAACGGACGGGAAGAAACTCGTCCCATACCCGATGCGGCGTGCCGTGATAGCTCACGCCAAATCGCAATCCGTGCGCCCGTGCCGTCTTCTCCCACGTGCCCACGATGTCTCGTTTCGGGCCCACATTGACGCAATTCCAGGGCTGGTGCTTCGAGTTCCAACAATCAAAGTTGTCATGGTGATTGGCGATGGCAACAAAGTATTCGGCGCCGGCGCCTTTGTATAGTTTGATGAGACTCTCAGGATCCCACCTGTCGGCTTTCCACAGATGACAGATGTCCTTGTATCCGAACTGCGTCGGATGACCGTAGGTCCTTACGTGATATTCATACTGCGGCGTGCCCTGGATATACATGTTGCGCGCGTACCAATCGCCCTGCTCGGGCACGCACTGCGGCGTCCAATGCGCCCAGATCCCCAACTTGCCGTCGCGGAACCATTCGGGCGTGCGGTATTCCTTCAGAGAGTCCCAGAACGGCAGAAACGGACCGTCCGGGATGTCGCCTCGAAACAGTGCGGTCCCTGTTGCCTTCGTGATGCCGCAGAGGCCGATGAGGGCCGCGGTAGCGGACAACACCGATCTGCGATTGACCATGTCTGCAGATCCTTTCGTTAATGCGTACCAGCCGCTATTTTCTGATCCAGGCAACAAAGCCTCCACGAGCGACCAGCGAGGCATTGAATGAGTTGTCGGAGGTTACCCAATCCTCGTGCCGATCCCAGGCGTCCGGCTTTTCTCCAGTGTCTCCCAAGCGCGTCGCTCTCCAACGTCCTTTGCCCAGGAACTTCATGGAAATTTTCAGATTGGTGGGCTGTGCTCCATTGAGGACGCCAATGAACCATTGCGCGCCATGACGACGCGCAACGGCGGCGACCTTGCCTGGCTCGCTGCCTGGCAACACCAGAGTTTCGTCCCAGGTTGGCGGTATCGCGGTGAGCACATCCCGTGCGGGGTTATTGAGGTAGTCGGCAGGATTGCCGCCGAAGCACAGAAAGGGAGATGCAAACACGATGGCCTGTGCTAATTCATGCGCCCAACTATTCCCCTGCAATTCTTTCTTCTCGAACACCGTCGGTGTGTAGTCCGCATGGCCGATAACGTAACGGGTGAACGGCAAAATCGTGTCATGTTGCGGCTCGAGAATGCGCTGGTACCGCGTCATGTGATACTCGTGCCCTCGAACCCCTTCGCGGGTCAGCTCGTTCGGCCAGGTACGTTCCATTCCTGTCGGCTTGACAGCTCCGTGAAAATCGACGAGCAAACGGTAGCTGGCGGCATCCCGTGCCGCATCGCGGTACCAGGTAGACCACCAATGGTTCGCCGGCTCGGGGAAATCAATCTTGACACCGACGACTCCCCTCTCCGCGGCACGGCGGAAATATTCCCTGCGCGCCTGTGTGTCAGCCACCTCGCGGCTGTGAGCCCAGATCCACACCTTGACGCCCTGCGTTTTCGCGTAATCGCTGACGGATTTGAGCGCGGTCCAGGCGTCCGGCCACTCTGACCAGCCCTCGTCCACGAGGTAGTATTCGAAGCCGAGGGATTTGGTCCAATCAACCCACTGACGCTGGTCGTCGAGCTCGGGAGCGCCGACAGCCATCCATTGCCACGCCGATCGCCCCGCGACGATCCAGTCGGCATTCACCAAGGAGGGTTCCGGCGCCGGATTGAGGTTCTGGATCAGCGTGGTGTTGACCAGGCCGGTGAGGTCGCGCGCCACGATTGTGACTCGCCAGGGCTGAACCACCTCACGGTCTGTTTCCCATCCTTTCCAGTCATGCGGTAGAAATCCGGCAAGTGTTCCGTCGCCCTGCAGCTTGATGGCCAGATCGCTGTAATCAATGAGCTCTGCCTCAGAGAGTGTCACATAAGCATCCGCGACCCTGGCAGTCAGGGGCAAAGCGTAGGCAGCGTTGCCCAACGCTTTCAGCGAAGTCGTCCGGTACGGCCGCTCGTAGCCGGGATCGTACTCCGCCGCCCAGACTGGCGTGTTGCCACCCAGAGTCCCCCATGTTGAGAGGTCTGCTTCCACTTTACGGCCAGTCTTATCCGGCAGACGCAACCGTACTGCCACGCCGTCATTTGCAACATGCACGTCGAGGGTATACGTCTCTCCTTTTGTCGTCACCGGGATCGAGGCAACCCGGGCCCGGTTGACCGCAGCAGACTTTCCGCCAAGGAACGCATACGTCTCGTTGGCTTCGTGGATCTGCGGCTTACCCAGCGTCACCTGCCGTCCGTAAATCGTTCCATCGCTCTGTATGCTTACGGTGGAGGGCCCAAGGACTTGCTTTCCATCCAACACAACCACGTAATGTAACGCGTCGCCATCGTCTGATACTTCTGCTTTGACACCGCCGTCGGGACTGGCAATTACGAGCGGGTCGGCAAAACCGGGACTACAGGCTGCCAAGGCAACAACGGCGCAAGCCAAGCTACATTTCACGATCGGTTACCATGCAACAGCAACCTGCGATGGCGGACGTCAGAACTTGCCGCGGAATCCAACCATGTATCTCCTTCCCACTTCACGATAGGTCTCCGTATTTTGAATCACGTTCGCGTAAGTGAATTCCTTGGAATTCGTTAGATTCACGGCATCTGCTGTCAGGATGATATGGCTGGTCAGCGAATACTGCACACCGGCGTCGAGCTGCTGGTAGGTGTCGCTGAACTGGGGCACACCGGTCTGTGTTTGCGGCTGCACCAGATAGTGATCGCGCCAGGTATAGGAGACGCGGGCCTGCAGAGGGCCCTTCTCGTAAAAGCCAACAAATGTGGCCGAGTTCTTCGACAGGCCTTGCAAGCTGTAGTGCGAAGCTTCGGTTCTTGCCGGATTGACGTAATTGGCATTGCTGTCGGTATAGGTATAGCTGACCTGCGTACCGAGACCATCGAATGGTGATGGCAGCCCGCTGAAGACGGTCCGGTAGCTCAGCTCCACGCCGTCCACCGAAGCGCCCTTGCCATTCACGGGTTGGTCGATGATAAACGAGACCTGGTCGACCAGCTGAGTGCTGACCCCCCGGGTTATGAAGGAATCGATCGACTTGTAGAAAAAGGTCGCTGCCGCGATCGAGTCAGGATTGAAGTACGATTCCAGGCCGACTTCAAATTGGGAAGCCCGGAAGGGCAACAGATCCGGATTGCCGCGGCTTATGCGCTCATTGCCCGGATTGCTGGTGATGTTCTGCGCGGACGAGAGGTCCGTCAGCGTCGGGCGCGACACCACGCGAGAGGCGGCGGCGCGCAGAATCAGTGTGTCCATCAAGCCGAGGCGGGCATTGATGGAAGGCAGAACGTCAGTGTAGTGCCCACTGAAATGGAGCGGCGTCAGACCCGACAGCACGATTACATTTTGACCGGTTCCGTTCGGCTTGGCGCTCAGCACCGTCTGCCCTGCGCCATCCGAGGTGAAATTCGTGATCTCCACACGAAATCCCGTATTGACTGCCAGGGGCATGCCGCCGAGATGGCCATGCATCTCGCTCATGAGATAAGCCGTGCCAACCTTTTCCTCGACCGATGAGCTGGCCGCGGGGTCCGGCACGATCTGTCCCAGAGGACCCGAATGAAGCGCGGGGTCGGCCGTATTGTTCAACCCCAGCATCGTGTCAAACAGGGCGTTGGTATTATAGTCGACCCAGTTGGTCGCGTTGCCGCCGCCGCGGCCACCGAAGATGTTGAAGTTGGTGGGTGTGAACAAACTCGCCGGCAGTGGCACATCGCTACCGCAATAGCCGCAGCCAGTCGGGTCTGTGAAACCCGCGGTTCCCTTGGTCCGGTCCGAATAACCGAACCCACCGAACACGATGACGTCGCCGCCGTCCCACTTCGCATCAATCCTGCCTTCATTGATCTTGTCATCGAAGTTCTGGGCTTCTGCCCCGACATAGTGCGCCAGACGGTGATTGACGTCAGTTGCCACCGGGGAGTAATTCGGATTGGTGACTGTAAAGGAGGCAATCGGCGACCCCGTTCGACGGTCATACGTGTAATCGATATTCTTCAGCCGCACTGTCGTGAAAAGGCCGTTCGGATCCCGATAACGCGCCCGGCTCGTATCCAGATCGAGCGACAGGGTCAAGGCGTCATGCGTCCACGTCGCATTGGCGCCGAACAAATCGGTCAACGATCTCGCAGGCAGATTCTCTACGATTTCGTCGACCGTCCCGCCGGCAAAACTCTCCGAGACGGCCCTCCCGCCCACGTGGACGGTCCGGGGCACACCGGCAACCATCTCAGTGGTGTCCGTACCCCCCACGACCACCTGGTTGACCAGGGTGCCGCCGCTGAAATCCGGGACGATTCCCGAGTTATGCAGGTGGTCTTCGTCATACGAGACGAGCGCATCCCCGGTCAGGCGCAGCTCGGGGGTCACGTCAAATTGAATGGTTGTGTCCAGCCCGCTGCGCTTGCGCCGGGAGATCTCAACCTGGTTGACGAAGTTGTGGTACATGTCAACGTTTCGGAACAGCGTCACGTTGTTGGCAATTCGCGGGCTACACACACCTGCAGTTACGCTGCCGACACAAAGGGCGCCGCCGTTGTTGGTCGCCGTACCATAGTAGCCGTCATCGAAACTGCGCGGCGCGGAGCTGGCGCCAACGAAAAAGTCGTCCGTGCGCTCGTTCTTGTCGTCATACGACAATACGGTCGATATGCCCAGCCGGCCGGAAGCGCTCTTCCAAGTCGCGTACAACGCGCCCGATGGGGTCGTGTGGCTGCCGAGCTCGTCGATGTTGGCCCGCAGTGAACCACCACCCTGCAGTCCCACTTTCTGTTCGAGCGGTCGCAGCGTGTGGATGTTGATGGTGGCGCCGATGCTGGATCCGTTCAGGTTGGCCTGTGGACTCTTGTAGACGTCGGCGCCGGAAATGAGCTCGGGTGGCAGCAGGTCAAAATTGAACTCGCGTCCCGCGCGGTCCGTCGCCAGCACGCGGCCATTCAGGGTCACTGTGTTGAACTGAGGGCCGAGGCCGCGAACTGTCACACCGTTGCCAACACCGCGCGTGCGGTCGATCGTGACGCCGGGCAGTCTTTGCAGAGACTCTGCCACATTCTGATCCGGCATCTTGCCCAGATCCTCGCTGGCAATCGCATCGACCGTGTTGATGGCTTCCTTCTTGATATCGATGGCCTGCCGTTGACTACCGCGGATGCCGGTGACAATGACCTCCTCGACCGGCGGCGCCGGCAGTCCTGACGGCGGAGGGGACGTCTGTGCGAGGGCATCACTCGTCGTAGCACAGATAAGAGCAACACCTGCCAGACCCAGATACAGATCCGATTTCATCGTCCCCCCCCCTCGTCAGCCACTGGCTGTCTATAAATTTTT
>Ga0207703_10000465_pt1 | contig 42625 bp, 39 predicted proteins | sample KBSSwiS12_FD_184304 | JGI IMG/M metagenome (GOLD analysis project Ga0207703, IMG submission 184304) | Switchgrass rhizosphere microbial communities from Kellogg Biological Station, Michigan, USA - KBS Switchgrass S1-2 (SPAdes) (version 2) | ecosystem: Host-associated > Plants > Roots >... | reverse complement strand
CGATGTTTAGCAAGCTCCGATCGCGCCGCGACAACCCTTCTCGCGACCAAATGGCACCCCAGCAATATTCGGTCGAAAGATCTTGAATCGCGGCGCTGAACGCGTCGGCATTGGCGAAAGACCGTTCAACATACTCGGCCCCCAGCACCTCCTTACGCAGGGCAAGGCCCCGCTCGTAAACTTCGCTAGGCATGGATCACGCTCCTTTTAACCCCAGACGCGAAGTGTCACAGCTTCTCTGTCCGTACAAGTGAGATAATGCTCCTGACGCGATCTTTCTGCCTCCTTCTGAAGGGTGTGGAACCAAAGAAAGGGAAAATGGCGCGCGCCGGGTCTGTCCGGATTGACCTGACAGCATGATCAGTGCATCGGTTGTCCGCACATGTTTTGGCACAGTGGAGAGGACGGATGAATGGCACCGATACAGGGTTCGTGCGTGGGCACATCCCGACCTCGCCGGCCGATCCATTCTCAGTAGATTCGATCATAAATGCACAGCGTGAAGACGGTGCGCTGCGCGAACAGGGGCCGGCGGTCTATTTCACGCGTCACGACATGATCGGCATCTTCCGATACGACGCGGTGAAGGCAATCCTCGGGGACTGGCGCGGGTTTTCGTCCAAGGATCGCCCTTTCAACGATGCGATGAATGCGGTGCCTCAGATCCTGGTTACCGATGACCCGCCCGAGCACGGCCGCATCCGCGCAATCTTGATGCAGTTCTTCACGCCGGTGCAAATGCAAGCGGTTCGCGACCAGTTCGTTGTCGTCGCAGAGCGGATTGTCGACCAGGCGCTTGCGTGCGAAGGCACCCTTGATGCCGTTTCCGATATCGCTCGCCCATTCATCATGGACGCTTTCCCCGACATGCTGGGGCTACCGGACAACGGCCGCTCTGATCTGCTTATGTTCGGAGAGGCCATCTTCAATGGTGTCGGACCGCGCACGGAATTCTTCTATGATTCTATGAAGCGCTGCGAACCGGGCTTTCGCTGGGTGACCGAGAACACAACGCGGGACAAAGTGAAGCCGGGTGGCCTTGCTGCGCGAACGTATGAATTGGCAGACAAGGGCCAGATCAGCGACGAGGAGGCGGACCTCCTAGTCAAAACGATGCTTGGCGCCGGTTTTGATACGACAATCGCCAGTATCGGCAACTGCTTGTACGCGCTGGCGGCCAACCCTGATCAATGGGCGCTGCTGCATAACGATCCGACACTCGCGAAGAAGGCCTTTGAGGAGGCGATGCGCTTCGATCCTCCCGCACGCATGATGGGGCGCGTGGTGACCGAAAATGCCGTTGTACAGGGCATTCCGTTCCACAAAGGGGACAAGATCGGTCTGTTCCTAAACGCCGCCGGTCGAGATCCGGCCCGCTACGACAATCCCGAGCAATTCGACATCATGCGCAAACTGGCCAATATTGGCTTCGGTTCAGGCATTCATCAATGCCTGGGTCAGGCGTTGGCGCGGCTGGAAGGCGAGGTCATGCTGTCAGTCCTGGCAAGGCGGGTAAAGCAGATAGAGCCCGCCGGTCCGGGTGAACGGCTGATCAACAACAACATTCAGGCTTGGACGAAGGCGCCGGTGCGCCTCCACGCTGCCTGACCCTACCTAACCCTGCCTGTCCGGATCGTGGAGAACACCGTGAATGCTTCTGAAATCGATCTGCCTTGGATCGACGCCCAAACCACTTCGCTCGAGGAACTGGCTGCAGCGCGAGCGAAGAGTTGGCTTGCACGCAGCGATCGTGGCTTCGAAGTGTTGCGTTTCCGCGAGGGTGTGACGGTCCTGGAATCGAACGACCTCGAGAAGGGCAAGTCCTTCCGCCGCCGCCTCGACGAGCTTGGCATCGTCGACGGCAAAATCCGCCGAGATTGGGAGCAGATGATTGTCTGCACCGACGGTGCCTATCGCCATCATGTTCGCGCGCCGTTGATCGCTCTATTCCGCAGTTCGCAGATCAACAAGCTTCGTTCGGCGATCCGCGGTATCATCGAGGGCGTGCTGGATGAAATCACTGACGTCGATGCGGTCGATTTCATGGCGGACATAGCCTGGAAGATTCCGCCAAGGGTCTATTGCCACCTCGTTTCCGCTCCCTACGAGGATGCTCCACACGTGGCGCGTCTATCGGACAGCACGCTTGCGCCGATCCTGACTGGCGACGTCTCCCGACGTCAGGAGTCGATCGACGCGTTCAATGCGACCTGCGATTTCGTTCGCGCCCATCTCGACGCTCGTCGCGCATCCGGATCTCTGGGCGAGGATTTCACCTCTGTGATGATCAAACAACAGCTCGACGGTCTCCTCAGCGAGGAGGAGTTGATCTTCGAGGGAACGGCACTCCTCCAAGCGTCGGTCGACAACACCGTCCATCAAATGGGTCTCACATTCGGTACCTTTCTGGAGCAATGCGATCGCTGGGCGCAGGTGGTATCGAACGAAGCTATTATTCCCAATGCCGTCGAGGAGGTCATGCGGCTACGTCCCCGCTTCGGTACGATCTTCCGCTACATTCCGGCTCCGGTTGAGATTGAAGGACGGCACCTCCCAGGCGATTCCTGGATTTTCGTTTCAGTGCGCTCAGCGAACCGCGACGAAAACATTTTCGAGGCTCCCGACGAGTTTCGCTTCGGCCGGCGCCATCCGCGCTCTCTGCAGTTTGGCGCGGGCCCGTTCAACTGTCTCGGCCAAACCCTGGCCCGTCTCGAGCTCTATGAGTTGGTAAAGGCCTTGCGAGAGCGCTATCCCAGCATGCAGATGATCGGCGACTGGACAGCGCACCATACCAACGCGATCACAGAAGCAACGCATTTGCGCGTTTCCTTCCGTTGAGGCCACGCGGAGGCCGGACCCAATGTGAGGTCGACCTCAGCCCCGAACGCGCTTGAGGTTCATGGACATGCTGAAGCTATCGGCCGGATAACGATTGAACGTGATCTCAGCGACCGAGCCATCCAGTAGTCGATAAGTTCGCTTGATCTCGACCAATGTGTCGTCGGCCGCAACGTGCAAACGGGATTCTTCTGTATTTTTCAGTTTGATTGCACGGATCATCTGATCGACTTCGCCGATCTTCTCGCCGTAAATCATCTCGATCAAAGAATAGACCGGCCCCGCCCGCTGACCAAGCAGGCGACCGACTCCGGCGAAATGCGATGCCACGAAAATTTCTACCTCGCACAGAGGATCCTCACGACCCGGTGCAAAGCGCAGGCCCTCGATCCGCAGCCACGAGCTGCCCACCTCCTGACCAAGCCGATCCGCGAGCGCCTCGTCCAATTTCACAATGTGAGCCGTATCGGCAGAATACTTGGATTCCACGCCGAAGTCATGCAGATCGCTGATTGAATCGACACGGTGGACGTAGTGCTGTTGCGCACGGCTAGGCTGCGTAACGACCGTTCCGAAGCCCTGGCGGGATTCGACCAGACCCAACTCTCGCAAATGGCGCAACGCTTCGCGGATGGTATGGCGGCTAACCCCGAAGCGCGAGACCAGCTGAGATTCCGATGGAATAGCTGTCCCGATCGGATAGATCCCGGTCAGGATTTCAGCTCGCAAAGCACGTACAACCAGCTTGTACAGGCTATCGCGCGAATCAGGCCGCCCTTCTCCGCTCAAATTATCAGCCCGACCGACCCTTCTGCTCAACGACCCACCCTCCTGCCCTGATGCCCGTCCTTTTTGTCGGACGCAACGGGTCCCGGTGGAGCAGCCTGAATCATAGATGCACCGTGCGGTTCGGGCAAGTCAGGACCGAGATCATATATACGACGGCAGGCTGGCAAGATCGATTTTGCGATTGTCACGCTTGTATGGAGCTGGCGCAACATTGGCGCGGATGATTTTCTGCGCGTGTCCAGGCCGTCCCCAGGCGAGTTCCACCGCGGTACCCGGCTCGGCAAAACCCACATCGACCGTGGCAAGGGACAGCATTTCGCGGAAGTAGTAACTGTAACAACGCGAGGTGGACGCGCCAATGTCTACGCCCTCCGCCAGCACACGATCCACCCACATACTGCCCAGCAAGTTGCGCGGCATCTCCATGAACTCATAGGGATCGCCGGCGCGGAGTAGCGATGCGTAGACGTCGGCCACATCCTCTGCGTTCCAAACTAGAGTTACCATCGTTCGCCTTGGGTGTGCGACCTCTTCTTCCAAGGCGGCGCGACCGATGAATTCATGGTCAAACTTGATATTGCGTGCCCACCCCAATTCGACCGGCGAGCGGTAAAGCTCGGAGATGTCGGCATATTCGTAGCTACCGGTGCCTTTGAACAGACGCAGGAAAGCGGGCGCACGCTGCTGCATCATTTCCAGGAAGTTTGGCACGCTCCAGATCGCCGGGATATAATCCACATTCGGCGTCGGGAAGCACGCCTCGACATGATTGACCATTTTCGTGCGGCCGCCCAGCCGCTTTATGCCAAACTCCGCTCCAGCCTCCAGCAGGGCGTTGTACACAGCCACACCCTCGTCTGCAGACCCATGCAGTTCGAAGCCGATCTCGCCGGACATGCCTTGGCGTAATACTTCGAAGCGCATGTTGCCGATCGCCGACGGACGAAAGCGCATGAAGCCGATGTCGCGCTGCGCTTGCCTCGTTGCCTTCTCGAGCACGAAGAGAGCCGTGGGCCCCTGCAACTGAAAGATGAACTGCTCGGTGCTGACCAGAGCCGCCTCCGCATCGTAGTCACCAGCCTCAAACAGATACTGCGCCCAGGGGATCACCGGTCCACCGGTAAAGAGAAAGCTTTCCTCGCTCTCCCGCATCAACACGCCTTCGCCCATAATCTTACCAGCATCGTTGCACAGGATGATGTGCTTGGCTTGTCCGATCGCGACCTTGGCGTAGGAATTGACGCTGACGTCGGAAAAAAACCTTAGAGCATCCGATCCCACCACACGCAACTTCGACAACGGCGACCAGTCTCCGATGAAGCATCCTGTCTTCCAGGACATCTGCTCGTCCATCCAGCCCGTATATTCGTAGGGTTCGAAGCTCGTGCCAAAGCGCGTATATGTCACCGGCCGGATATCGAATGGGACTTCCGGAACGTGTGGAATGGTTTGCGGAGTGGCCGGGTTCGCCATGATCTAATCCTGTACGGCTTTTATTCGGGGAAGACGACGGTCGAGGCACCGTTCATGATGATCCGATCGGAGAGATGATAACGGACTGCACTGGCAAGTACTCGCCGTTCGATGTCACGTCCCTTGCGCACTAAATCGTCCGGCCGGTCGCGATGACTAATCCGCTCGACATCCTGCTCGATGATCGGTCCTTCATCGAGGTCGGCAGTGACATAGTGGGCCGTGGCGCCTATCAGCTTCACCCCGCGTGCATGCGCCTGGTGGTAGGGCTTGCCCCCCTTAAAGCCGGGAAGGAAGCTGTGGTGGATGTTGATGCAGCGACCCGACAGCTTGGAAGCGAGATCGTCCGACAGGATCTGCATGTATCGGGCGAGCACGACCAGATCGGCGCCGGTCGACTGAACCAAAGACCAGATTTGGGCTTCCTGCGCCTCCTTCGTATCACGGGTGACAGGCAGATGATGGAAGTTCAGGTCATCAAAGCGCAGGCGTCCGTAAGTTTCGGCCGGGTGGTTCGAAGCCACACCGACCAAATCCATAGCCAGTTCGCCAGTCCGCCAACGATAAAGGAGATCGGCGAGGCAGTGATCGAATTTTGACGCGAGAATCAAAACGCGACGCTTCTCACCATGCGGCCGCAAGCTCCAGTCCATATTGAACCGCTCTGCCACCGGCGTAACCGCGGCGCTGAAGATCTCCAGCGAGGTTCCCTCCGACACGCCTTCGAATTGCAGGCGCGCAAAGAAGCGCCCGGTCTCAAGATCGTCGAACTGCTGAGCCTCGAGAATGTTTCCGCCGTGGTCAAACAAGGCGGTCGTGACCGCCGAAAGGATCCCCGGCTGGTCGACGCATGAAAGCCTGAGCACATAACTATCGGCCATTCGAGATCCCTCCCTGGTCGCCTGACGCGGCAACACAACTTGATCGGACATGTTCCCTATCGCCATAGCGCGCAGAACGCCAGAGGGTGAGTGAAGGAAACACTATTCCCCCCTGAAGGCGGGTGGACATGGCCTTTTTACGACAATGTCTGTCATCGAGATTGATCTTCCGGCTTTAAACTTATACGGACATGTTGTCGTTAAGGGATTTTGTGCACAGGGGGAGTGGTCTTGATGGACGTCGTTGGATTCGTCGGGATCGGGAACATGGGCCGCCCAATGGTCGCCCGACTCCGCGATGCAGGTCATAACCCACTCCTGTTCGACGCGGCACCTGAGAATCTGGAAGGTCTGTCGGCCGACGGCGCGAGAATCCTGGCGTCCTCTGTCGAACTGGGTGCCTCAGCGGATATAGCGTTCATTAGTCTGCCATCCCCAGAGATCGTGCGCGAGGTTGCATTGCAATTGGCCGATGGGGGACGTGTTCGCCTAATCGTTGACCTGTCCACAACCGGCCCGTCCATGGCCGCGCTAGTGGCCAAAGATCTCGCAGTGAAGGGCGTCAGCCTCCTCGATTGCCCAGTGAGCGGCGGCGTTGCCGGTGCGCGAAATGGGAAACTAGCGCTGATGGTAGGTGGCAGCGAAGACGATCTCGCGCGGGCACGGCCTTTATTGGAGACCTTCGGCCGCATCTTCCATGTTGGCTTGGCACCCGGCATGGGCCAGATGATGAAGGTAATTAACAACCTTATGTCCGCGTCCGCTCTTTCCGCTTCCTCGGAAGGAGTGACGATGGCGGTAAAGGCAGGGCTCGATCCGGAGATGGTGGTTGAGGTGCTCAACGCAGGAAGCGGTCGCAGCAGCGCGACGCTCGACAAATTTCCGCGCCAGATCCTTACTGGCAGCTTCGATGCAGGGTTTTCGATCGGACTGATGCTGAAGGACGTCCGGTTGTGTCTCGCTGAAGCCAAGGCGCTTGGACTCAGTCTGCCGGCCTGCGAAGCAGTTGCCGAAATTTGGGAAACCGCTGCGCGCGAGATCGGCGCAGACGAGGACTTCACGCGGATCGTCCAGATCGCGGAAGAAGCGGCCGGCATCGTCGTGCGTGGTCGAGGAAGGAGCTCCGGTGCGACCTGATCTGCCGAACTATGAAGTCCTGGCGATACGCTACGCCACGAACCCTCATCAGCGGATCACTGAGAATTTTCTCGGCGGAGACCCCCACGACGGTCCGATGCCACTCGACTATTTCGTGTGGCTGATCCGGGGCAATGGGTGCGTTTTGCTGGTCGACACAGGGTTTGATGCCGCGATGGCCGAGCGACGTCGACGCGTGCATCTAGCCTGCCCGGCCGAGACCTTGAGGCGGATCGGCGTCGCACCGGAGACAATTGAAGATATCGTCATTACCCACCTTCATTACGATCACTGCGGCAACCACGCCCTGTTTCCTGCCGCTCGCTACCATCTTCAGGACCGAGAGATGGCCTATGCCACAGGCCGCTGTATGACGTGCGGGCCGCTGCGTCAGCCGTTCGATTCCGAAGACGTGGTAGCGATGGTGCGCAAGGTCTTCGATAACCGTGTGGTGTTTCACGACGGAACCTCTGAATTGATGCCGGGCATCTCGTTGCACAGATTGGGTGGTCACACGGCGGGGTTACAGATTGTCCGGGTGTGGACGCGGCGGGGCTGGCTCGTCCTGGCCTCTGACGCCAGTCATTTCTACGCGAATATGGAAGACGAACGCAGCTTTCCGCTTGTTTACAATGTCGGCGACATGATCGAAGGGTTCCGGACCGCCTATGCGCTGGCAGACGGCCGCTCGAATGTCATCCCGGGACACGATCCATTGGTGATGCGCCGCTACCCTCCCTATTCCCAGGACCTGGCTGAACTCGTCGTACGATTGGACGCAGCCCCGGTTTCCCCGCAGATCGAGGATTGATCATGGCTCGCGACTATAGCGCCAAGACCCTGCACGCCGCGGCAACGGGCGCGATGAACCTGGCGGCGCATGGCACTTTCTGGACCGGCACGCAGCGCCGGGTCGGGCCGGGTGGAACGATTGCGATCGGCCAAGCCTGCGTCGAATATTTCGTGCCGGCGGATCTGCGTCATGATCATCCGCTGGTGCTGATCCATGGGGGAGGCCAGGGAACCGATTTCATCAATCGGGCAGACGGTAGCCCGGGTTGGTTGCACGATTTCGTCGGAGCAGGCTTTGCGGTTTACGTGATCGACCTTCCCGGTCACGGCCGCTCGCCCGGTCACCCGGATCAGATCGGAGCGATATCGCCGCCTCCAACCTATGAAATGGCGCAGGCGCTGTTTACCCATCCCGAAACCAATCCGGATGCTTGGCCGCAGGCGAAACTGCATACTCGCTGGCCGACCGACGCCGCCGCACTTGACGGTTTCGTGGCAAGCGGCGGCCCGCTACCGCTGGACTTGGCATCCGCCCAGTCCAGTGGGCAAGCAGCGGTCGCAGCGCTTTGCGACCTGATCGGTCCGTGCGTTCTGGTCACGCACTCGAGCGGCGGTCCGATCGGCTGGCTCGCCGCTGACGCGCGACCTGAGCTCGTTGTCGGAATCGTGGCTATCGAACCGTTGGGGCCGCCGGTAACGGGCATGGGGCCAATGGCGTTGCCTTGGGGATTGACCGCAGCGCCCATGCGCTACGACCCGCCGGTTGCTGGTGTAGATGAACTTGCCTTCGAGCAGCGCCAGCCGGCCGAGGAGGGAACTCTACCTTGTTTCGTCCAACAAGCGCCCGCGCGAAGGCTTCTTGGGCTTTCAGACAGTCCCGTGCTGGTTGTTTCCGGGGAAGCATCCTGGGCCGCGCTGAGCGGGCACGGCGTCGTAGACTATCTCGTTCAAGCTGGCGTCGCGGCCGAGCATCTGCGCCTCGGCGATATCGGGATCAGCGGCAACGGGCACCTCATGATGCTTGAAGAAAATGCAGGCGCGATCTCAGCCAGAATAACGGCCTGGATAGAGCGACTGACAGATTGAGCATGCCTGCAGCACAAGCTCGGGTTAGCTTGGCTGGAGCGTATCGCGATAGGGAATCCCCCGCACCATCGTCATGCCGAACATCCGCTGCTTCATGATTTCGAGATCTTCGCCCTGGCGGAGGAACGCCTCATCCTGGCGCCGGGCATCGGGATCAGCTTCCTGTACCAAGCGCTTCATGCTCTTCGAAAAATTCATGCTGATCTCGGTCACAGCACGACGCCGCTCGGTCGCATAGTAGTCGAGTGCCTGCTCGCTGTATTTGCCCGCGATCACACCTCCCAGCGTATCGACGAGTTCCCGCGCATCAAGAATGCCAGCAGTCAAACCTTGGCCGCCCAACGGGTTCACCGCGTGTGCGGCATCTCCCGCGAGCAGGACCCGGCCCTTACGGAAGCTGGTCGCCGCGCGCTCATGGACGCGATAGAGACTGGCGTGGACGACTTTGAAATCGCTGGTCCCTGTGAAATGAGCAAGCCGTGTCTCAACGCGCGCCAGTGCCTCCTCGTCCGAGATCGAGCCCGATTCCCCATAGGTAACACGCCACAACGGCCCTTGATCGACACGGCAGATCAGTGCCCAGTCTGTGGGATCGATCAGGAATATCGCGTCGCCATAGCCCTTGTGTCGGTGGAAATCGAATTCGAGATTGGTCGCCATATAGCGATCAGGCCAGGTGAACCCTTCGAATTCGATTTCGCTAAGCGTGCGCACCGTGGAACGCGCCCCGTCCGCGCCGATGAGCCAGTCGCCCTCCATCGCCTCCGTCCCGGCTTCGGTGCTGACTTCCACCTTGACGCCGTTGTCGGACGTCTCGACACTCGTAAGTTTTGCGCCCCAACGAACCGCCACGTTGTCGTACGGTTCGATGGCGGCCAGGATTATCTCGGCCAGTCGGTCCTGCCCCATGTGCAGGTTGAATGGAAAGGGAACCAAGTCCTTCAGAACCGACACGTCCGCTTCAAAGGAATTGCCGTTGTCTTGGAACTGCCACCGCACTCGGCCACACTGGTGTGCAACCTTGCGCGCCTCCTCCAATACCCCGAAATCATTCAGCGCCTCCAGCACCACGGGCATGTAGGTCAAGGCACGCGGCGAGGTATTGAGGGTCTTTTCGCTCTCGATCACGGTTACCCGCACGCCGAGGCGCCCCAGGCCAAGCGCAATTAAAAGGCCGGTTGGGCCCGCTCCGACAATAATGACGTGATCATCGCGCATCGTGCGCACTCCTCGAACGAATTTGAACCACCTGAAGCTGGCCAGCGGCCGACGGCTTAAGCGGAATCAGGCGGGCGGGGCATTGAGATCGGCCCGGCGATTGTCGGCCTTGTAGGGCGTTGGGACCACTGTCGCCCGGATCGTCTTCTGCCGCTTGCCCGGCAGCCCCCAAATGACCTCTACCTGAGTACCCGGCGTGGCCAGCTCGGCATCCATGACGGCAAGGGACAGCATTTCGCGGAAGTGGTAGCTGTAGCAGCGGGAGGTTGCCGCGCCGACCAACTTGCCGTCATGCATCACCTTGTCCACCCAGGTCAGGCCCAGCAGATTGCGTGGCATTTCCATGTATTCATAAGGCTCTGCGTCCTTGCGCAGCAGCGAAGCGAAGACGTCCGCGACATCCTCGCCGTTCCAGACGAGTGTCGTCATGGTCCGGCGCGGTTCGGCAACCTCCAGCTCAAGTGCAGCGCAACCGATGAAATCGTGATCGAAGCGGATATTTTTCCCCCAGCCCATCTCGACCGGAGATCGCTCGAAATCCTGGAAACTCTCGCGCTCCCAGCTGCCTGTCGACTGCAGGATGTCGGTGAAGCCGGGCATCTGCTGGAGCAGCGTGTTGAGGAAGTCGCTTTCGTCTTCGCCAAACATTGCCGGCAGGTAATCGACAGTCGGGGTCGGAAAGCAGGCCTCAACGTGATTGACCATCTTCGCGCGTCCGCCGAGACGACGAATTCCGAACTCCTGCCCGGCCTCCAGAATGGCATTATAAACCTCGACGCCTTGATCGGCGCTGCCATGCAGCTCGAAGCCGATTTCGCCTGACATACCCTGGCGCAACACGTCGAACGAAATGTTGCCGATCGAAGAGGGACGGAAACGCATGAAGCCGATGTCGCGGAACGATTCCCCCGTGACCTTTTCCATCACTTGCAGGGCTTTCGGCCCTTGAACTTGGAAAATAAAATGGTTTTCGGTCACGTTGACTGCGCTCGCGTTCCACGACCCCCTGTGGAACTGATAGAAGGCCCAAGCGACGCCGGGCCCACTGGTGAAGACGAAACGCTCCTCTGCCTGACGCATCAGCACGCCTTCGCCCATGATCTTTCCGCGGTTGTTGCAGAAAATCAAATGCTTGGCTTGCCCGATGGGCACTTTCGCAAAGCTGTTGACCGATATGGAGGAAAAGAAGGCCAGCGCGTCCGGCCCCTCAACCTGCATCTTCATAAGCGGCGACCAGTCGCCGATGAAGCACGTGCGTTTCCAACTCTCGCACTCGTCGATCCAGTCTGTATATTCGAATGGCTCGAACTCGTAGAAGAAGCGGGTGTAGGTTACCGGCCTGATGTCAAAAGGCACCTGCGGCACGTGAAACAGCGGTTGCGGTTTTGCTGGTCGGCCCAAAATGGCTATCCTCGAATTTAGATTGCGTTGAACTGCTCGCTGCCGGATTTCACGGGTATGACTTTCCGCGCCTGCCCGGACCGTGCACCATCACAGGTCCAGGTTGAGCGACCCGACATAGTGGCTGTCGAAATATTCGCGGATCTGGGTGATCTTGCCGTCCATGACATCGATAGTGATCAAATAGGGATTGCTGTACTCTCGGCCGTCAACAAGCTTGCCCGAGCCTTGCGCCTCGACGACTACAAGGCCATCGATCGCGACGAAATGACGGATGTCCATGGAAGGATCACCAGGGACGAACAGCGCCCGGACGCGCTTGATGAACGCAATTACGTTGTCGGCGCCCTCGTGCAATCCGCCGCCAGGGATGTCCTTGCCAACCACCAACCAGCCCGCCCCGTCCGCAAGGAAGCTTCGCGCTACGGCGAAGTCACCCCCGCCCAACGCCATCATAAAGCCCTGCACCGCGGCCGCACTGGCCTGGTCCACCACCTTGCTCATGCAAACTCCTCTCGAACTGTTTCGCTACTTGTACTGACATCTTGTTGATCGATCAAGATGGACAGGCAGCGCTAGTCGGCAAAAATCGGGGTTGTCAGCCGGAGTAGAAGCGGTAACGTGTCCGGACGAGTCAATTTCATAATGGTTGTGAGAGAGGAAGGGATCATGTCCGCCCTAGCAGGCAAGACCGCGATCGTAACCGGCGCCGGCAGCGGCCTTGGTCAAGCCTACGCGCTCGCATTGGCCGACAGTGGGGCTGCGGTGGTCGTGAATGACATCGGCGACACCGGTCAGACGGTTGAGGCGATCCGCGCCCGTGGCGGACACGCCATCGGCTTTTCGGCATCCGTCGTGGATTGGCCGGCCATGGCCGATCTTGTCGAAGCAACGGTTGAACGGTTCGGCTCGATGGACATCGTGGTCAATAATGCTGGCATCGCCCGTCACGGGTCGATGACCGAGGAAACAGTGCAGGCATGGTCCGATACGCTCGACATCAACCTGACGGGCGTAATGGGGATGTCGCGCGCGGCCGCATCCCATTGGACAGCGCGCGGCCCGGCGCCGGGGCGCGCCATCATCAACATAGCCTCGCCTGCGGCGACATATCCGTTCCCGGGGGGAATGGGGTATGTCGCCAGTAAGGCTGCTGTCCTGGGGTTGACGCAGGCTATGGCGCAGGAACTCGCCCCGCTTGGCGTAAGGGTGAATGCGCTGTGTCCGATCGCGCGGACCAATATGGTCAGCGGCAATGAGGCGATGGCGGCAATGATGCCCAGGCCCGAGAGCGGTTTTGATCCATTTCTCCCTGAGCATGTTGCGCCGGTGGTTGCCTATCTGGCCTCGCAGCGCTGCCGATTCACCGGCCGGGTGTTTGGGGCTCAGGGCGACAGCATCGCGGTCTTCGGTGGCTGGACGGTGGTCGAAAGGCATCAGAACGACCGAGAACGATGGTCAATCCAGCGCTTGGAGGCGGCGCTTGCCGACACGGCGGCGGCAGAGCCGGTCATTGCGCTATGGCCAGGCGTTTATCTCGAAACCACCATGCCGCCGGACGAAACGCTGCAAGCGCTCGCGACCATTTCCACCACTGCCTGAATTTTTGAAAGGACCATGGATGAACCAGGATCAATTGATCGACCGTGAGCAGATCCGCGATCTACTCGCGCGATACGCCCATGCCGCCGATCGCCTGGACCGCGATATGCTGACGGAAATTTTCTGGCCTGAAGGAAGTGACGATCACGGCATCTTCAAGGGGTCAGCTGCCGAGTTTGTCGAATGGTCGGTCGCGGCAATGGCTTTCTCCAAGATCAATCGCCACGTGCTCGGTCAGTCATTTATCCAACTGGCTGGTGAAAAAGCCGCGGTCGAAACCTACTTCGATTCGTTCCACCGCATGGAGATCGAAGGGACTGTCTTCGATTTCTTCGTTCATGGCCGCTACGTTGATCATATGGAGAAGCGCGGGGGTGAATGGCGCGTTCTGCATCGCAAGGTGGTGGTCGACGCATCCCATGGGAACCCGCTTGCAGTCGATACAGCCGAGATGCTCGGTCCCGTCGCAGAGCCCAACCGGGGGATAAACGGGTCGGAAGACCCGGCGCTTGCCTTCATCGCCTCAGTGCTCGGCTGAAGCCGCCACACACCAGCAATCTAAAGGGACGACCGATGCAGGTAACCTACGATTTTTCCGGGCGCGTAGCGCTGATCACAGGCGCGGCTTCGGGTGTGGGTAGAGCGACCGCTCTGGCGTTCGCGCGAGCCAACGCAAAAGTCGCGGTCGCTGACATTGCCGATGAAGAGGGACGAGAGACAGTCCGGCTCATCCGCGCAGCGGGCGGCACCGCGGAGTTCTTTGCCGTCGACGTGCGCGACGAGCAGAAGGTCAAGGCGATGGTCGACGCGGTCGTCGAGACCTTTGGCCGGCTGGATTTCGCACACAACAACGCGGGCATTGAGGTGGGGATGACCCCGGTAGCCGATGCTGACATGGACGGCCTGCGCCGCATGCTCGACATCAATCTGTGCGGTGTTGCCTTCGGCATCAAGGCCGAGGTTCCGCACATGCGCAAGAATGGCGGTGCCATCGTCAACACGGCTTCTGCGCTGGGGCTGATCGGCGGCTATCGCGGCGGCCTCTATGCCGCAACCAAGCATGCCGTTGTTGGTCTCACCAAGTCCGCAGCGGTAGACTATGCCGATAAAGGAATCCGCATCAATTGCGTTTGCCCGGGGCCGATCGACACGCCCTTCATTGCAGAGTTTCCTCCGGCAGTGATTGAGCGGATGCTCTACGGGACGCCGATCGGCCGCGTGGCTGATCCCGCCGAAATCGCTCAAGCAGTGCTCTGGCTATGCTCTGATGGGTCAAGCTATGTTTGCGGTCATGCGCTGGCGGTTGACGGCGGGATAGCGACCGGCGCAGTCAGCACGAAAATGGAAGATCTGTGGGAGGCAATGGCGCAGGCCGATGCGCCGGCTGGATAAGTGTTCGCGACATGTCTGTGACCCACAGCTTCGTCTACACCGCAAACCCCGCCCGCGTCCTTTTTGGCGCGGGCACGTTAGCGCTTTTGTCTGCCGAGCTGGAACGCCTCGGCGTGACTCGGCCGATTTTCGTGGGCACTCGTCGGCAGGAAGCGATGCTCCGTGACTTGGCGGCAGACGTGACCGGCCCCGCCGCGCAAGTCTTTGCCGGTGCGGTGATGCACACCCCCGTTACAGTCACAGAAACGACCATGTCACTCGTCGTACAAGGCGGGGTCGACGGCATTGTTGCGCTGGGCGGTGGATCTACGATCGGGCTCGGCAAGGCGATTGCTTTGCGCACGGACCTCCCTCAGGTCGTGCTGCCAACGACCTATGCGGGATCGGAGATGACACCAATCCTCGGCGAAACCCGCGACGGCGTCAAAACCACGCAGTCCAGTCCCAAAGTCCTCCCCGAGGTCGTGATCTATGACGTCGATCTCACGATTGGCTTGCCGCCACCCCAATCGGCTACGAGCGGCCTGAATGCCATGGCTCACGCGGTTGAGGCACTTTATGCGCGTGACCGCAATCCCATGACGGAAATGATGGCGGTCGAGGGCATCCGAGCGCTCGCCGATGCGCTGCCACGCATTGTCAGGGCTCCGTCCGATCGCGCGGCACGTAGCGATGCTCTCTATGGCGCCTGGTTATGCGGCAGCTGCTTGGGCGCTGTGGGCATGGCGCTCCACCATAAGCTTTGTCACGTGCTTGGCGGTTCGCTCAACTTGCCTCATGCTGAGACCCACGCGATCGTGCTTCCGCATGCACTCGCCTACAACGCCGCGGCTGCGCCTGAAGCGATGTCCTCGCTGGGCAAGCTGTTTGCCGGCGACCCGGTTATGGCGCTTGTAGAACTCGCCAGGCAGCTTGGGGCGCCCACTGCGCTGCGCGACATTGGAATGCCGCATGAGGGGATTGAGATCGCAACTCGCGCGGCCTTGGCCAACCCTTATTGGAATCCCCAACCGCTCGAGGAAGACAAGCTGCGCACGCTGATTGCGCGTGCCTGGGCCGGGGATCCGCCGGCGCGCATGACGTAATGGCCAGCAGATCGATGGAGGGAATACGGCGATGAACGATCATGACACGAGGCCATCGTCCGGTGCGCATTTCAGTGAGGAAGCATCGTCCCGGGTTGTGAACGGGCGCATGGGCGCGGATGCGGATCCGCGCCTGCGCGAGGTGATGGCGATCGTCGTTGAACACCTTCATGCGGCGATCAAGGAAGCGCGAATTACGTCGGACGAGTGGATGAAGGCGATCCGCTTCCTGACGGACGTCGGCCACATGTGCAGCGAATGGCGTCAGGAATTTATCCTTCTTTCAGACGTACTCGGCGTATCGATGCTGGTTGACGCGCTTAACCACCGCCGCCCACAGGGATCGACCGAAAACACGGTTCTCGGGCCCTTCTATCGCGAAAATCCTCCGAAGCTGCCAAATGGCGCAAACATCTGCCTCGACGGCAAGGGAGAGCCAATGCTGGTCCGCGGCCGCGTCGTAGATGGCAAGGGCGCTCCGATCGCCGGCGCGACGGTTGACGTCTGGCAAACCAACGATGATGGCTTCTACGATGTCCAGCAGGCTGGGCTACAGCCGGACTACAACCTGCGCGGAGTCTTCACCACCGATGGTGACGGCCGCTACGCTTTCTGGACGGTGAAGCCCCGCTTCTATCCCATCCCGGATGACGGTCCGGTCGGCAAGATGCTGCACGCGCTCGGTCGGCACCCTAACCGGGCGGCGCACCTCCACTTCATCCTCACCGCCGAGGGGTTCGACACGGTCGTGACTCACATCTTCACTCCCGACTGTCCTTATCTGGGCGAAGATGCGGTATTCGGAGTCAAACAGTCACTGATCGCCGACATCCGCCGCGTCGAATTGCCTGAGGCCGAGCGCGAGTTCGCTCAGCCCCGAGCCTTCTGGTCGGTTGACTGGGATTTTGTGATGGTGCCGCAAATTGCCGCCTAGAGGATTTCGAGGCAGATGGAAACATCTGCCGGCTCGGAAATCACGGCAAACAAAGGAAAATGAGACTCGATCCGATTCAATCTGAAGCGGATCGAGTCTAGCGGGTGGGGATCTCAAGCAGGAAACAGGTCATCCATCCGTGTGCCGATCGCTGCGACGGTGACCGCACCGTCAACCGCCATCGCATGACCGGTTACATAGCTTGCATCGTCTGAACAGAGCCAAAGAACCGCCCGAGCCATTTCAGCAGGAGTACCGAGCCGACCGATCGGCGTGCCGAAAAGGAGGCGGTCCCGCATAGGCCCGGGCAGGTTGGCGAGGAACGGGGTATCAATCGGACCCGGGCAAAGCGCATTTATCCGTATGTTCTTATCAGCGTAGTCGATGGCTGCCGCCTTGGTCAGTCCCACCACGCCGTGCTTGGTTGCCGTATAGGCGGAGAGCCGATATCCGCCGATCAGGCCAGAGGCTGAGGCAGTGTTCACGATCGCGCCGCCACCACGCTTGAGCATCAAAGGGATCTGGCCTTTGAGGCAATAGAAGACCGACGAGAGGTTTACATCCATCACACGGCGCCAATTGTCGGACGGCAGCTCGGCGAGCGGAACCAGGTTGGCTTCGATGCCGGCGTTGTTATGCGCGATATCCAGACCACCAAACCGTTGCTCGATCTCGTGGAGCAGAGCCTGAACGCTGTCTTCCGAAGCGACGTCGACCTTTACGAATTCGGCAGTGCCGCCTGCGCTGCGGATTGCGTCCACGGCGGCCGTTCCGCTCTCCTGAGCGATGTCGCCAACCACGACCGCAGCTCCTGCCGCAGCAAAAGCCTCCGCCGTGGCACGGCCGATGCCCGAACCTCCGCCCGTGACCAGGACGACTTTTCCGGTAAAATCGAAAGTTACGGTCATGATCGGCTCCGCCTGCTGCAAGAAGGTTAGTTGCTATTCATGCCCACATGTCCGGTCAACCTTTACGGCGATGCTTGCACGAAAATGCTTGCGCGAAGTTCGTGATCAATGTCCATTGTCCGGACAAATCGTCGCGTGCATCGGGGGTATTCGGTACTCCCGGCTCTGGCGTTACCGCGCCAGCCATCGCCTATTTTGTGAACCCTCGCATTTCTCCGTAGCCGATGGACCCGCGCGGTGAGCAGCGCTATCGATTGGTCCCTTCACGCCATCGCGCTGATGGCTTGCGCGGTACGGCGTAATGCTGGGAGATAACGGGTGCGCAACTCCGCCATGGTCACGCGCCCGGCTTGCGTGCCGATATTGATCGCCGCGACCACCTCAGTCCCCGCCATAACGGGAACCGCAACCGAGCGCAGCCCGATCTCCAGTTCCTGGTCGACTATCGCATATCCGTCCGCCGCCGCTTTGCTGAAGCGCTCGAGAAGGGCGGACTGGTTGACCTCGGTCCGCGCTGTGAGCGCGGCAAGTTCGGTACGGGACAGATAGGTTTCCTGTTCGGAACGGCGCAGACCTGCCATCAGGATGCGTCCCATGGACGTGCAGTATGCAGGCAGTCTACTGCCGACCCTCAATGCAACGGACATTATGCGCGAAATCTCTGCGCGCGCCACATAGTAGACCTGATCGTCTTGGAGGACGCCCAGCGAACATGACTCATGCAATTCGTCACGTAGCTTATCAAGCAACGGCTGCGCGCGTAGGGCCAGTGAGTTCGAAGATACATAGGCATGCCCAAGCGCCAAGACCTTGGGAGTCAGGGCATATTTTGATCCGTCCTGCGCCGCATAGTCGAGTCGGACGAGGGTGTGGAGACACCGCTTCACTGCGGGCCGGCTTAGACCGGTCATGCGCGCGGCCTGCGAGATCATCATGGGTTCGGCTCTGTCCGCGAAGCAGCGCAGAACTGCAAGCCCTCGCGCCAGCGAGGTCATGAATTCCGGATCACCACGCGCGCTCAACTGATCCATTACGCCTCCGTCAACCGATAATCGGTCATTATGCCGTTTATCGGTTGACGGCAAGCAAGCCCCGCGCAAGTTCGCTTTATCAAAACGCAGGGTAGGAAGGTCATTATGGACAAGTCCATGACCTCGGCGGCCGAAGCCGTGGCCGACATTAAGGATGGAGCCTCGGTAATGCTCGGGGGCTTTGGAACGGCAGGCATGCCCGACCAGCTAATTGACGCACTGATCGCGCAAAACGTTGGCGATCTCGTTGTCATCAACAACAATGCGGGCAACGGGGAGACAGGGCTGGCGGCCTTGATCAAGGCCGGGCGGGTCCGGAAAATTATCTGCTCCTTCCCACGTCAGATCGACTCCCATCATTTCGACGCGGCTTATCATGCGGGAAAGATAGAGCTCGAGCTCGTGCCGCAAGGCAACCTTGCAGCGCGCATCGAGGCTGCCGGAGCTGGCCTCGGAGCGATCTTCACCCCAACGGGCTATGGAACTCTTCTCGCCGACGGGAAGGAGACGCGGGAGATCGATGGACGCTTCTATGTCCTCGAATATCCGATCCGCGCCGACTTTGCGCTGATCAAGGCTCACCGCGGTGACCGCTGGGGCAACCTCGTTTACCGCAAGACGGCTCGCAATTTCGGACCAATCATGGCCATGGCTGCAAAGACGACGATCGCCCAAGTGTCAGAAATCGTGCCCCTCGGCAGTCTCGATCCCGAGGTCGTGGTCACGCCTGGGATCTTCATCCAGCGCGTCGTGGCGATCCCACAGGCCTCGGGAGCACTCGCATGAGCCGGTGGAGCCGAGAGCAGATGGCCGCGCGGGTGGCACGGGACATTCCGGAAGGCGCCTATGTCAATCTCGGAATTGGGCTTCCCACCAAGGTCGCAAACTATCTTCCCATGGATCGTGAAATCCTGCTGCACAGCGAGAATGGTCTATTAGGCATGGGGCCGGCGCCAACGCCCGGAGAAGAGGACTGGGAACTGATCAACGCCGGCAAGCAGCCCGTTACGCTGCTGGCGGGTGGCTCCTATTTCCACCACGCTGACAGCTTCGCTATGATGCGGGGAGGCCACATCGACATATGCGTTCTCGGCGCTTATCAGGTTTCGACCAGGGGAGACCTCGCCAATTGGCACACGGGCGAACCCGGAGCGATACCCGCAGTCGGGGGCGCGATGGATCTGGCGATCGGCGCAAAAGAGACGTTTGTGATGATGGAGCTCTTGACCAAGCAAGGGGAAAGCAAGCTGGTCGAGGCCTGCTCCTACCCCCTCACAGGGCTGCGCTGCGTCTCGCGCGTCTACACTGACCTCGCCGTGTTCGAGGTCGGCGAAAACGGGGCCAAGATCATCGAGGCGATCGACGGATTGGATATCGGCGCTCTGAGCAAACTGACGAGACTCCACCTGTCCGAGTAGGGATATCGGCCAGATGCGGCCATCTGACTGTCGATTTCCACGGCCGCACTATCGCATCTCAAATGGTTAGGCATTCGGCACAGTCAGCGACACGCCGCAAATCAGACATCAAACGTGGTTATGACCAAAGCATATCGTTGTATCGTGTGGAGAGCGGTTTGCACCAGATCGTCTCCACCACCATCCATAGATTTCCAGATTGGCTTCGAGACGCCTGGAACAGCGATGGCGAATTTCCGGACTTGAACGGCTACTTGCTTCGAAAACCTGCTTTTTGAGTTGCTACGAATTGCCTCACCAGCATCGAATGAGCCACCCCCACTCCAAAATCCATGATAGCCTTCTAATGCCGGGCGATCCGCAGAGGCATGCACATGACCATGACGATCTGCTCCATGGTATCTTCCAGAGCCTCCTCGAAGCCCTCACCGAACGCGATTTCGTCGGTTCCGTGATGCCGGACCAGAATATTCAGGAACATCAGGCTGATGCTGATAAGGCGCCGCTGCGCTACGTATGGCGGTAGATAGTCCACACGTTCGCGGAGCAATCTCAATGCCCGGGTCAGATTTGGCGGTTCAGTTCCGCTAAAGTCGCCAAATTCGGGCGATCGGCTTCGCAGCAAATACTGGCTCAGGAAGCTCGCATAGGAATGATTGCCGTCGGCATCCTGCAAATCTAGCTGCGGCAGCAAAACGATTTCTAGAAGTGTCCGCGCGTCCTTCAGACGGCCCTGGCGTTCCGCGCGGACGAGCATCGCGCCACGCGCTTCTTCCATCTGTTCCATCCTATAGTCGAAGATCGCGCGCACCAGCCCCTCGCGTGATCCGAAATGATATTGCACCGCCGCATGATTGCCCTGCCCCGCGCGGGATGCGATCTCGCGCATCGACGCGCCGTTGATTCCATTTTTGGCGAACGACTGTTCGCCCGCCAGGATCAGACGAGTCTTGCCGTCCATTCCGTCCGACTCAAACAGCGCCTTCTGTTCGTCCACCTGCTCCGCCAAGGCACAATCCTTAAAACATATGTTTTATCATTTAGCCGCTTCGGTGCGGATAAACCGCCTTCGACAGCCTGATATGCACCGCCCATACCCCGTGCCGCACATAAATACATGTTTACACTTGACTGAATCTCATTGCCAGCGCTATCAACCTAATTGTCATTAGGCATCGCTGCCAGCAACGCCGTGAGACGCGTTCGGCCACCGATGTCCGCGAACGATATGCGCTAAAGAAGGAGAGCGTTTCATGGCGATGGAAACCGGACTTATCTTCCACCCCTATATGAGGCCCGAGCGCACCGCGCGTCAGACCTTCGAATGGGGTGTGCAAAGCTCGATCGCCTGCGACAAGGCCGGCTTCACCTCCATGATGATCTCCGAGCATGCCTCGCAAATCTGGGAGAATATCCCCAATCCGGAATTAATTATGGCGGCCGCGGCGCTGCAGACGAAGACCATTAAATTTGCTCCCATGGCGCATATCCTGCCGCATCAGCATCCGACCAAGCTGGCGATGATGGTGGGCTGGCTTTCCCAGATTCTCGAGGGCCGCTATTTCATGGGTATCGGGGCGGGCGCCTATCCGCTGGCATCCTATATGCACGGCATCCGCGGCGAGGAACAGAATACCGAATTCCTGAACGCGATGGTGCGCGAGTCGCTCTTCATCATGGAAAAAGTCTGGAAGCGGGAGCCGTTCTTCTACGAGGGGAAGTTCTGGAAGGCCGGCTTCCCGGAGGAAGAGGTAGCGCTGACCGAAGAAGACGAGCAGCACAAGCTAGCCAATTATTCACCCTATGGCGGGGCCTTTCCGGAGTTCGCGGTCACCGGCTTCAGCCCCAACTCGCCGTCGATGCGGCTGGCGGGCGAGCGGAATTTCAAACCCGTCTCGATTTATTCGGGTCTCGACGCGCTCAAACGACACTGGGAGATTTATTCGGAAGCGAACATCAAGGCCGGCTTCACGCCGGACCGCCAGCGTCACGCCGTATCGCAGACCGTCTTCGTCGCGGATACCGATGCCGAGGCCAAGCGGCTCGTTATGGAGGGGCCGATCGGCTATTGCTTCAATAAATATCTGATCCCGATCTGGCGACGCTTCGGCATGATGGACGGTTTTGCGAGGGACGAGGGCGTCGATCCCGACAAGGCGGATTTGGAGTTCCTAGTCGACAAGGTCTTCGTCGTCGGATCGCCCGACACCGTGGTCGAAAAGATCAGCGCGCTATTCGAGAAATGCGGCGGCTGGGGTACGCTCCAGATCGAGAGCCACGATTATTACGACGACCCCTCGCCCTGGTTCCATTCACTCGAATTGGTGGCGAAGGAAGTAGCGCCGCGGATCAAGCTGCCAGGCAGCATTCTTCGCGAAGCGGAGCGGACGCAGGCGGCGTGAGCCGAGGCGGGGGCCGGGTCGACATGGTCCGCCCCGCCCCCGCCAAAAGACGCGTCTGAAGAGACGTCGTTCGCGACACTGCGGATGAACGCCAAACAAAATTGGAGCACGCGAAAATGCACCTCGCCGGTAAACGGATCATCGTGACGGGTAGCGCGCAGGGAATTGGCCAGGCAGCGGTCGAGGCCTATGTCGCCGAAGGCGCCCATGTGTACGCGCTGGACGCGAACGAAGCTCTCGGTACGCAATCGGCCGCGGCCGCCAACCACAAGGGCCCGGGAACGGCCAAATTCCTGAAGGCCGATGTCAGCGTTCGTGCTGAAGTGGACGCGGCGTTCGCCACCGCCGTGGAGGATTTGGGCGGGCTCGACGTTCTGGCGCACATTGCCGGCGTGCACCGCCATGCTCCCACGCATGAGGTCCCCGACGATATCCTGAGCTGGATGTACGCGGTGAATGTCAACGGGACCGTCTACACCAACGGCGCCGCGTATCGATTCATGCAGGACTCGGGGGGCGCTATTATAAATTTCGGCTCGGAATCCGGACTGACCGCGGAGGTGAACAACGCCGTCTATGGCTCTTCGAAAGCAGCGGTTCATGCATGGACTCGCAGCGTCGCGCGCGAATGGGGCGCCCGCAATATCAGAGTCAATGCAGTGCTGCCTTATGTCGTGACCCCGATGTACGCCAATTTCCGCGCCGCCCTTTCGCCCGAGGAACTGGCGGCGCACGACAAGTCGACAGCCGAGCAAATTCCGCTTGGTGGCAAATTCGGTGATCCGGCCCTGGATCTGGCGCCCGTGCTTGTCTTCCTCGCAGGAGAGGGATCAAGATTTATCACCGGGCAGCTTCTGCCCGTCGACGGTGGACTTATATCCGTCCGGTGACACGAGCCGGGTGCCGGTATCCACGCTCAGCTTTTTGACGAAGCGAATCCATGGAGAAGCAAGTCGGCCGCCTGCTCGGCAATCTGTGCCGGCCCCAATTTGCCCGGGCGGTACCAAGAAGAGCAGGAATCCAGCATTGCGATCAGGAATTTGCGCACGACGGTGGCGTCGAGCGCCTTGCTGGCACTACCGTCCGCCTGCGCCGCGACGATGAGGTCGCGCCAATAATTGTCGAAGCTGGAATAGGCCGCCAACACGCGCCCCTTCATCTCTTCGGGAAGGTCGTCGAAGACACGCGCCACCGCCGACGAATAATCATCTCCGGTCAGCAGAAAGTCGATATGCGCCATGATGGCGGTGCGGAGCCGCAGCAGCGGCGGTGCGTCACGCCCCAGGACCTCCACCCTTGCCACGATATGATGGCTGTTGTGATAAATACCCTCCATCATCACATGCTCGACCAGAGCATCCTTCGAGGAAAAGTGATGATAGATGCTTGGCGCCAGCATCCCGGCGCCCCGCGCAATGTCGCTCAATTTGGCGCCCGCCAGGCCCTTGTGGCGAAGGATGGAGGCCGCTGAATCCAGAATGCGGGTCCGGCCATTGTCAGCTTGCGTCATGGATGGGCCATAACCGGATTTTGGGGGGATTGCAGCCCCGTGCGAAGGGCATCGACCTAACCGCCAAAAGGAACGTTAGGAACGCCAGGCGCCGGGGGTCCGAGAATTTCGAACAGGCCGCCCGCCAGCGGCTGCTGCGCGAATATCTCGGGGGTGAAACCCTGCGACCCCGTGATCAGGAAAAGTCGGGAATAATCGGTCCCTCCAAAGGCAGGCCGCAACCCGCGCCGTACCGGCAGGCGCCGTTCCTCGAGCAGCCTGGCATCCGGCGCAAAGCGCCGCAACAGCCAGCTTTCGTAAAAGGCCATCCAGATGCAGCCCTCGACATCCACCGCCATTCCGTCGGGATAGCCATCCTCGGGCTTGAAGGTCAGGAAATCGCGCCGGTTGCTCAGGGTACCGTCGTCCGCGACATCATATGCCCAGCTGAGCAACGGCATGGAATCGTTGACATAGGCGATCCTGCCGTCGGGGCTGAAGGCCGGGCCATTCGCCGTCACGATGTTGGTTTCCATTGTGCTCACCTGACCCGACACATCCAGCCGATAGAGCTCGCCCGTGTTGCGGACGTCCAGATTGCCGAGCGTGCTTTCCTTGTCCTCGGCCGTAGTGCTCTCGTCCCATTGGCTGGAATCGCAGGAACCCGACCAATAGCGTCCCTTGCGGTCGGTAACGCCGTCGTTGAGCCGCGCGATCTTCGGATTGGGGACCGGGTGGAGGAAGGGTGCATAGACTTGGCGATGTGGATCGACATGGGCGAACCCGTCCACGCAGGAGGCAATGAATCCCCCGCTGGCGCGCGGGGCGATGGCACTGACCCAGGCGGGTGTCTTCCATGTCCCCTTGGCGCCGCTTTCCAGATGATACCAGTTGATGCTCGGTGCCTCGATATCGACCCAGTAGATGCAGCCGTCGCGATCGTCCCAGATGGTGCTCTCGCCAAGAATGGCCTTGGCATCCCACAGGCAGCGCCAGCCCTCGCCTTCCATCATCGTTTCTTCCCTCAATATTCTACAGCCTGACGATATCGTCGTCGAACGCTTCGTCGCGCTGCCGCACGGCTTCCTTGAGACCCTGTGTCCGGACCGTTTCGTTGAAGATCGCGCGGCTCTCGGCAAGATGGCCGCGCGCGTCCATTTCCGCAGCCATGCGCTGCAAGGTGCGCGCGCCCATCAATTCCAGTCCGATATTGACGATACGCTTGTTGGCGCTGAGCAGATCGGGATCGATCATCGAAAGCCGGGCGGCGAGCGCGGCAACCTCCGCATCCAGCGCCTCGGCCGGCACTGCCTTGAGCGCCAGACCGAGCCGCGCCGCATCATCGCCCCGGATCGAGTCTCCGGTGAGCAGCAGGCGTTTGGCCCATTGCGGCCCCACCAGATACAGCCACATATGGCTTGGCAAGGACCCCTGCGATCGCGCCGGGGGAAAGCCGAACAGCGCATCGTCGGCACAAACGACCATGTCGCACAACAGCGCCAGATCGGTACCGCCCGCGAGGCACCGGCCATGCACTTGCGCGATGACCGGCTTGTGCATGTCGAACAACACCATGCGCAAGCGCTGTGCCCGCTCCTGATGCCAGGCGTCGTCGTCGAACTTTGCCCGCCCGCGGCGATGCTCGACCTGATGCGCGACGGGCTGATCGTAGCGCTGGAGATCATAGCCCGAGCAAAAATCAGGACCCGCAGCCTGCAGAACGACGGCATGAACGCGATTATCCTCGTCCATTTCCCAGAGCAGCCGGTTGAGCTCTTCCATCAGCGGTTCGCTGAGCGCGTTTCGTTTCTCCGGCCGGTTCAGCGTAATCCACGCTGTACCGTCCCGGATCTCGCAAAGGACCAGTCGTTCAGATACCGCCATCGCCAGCCGTCCTTTCTATCCGTTCCGGCAAAAGCCACTCTACCGATATCGCGATACCAGCCTGCGCTGCGTCGCCCGTCGCTCACGCGACCGATTGCAGGCCGGCCGGAGGCGCAACCGGCGCGGACACGTCGATATCCTTCAGCCGCGGGAGTACCTTGCGCGCGAACAGCTCGAAATTTTCGCGCCCGACCTCAAACGGCATGTCACCGAATTGCGTATAGATGATGAGGCTGCCCACGCCAAAGCGGTCGACCATGGAGGTCAGCTTCTCCACCACCTCGTCCGGCCGTCCCCAGATCTGAAGATCGGCCAGGAAATTATTGAACTTCTCGATACCGTGCTTCTCGACGCTTTGGGCCAGCGCGCCATAATATTCATAGCCTTCGATCGACTCGAATTCCTTGTTACCGAACCGGTAGAAGGACGAGGTGGAGCGGGCATATTCGACCAGATATTTGTTGCGCATCTCCTGCGCCTTGGACGCGTCCTCGTTGACGGCGACAAAGGCAACGACGACCGGCTTGGGCGCGGGGCGACCGTTCATCGCGAAGAAGCGCTCGCGATAGCTCTCAATGTCTTCCTGCACGCGGTCCCACGGCTTCTGGGCGATAATCATCAGGCCAACGTCAAGATTGGCCATAAGCTTGACCGATTCCGGCGAAACGGCGGACGCGAAGACTCGCCCGCGATAGCTGGCATATGGCCGCGGGCGCAGTTCGACACGCGGCTGATGCAGATAATCGCCATCATATTCCATGACGCCGGTTTCCAGCGCTTCCAGCAGCGCCTCGGCATATTCGCGAAACCGTTTGCGCGCCTCGCCCATCGGCACACCGAAGCCATCGAACTCTTCCTTGCCGAGTCCCCGGCCGATGCCGAGGATGGCGCGGCCCTCGGAAAGGTGATCGAGCAGCAGGAAGCTTTCGGCAATGCGAACGGGATTTTGCCACGGGAGCACCGTGACGGTCGTGCCGAGCTTGATTCGCTTGGTCTGGCCCGCAACCCAGGAGAGGAACTGCGGCACGTTGGGCGTCATCATATAGCCGGTGAAATGATGCTCAGGCGTCCAGACGGAATCGAATCCCTGGTCTTCCGCACGCGCGGCGAGCGACAATTCGTGCCGAAACACATCGATGTCGGACACCTGATCCTTCAGATTCTGGAACGTCAGTCCCAACCCCACGTCCATACACACCTCCTAGATCACCATTCGATGCTAGACTAACGACAATTAGGTTACGTTGACAAGCCCCCTGTCGATTTTCCTTCATCATCGCCTCCGATTTTATCCAGGCCGGGGACATCCTCGTCCCGCGAGAGATCTGAAATATAGATGTGATATTAGATAGTTATGCCATATATGGACTCGTAGAAGTTCGTCAGTCACAGCCAACGACGAAAGCTACGACATCCAAGGCGCTTGACGCTGAACGCAGGTTTCGCCACTTTAATATCAATTAGGTCAACGGAGTTGGAGTCGAGGTGAGGCAGTCCATAGCAGCGAGGCGTCAAGCCATGGCCGATCGGCACCCCGCCTGGGAGGAGATGACGCTGGACGCCTATCTGCGGCGCGCCGCAGGCTGCTTTGCCGATCGCCCGCTGGTGATTACTGATGCGGAGACGCTCGACTATGCCAGCGTCGAGACCCAGTCGCGGCGCCTCGCCGCGGGGCTCGCGGCGCTCGGCATGGGTCGAGGCGATCGGGTCGGCGTGTTGATGGCCAATTATCCGGTCACCGTATCGCTGCTCTTTGCCATATGGCGCACCGGCGCCGTCGCGGTCGCGATCAACACGCTCTACGGCCCGAGCGACCTTGAATATGTCATCCGTGAATCGGGATGCGCCCTGCTCGTCAGCATGGCTGGATTCGGTTCGCGCCGGTTCGACCGCGAACTGGATGCACGGATGCCGGGCTGGCGAACGGGTGACTATGCGGGCCTGCCCGAACTCCGCGGCGGCCTGGTCTATGACAGCACTGCTCCGTGGGAATTTTTCGAATCCCTGCCGCACGGCGATGCGCCGGCGGAGAGCGCCGCTCCCCATGATCCCGCCGTCATCATGTTCACTTCAGGGACGACCGGCACCCCCAAGGGCGTCGTGCAGACGCACGACAACCTGTTGCGCGCGGCTTATGCCGGGGCCTATCACCAGGCACTCGAAGATGGGCGGCGTGCCGTTTTTTCGCTCCCGCTCTATCATGGATTCGGCCTTGTCGTCGGGTTGCTTTCCGGCATGGTCGTCGGCGGCGCGATCGTTCCGCTGCTCCGTTTCGATCCGCACGCCCTGCTATCCGCGATCGAGCGGCACCGCGCGACCTATCTGATGGGCGTGCCCACGATGACGATCGCCATGATGGAGCAGGCCAGGGTGCAGGCCTATGATCTCTCCTCGCTGACGGCCATTCACAGCGCCGCCGCCCCCACGCCGAGCTGGGTCTGGCGGGATATTCGCCACACCTTTGGGTGCGAGGAGATTTTCACCAGCTATGGTCAAACCGAGACCACGGCCACCATCGTCTGCACCCAACCTGGCGACCCGATCGAGGTTGTCGCCGAGACCCAGGGCTGCATTGTCCTGGCGGGCGTTGCCGGCATTCCCGAAAAAGGCGGCCGCATCGCCGAGTTCAAGACGATCGATCCGGAAACCGGCGTGGACCTCCCGCGCGGGTCGGCGGGCGAGTTGTGCACGCGCGGACCGCTGAACAGCCTGGGCTATTTCCGCCGACCCGAGGAGACTGCCCGACTGTTTCTGCCGGGAGGCTGGATCCGGACGGGCGACCTGGGTCAGTTCCGTCCGGACGGCAACCTGTTCCTCACCGGGCGCTCCAAGGAGCTCTACAAGAGCCGGGGCGAGCTGGTATCGCCCAAGGAGCTCGAACAGCTCGCCACTACCCATCCTGCTATCGTCCAGGCCTTTTTCATCGGCGTGCCCGACGATCGATGGGGTGAATGCGGCTGCGCCTGGATCGTCCTGGCGGAGGGAGCGCGTTTGTCCGCCGAAGAGGTCATTTCGTGGCTGTCCACCCGCGTCGCCGGCTACAAGTTGCCGCGGGACGTCTGGTTCATCGCCAACACGGAGCTTCCCAAGACGGGCACCGGCAAGGTGCAGAAGAACATCCTCCGGGACATGGCGCTGGCGCGCCTCGCCGCATCGGCAGCTGCTGCGCGATCGGATGCCTCGCGGCAGATGGAGAAAGACGGACGATGAGCAATGAAGGCATCTCTTCGATAGAGGACATCATTCAGGACGCGATCGACGGCTTGCCCTACATCCTGGTCGATGCCGACGACCGCGAGAATGAGGGCGACGTCATCATCCCCGCCCAGTTCGCGACGCCGCGGCAGATCAACTTCATGGCCAAGCACGCGCGCGGGCTCATCTGCCTGGCGATGACGCAAGCGCGCGCGGAACAATTGAAGCTCCCTCCCATGACCGCCAACAACCAGTCGGGCCACGGGACCGCCTTTACTGTGTCAATCGAAGCACGCGAAGGCGTGACGACCGGGATATCGGCGCAGGACCGTGCCCATACGATCGCGGTCGCGGTTGACCCGACCAAAACGGCTGCCGACATCGTATCGCCGGGCCATGTCTTTCCGCTGACCGCGCGCGACGGCGGTGTGCTGGTGCGCGCGGGTCACACCGAAGCGGCGGTGGATATTTCCCGTATCGCCGGCCTGACGCCTGCGGGCGTCATCTGCGAGGTGATGAACGACGACGGCACGATGGCCCGACTGCCCGAACTGCTTGTGTTTGCCGGCGAACATGGGCTGAAAGTCGGCACGATCGCCGATCTCATCGCTTATCGCCGCCGCTTCGAAAAGCTCGTCCAGCGTGTGGCGAGCGCCCCCTTTCACAGCTTCTATGGCGGCGATCTCACCATTCATGTCTACCGCAATCTGGTGGACGGGGGCGAGCATGTCGCGCTGGTCAAGGGCGAGGTGCGACCGGACCGTGACACGCTCGTGCGAGTGCATCAGGTCGACATGACGGCCGATATGCTCGGTTGGTCGCAGGCGCATCCCGACTATGTGCCCCGGGCCCTGACCGCCATGGCCGCACATGACGGTCCGGCCGTGGCCGTGTTCGTCCGCGACCCCAGCCCGGATTCCATTTCGAAGCGGATCCAGGGCGGGCGCAAGACCTATCACGACACCCACGCGACGCGTGATTACGGCATTGGTGCGCAGATCCTGCTCGATCTTGGCGTGGGCCGGATGACCTTGCTCACCTCCAGCACGGCGAAGCTCGCCGCGCTCGAAGGCTTCGGGCTGACCGTGGCGGGTCGCGTGCCGCTGCGCGAGCTGATGACCCCAGGCCAGCCCATGATGGTAGCGTAGGAGAGGAGCGGGCTTCCCGGCGCGCTACAATCAATCTTCGGATCAAAGCAGCGGCGCGACTTTCCCGTAGCGGCCTTTGTGGAACAGCAGCGGCGTGCCGGGATGGTGGATGTCGAGGGCGTGGACCTGGCCGACTGCGATATAGTGATCGCCGGCCTCGTATACCGCGTAGAGCGAACAGTCGATCCAGGCGAGAGCGCCATCAAGGATCGGGGCGCCGCGCGCCGAGAGATGATGCGGCACACCGTCGAACTTGTCCGGCGCCTTGGATGCAAGCGTTCCGCACAGCAGATCCTGATCGTCAGCAAGGACATTGACGCAAAAGCCCCCGCAAGCCTCCAGTTTCGGCCAGGTCGTCGATCCTTTGTCGGGGAAGAAGGCGACGAGTGGAGGATCGAGCGAAACCGAGGTGAACGAGCCGACGATCATCGCGACAGGCGCGCCATTCGCCTGCATTGCGGTAACGGCGCAAACGCCCGTCGGATAATGGCCCAATATGCGGCGAAAGGTGGCAGCGTCTGTCGCGATGTCCATCACATTCTCTTTGACATTTCGGAATGGGTCAGTTCCGCACATCCCAGACGAGCGGCACATTTTCCACGGCGGCGACAATACCGGCATGGTAGATCGGCGCGGCATCGTCGCGCAGCGCGAAGCGCGGGATGCGGGCCAGCCATTCCTGCAGCGTGACGGTTACCTCCATGCGTGCGAGATGCATGCCCGCACAGCGATGCGGCCCCTGCGCGAAGGTGGAGTGGGTGACGTTGCGGCGGGAGAGGTCGACCGTCATCGGATCGGCATGTTCCGCATCGTCCAGGCCATGAAGCGCCGTCGGCAGAAGAATCAGGTCGCCACTTTTCAGCTGCGTTCCGTAATATTCCATGTCGTCGATCACCATGCGCGCATCGGACACGACCGGAAAACGGCGGAACATCTCCTCCACACCGCGCTGAAGTTTCATCGGATCGGACCGCAACTCTTCTACCTTGTCGGGATGGCGCGCGAGATAGATCATCATGTAGCTAAGGAAATTGACGACTGTGTCCAGACCCGCGAGCAGCAACAAGGAAATCAAGCCAAGCGCCTTGTCGTCCGGCATGGGTTGCCCGTCGATCTCGCTGTTCACCATCAGGGTGATCAGGTCATTGCCATCCCCGCCCCGACGCGCTGCGATGATCGGCGCCACATAGGCGAAGAAGCCCTTGTTCGCCTCGTCCAGCGACCTGGCCTGTTCGGCCGGCGTATTGCCTTCCGGCCGGGTCATCTGTTTGGCTAGGCGGTTGAGTGCCGGAACATCCTCCATCGGCAGGCCGGCCATCGCCAGAAACACCTTGACCGGGAAGATCGCGGCATAGTCCTTCTCGAAGTCACAATGCCCTTGTCCGGCGAAGCCGTCGATCAGTTCGACCGCGACCGCCCGCACATCGCCCTCGAGCTTGCGGATTTCCGCAAGGTTCAATCCCTTGTCGATCGCCTTGCGATAGGGAGTGTGCTCGGGCGGATCCATGCGCGTGGGAACCATCTCATATTTCTCGCCCGCTTCCCGGGGCACCCAGATCACCTGGCTGGAGAAGCGTTCCGGGCTGCGATAGATTTCGTCGATCAATGCACCGCGCGTGGCGATCCAGTGCCCCCCGGTCAGCGGCGTCCAGATGAGCGGCGGCGTGCCGGGTTGCTGCACTCTCTTCCAGGCTTCGTGGAAGCCTTCCTCGATGCCGTCGAGCGCATAGGCGTCGACCTCGCGAACGAGGTCGGCGGGGATGTGCGGCGGAACGGAAACGCGTGACTTGGCAGGTGGCGGGGACAAGGTTTCGGTGGTCATGCCGACATCCATTCTCAACTGATGGTGGGATCGATGACCGCCTTGGTGGCAGCCCCGGTCTTGGTGACGTGCAAGGCCTCGGCCGCCTGGGCGATACCGAAGCGATGGCTGACCAGTTCGGCCAGCGGTACCTCATCCTGAACCCGTGCGGCGAACTGCATCGCCTGATAATAGTTCTTCGGGGCGGGAAAGGATGCGCCACCGATCGTAAGGTTCTTGAGCGTCAGGTCGCGCGGCGAAATCGGCTGCGTGCCGATCGCCCCCCACAGGCCAAGGATGATATAACGGCTGTGCATGCCAGCAAGGTCGACCCCTTCCGGAAAGGCCGGCAAGGCGCCCGCGGCCTCGATCACGATATCGGGACCTTGCTTGCCGAGGCGATCATATATCATGCGTCGACGCTCATCGGCTGGCAGGTCGAGCGAGACCGTTGCGGTCGCACCCAGCGCGCGGGCAGCCTCCAGTCGGGCTGGTGGACCGTCGATCACCATGACCTCCCGCGCGCCGGCCTGGGCGGCGACGAGCACTGCGGACAGACCGACCGGCCCGGCGCCCTGCACCACCACGGAATCGCCGAAGCGAACCGGGCCGCAGCGGTCGAAACCGCGCAGCACGGTCGGCAGGGCGCAACCGAGCGCCGCGATCGCCTCAGGCCTGGCGTGATCGGGCAGACGGTAGAAAGGCATGTTGCGAGGCAGCCACGCAAAGTCGGAATAGCTGCCCCAATTGGGCTTGGACGCATCCTCGAAATACTGGCTGTTCTCGCACGGTGTTTCCTCGAGGATCGTGCAGGAGTAGCAGCGATGGCACAATGCGATCGGCGACCAGATCACCAGATCCCCCGTCTTGACCGGTACCCCTGCATAATCCGTCGCCACGCCAGCGCCTAATTGCTCGATCTGGCCGACGCCCTCATGGCCAAGAATAATCGGAAAAGGCATCTCGCCCGCTTCGCCGGCGACAATGTGCACGTCGCTCCCGCACACCCCGCCCAGAATCGTGCGGACCAGCGCGCCGCCGGGCTCCGGGGCATGAACCAGCACGTCCCAGGTTTCCAGTCGGTTCGCCTCGACCAATACCGCCGCTTTACCGCGCATGCCGTTGACCTTATCCCAAATTTACAAACTTACCGCCCCTGTGGAGAATCCGGTTGGATCCATGCGGCAACGCAGGAATCCAACCGTCTTCCGACACACAATACCCGATTCTAGAACTTCACCGAGAGTTCCGCGCCAAAGGTTCTCGGCTCGCCAGGGATGGCCGTGTTGAAGCCGCCGCTCGCACCTTCGACATAGCCCGACTGATAGTAGAACTTTTCGAAGACATTCTTGACGTAAACGCCAAGCGAGACCCTGCTTCCCATGATCTCGTTCCAGCTCAGCCGAACGTTAGCCGTCGTATACCCCGGCAATTTCGTGCGCGGCGTTATCGTACCATAGTTGCTGGAGAAGAAGGTGCTGGTCTGGCTGAAGCTATCCGCGTGCAGGGTCATTTCGCCGAGCGACTGGGGCACCGGCAATGTCACATCGGCATAAAATGACCCGGTCCACTCCGGCGTGTCGGGGTATGAGTCGAACGGTATTTTATAGTTCGGGATACCAGTCTGCTTCGACAGATCGACAATATTGGAAGTGTATTTGGCGCTTGTATAAGCGCCGGCAAAACCGAACCTCAGCCAATGCGCCAGCCGGATGTCGCCATCCGCTTCCACGCCCCTGATCCGCTTCTTGGGAACATTGACCGTGAAGCCTGCCGGATTGCCTCCGACAAGCGCATAGACGGCGTGCTGCGCATTCATCACATCCTGCTGGTAGAGTGCGATATTGAAGTGTGCCGGCAATTGCGCCAGATGGCCATTGAACTTGTACCCAAGCTCGAAGTCATGCGTGTACTCGTTCCCGAAATAATTCAGGTCTCCGTAGGGAACAACGGCGCCGTTGAAGTTCCCTGATCGAAAACTTCCCCGCTGCGAGAAATACACCATATTGTTCGGACTGATCTGATATTGCAGACTGAAGGTCCAACTCGGCGCGCTCAGGTCCCTCGCCTGGATTGGCGGCGTTGGCATGCCCGTCAGCGTGAACAAGCTTCCTGGATTCTGGTGCAAGCCGACGCTTTCCCAAGTATAGCGCCCACCTAACGTTACGGTAAGGGCGTCCGTCAGCTTGTAGCTGCCCTGGGCATAGACCGCCTTGGATTTGTCCTTGTCCGTATAATAATAGGCTATATCGGCCAGTGGCGGAGAAAGTTCGGCGCCGACGACGACCGGAATATAGTCGGTCTGCGTCTTGGAGTCGAAGAACACGCCGACTATATAGTTCAGCCGGTCGTCGAGGCCCTTGCCCTGGAGTTGCAGTTCGTCGGACCAGCGCCTGGTGGTGAAGGTTTCGCCGCCGGGAGGGCCGTTGCCCAGGCCCGAAAAATTGAACAGGTCGAGCGAATTGAAGGGCGAGCCCGATAGGATGCCCGGCGTGCGCGCAAAGGATTCTCCCCAGCTGAAGATATTCTTGACCGTGAGGGTATCGCTGACGTCGATCGTCGTGGTGTTCGTGACGAAGGACGTATGCGCCTTGTGCGGCAGATCATAGGTCAGCCAGACGTCAAAGGGGTGCTGCTGCTGCCACGCCAGATACCCCGCCGTCGCGCCGGGCCATGTTCCTGGGCCTCGGGGGCCGTCGCCCAGGGTCGGCGCGAACGGGCTGTTGGGCCCATAAACACAATCGAGCGTCGCAGTCAGGGCATAGCCGTTATTGGTTTCACCGCATTTATGGTAGGAAAACAGACCGCCAGCGCCTTCGCTGCCGCCAAACTTGCTATATTGCGCCACCGTGACGTTCTTGAACGAATCTGACGGCTTGAGGACAATGGTGATCCGGCCCGACGTTGCATCGGTGTCGCCCAGCGTATGTCCGGTGTTGGCGTTTCGCAGATAGCCGTCGGAACTCATGTGATCGCCGGCAACGCGCACCAGCAGCTTGTCCGGGATCAACGGTATGTCGATCGCGCCCTGCATCTGGTACATATTCCGCTCGCCACCGCGCAGCGTCACATATCCCCCAAAATCATTGCCGGGTTGCGTTGTCCCATACAGCACCGCACCGCCGGTTGCATTGCGACCGAACAGCGTACCCTGGGGTCCTTTCAGGACCTGCAATGACGAGAAATCGAAAAATGCCGTCGAGGTGTTACCGCCGGTGAACGGCGCTTCGTTGATATAGGTAAGGACCGCGGGGCTCGCGCCGGAAAACGGGTCGAGCGTTTGACCGCGCATGGTGAAGCTGAGTTGGTTGGCGTTCTGGCCATTCTTGACCGTCAGACCGGGGACCAGCGCCGCAAGATCCTGCTCGCGCGTTATCACGCGCTGCTGGAGCGTCTCGGCATTGAAAGCCGACACTGACACCGGAACCTTCGACAGAGACTCCTCGCGACGCTGCGCCGTGACGACGATATCCTGGTCCTGCCCCTGCTCCGCAGCCACTGTTTCCTGGCCACCCGCACCCTGGCCCGCCGCGGCGGTCTGCGCCATCGCGGTGCCGCCAATCATGCAAAGAACAGTAGCAATGGCAAAACCACAACAGCCCTGTTTGAGACACTTCTTCATTTCTCATCTCCCCTTAGTAATTTTTCGTTGAACTATATTTCGCCCGTAACGGCGGTGGACGAAGCCGTTTCAAAACGCCGCTACGCGGCGGATGCGGAATGGAACTGGCAGCCCAACTAAGGCGATGCGCCAACATCATTTCGCCCGATGCAAAAGAAGCGGCACGCTTGGCAAAGACAGGTTTATCCATCCTCTACACCCATATTTGTCCGCATTTTCGCGGTTTACCGGCCCGTTCCGAATTTTTCCGATGGGGATGCGCACTGCGCGAATGCCCACTGACGGAAGACTCACTTCGAAACGACGTAATGAACCTAACCGTAATTAGGTTTAGATTGCAAGACCTGAATTAAAAGCGCGGGAACCTGATCCCTCGCATGGGCTTGGCATGCACCTTGAGACGCCCTGATATCGACCTGAAATCGCGTAATTTTCGTTATATACCGGTCACATCTCCGCACACCCCGCGCATCACCGTGCGCGATCCACTCCGCGACTTGATATTGCCTCGCCAAGCATGGACGTATAATCGTCATTAGGCTACGTTAAGGCCAACACCACGAATCAGGAGAAATTTTATGCCCCGCCTGGAAGGCAAGATCGCGATCATCACGGGAGCGGCCAGAGGCATGGGCGCATCGCATGCCCGGGTTTTCGCGCGCGAAGGCGCGAAGCTCGTGCTGACCGATCTCAATGAGACGGCAGGTGCTGCCCTCGCCGCCGAAATCGGGCCGCAGGCGATCTTCGTTGCGCAGGACGTTACTCGGCCGGCGGATTGGAAGACGGTCGTCGCCAGGGCGGTCGAGAGTTTCGGCACGATCGATATTCTCGTCAACAATGCGGGGATATTGGGCCCGATGGCGACAACCGTCGAACTCGACGATACCGGGTATGACGCCGTCTGCGCCGTCAATCAGCATTCGGTCTTTTACGGCATGCGCGCGGTGTTGCCGGTGATGGTGAATGCCAATCGCGGGTCGATCGTCAACATCTCGTCCATCGCCGGCATGGCGGCGAATTACGGCTTTCCCAGTCTGGCCTATGTCGCCAGTAAATTTGCCGTGCGCGGCATGACCAAGGCCACCGCGATGGAATATGGGAAGAACAACATCCGCGTGAATTCCGTGCACCCCGGGTTCATCCAGACACCAATGATGGTTGAAGCGACCGATGAGGTCGGCGGCGAAGCGCTGGCCCAAATACCCTTGGGGCGAATCGCGGACCCCGTGGAAGTTTCCAACCTGGTCCTCTTCCTCGCGTCCGATGAATCGTCCTACATCACCGGCGCTGAGCATCTGGTGGATGCCGGCATGCTCGCACACTAAGGCCCGCGATGACATCCTGGGTCGAATTTACCGTCGACGCCCATGTCGCGCGGGTGCACCTCAATCGCCCATCAGCTCTCAATGCCATCGACCAGACGATGGAGGAGGCGCTAGGCGATGCCTGGGCCGCGATCAATAGCGACGGCGATATCTGGGTTGCGATCCTTTCTTCTGCCGGGGAGCGAGCCTTTTGCGCTGGGGCGGACATGTCGTCCCCGCCCGAGCCGGTGGGCGGCTTGTCTCTCGGAGGAGGACTGACAGGCATCGGCGGCACGCTTGTGCGCTTGAAAAAGCCGTTGATATGCGCCGTCCAAGGCTATGCGCTTGGCCTCGGCTTCGAATTGGCGATGTGTGCCGACATCATATTGGCAACCAACGAAGCACTTTTTGGCTTGCCTGAGACCAGGGCAGGTGTGATCGGCTATTGCGGTGTCGTCCACCGCGCCGCCCGACAGCTACCCCATCACATCGCGCTCGGGATGATCCTGGCTGACGAAAGGCTAGATGCCGCCGATGCGGAACGCTTTGGTCTTGTGAATGCTGTTGTTGCACCCGACCAACTGGAAGAAACAACCCGCACCTGGGTCCAACGATTACTGTCCTGCTCCCCGCTTGCGATGCAAGCCGCGAAGCAGGCCTTAATCGAAGGGCTCGAATCCTCGCTCGAGGGCGCAGTTCGGAGGCGCTACAGCCTCATCGACTCCTATTCTAACAGCTCCGATAAAACCGAAGCAGCTGCGAGTTGGGCGGAGCGCCGACCGCCCAACTGGCGCGGCGGGTGACGGACGGGTCTTGTCAGGATGCTGTCAGACTAGAACATCGTGCCGTTAATCTGATCCATATCCAGCTTTAGCGAAGTAGTTGGAGCATTCGGTGGGGTTGTAGAGACGGCATATGTCGCCAATGGCGTCGATGAGGGCGTCAAAGGTGCGGGCCGCAGCTTTGCGGAGATGGGCTTTGAGCTTGGCAAAGGCCATCTCGATCGGATTGAGGTCGGGCGAGTATTGCGGCAGGAAGAGCATCCATGCGCCGCGCGCGCGGACAGCGGTCTCAGCCTTGGCGCTTTTGTGAACGGACAGATACTCGAGGATCACGATATCGCCTGACACCAGCGTGGGCGCGAGTTGCGTTTCGATGTAGATGTTGAAGGCGTCCCGATCCATCGCGCCGGGGATCACCCAAGGCGCCGTCAGCCCATCATGGCGTAGACCCGCGATGAAGGTCTGGGTGCCCCATCTGCCGAACGCCGCGCTCGCCTTGAGGCATTTTCCCCGCTTCGCGCGCCCGCGCAGACGGCTCATCTTGGTGTTGACCGAAGTTTCGTACGACAAACGCCGCCGCAACCGCATCGAGATCATGTTCGGCCGCCTCAAAGACTGGCGCCGTGTCGCCACCCGCTATGATCGCTGCCCAACCGTCTTCTTCTCCGCCGTCGCCCTCGCCGCAACCGTCATCTTCTGGCTCTGATCAGTGAGTCCTGACCCTAGACCGGTTCGAGTAGATGGCTCCGAAGATTGGCGCGTTCCGCAGGTCCCATGCCGAGTTCCTCATCGAAATAAGCCTCGATACTCCCCCATTCACGCTCAATGGCATCCATGGCGGTGCGCACCAATGGCCTGCCCTTTAAATCGACAAGCGGTCGGGGATTAAAAATAGCTGGTCCATGACGCTCGATCAGCTTGACGTAATAGGCCGCGACGACATTGCGATCCGCGATCTCAGCTAAGCCTGCGCGATCCAGTTCGAATTCTGGTCGGCGCAACTGTGTGGACAGAAGATAGTCCGCATGAATCATCGGGCGGGGCACCCCCAGGACGGCAAGCAGCAGCGCGACCGCAAGCCCGGTTCGGTCCTGCCCCGCCGTGCAATGGACGATGGCCGGCGCCTCGCCAGACTGGAGCGCATCAAACAGGCCGCCGAAGGATTTCCCCAACAGCTTGGCGAACTTCAAATATAGACCGCCTTCCAACGCACCGATCCCGGCGCTATTTTCGGGAGTTCGACGAGCAAATAGAATCTCCCCATCATAGCTTCTGTCCACTGGCCGTGGCGGCACCTTGCCGCGCCAGACCGTGGGGGCGATCTCCCGTTCCGCATCGGATCGAAGGTCGCATACGACACGGATGCCCTGCTCGTCCATCCACTGCCAGTCACTGCCATGCAACGCCCAGAGCGAACCGGACCGGAACAGTTTTCCCCACTTCACACGCATTCCGTCCGCGGCTGGATAGCCTCCGATATCGCGCAAGTTCGAACTGCCGTTCAACTGAATATGTCGACGGTCCAGCTCCATGACGAATCTCCCATGTCTTTAGGTGCCGGTCGATAGTACGTCGAACCGACAACTGCATCGTCGAATATCACAACTCGAATTCATGGCCTCGCGGGGGCAGAAAATCTGCAGCGAGCATTGCCAACTATGAAACGCCGCACATGATGCCAATGCATATCGTCGATACAACAACATAAGGCAATGTAGCCGTGAAATTCACCGAGCTGTGCAGCAAGCTGCTGGACATCGATCCTGCTGTCCCCGCAATTCAGTTCGAGGATCGCTGGTACAACTGGGGATGGGTGCAGCAGATCGCACGGCAAGTCCATGCCGAACTCGCAAACATTGGCGGAGCGCCCGTAAGCTTCGTCGCGCGCAATCATCCCGCGGCGCTTGCCGGTCTAGTGGGTTTGCTGACGCAGCCGCGAACAATCCGAATGATATATGCGTTCCAGTCGCCGTCCGCGATGGCGGCCTCTGTAGAAAAGCTCGGCTCGACAGCCGTCCTGATGATGGAAGGGGATTTGACGCCGGAGGTGCTGGACGTCGTTCAACGGCATACAATGAGCGCGATTACGGTGGGAGAGCATGGCGCGCAGACCGCCATCAAAGCGCCACGTCCGGAAGGCTCACCGCCCGACGCATATCCTACTATCGACATTCTCACCAGCGGCACTACGGGTCCGCCCAAACAATTCCCGATCAGCCACGATGTCTTTGCGCACATGGTGGTCCATCAGGGCAGCCCGGTCCTGGAAGATCCCACCGCTCCGCCGTTCATGATGGCTTTTCCATTCGGCAACATCGCCGGTTTTTCCATGCTTGTGGGGTCCTTTCTGCAAGGACAGCCGATCAGGCTGCTGGAGCGCTTCTCGCTGGAAGAGTGGCGGCGCTACGTCGTCGAATACCGCCCGACCGCCAGCGGTCTGCCATCTTCCGCGATCCCGATGGCTCTAGAGGCGCGGTTACCGCCAGACGATCTTGCCTCGCTCAAATACATATCGACAGGGGCGGCACCTCTCGATGTCGAGGTTCAAAAGCGCTTTCAGGACACCTACGGCATCCGGGTGTTGCTGATTTATGGTGCAACTGAGTTCGGAGGCCCGGTCGCAGCGATGACTCCTGCCCTCGACGCCGAATGGGGGGACGCTAAACTGGGCAGTTCCGGGCGCGCTCTGCCCGGTGCAAAGTTGCGGGTTCGCGATCAGGAAACGGGCGAGATCCTGGAAGGTGGTGGCACGGGCCTGCTGGACGTCGTGTCGCCCCGCATGGGCCCGGAGTGGATTTCGACCTCCGATCTCGTGACGATTGATGAGGACGGGTTCCTTTTCTGCATCGGGCGCGCGGACGGCGCAATCATGCGCGGCGGGTTCAAGGTGCTTCCCGAGTCCGTCGAACAGGTTTTGCGCCTCCACCCCACGGTCGCCTATGCAGGTGTCGTGGGTGTCAGCGATCCCATATTGCATCAGGTGCCGGCAGCGGTCCTGCAGTTCAAGAAAGGGGTCGAAGTGCCCGACATCGAGACGCTCAAGGTGCATGTCCGCAGCCATTTGCCTGCTCCCCATGTTCCAGCGCTATGGAAGTTCGTGGAGACGATGCCGCTCAACAGCGCCTACAAGATCGACCGTGCGGCGTTGCGCGCTCTTTTCGACACCGGTTCATAACTCGGTTGCGAGGGATGGAGTGAACATCACCGCTCGCTGCGCGAGGCGGACTCTTATCGCGGCGCCTCAGCATCGCCCCATGCGTTCCTCCGGTTCGCCCTGGGCTAGATCCTTGCGCGGAAACGGCCCAAGGGGTTTCAAGCGGCACCGCAATCAGCTACTGGATATTCGTACCTGATCCTAGCTCGCGCAACCCGGAATCGCGCCATAGGAAGAGCGGTCCGAATACTTGAATGAGGTAGAAGAATGCAGTCAATTGTCAGCAAGTCTCGTGTATCGGCAAAGGCAAAAGACGCGCCGTCGAGCGTCCCTATGAAGAAAAGCGATGCGACAAGACAGCGCGTTCTTGAAGTTACGTCTGATCTGTTTCGCCGCAACGGATATCAGGCAACGTCTATGCGCGATATCGCGACTGCCTTAGGCATGAAGTCCGGTAGTCTCTATTATTATTATGATTCAAAGGAAGCGCTGCTTGCAGCTATATTGAATGACAATATCGATGCCACTCTCGCTGACTTGAAGCAGGTGATTGCTAACCTACCTGCCGATGCATCAGCACGGCGAAAATTCGAGGCAGCCATTGCGGCGTCCGTCAAGACCATCTCACAGGCCGGCGACATGGCCGTCGCTTCCGCCCAGACTCTCTCCTTCCTTCAGGAACCGGAATTTTCCGAGCAGAGCGAGCATCGCCGCGCGTACAACCAGTTCTGGCGAGACATCATCATAGAAGGCAAGAAGAAGGGAGAGATTCGCAAGGATTTGCCGGACGCGGTCGCCTCAATGGCGATCGTCGGCGCCCTTACTTTCGTTGCCGAATGGTATGAGAGCGATCGCAGTTCCACCGATAGCATCGGCGCCATTTTTTCCCGCCTCTTCTTCGACGGCATGCATGCTTGAAGGCGCTTGCCACAAGCGACAAAAAGCTGATCGATAACTTACTCGAGATATATCCGCAACTTTGGCGGATTAATATCGCGCTCGACTATATACCCCTGCTGTAGGATCGCCCTCGCACGGAGCGGCCTCTCCCATTCTTCTTATCCGGCTCAAAACTGTCCGTCATTAGAGCGACTGGGCAGGGGCGTCAGCGTCTTGACATATCGATCTATCGACCGTTAGGTGGTGGTCGTACCCCGTGGGTGTTGGATTGGTTTTGCCTCGCACAATGCACCCGCTTTAGGTGAGCGAAGCCCAGACCTGCTCGGTGACGAGAAGAGGAAAACGATGTGACTTGGAGTCATCAAGACAAGTGCGCAATTGTAGGTGTCGGCGCGACGGATTATTATTTGCGCGGCAAGAGCTGGCCGCGGACGCTCAACGACCTGGCTGGCGAGGCGATACTGAAGGCCTGCGAGGATGCGGGCATCAGCGTCAAGGACATTGATGGTTTCGCGTACTATGCCGGCGCGAGCGCGGGCTATGTGGACAAGTTCGACAGCGCGTCCCTGATGGAGACGCTGGGCATGCCCCATGTCTCGTTCACCGCTGCCCTGACCTCGGGCGGCGGCGGCGTCGCCGGCGCGGCGGGTCTGGCGACGGCGGGCCTGATGAACGAGGATTGCCGCTATGCGGTGACCGTGATGGCGGTGCAGCAGGTCCCCACCGCACGGCTGGGCACCATTTTCCAGTCGATGAAGCCCGATCCGGAGAACAGCTTCCTGCAACCCTCCGGGCTGATCGGCCCTGGCCATCTGATGAGCGTGCTGGCGCGCCGGCACATGCACCTTTACGGCTCGACCGAGGATGCCCTGGCCGAGATCGTCATGTCCTCGCGGCAATATGCCCTCAATCGCCCCAAGGCGATCCGGCGCACGCCGCTGACCAAAGAGGACTATCTC